>Ga0070707_100000052_pt1 | contig 101180 bp, 163 predicted proteins | sample KBSK5502metaG_FD_65468 | JGI IMG/M metagenome (GOLD analysis project Ga0070707, IMG submission 65468) | Corn, switchgrass and miscanthus rhizosphere microbial communities from Kellogg Biological Station, Michigan, USA - KBS K5-50-2 metaG | ecosystem: Host-associated > Plants > Roots >... | reverse complement strand
GTGCGGAAGTGGCCAACGAGAATTGGGAGCACAGCGCCGAGGGTCCGTACATCGATCTGGACCGCATCGTGGACGCGTTCGCACCGGTGCTCACGGGCGACAAGAAGCCGCCCACTTGGATGAGCGGCACGAGCCTTGAGGATCTGGAGAAGGGTCGCGCGGCGCTCGGGCTCTAAGCGGTAGTCACCGCACGGCCGAAGCGATCCACGTAACCGGCGCTGCGGCGCCATTCGACGCTGAACGTGCCGTTGCTCGTGCCCGAGTTCTGCGGATGGTTGTGGCCGAGCGAGCTCGGCATGTCGATCAGGTGCTCGGCCAAGCTCGGTGCATGAATGCAGACCTGGCGCTTCATCTGATTGATGGCCCAAGCGATCGCCAAGTCCTGCTCGCACGCCTTGGGCTGTTTCAATCCGCCACGCGATGAGAACCATTGCCAGACGTAATGGCTCACTTCCTTCATGTCCTTGACGTAAAAGAGCACCGCTTGCGAATAGGCGAGGTGCGGAACGTTGACCCAGCGGTTTTGCGTGGGCGGCCGCTGGTACATGCGATCGCGCACCGAGTACGTCGTGCCGCCCGGATCGAAGCACCAGCCGCAGCCAAAGCGCTCCTCATGACGCTCGGGCCAGCTCTCGATGTTTTCGAGGATGTAGCGGTTGACGAGCACGTCATCTTCGAGGCGCAGCACCATCTCGGTCTTGCATTGTCCCATGCGTTTGAGGATCGCCATGAAGTTCTGGCGGATGCTGAGCTCAGGCGGCTGCAGAATGAGCGTGTAGTCTTTACCGATGTCGCTCTGCTCGATACTCTCGGCTACTTGCTCCCAACCCTTCCGCACGGCGGGCGGCGCTTGGACGAAGGTCGTGATGCTCATGGCTCTCCTAGGCACTTCTTGGCCATCGTGCAGTTCTCCGAAGCTTCCACACACACCAGGTGCATGCTGACGCCTGCGCGTTCAGCCGCCTGACAGAGATCCACCCAGCGCTCGCTGTGCTCGCAGTTGATGGCCACTAGATGTCGGTACGCGAAGGGGCAATCGACGGCAAGATTTTCCGGTGCACTGCTCGCCACAGCGACGGTGGTGGCGACGCTCCGGCATTTAGTCGCTGACGATGCTCGGCCGGCTAACAATCCCAAAGCCATCACCCCGAGCACCGCGATGGCCTTTACGATCTTGTCGCCGTGTCTCATGCCGCTGCTTCGATGAATTCCCAGCGGCCCGTGCGCGGATCCTGCCGGATGCCGATGAGCTTACCGGGGTTACCCAGGCCTGTGACGGGCTCGGTCACCGGTGCGAGCGCGGCGGCCGTTGGCTCTTTTGCGTGCTCACGGATGGCTTTGCCGAGGTAGGCGCCCAGGGTGAGGGTCAATAGGTCGAAGATTTCGTTGATCTTGCTCTGCCCGTGCCCCGGCTGGAACAGGGCCTTGGTGCTCTGCGCCTTGACGACCTCGACGACCGCCTCGGCCAGCAGAGCGCCGAGCAGCGCCATCTTGGGATCGACGCCCGCAATGCCCGCCCCGAGGCCCACGGCGAAGTGGATGGTGCTCTCGGTGTCCAGGACGGCAACGCCCTGCTGACGCGGGGTACGGGCAATCAAAGCTTCGGCCATTACCGAGGCCATTGTCGCAGAGCGGGCGGCAGGGCGGCAAGAACTCGATGCGAGCTTTTTGGGTCCCGATGGGCCCCGCTGTTAGGCTCTGCGGCTATGAGTGGCCAAGGCCGCGGCACCCCTCGCGTCAATCCCGTTGCAACCTCGGCTGTCGTCATCGGCGACGTGACCGTAGACCAAGGCACAAGCCCCTGGATCATCTCCGGCTCGGTGACGCAGGGTACCAGCCCTTGGGTCGTCTCTGGCACCGTCACGGCCAATCAGGGCACGAGTCCTTGGGTGATTTCGGGCGCCGTCACGCAAGGGACCAGTCCTTGGGTCATCTCGGGCGCCGTCACGCAAGGCACCAGCCCTTGGGTTGTGTCCGGTACGGTCGCTGCGACTCAGAGCACAAGCCCCTGGGTCGTCTCCGGTACCGTGACGGCCAATCAGGGCACCGCTGCGGCGCTCGCTAGCGCGTGGCCGATCAAGCTGACCGATGGCACCAACACGATGCCCACGGCCGACGTCGCTAGCCGGGCGATGTTCAACAAGATCACCGACGGCACCATCACGATCACGATGGGGCTTCAGGCTCGGGCAAATAGCTTTCCGATCGTCAAGAAGATCGAGAGTGTTCGCTCGACGCTGACCGGCACGATCGCGACAAGTCAGAGCAGTGCTTCGACCGCGCAGATCATGGGAACGGTCACGGGCCTCGATGACTACGAGAGCTTTGCGATCGAAGCGACGCTGGCTGGAACCGATGGCACGGTGGCGGGTGGCTCGCTCGACTTCGTCGTGCAGTGTTCGCCCGATGGCACCAATTGGACGGATTGGTTTCATTTCCCGACAGTCGCAAGTGCCGCGGCTGCCGTCAGCTATCGCGCTGTGCCGACCTTCAGCGGAACCATCACGGTAGTGACGCTCGAGACTGGCACCGGCACGACCATTGGTCTCGGCAGTGGGCTCTCATCCGGTGGACACCCAGGGAATCAGGTGCGGCTCAAGTCGGTCAGTGGCTCGGGCGTCAATCACGCCATCACGCAGACCGTATTTCTGATCGCGACGCGGCCAGCGCAGTCTTAGGGCGTCTCGTAGCGGTCTTTGAGGTACGCGCGCAGCCAAGTCTGGTCGGCCGCGCTCGGCACGTTGTTGTAAACAAGCAGACGCGAAAGTGACATGTTGCATAACAGCGACGGGGCACTCGTTCCGAGTTTGCGCCCGCCAATTGTGAAGCGTGTCGGCGTGATTTGGTTCGCCCCAAAAGCGGCATTGTTTATGGTGACTGCACCATCCCGCAGCACTGTGATGTTGGTACCGTTGCAGGTATATTCATGAATGTGGGCCCCGCCTGCGGTCTCTGTGATACTGCCAGCAGGTTGAACGAAGCCGCCTGCGTCATCGGTGCGCTGACAGAGCTGTCGCTGTGGACCATTGACGGTCGATAGATTGATGATCCGACGATTGGTAATTGTTACGTCTGACCAGCAGTACTGAGTCACCTGTGCCGCTGGCAGAGTCACGTACTTGTCCACCCCCACCAGGTGAAAGACCGTGCCCGGATTGCCAGCTGGAAGCCCGCCGATCCCATTGGCCAGCAGATAATCGTTGACACCGTTGGTTGTAATAGAAGCATGCCCTGCAAAGCTTGCATCCTCGAGCAATCCTACAAGCCCAAGCGACCCTGCGCCCGGGGTAGCATTGTTGCCATTGCCTGACTGGTCCGCCCATGAGCTGAGCACTAAACCGACTGTGTAGGTGACGCCGACATCCGCGTCGAGATCGAGCACGAGCCCGGGCACGTCGCGCGGCAGGACACGGGATGCCGCCGGGTTGGCGACATCCATTTTATATTTGAAATCCAGTTTCATTCGTCTGAGAGCCGTACGTGCGGCATGCTTGCAGCTAAGCAACCGTCCTCGGCGGGTGTTAGATCGCGACTCCAAATGGCGAACCAGAACAGGGATCCCGTACTGACTTGTGCTCCAGCGTTGCGGCTACCGATGGTGATGCCACTGGCGGCCGCTGTTCCGATGTTGCCGGTTGTGAGCGGGTAACCATTCAACTCGATAGATCCATTGAGACCGTCAAAGGTGGCACCGATCAGTCTTTGTTGTGCCGTGATCCCCACAGGAGCTGTGATCCCAATGCCCGTATTGACCTGAACGCCCGCATACGCAATCAGATTGAAGTTCAGAGGCGAGGAGAGGCTGAACTGACGAGTGTTGAGCGCGCGACCGTCGGTCCAGCTTGAGTTGATGGCGGTTGTAGCAGCCCAGAATCCGCACATGCGGAAGGTTGTCGGCTGATTGAGCGCGTAAGCGCCCGACTGCAGCCATTGGGTTCCATCGAAATCGAACCGTTGGGCCACAGCATCGTACGTGGGTCGCTGGCCGGCATTTCCCAGATCCGTGATATCGAGCGAAGCTCCCGCGGTACCCGCGTGATTGGCGATCTGGATGATGTCCGTGCCGCTTAGGGTCACATCGTCCGGGAATTGCCCGTCCCAATAGCCCTGCAGATCCGTTATTTGATTGGGGTTGAAGTCGTGGTCTAGGAAATATTGTAGGTGCTGTGCAGCACCCTCGGCGATATAGACGTTGTCTTCGAGTGTGAGACGTCCTGCGATCGCATCCACGCTCACGCCACCGATATACCGTGAGCCGGTCCCGTTGCCGGCGGTCCCGTTAAAGATGGTGTTGCGAACGCTGACGGACCATTCGCCACCGATATTGCCGCCGTTGGTGACAATGCGGATCTGAGCCAGCTGCGTGTAGGCAGTACCGATTTGGCATGAGTCGATTTCGATGGGTCCTACCGTATTCTCAAAGATGAATGGATAGGTGACGTCCACACCGTTGATGGTACCCGCGGCCGTTGCGACCGTTGGATCCACTTGGCAGCTCGTAATTTTGATGGGCGTAGCGCCGCAGTCCTTGAATTTGATGAACTGGTCGCACACCTCCGAGTAGACGTTGTCGAGCTGAACCTGCTCGCCTTGTCGGTCTTGATAGAAGCCTAATGCAAAGTTGATGACGCAATCCCGAAGCGTATAGCTTCCGCCGTAGCTCCGGAACCCGTAGGTGGTGAGGTTTGTCGGCATTGCATTGAACATGCAGTGCACGAAGGTCATGCGCTTCATGTTGGAGAAGACTTGACCCGGGCTCTCCCAACCATTTCCCAGTGAGTAGGCCGCTGCCCCATTTACATCAGCGGCATTCATCGTGCAATTTTCAAAGTAGCACTGGTCGTTGGTGCTGTATGGACCCGCTATCGGATACGTGTGAGCTACGGTAGCTTTTCGGCCACCATAGAAGAAGCACCGGTAACACATGAACCGAGTGGGTGAGGACAACGGTCCGATATCGGGATCCGCCACGTCACCCTCGATCTCCAGGCTGAGATCGGGTGCATTCGCGAGGAGGCTCAGGTTCGGAGTGATCTGCAGATCTTTGAAAGTGACATCGCGACAGTTGTAAACCTTGACGATGGCACGTTTGCCCGCGGCACCATTGTAATAGATGATGCTCTCCCACATTCCAGAACCATAGAAGATCGTACCGGCAAGATGCTGGATCAACAGCATGTCCGTCACGAGGTATCTACCAGGAGGAAAGAAGAGCATGAACTGAAGCGGCGAGCCTTGGGTGTTCGTCGGAAGCGCGTCGATCGCGGCTTGGATCGCGACGGTGTCGTCGGTCACGCCATCGGCGACCGCCCCGAACATCTGCGGCGTCAGGACGTAACTTGCTGCGCTGCCACCCGCATCAGGAAACCAGCTACCGGGTCCTCCACTCGGTAGCACTCCCGTCGTTGATGTCTTGTCGAGCCGGAAGTTGGTGCGAACTCCCGTCACGAAACACTGCGAACCATCCGGTAGCGGCGTCGTATTGATGTCGCTTAGAGAATCAGATCCGCCCGTCAGCACAGCACGCGGGGCGAGTATTCGGTAATCCGGGGGGGGCAAGTCGGTTGGTCATCGCCGCTCAGGGTGGCACGGCTACCCTTTAGACCCAAAAACTCGGCTCTATGTCGGTTTTGTGGCGCGAAAGCGCGTCGTGGTGGTGCCCCGTAGCCGCACCACAATCACGCACGCGGGCGCGCCGAGCAGCATGCAGCTGGTCTCATGCAGCGTGATGGTTTCGCGGAAGTTCTTGGCAATTCCCCGCACGATCCCCTTGGCCATGCCGCACAGGCGCAGGGCCGAAGCGTACTCGATCCTCACTTCGAGCGGCCCGATGCGATCGACGTGCAGCACAGGTGGCTTAATGCCCGCTTCGCTCCGCTTCTGCACCATCGCTTCGAGCTCCGCGGTGTGCTCCAATATCTCCAGCGTGCGCCAGTTACCCGGGATCTTGACCCCTGGATAGCTCAAGAGCGACGACACGATGAAGGTGCCGAAGCTGTCCAGCACGCGTTCCAGCGGCAGCCCGGAGACGGCCGCCAGCGCTTCGAACAGTGCGATGGCCCGCTCGTCCGGATAGCTCGCGATCGGCAGGTAGGGCATCTGAGGCAGCCCCGCGCGTTCGTGGATGCCGCGCCACGTATCAGGCTGGGATCCCTCGCAGAAGAGTCGGAGCTGAGCAAAGAAGGCGCCGTGCACCCCTTACATGCTACGGGTCAAACTGCCGCGCGGCAAAAGACGCGCTTGGTGGAGTTTTTGGTGGGGACTACCCCGCCGATCGATACTGCCAGCCATGGTCGAATATCTCGCCCCCCCAAGCTACCGTTTCCTCGGCACCCGAGGCTTCGTCAACGCGGCCGATCTTGGCAATTGCCTGATCGGCATCAACACGACGCCCGTCATGGATGGGGCCATCGTTTATGTGTCGAGTAATCACAGCCACTACTACCTCGACAAGACTTCGGTCGCCGATCCGCTGCCCGTCGACGAGACCATCGTCGCTCCGCTCGCAGGCCCCGGGCGCTGGATCGCGCTCGTCGGCGGCTCGAGCTCCAGCGCGATCTTCACCGGCATGGTGCAGCTGCAGGGCAACGCTGGATTCACGATCACCGTCGCCAGTCAGAATACCTGGGTCGAAGCAACGAATGCGCCCTTCGATTACACCAACGCGGCGCCCGCTAACACCGGTGGCGCCCTCTTCTTGTACACCGCTCCCTCGCCCGCTCTGACCTACAACGGGCCCGATCGCCTCTACAAGATCTGGTGCCTGGCTTCGATCGGGGCCAGCGAAGGGACGCCCGGTAACTTCGAGTCGCTTGAGATCGCCCCCGATCTCAACGGCGTGCTCATCGGCACCACGACCGATGTCGCCTATGCTCAACGCGAAGCCATCTCTGATGGTCCCGATGTCATCGATCTGACGGCCCTGCGCATCGTCACGCTCACCGATGGTGATGTCATCAACATGGCCTTGCGTAACGTGAGTTCTAGCCACGACATCGACGTGGCCTACTTCACGCTCTTACTCGAACCGGTGATCTAATCGTCCTTGCGCGCACTCAGTTCTTGGAGCTTGCTCCAGAGAGCCTTGACCTCTTCGCGGATTTCTAGTTCACCGCTCGCTAGTTTCTCTTGTGTTTTCTCGACAGCCGCTAAGCGCTGACCGAGCTCTTCTTTGAGCTGCTGCACTTCGTTACGGATCCCGCTCATCTGACTACGAATGAGCTTCCAGTTGCCTTCGTCATCGTGATTGCGCTGACGCTGATCGGTGACGAGCGTCGAGACCTGGATCTGTAGGTTTCCGATCTGACGGCTCAAGAGCGGCAGTTGCTTGTCGATCTTGTCGGCTGAGCCCAAGAGTTGCGAGATACGGCCGTCCGGAGCGAGCACCGAATCGCTGAACTCATTGATGCGCTTGTAGAGAAGCCGCTGCACCGGATCAGCGTGCGCCATGATCTCGTCGTCACTCGGCTCGACGCGTTCGGTTGGCCTATCGATGCCACTCGGCACACGCGGGCCGGGCGGTACGGTCGTCACAACGATATCGGGAGGCGGCGACTTGCTAGGCATTTGCGCTTTTAGGGTTGCGTGGTCTCGTCGTCGTCGACTTCTTCTGATTCTAGCGCTGCTTTTTCATCCTGTCGTTCGCAGTCACGCCGTTTTTCACGCGCTTGCCATTTGGCATCTAAATCCTGACGCACCGACAATGGGCAACGGTTAGAGAGATTCGCGCGCGAGTATTCCAGGGCGAGATCGAAATCCTTGAGCACCGAGTTCTGCAGCATCGCGAAGCGTCTCTGCATGAGCCGCTCGAACTTCTGCTGCTGACGCTCGAGCAAGAGCATCCGATCTTCAAGCGTGAGATCTTGGTGCAGCTCTTGCCGCAGTTCTTGTTTGGGCTCGTGCTTCATTGGATCTCGTTGAGATCGGCGTCGAGGATCTCTGCATCACGAGCTTTAGTGAGTTCATCCCAATCGACTTGGAGCGGGATCTGCAACATCAGGATGTCGTGGATGTCTTGATTGCTGAGCTTGCTGTGCCCGCTCGTCTCTTGCGCGATCGCAATGCTCTCGATGCGCGGCGCGGGCTCCATGGTGGGCCATGTGCTCGGTAGATCGCGTAGATACTCGGTGAACAGCGCAACGACGGCGCGCCGGTAGAGCTCGACGCTGGCGGTGAAGTAGCCCGCACGCGCCAGCTCATCGACCATCCCCACGACATCTCCTTTCTCAGCGGCATCGAATGCAGCTTGATAACGATTGGGTTGCCCCACTCCGCGTGTGGCCATGCCGAGAAAGCGCAGGTACTGCTCGGTCGCGCTCGTGGGTCCCTTGAATGCACGGAAGCGTGTTTGCGGATTGTACGGGTCAAACCATTGGAGCTTGCCGTTGATGATTTCGTTGCAGCGAAAGTATTGAACCAGGCCGTTGTAGGCGAGCGACGCTTTTACATTGCCTATGTTCCAATTGTGTAGCTTCTGCCAGCGACCGGTTTCGAGTGCGGTGTGTGCAAGGAACACGCAGAGCGCGCGACGCGCTAGATCGGCTGAGAACAGCGCGCGGTACGAGGTAGTGAGCGCCGCGGCCATCGTCACCAGATCGGAAGGCGTCAACTGGTCGATGACCAGGATCTGATTCTGAGCATTCGGTGGAGTCTGGTACTGCACATCGATCGTCATGACTTGCTCTCCGGATGTGGTACGTTCGTCGGCCGATCGGTGTCGATATCGTCCTCGGGCTTCTGCTCGCCCTCACTGGCCTTGCGCTCAGCCTGCAGCTTGCTGAATTGCGTATCGAGCTCTTCGCGTCGCGCTTTGGCTATGTTTTCCGCTGCATTGGCCTGCACGTACGCGATGCACAGATCGAGCGAACGCTGCATCGTCATCGTCAAACTGAGCAGCGCATCGAGCTTCTGCTCGACGAACATGCGCTGCCATTTTTCTTCAATCGGTTCCTTCACGGTTTTAGTCCACGTTTTCTAAGAGCCAGTGGGTCAGTGCATGCAGATCTGTCTTGTTGATCACGGTAGGACCCATGGCGGAATCGGCAGCACCCGAGTAGATGATACAGTGGATGCCGTTGAGCTTGGCCATCTCCTCCACCTCACTGCCCACTCCATCGGGCAAGTGAAAGTCGGTCACTACGGCGGCGTATTCATTCTTCTGTGTCAGCCTGTGCTTTGCTTCCGCTACGGTCGTGCATAGATCCACTTGAAATTCTAGACGGCTGATCCAGCGCTGCAGGGCGAGCCCTGAATGCGGATCGTCCTCAACGAGCAAGACACTCTTCATCGACCGGCCTGCTTGAGTGCCCAATCGGCTGCCGTAACCAAGCTTTGCGTGCCCACTAGAAAGATGACACCGAGTGCGACGACTTCTTGCATGACGGTCTGCTCGGGCTCACGCCAGCCGGCGGCGCGATAGTGCGCCGCTACGAACTCGTCCTCTTCGCCTGCGCGCAAGGCCTTGGATTGCTTGCCACCGAAGGCACCGCGCGCGATGTAGTAACCACCGACCACAGCCGCGATGCCCAACAGTGCGAGTGCTCGGTCGTTGTCCTCCATGTGCCTCAGCTCAACGTGACACTCACGGGCAATAGAGCCCATGCGCTCGGTGCGGGCAGTGCTATCCCGCAGCGGCCGACTTGTTGCGGAACGCTGAGCGTGCGGCCGCCTTCACACCAGAGATCCTGACCGCTGTGCCGGCTCTTGACGCTCACGCCCAGGCCTCGCACCGCGAGCCACGATGTCGGCTCGTAGGGCGTTAGCTTCACGCTGCCCGCGGCGTCGCGATCGATGCGCGAAACGCCGAAACTGAGCCGGGCGCTGCGGCCGATCATCTGACCCACACCCACCTTGCTGCCTGCGGGGGCTACATCGGTCAGGTTACCGTAGGTCAGAACTACGGCCTCGTGGTTCGGGACAATCGCGACCCAATCCGGTCCCGCGGCCACGATGACGCCACCCACCACAGCGTACACCGGCTGGCTGCCCATGGAGCCGTCCACGGTTAGGTGCGGGTCGCAGCTCGTGTCGCTGCCCGCGCACTGTGACACGAACCCGTCTTGTATGAGGGCACGGGCGGGGTGATAGAAGGCACGGACTAGGGCGCCTGCGCCAAGCGCAGCGCAGAGCACAGTGGTGACGCTTGCCATGCCCTCGAAGGTAACGCGAGCGCCGAGTTGGGGCAAAAAGTCGTGTATGCTGGACGCAAGAAATGCGTGCTCGAACGACTTCCACGAGACAGCGTGCCGCGCTAACCAGCAGAAGCCCGTTTCATTGAAACGGCGACCACCAACGAGCGCATTGAATGCCAGCTCGGCGGCAGAGCCGAGAGAGCGCGAGGCGCGGAGACTGCTTCTCGCACATCGAATTCGAATCAGCTCAGTGAATCAACTGAGACAGTATGTGTTAACGCAAACCAATCGGACGCGGCGCGCCACCAAAACTCTGCAGCATGCACGGGCCGCGGTATCCGATCGGAATGCCGAGCACGGTCTCGGCAATCGCATCGGCGGTGAATTCCACCGCGTCCTCATCGCGTAGCTTCCAGCCGCGAAGCGTATGCCGCCAGCGTTTACCCTGCGCGCTCCGCTCCGCTCGCTCCAGCCGATCATTGCGGAGCAGAAACTCACCCGGATAACAGAAGTCCACGGCGTGACCGCATTCATGCGCCAAGATCGCACACACCGTCTCGTAGCTGAGTTCGGCGAGCTCGGGTGCAACAAGGATCTCGCTCCCATCCTCGCGACACGCCGCGAAGTGGCGCGGGCTATCGTGCATGTCCCAACTGCAGCGCAGATGCACGCCACCGATCCGCTCGAGACCCGCTTGCAGAAACTCAGTGCGTACCGCAATGAAATACGGCTCGAGGATCGCGAGAGCTTCTTCGCGACTCAGATCCGTTTCGGTGGCCACGCACGACACGGCCGGTTAGCGTACGCTCGCGGCCACTTGGCTGACGAATTGCGGCGTGATGTCATGCGCGGCGATGCCTTGCTCGATCGCGCGTCGGCATTCATCCGGCGTCAAGCCGAAGTTTGCGGCTCGCCCGCAGCCGCGGCAGGGGACGAGCGGTTGAGCGACGCCGCGTGCGTTGTATGTCCAACCCTTGGGAATGCTCTCCTTGGCGATGATGACGAGCTCGGCCCATTCGGCCGTCACCCGATTCGGGTTACCGCACAAGCACGTCCAGCGGATCTGTAGGCCCTCACTGTCGCGCGCTGTGGGCACGTTGTTGAAATGCGCCAGGCCCCCGTCCGATCCGAAGATCCCGCTCGGCAGTCGCTCATGTTCTGGTACATCAGAGAAGTATTCGTTTTTGCTCATGGTTGTCTCGCTCGCTCGGTCGATTGTAACCGTAAATCAGGGTTGGCGGTGCTGCAAACTAGCGACCTGGACCTCAAGTAGACTCACTTGGGTCTGCAGCGCGCGCATCCGATCCTCCTGCGCTTGAGATTCGCGCCGGTGCTCTTCCAGCTCGCGGGCGCGATTCATGTCGGCGGTGATGAGCTGCTGCTGGATCGTGTCCAGCCGCGAATCCTGGGTGCTCGGTGTGGGCAGGGCCTTGACGCCAAGGGCTCCTCCAATTGCGGCAACGGCCGTCATCACCATCGCTGTGGGCAACGTGAACTTTAAACCACCGGCCTTGACCTGCACTGTTCCGGGCGGAGCGGCGAGCGATGCTGGCGGATCGGTGATGGGGTTGATTTCGCGCACGACCGGAGCGCGCCGCTGAGGCGGAAAGCGCTTTCCGTATTTCCCGAGTAGATGGTCGTCGTCCACGATCAGCCACAAACTTACCACGGGCCGGATCGGGAGCGCTAAAAGCAGGCCGCTTCGCTGATCCGAGGAGTTTTTGGGGTCCGCTCGTCCCGCATGCGATGCTCGGCGCGTGACCAACCGTGTTGCCCCTCCGACCTACCGCATCCTGTCGCCCGTCCAGAATCTACTCGAAACGGGGGATGGCGACAGTCTTCAGACGATCAACACCTTCCCGTTGCCTAATGGCTCGGTCTGCTGGGTCGTCGCAAGCGGTGCGTCCTTCCGCCTCTTCAAGAACAGCGTCACCCCAGCCGACAACATCACCATCCTCGCGCCGAGCGCGGGCCCGGGTCGCTGGTTCATCGAGACCAACACAGGCAGCGGTGGTTTTCAATGGCAGGACCAAGCGGGCACGCTGGTCGCCTCACGACCGTTGTCTCGAAGTGGCGGTCCGCATCCGGTAGACACCGGCACGTCCATCGAACTGCTTGATGGCAACATCGACGTCCTGGCGTGGGGATCGCTGTCAGCGGCGGTCGCTGCCGCGGGCGCAACTACCGGCCAAACGCTTCTACTCGTCAATCAGTCCTATGTGATCGACGCGGATATCACCGACCCGACACTCACGCTGAAGCCAAAGGCGGGCGCAGTGCTGACGGCCGCAGCGAACCGCACCATCGGCGCCATAGACTTTTCGGAAGGCGGCGTCATTCGGCCAGCCAACGGAGTCGTTGTTACGATCAATGGTCCCATTACAATTGCGGACACGCACTTCGCATTCGATATCAGTGTTGGTGGAAGTTTTGCATTTGGTCTTGGGGCGCTAGAGCGTTTTAATGCTCGGAACTTTGGCGCCCAAGGCGATGGGGTGGCGGATGATTACGCAGCGATCCAAGCTGCTTTGGACGCGACCGTAACCGGCTATTTATTTGGGCACAGCATAGAGCTAGATTTCTCAGAAGGAATCTATCTCCACAGCCAGCCGCTGGTATGGCATGGCATTGCTGGCGGACGCATCAGAGGCGCCGGAGCAACGTCAACGTTACTCAAGTACTTCGGTGCGGCAGGCGTGGACATCTCGTTTAAGGTGCTCAACTGTCGCGATTGCGTGATCGAGGGCATCGGCATCTTCGGCGATGGCGGAGCCAACCCGCCAAACTTTGGTCTCGGCATTGACATGGACCTGACGATCGATGGCGGCGCCAAGCTCTCGACGTCGATTTGCTTGCGCGACTCGTGGGTGTCGAACTTCGGTCAGGCTGCGCTGCTCATTACCTACGCGATTGAAGAACTCGGTGGCGGCATTGTCACGGCCTCGAATGCTACGCCGATCGAGATCACGACCGCGACTGCGCACGGGCTCACGACGGGCGCGCAGGTTGTGATCGAGGACGTAGTCGGCAACGACGCGGTGTTCAATATGGTCGCAGCGTTGTTGCCGTCCTGGCGTCAACAGATGGGATTCTGGACGATTACCAAGACGGGCGACACGTCATTCACGCTCGACGGCTCCATCGGCATAGGCGCGGGTACGGGCGGCAAAGTCATCCGCCGTAAGCTCAACGGCGGCCAGAACAACGATCAGCACCTGTTCGATAACTGCTTTTTCAATGCGGCGGATGGTGCGAATGCGGTGCAGCTTGGGAGGCCCGAGGATGCATTTTACGGCATCCAAAACATGAAGCGGATCGTGTTCCGCAAGACAGTACTCGAGGCGGAGCTGAATGGCGCTGGACCTGGCAGCTATTGCTTGATGAACTACGGAGCCGACGTCGATTTCTCGGGCGACTGGGAAGGGGGAGGCTGGGCCGGATATTTCCAGCACAATGGCTCAGACGCGATCCGGATCCGCACGCATCACGAAGTTTCCCCGCGCTTTGCAGTGTTTCACAATCTCGGCCGCGCGTGTGTACGCATCGAGGGTAGTGAAATGGCTGGCGGTGGGGCCATTCAAGCTGTGGACGGGACGACTCCGAGCGGGATTCCGTGGGGCTACGCGATCCAGATCTACGACTCCCAGGGACCCTTCGAAATCTACGGCAACGCGATTGGAGCCAATCGTGTGCCAATCCTGCCGCGCATTCTATATGACAATAGCGTAAGCGGCGGGCGCGGACTGATCATCACGCAGGGCAATTCACTGCGCGCCACCGCGGCGAACGGCACTGACTGGCGCTCGAAAGACCTGCCGCTAATCACGACTCTCGGTAGCAAGATTACCGTGCGCGCGCCTGGCGGCAACTCGTACGAGATCGACAATTACGGGGCTGGCGCTTTGTTCGAGCGCAACGACCCAATGCCGCTGTTTGATCCAAAGCTCGACGCGCGCTTGATCTCCTGGCACGACGCACGATTCTCGGCTGACGTCACGATCACAGGCGGCGCTGTCAGCGCATGGGTGAATCGCGGTGGCAGCGGTGGCGCTACATGGAATTTCACTGATCTGGGCAACGCTGCGCAGCGGCCGAACTACACGAGCGGCGAAACGATTGACGCGGTCGCCGGCACATCTTGGCTCCGGACATCCGCTGCCGTCATCGCTCAGCCGATGACAGTGATCTACAAATTTAAGGGTGGAAGTGTTGGAAACCAGCACATAGAGGACGGTATCGCTCTAGGCACCCGAAAGATTTTCACGCAGAACAATGGCAACGTTGAGCTCGATGCGGGCACGCTCTTTCAATCAGGTATTGTGTACTACGCGCACGACGGAACGTATAATATTCTCGCGCTTGTCCTCAATGGGGCCGCATCCAAGATTTACAACCAACTGCATCCTGTACTGACGGGAAATGCAGGTACAGGCTCAAGCAGCGGCGCAACGTTATTTGCTTCAGGTGGCGCCGTGCCGGTCGGTCTCGCTACGGATTGCTCCGTGGTCTATCGACTCATGTACGCCGATGCACTCGACCCGATTGAGATCGACATGATCGCGGCTGGCATGGAAAATGTGTTGTGAAGGCTTTCAATCTTAAATACCGCATGAACGTAGCCAATCCGGCGGCGTCGCGTTCCGCGCCGCGCAACGTGCCAGGACTTGAACTTGATCTCGATGCAGACGTGGGCATTACTTGGGCTACCGGCTTAGTGCTGAGTGCGTGGGCAGATCAAAGCGGCAAAGGAAACAATGCCTCGCCTGGAGGAGGCTCGCTTGGACTCACGGGCCAGCTCGAAGATAAAAACTTTTCTGGACATGCCAGCGTCGCGCTGAATGGCACCAACGATTTTCTCACGGTCGACAGTTTAGCCTCGACATTCGCGGGTACGAGCAAACCGCTCTACCTGGCCATAGCTGCTAGCTATACGAACGCGGGCAGCCAAACCGGTAACATTTTCTGTCTCTCCCGATCCAGCTCAACAGCCCCTTTCTTCATCTACCGAAGCTCTCTCAATGTCAACGTTGGGACGCCATCATTCTTGCGGCGCGACGACAGTGCTGCCAACAACAAAAACGTATCAGGCACAACCGGTACTGTTGCGGGCGCATTGGTAGATGCTTGGAGCTACGACAGCTCTGGTAATGTCGGTCTCGTTCGCAATGGCGCCACGAACTTAGCGTCCACAGCCGAAGTGACGACTGCGTGTACCTTTGATCGCTGTCAAATCGGCTGCCAGAAACTGGGTGCCGGTGCGGCAGCTTTCTTTTTCGGTTTCAAGTTCACGCGGCTACTGGTGTACTCGGCCGTACCCTCAAGCGACGATCAAACCTGGCTTACGCAATACCTACTTTCACGCTACGGCATCGCCCACGCCTAAAGGGCTGGCGGCGCCAATATCTCAAAGACCGCTACGAGACGCCTTAGATTTCGTCTAATGCAGCATGAACCGCTCATGTGGCCGTACGGGCCGGCCCTCAGGTAGCGGGAGCGCGCCGCTTATTACCCGCGGATCGACAGGACCTAGGTACATTCCGCGGCCCTGCGTGTAGATCATCATCTCGATAGTCTGCCGCCCGGTTGCGTGCTGATGCGGCCCCGCGCTCCGGCGCCTGTAGAGATAGTGGTGGATGCCTCGGCTCCAGATCTTGGCGCCTGCTTTTCGCATCGCTTCGCACCAGCGCAGATCTTCGCCTAAACGCAACTGCGGAAAGGGCAGCGCTGTCTCGGCCCAACCGCTGAGCGTGCCCCCTTGGCAGCGCTCGGTGAATCGGCTGTCGCGGCCTGCGTGAAAGAAGAACAGGTGCTCATCATCGTAGCTCACGAAGTGCGACTCTTTGCCCGTCACCTCTGCTCGAGAGGAACAGGCGGCCACTTCACTCAAGTACTCGGGCAAGTACTCGTCGTCGTCATCCCAACTGCACCAGTAGCCGCCACCCGATCGCTTGAGCTCATCGAGGGCGGTGTTGCGCGCCAGGCTTGCCGCCTGGCCACTTGAAAGGACCCGATCCGCCCACAGCATCTGCCGGCGCATCGCGCCGATGCCTCGGCCGTTCTCGACGATCCACAAGCGCTTGTCCGAATGGCTCTGCCGAGCGAATTGATTGACTACGCGCTCGGCAAACTCAGGCCGACTGAGCGGAAGGATGACGGTGATCAGGGACAGAGTCTCGTTTCCTCACCAACGAGCAGGTTCAAGAGTTGGTTCATCGCGTCTCGCTCGAGCACGCGAGCTAGTACGGCTCAAGCCTACGACGAGCCGTTGAACAGGTAAATGCCCACCGTCTCCAGCCGCGGGCGCGTGCCGTTGTCGGTGCCGTAAGTGTTGGAGAAACTACGGTCATCGTTGGCGAAATCCCACTCGTCATCCAGCGCGTATTCCCGCCGCCGCGCCAAGATGATGAGCTCGTCGCCCTTGGCATCGACCCAGTAGGGGAAGAAGACCGGTCCGCCGGGCGTCTGGCCCGTGGCGAACGGGAAGATCCCTTGAGTCACTGTGCCGTACGTCGGATTGTCGGGGTCACTGTTCGGCGTAAAAGGCGCATCCCACAGCGCGCCATCGGGGATCACCGATTCGCCACGTAGAACGAGCTCACCGTTGAGGCCGTCACCGCTCGGCTCTTGCTGCTCGTAAGCGACCGAGTCGGCGGCCGCTGGCACCACTACCCGCTGCGTAGTCGGATCACCCGGGCTGTTTTCCACGCCGAGCTCGCGCTTCTTCAAGTGATAGGGCATCGGCGGATCGCCCGTCGCTTGATTCTTCTCGGAGGTGTAGACGTAGTCGGAGATCGAACGCAGCCGCCACACCAGCTGGTACGCATACACCGTGGGCACCGTATAATCGAGCATGCACAGCGGGATCCACAACATGAGCCGTGAGCCGAGCACAACGGGCGTGCCGGCGATGAGCGTCGGATCGAACCCCGCAACACCATTGGTTGCTTGCTGATCGATCGTGCCGGGGAATGCAACCGGGTTACCCGCGAAGCCTCCCTGGTAGACGTCCTCGAAGTTGACGAACGGTTGCAGGACCGTAGCCGTGCCCCATTGCGGATGAACGATCATCGACGTTTCTTTCCTTTGACAGCGCGGTAGGCGAGATAGCCACCGCCGGCGGCACCAGCAACCGCCATCGTCGCACACTTGGCGGCTTCGGCGCGATCGGCAGTCCAAAGCGACTTGGCTCGGTAGCCGTTACGTGCCGCTCCGACGAGCAAGAGCCCTGCTCCAGCGCCCCAGCCGCCGCCCATAAGCCAGCCGGCGACCGCACCGGAGCCGGCCAATAGGAGCGCCACGCCCGCACTGGTACGCGAGGCGGGTGCGGGAGCGACCGGGATCGGCGCGGCCTGCGTCGTGGTGTCCGTTGCCGGCAATGCCGTCTCGCTGTCCTGACCGACGCTGTCGGGCGGCAGGGAGTCGGTATCGAGCTGGGAAAACATGGCTTACAGCTTCCGAGGGTACCGGCTCGGCCCCTTTTCCCCAAAAAGTCCTGACTCGACGCCGTCCACCAATGATCTTAGCCTCGGCAGCATGACCTTACTCCAAGTCATTCTCAGCGCCCTTTTCACGCTGCCGCGATTCTCCTTGGACACCGAGAGCGAGGCGGAGCGGCTTAGCCGGCTCCGAGGCATTGCCCAGGCCATCGACCAGGCCACGGCGCAGGCGACCTGCGCGAGTGCCTTCTCTAAGAAGGAGTGTAACCCGGTTTGGCTCGGGTCTAGGCGGCAGCTGGCCGCTGCGCTCATCGCCGTCGGCTGGCACGAGAGCAAGTTCGCCCAGGCCATCGGAGAAGGTCACTGCGATAGCCTGCCCAAGGGAATGCGCTGCGACAACGGACGGGCCCGATCCTACTTCCAATTGTGGCAGGTGAGCTGCCCCGCCGCCTGGCAAGAGCCGCACGGCAGTGCGACCGAGCTGCGACAGAGCTCCTGGTGCGCCGCTCGGCTACTATCGAGCGCGTACCGCTTTTGCTCGGCCGACGAAGAGAATCCTGACCCTTGGGCGCGCGCCTTTGGCCGCTACGCGGGACGCACGTGCGGCTGGGTCGGTGGTATCGGACGCGTTCGGACGATGCGGCGAGTGCTCAGTAGCTTCGATCGGCCGGTTGAAGTCGCCGTGGTCGACTGAATTCCCCGACTCACTGGTAGAAGTTCGGAGAGCGATTCTTCGTTGCGATCGCGTTGCTCTGATAGTGAACATCGACGGTCAATACGAAGATCCCGTCGTTGTTGTTGGAGCCACCGTTACTGACGCGATTGAGCTTGATCCACAGGATGCCGTCCGGCTCGAAGTCGGCGTTGACGATGGGTGAGGCGCTCTCGGTCGTCATATGCCGGAAGGGTGTGCCTGGCGGCGCCTGCTCCATCTCCACGCTCGTGCCGGTGCCATCGCCGAAGTTGTAGTTGGCCTGATTGTGCCCCTTGGCGTAAACGTATTGCACGAGCCACTTCACTGAGTTGGTGTCGGTGCCATCGGGCAGCCAATGCACGTGCACGTACATCGGAGTGCCTGAACGGTAGTCGTGGTTGATGTGGTACTCGATCCACACGTGCTCATCGAGATCGAATTTGTACGCGGTGAAGTCGCTGTCGCCCACTGGCTCGCGTGTCGGGTTGCCGATCTCGGTGCTCGGTGTCGTGATCTGGCCGATCATGTCGCGCCAGCCATTGTTGGCGTCACCCGTCGCTCCGAAGAAGTGATCGCTATTGAGCCAGCGGCCCGGTCCTGATCCGGGCACCATCACGCTCGGATAGTTGGCGGGCGTCGTGTTGTCCTCCCTGTGGAAGTGGTAGTATGCCTTCTGGTCAATCACCCAACATTGCGCACCATCGGGCATATCCGATGTGTTGACCGTTTGCAGGGATTTGGCGTCGCCCGGACCAAGTAGTCGTTCACGTGGAGCAAGTGTCGCGGGTAGCCGCATTGAGGCTGGATCCTAGTCTCAGCCGCCTGATACCTACAAAAACTCCTTCTGTTCGTTGCGTAATCCCCCCGTGCTAGCTCAGCGGTGCGCGCTGAGACAAATCGTGATCGAGGCGATATCCCCGGCTCAAGCCGAGCGATCAATCCTCGTCATCGAAGAGCCCCTGCGTCTCTGCGCAATCGATGCACAGCCGCGTCCACTCCATCCGCTGTTGCAACTGATCCCAGTCCTTACCCGCCGATGCCTCTCGACTGCATGGCTCGCACAGCACGAAGCTCGTGGTCTCGAAGTGAATGATCTCCGCCACCTCGGCGCCTTCGACCGCGTGACTGCAAAACGCGAAGCGTCTTTCGTCGTGGGTGCACTGCATTAGCGGTAGTGCCCTCGTTGATGCAGCGTCACGACATTCTCCGGTAGGCTGCGCAGCGGCTGATGCATCATCGCGAAAGCGATGCGGTCCAGGCGCAGCGATAGCCGACACGACGCTTTCGTTCCGTCGCTACGAAACCAGGGGCTGTGTACGTAGTCGTCAAACACGCTGTGATCGCAACTAACCATTGAGTTGCGTATCCAGACTTCAGTGCGCGTGCGCCACCAGCGACGCACCTCTTCCCAGTATGCTGACCAGAATTTACCGACACTGATGTCCGGAACCGTATGCTCATCAACATGGAGCCCAGCTCGAATTGCGTTGACCACAAATTCCGATGTCTCCTTGAAGACACTGAAATAGTTCGCTGGTGCACTCGCGAGACTTACCCGATCATGAAAGTGCCGCCATGCGGGCGGGACGAGACGGCTCGGGTCGTACCCAAGAGCTGTATAGATGAAGAGCTTGAGGCCAGCGCGCGCTACGGTGCGATAGTTCGCTTGGGCTGTGGGATTCGGTGCTTCGAATGAATAGTATTCAAGAAAGAGTGTGCTGATTTGATCAGAGAAGACATAAACGACGCTGCCCGCAATCTCCTGACGCATATAGAGGCTTGCGTCACCAACACCGTTACGTTGTACAAATTGACCGAATCGGCCGGAACGGTTCCCCTCAAGCCAAGCCTTGCAGTTCTCACTGAGCGTGCTCACCGCGATCCCGCAAAGTTTCGCCAACCCGCGCATCGATAGAAATGCCGTACCATCGGCCAGAACCCCCATCTCCAGACCATCTACTTCTTTGCTCAGTTCAATACTGAGCTGTCGCTTCTTCTCCAATGTAGGCCGCCCTTTCCGAACACTATATTTGTGAATGATTTTCAATGTTTAGGTAACGTTTTGCCTATCGTACCGAACGGGGTCGTTGTCACCCATGAACAAGGCCGCCGGCCACCCTTTTTAGTAATGATTTCGTACAGTTAAGTTCATTTGGTACCGAGAATTAGGCTAGCAGGCGCTTGCCCACGACTCGGTCACAGCTTCACCCGCGCCCCATCGCAGAGCACATGCAGCCACTCCTCGCTTGCGGCCACCGGATGCCGACTGTACGGCTCGTAGCATACCTTGCACAGGCAATCCCCGGAAGCGCGCTGCCACTGCTTGTCCATGCGGGCGACGATCCTCTTCGGTCGCAGCGCTTGCAGCATCGCGCGGAGGCGCTCTAGCTCGGCCTCGTCCAAACGCCAACTTGCGCAATCCTTGCCATGCATCCTACCGGTCTCGAGACTCAAGATGTACAGGCCCGCCGTCGGCCACCAGACCATCGCGCTCGCGTGACTGTCGTGATCTCGGCTGCCTGGCTTGACCTGCAGAAGGTCCACCTCGCGCTCCGAGCCGCCAACGTGCCTTAGCTTCACCTTCACCATTGCACTCACTGTCGCTCCATCCGCCCCGAGGGGCCGAAAAGTTCACTCGTCCGATTACAGATCCTTGGTGAGCACCTCCGCTGCATCGGGATTGCAGTGCGTCGCGTAGACCAGGCATTGCTTCAGTTCTTCGTCGGCGCGCTTTCGTAGATGATGGCTAGCAAGCTCCAGCGAGGCCACCATGCTGATCTGCGCGAGCGCTTGCGCGGCCTCGAGGCCGCGCGAGCGCTTGCGCGGCCTCGAGGATCCCTTGGCTGGCGCTCTCTTTTCTGTGGCCGCTTTGGCCGTTTCAATAAACTCGTTCAGATGCCCGCTCGCTTGCACCCAGCCCTTGGCTCGCGCGACACGAATGCGCAAGAGTTCTACCGGTTGATGCATTCCGCTCGTCTCGCACGTCCAGCAGTACTCGCACTCGTCGCAGATGCCGGAGTCGTCGCACTGCGCGCAAACACGAAGCGCCGAGTCGTGCTCCGGGCACAAGCATTGATCAAGGTTTCCCATCGTCGGTAGCATCACTGCCTCCTCAGCAAGATCGGCGATCACACGGCTGCACTCGATCCAATTTATAGCAGCCGCTAATGCCTTCGACCTGCACCACCGCATCGCCGCTTTCTAGGACCCATGCCATGCTGCGCGTGGTGGTGTACATCATGAATCCGTTGTCGCGCTTGACCGTCACCGCTCTGCCTATCCCGTGCCGAGCATTCCATTCATCGGCTAATCGCTGCTCTGATTTGCTCATTTGCGCTTCTCCGCCAGTTCAGCAATCGTGCCTTCGAACTCCTCGCGGCTAAGCAAGTGGTTGTGGTATCGGTGCCAGGTAATGGCGGCGCGCTCCTGCTGCGCAACCGCATGATCGCGTTCGTTGACCACCTGCTGATAGAGTTCGGTGACACCATTGCTCACTTCGATTAGTTTATCAGCCAGCTCCTTGTTGCGTTCGAGCAGGTGCATGCACGACTGGCACGTGACGGTTCTGAGTTCATTGAGTGCCTCTTGAAGTTCCAACACTTTTGGTCGCGGCTCCGACCAGGTTTCGACCCTCTCCGTGTAGTAGTCCAACTCACTGGACAGTTTGACCACGTCGGCCTCGGTCAGATTGGTGTTGCGCTGTATCTGTTTGCGTAGGTCTTCTACGACGCTCATTACCGCGTCGCGGCGCTGGAACTTCAGCTCAACGATCTCCGCTTCTAGTTCGCTGATTCGATCGGATGTCATCAGCGCATCCGCCTCTTCCAGTCTTCGGCTTCGGCGCGCCACGCATCGCGCTCCCTGCATGCTTCAACGATCTGAGTTCCAACCGTGTCGCGGTCTTTGGTCACGCGCTCGATGTGCGCAACTATTTCTGGCACGGTGGCATCAGCGTTGCCTACGGCTGCGCGGATTGGTCGCATGGCAGCCTCGTGCATAGTTTGCCAGTTCTTGTCGAGGGCATGGTATCCAGAGCGAGCTTCGTCCAGCTCTTTGCGTAGTGCGACGAGCGTCTGTTGCATGCGCGCGGCTTCCGAGTAAAGGACCGTACTCTTCAAGCGTTTCAACTCCTCGCTGAGTTCTACGATGCGTTTGTCGGCTTCAATGAGCTGCTCGGTCTTGCGGTTACAGCGCTCGTTCCAGATGCGCGTGTACTCCTTCTGAGAATCAAGCTCTGCCGCGAGACGCTCTTCGTTGGTCATGGGTCCTTGAATCCTGGCAGGAATCGTACACCTACGGTCGCCACGATGGCAGGCCGCCACACCATGCCGCAGAATTGGCAAGCGTGGGTGTGATGGATCTTAACCGCAAACTCCCCCTGATCGATGTGCCGCTCGTGGCATTTGGGGCACCAGAGCAGCATCGGGATCGGTGCTTCTATTGTCGTTGCCATTTCTTCAATACCTCACTGGCGAAGTTGCGGTAGTCCTCCTGCGCCCAGCGGTGCTCGCTGGCGATGCGAGCGAGTGCGGCTGCATAACCGTCCCGCTCAGCCATTAAACTGGCGTAAGCTTTTCTCAGGCTATCGGCGATCTCCGGAGCCTTCGCCACCTCTAGCGCGGCCTGGATTGAAGATCCCGAGATGTGTTCGTCGGCGTCAGCCATCAGCGTGCATCCAGGCGGCAACGCTCAGCGATTTTACCGTAGCCACACGCGATCAACAGGGCGCGCTGTTCATCGGAGATGTTACCGGTGAAGTAGTAGCTGTGCACAAGCGCTAGGTGTGCCAAGAGGTCCGTCACATCGATGAGTGCGCGAAACTCCGCGCACGACAGGCTGACGTCCCCCCACTTGTCAGCCGCGTACAGTAATTGGATGATGCGGGCGCGGCTCAGGGGCTGTTCTGCCGCGTCAGTAGTGGTCATCTTCGCTCTCCGGTTTGATGATCTTGAGTTGGATGAAGGTGCACGCCGGTGCCGTGTAGCTCTTGCGCTCCATCTTCTTGGCGATCACCAGGATCCCATTGGGCAGCTTGCCTTGTTTAAATGAGCCGAGCTCGCGCATCAAGAGCGTCTCGTGCTCGGCGATCGTGCGCTCGGCCTGCGCCTTTGTGCGCTTGGCATTGAGAATCGCATCGACCCACTGCTCGGTTTGCTTGGTGAACTCTTTGACGGGCCCCACAATCTCAGGGACCCGCTTGGTTTTCTTCTTCGTCTTCTTTTTCATCGGCTGACTACCTCCACCGGGATGCCGTGCGCACGCGCGAGATTGTACGTGTCCCATGTGCCGCGACTGTCGGCGAGCGGAAAGGCGAGCAGTAGATCGCCGCCCGCCTTGACCATGCGCGTGTTGCGCGCTCGGAGGGCGAAGGCGCGCGGTTGGATGCGTGGATCGGGCGGGAAGCGCTCGCAGCGAATGCCGAGCTCGTCGGCGATGTCGTCCGCAATCCAATCAGCACCACCGAGCGGTGAGGCGCCGTGCACGATGCACGTGTTGGGATGACTCGTGGTCAGCTCCAAACGCAGGATCCGCTCGCGCATGATGCCCGCGTCGCGCCAATTGCGCGAGCCGGTGATGATGACCCGAAACGGGTGCTTGCTCAGGTAGTCCTTGATGTCGGTCGCAGCGCTCATGACAGCCCCGCCACGCGCATGCGATGAATGGCGCGCGCGGAGTAGGCCGTCGCTAGTGCGTCGGCCTCGTGTTCATTGAGCCACTGCGGCGTGCCAAAGCAAGCCCGCACGCAGCGGCGCACTTGCTTCTTGTCCGCAGTGCGAGCGGCACCGACCCCGCGCTTAATCCTCTGCGGATCGATCTCGATGAAGGCTACGTGCAGCATCGCTGCGATCCCCCGCGCGAAACCGACCACCTCGAGCAGACGCCACGCCTTGACATTCGTCTCACCGCTCTTGTGCTTGCCCGCGAGCACACGAAGCGGATTTTCAATCGCAATGAATGAGAGCGTGTAGTTCTGCGCTACCTTCGTCACGAACCGCCGGATCTCATCCCATGGCTCGGGTCCGACGCTCTGCACCTCAATGAGGCGCGGCGGCTCGGCGTAGATCGCGGCTAGGCCGCAGCGCTCGGCACCCAAGCCCGGATCGATGCCGATGCCTACTTTGCCCGCCGCAACCGAGAGCGCCCCCGAATCCGTTGGTACGGAGAGGGATGGGGTCTTTCGCGTAGCGACTCGGGAGCGCTCGCGGATGCGGTGAGTCACGTCTGTTCTTCCTTACGGTAAATGAGCTGGCCCAGGGCGATGCCCGTACGCAAAATGAACTGCTCGCTGTGCGCGGTGCATAGATCGGGCTGCATGCGGAGCGGCTCACCATCGAGACAGATGCTGATCCTGCGCACGCCCTCTGTCACTCCGCACACCACGCAGCGGCGCGGCTCGCTCTTGTCCGGTTCACTCTTCATGTTCGAGGATCATCAGGGCTTGTAGGTGCAGTAGTTCGAGCCGACGGCGGGTTTTTTGGGTGTCCATCTTGTCGAGTGCAACGAGTTCGGCGTAGGCCTCCTTGCTCAATGTAAGGAGCGCATTCTGCTTGACTGGATCCTTTTCCAGCTTGGCCATCTGCTCGATATCGATCACGAGCTCTGCGGGTGAGCAGAACGCCATCGCTCACTGCCCATCGGTTAGGTCAAGCCGCTCTTTCAGCTTGGCGTTTTCAGCTAGTAGCTCTTCGGTCAAACGCTTGAGTTCTTTGAAGTTATGGCTCGATGCATCGACCAAACTGAAGCAGACGAGGCTACCCACACCGACGCCGCTCACCACAGCCATGCAGAGCGTTTGAATCGGGTCTCCGTGCAGGAAAGCGCCGTACGCACAGAGTAGCGCCATGGGCGAGCAAACCGCTAGGACGAGCTGCCAGATCATCAGCTCGACACTCCCGTCAGCTTTGCGCGAATGGCCGCGCCGACTTCGCGATCTGACGGAAACTTTCGTCCCTCTGGCCAGCTTGCCTCATTCGCAATCCGCCCAAGCGTCTCATCGTCAGGCAGCGTCACGCTTTCGGGGATCGCTGCGAGTACGGCGCGGAGCGCTGCATCGTGGCTCACGTCTTCTGGGCGCTCCATGTCCAGCCTATAATTATTGAACACTTTCCAATAGATTGATGTCAGCTCCTCGAAGCTCGCACTCTTCACGGCTTCACCTTTCCAGTGGCGAGGCGTTCAAACCTGCAGGGCAACGCAGCCGTAACCGATGCGAAGAGCTCGGCGGCTTCAACGGTAGCTCCGCATTCTGTTTCGGTTACATAGCGTTTGCAGTGCGAGCAGTACTCGGCATTGGGGCGCGGCTCTTCGGTCCCGCTTTCGTAGACACATTTGCTTTCAACGAAGCTCACGTCCGCACCTCCTCGACGGTTCCGCCTTTCCCTCTTACCCAGCGCGTGACTTCTGTCAGTCTCTTAGAGCGCATCCAACGTCCAATCGGTGCCGCGATCGTGACGACTCCGGCTTCGTCCACAACAACGGCAAAGACCGCATATGGCAAACAATGCGGTACCAGTTCATAGCTTCACTACCTTCGCTCGGATGGCCGCGCCGATTGCGTGGTCGCTCAATGGTCCGGCATTGCGGTCACCTTCGCCGTTGCAAACCTCGGAGCGCGCAATCCTCCCGAGATCTTCGTCCGATGGCAACTCGATCGCAGGCGGCAGCGCGGCGAGCACGGCGCGGAGTGCCACTTGTTGCGCAGCGTGTCCTGTAATAGCAGACGTGGGCGGATTGTGCGCAGCGTCCTTCGCCGTTACGAATAGCCGCCACAGTTCGTCGAAGCTCGGCCGCTTCATGGCTTCACCAGCTTCGCGCGGATGGCCGCTCCGAACTCCTCGTGGCGCACCTTATCCGGGTGACGTACAGACTGCAGATTGTAGAAGTCTGTCGCTGACCTCTCTGCAATCCGCCCAAGCGTCTCATCGTCGGGCAATTCGATTGCGCGCGAACGAAAGGCCGAATCCGCTCGACGCCCCGACTCCTTCAGCGCTTCGCTCGCCTGCGATGAGATCTGCTCCAAGCAATGCCGTATCTCGTTTCGCAGGGTGCCTTCATTGTGCTGCGTGTAGTCGTACGAGCCCCATTCTCCCTCGGCCAACCACCAGTAGCCTTTGACGATTCTCTGAACGGCGTTGAAAGCCGCTGCGAGTCCAGTGCGATCGCGATCGATGAGACCTCGTAAGCGCTCGATCTCTGCGTCCGCGTCGGGGATAGCGTCGAGTACAGCTCGGAGGCCAGCATCAGTGGGCAAGGTAGCCCCGCCGCGCATGTCCTCTCTGTTATACGCACACAAGAACGTGCGACGTATCTCCTCCAAGCTCGGCCGCGTCACGGCTTCACCGGGCGCTCTGGCAGGTCAACGGTCTGGCCGGCAAGTGCATGTGAACAGTCGCTCAGATATTCAATTCGACCCGCTCGTATGAACGAGTGGCAGTGCGCACCGTGCCCACCGTGCCCGTCCCCATATGTAACCAAAACTGACGGAGAAAACGTCGGTAGGTCCAGGTCGCCATTGAACTGCCAACTCACTCCGACGACATGTTCATCGTCGCAGCCTGGGCACCAGAAGTGATAGCCGTAGAGCTCGCCCGTGTCTGCTCTGCGTATGGGCCACACACGGCTCACGGCTTCACCAGCTTCGCGCGGATGGCCGCTCCGGTCTTCTGTAAATGCTCAGGGGTGTTGAAGCCGGCGAGCGACTTTTCGCTCCAGCCCGCAACGCCTAGAATCGCGGTCAGCGTGATGCGGCCGAGATCTTCGTTCGAAGGCAATAACGAATTCTGTACCGCGCGTACTACCGCCCGCAGAGGCGCTAGCGAGTCCCATGGATGCCGCTCCATCGCCGCTGACTGCGCGACGTTATAAATCACGCAAAGACGCTGGAGCGTCTCATCGCTCGGGCTGTCCGATGCTGGCAGTGTCGGTCTCCATGTTGCATTCAGCACACGCTCGTACTTCTGCTTGGTGTTGTGGCCGTCCCATTGACCCGGGTACTCCTTGAGCTGACTGAACCAGTGACGCTCCGATTCGTGGATGTGCCAGCTCACCTGACCGGTCGGCAGATCAACGTAGACGACCGTTCGCCAATTGGGATCCCAATCCGGATCATTCGGATCGTGCTCACGCAGGCCCGCGCGGCAGCCGAGTGCCGAGGCCATGCTCACGATGAGCGCGACGCACTTGTCGCGCTCCGCGTAGGCATTATCTTTTTCATGCCTGAGCTCAGCAGCGATGCGCTCTTCCGTTCTGAGCACTTGGGTGCGTAGTTCGTACTGCGCCCTCAGTCCGGTCAGCTCGTGGCTCAGGGCGTTGCGCTCGTGAATTAATTCGGTGACCTTACGGTCCAGTTCGATCATGAGCATTGGGTTACTGTGGGCCGAGAGTTTCGCGCGGAGCGCATCTCGCTCCGCTTCGGCTTGTTTCGCACGCTCGAACTCCGCATTGATTTCCAGCTCCAGATCGTGCAACAGCTGAGCGGCGTCGTCCGATTCGGATTCGGTGATGCGACGGATTTCCGATTTGCACCGCGTGTACTGCTTAAGCAACTCATCGCGCTCGCGAATTAATTCGGTGATCTTACGGTCCATTTCGGTGTGAGCCGAGACTTTCGCGCGGAGCTCAAGTAACTCATCGCGCTCAGCCACGCGATTTGCGTTAGTCTCGTTGCTCTGGATCCAGCCGGCCGCGCGCAACGCTTTGTCCAGTGTGTCTGAGTCGCTCACGGTCCCTCATCGTGCGGAGTAGCCCACGCGGCCCACCCTTGAGGCTCGGGCTCTGCGGTGGGCTTCGGCGCCGAGAGCTTGGCCACGTGAATGCGTTCATCGAGTGAGCGGCCAGGGTTCGGAGCGGGGTACGGCGAGCGCCGCGCGCAGTAGACGCAACGCGCGACCCGAATGCCTTTTTCGGTCACGCACAGGCAGATGTGCGCCGGGACGGCGGATGCGTTGCAGATGTACGAAAAGCCTGCGCGATGCGGGTCCCCGACCATGACGCCAAGCTTTTCAAGGCTGATGGCGAGCTCCGCATCGAGCGGCATCCAGCGCAGGCGGTCGCCCGTGATCGCTGCCTTGCATTCAGCGCACGTCGCGCTCGTGGGCAATTCGGTCGGCGGCTCCGGTTGTTTCTGCTCAGATAGCTGGGCTTGGATCGCGAGCGTGTCGTCCGTTGCGCCATCGGCGACCGCCCCGAACATCTGTGGCTCTGCATCCACCTTCTTTGCACACGCATCGCAAATGGGAAGGCCTCCGAAAACCAACGCTGCATCCGGGGCGCGGAGATACAAGGCGTTACACAGTGCACAGTACTGTTGTGTCGATGCTTCGGTCATGGGATCCATCCTCCTTCAAGGAATTCGTTGAGTTGCGTGAACGACCCGTCCAGCAGATCAGCGATCGTTATCAGTTTTTCGCTCTGTCGGTGCAGTCGTGTCTTCCATTGTTGCCAAAGGTGCGCCGTTTCTTCGGTTACCTCAACGCTCATCTTGTCTTGTGTAATGAGAAGGCGACGCGGCGCGTGCACCATGATGTGGGTCGCGATGAGTCCGAAGGCTAATCGTGACCGCGTGATCTGTGGCCACTGCTCCGGTGTTATGTCAACTTCAACCAGCTTCTCCACAACATCTTGCATACCGCTACCCTCTCTTCCATCCAAGCTAGAACCGCCGGGGCACGGTCCTGAACACTGCTAGCACTCCTAGCACCTCTAGCAGGCGCGGGGCAAGCAATTTCAGATCGCGAATTTGTTTGCCTGCTCCGGCTCGACCATGTCATGGTGCTCACCGAATTTGTAGGGCCCCGGGCCCGAAGGAGTGCGGATGCAAATGGATATTGACCGCAAGGACCTCGTGTCCTTGCTCGACAGAGTTGCGCCCGCTGCCACCGATGGTGCCATCGTTACGATGGTGCGCACCATTCGGCTGGAAGCGCGCATTGAGGGGCTACGTTGTTACGCAGTCGGGACCACGATGAGCGTCGAGACGTCGATGCCGGCGGTCCTGCTGAAAAAGGGGATCTGCCAAGCGGATAGCGTGCGCCTCGCCTCGGCCGCAGCGGCGATGCCCGATGGCACCGTCTCATTGAAGTACGGCGCTGAGAAGCTCGTGGTCAGTGCGGGCAAGCGCAAATTCACGCTGCCCACCTTCACGGTCGAGGATTTCCCTGAGATCCCCAAATCGCCCACGACCGACACCTTCGTGCTACCCGCCGAGGCGATAGCGGCCGCCGTTGAACGCGTGAGCTGGGCGGCGGATCGGGACCGAGAGCACATCCACGGGGTCATGTTGTCGATTCGCCCCGGGGAAGTGACGGCCGTGGCTTTGAGCGGCAGCTCTTGGGGGATGACGCGCATCCCGGTCGAGCGGCTGAGCGGGCAGGCCGACATCTTCCTACCCGATAAAATACTGCGCAGCGTGAAATCGCTCTGCTCGGCCGACGACAAGGAGCTCATCAATCTGTCGAGCGATGGCCGGCGGGTCTTCATCTCGAGCGAACGGACGCTCGTCACGTCCCTGTTGCCCCTGTCGCCATTCCTGGACTGGCGGCCGGTGTTGGCCAAGCTGGACGAAGAGCTACAAGAGCTCGTGAGTGTGGACGGCGCTGAGCTACAGGAGGCGGCGCGGGCCTGCGTGGTGGCGAGCGGCGAGAAGCGGCCGATCGTCTCGCTCACGTTCAGCGGCAATCAGTTCTCGGTGGCCATTGACGAGGCGGGTAACCCCGAGATCGCCGGTGGCATCGAGGTGAGCGCCGACTTCAAACGCAAGGATGCTTTGAAGTTCCTGATCGATGGGGACAACCTCGTCCAGAGCACCAAGCACTGCGACCGAGCCCTCATTGGGGGTGGCGTAGACCAGCAGCCGCTCCGCATTCGCTCCGAGGACGGCACCTATTCAGCGGTTCTGATGCCGATCTCGCGCGGAGCATGACATCGCTAGCGACGTCAAGCTTTATCCCGCTAATCACGCTGACAAATCATGTCATCGGCGTGATGCAGATTTTTTGGCCTAGGCGATCAAGTTAGTGTAAGGGTGACGATCTCGCGCGAATTATACCTCGCGCGCTGAGCGGTGCGGTGCATCGTGAGGACGCAGATCTGCGTGCTCAGAGTCCCTTGTGGGGACACACCACGAGAGACGGTACTGCAGTGATTAGACCGCAATCCAGTCCTACTCATGATAGCTCGGCTAATGATCGGCCGAGACCGTTCGGTGGGATGTGGGACGGCGGTCCCCCTCGCCGTAATACCTTCTCGTTTTTTTACCAATCGCTCAATTTGCCAGGGTGAGGCGGCGGATAAAACCGCCTCACCCATAACGGAGAGCAAATGGTACTCGCAGTATTGCATCCTAGTACGTTGAGACGCAAGGGTTTTTTGCGTTTGAGTTTTGCGGCCATCGGGCTCTACACCGCAGCGACCTGCTGGAGTGCGGAGCAGCTATCGGATGGCGTGGTCAGTCGGGACGAGCTCTACGCGGCGGTCCCGCAGTTCTCGGTGCAAGGCGCCGATCTCGATGCGGCCATCGCTGAGTTGGTTGCGATCGGTGAATTCCAGGTGCTTGATGAGGCGGGTAGCTACCGCATTAGCGATTTCCTCGAATGGAATACCAGTAAATCCGAGGTTTTAGCTAAGCGTGACGCTGAGCGCGAGCGCTACCGAGAGCGCCAGGCTGGCCGACATCGCGCACGTACGCGCAATGACAGACGACCTCGCTCTGGGGTTTATGACCAGCAGAGTCACTCCATAGCTCCGTCCACTACCAGCGCGGGGGCTTACCCGCGAATGCCTGCCACTTCAACGGCCAATGGGCCAAACGGAAGTCTGCCGGCAGACTGCCAGCAGTCTGGATCGGCCCCTCCTGTACCTCCCTTGCCTGATCCCTCTCTTACAAGCAGATCCGAACTGAGAGATCACCCTAACCAGACCCCCTCTGGTTTGGCGGGTGGTGAGGGTCATCATCATTTGGATCTTTCTTTAGGGGAGAAGGGAGCGGAGGCAGCAGAGGTGGATCCCCAGGTCCATGCGGAGCCGATGCCCGACAGACGAACGCTCGTCGGCCGACTCGACTACGCCCCGAGCTCCGAGCTGTGGGCCGAGTGGCACGAGCGCGCGACACCCGAACAATGGCTCGCCTCCCTCGATCGCTATCACCGCACGGGCATGGGTGACGTCCTGCTCTACAAGATCCACGAGAAGCGGTTCGTGGAGTTTCTCAAGAGCACTCTCCGATTCGCCGGCATGCACGCGAAAGAGAAACAAGCTCGGCTGGATCGCCGAGACCGCTCGCGCGAGCCGGAGCAGACGACGACCACAGCGTCGCTCAAGCCAACGGTCACCAAAGATCAGAGCGAGCTACCGCCGCTACCGAACCGACCCAAATCTTTCTACGAGATGACACGCAACGGCGGCAAGGCTGTCTACGATACCCCAGAAGACCTCGCGATCATCGAACGCTTTCGAGCGGCCAAGGCGGCCGAAGAACAGCGACGCGCCGAAGCAGCCGCAGCTTACGCTAAAGAGCCAAAGCCATGGGTCGTCGCAATGCAGATGCACGCTGAACGGCTCGAACGGCAAGCAAAGAAGAAGGAGGCCGCCAATGCCGACGCTTGAAGAACTGTCAGCAGAGCTACTGCGCACGGTCTCCGAACAACGCGAGAAGCGACGCGCTGCGATCCTGGCCGAGACTGGCGGAGACAATTCACACCAAGCACTCGTAGAGCTTTTGGTGCGCAGGAAGCAAGAGTTTCTGTTGGAGCTATTGCCTCAAGATCTAAGCGTAGAGAATTTCTCTTTCACATCCGGCACCGACGAAGCGCAAATCAGCGAGCACCGAGTGCGCCTGGGTGAATGCGCCAAGTGTCCGCCAGGTGGCGGACGTTGTGACACTGATCAGGATCCCTACGATCACGTCGGCAAGATCCCGATGTACAATAACGGCAGCATCGAATATCAGAGGTGCGCCAAGTGGACCGAGTACCGGTTCCGTCGGCACCTTGGACAGATGGGCATACCGCTCTCAATGCGGCACGTCACGCTGACACCAGCGATGCGTGACGCGCAATTCGGTATCTCGCCGTACGTACCCAAGACTCCGTCGCAAGAGGCAGCGCTCAAGGCATGCATCACCATCAGCGAGTGGACTGCCGAGCAAGAGAGAAACCTGGTGCTCTTAGGCAAACCTGGCACAGGTAAGACGCACCTGGTCTGCGCATTGCTCAGACGCCTGTTAGCAGGTCGACGCATCAAAGAAGCACTCTTCTTCTACACGCCGACACTGACGCATCAACTGAGCTACCAGCGAGGCTACGAAGATCGCGATGCTCTAGTCCAGCAGGCGATTAATACCGAAGTCCTGGTGCTCGATGATCTCGGCGCAACACGCATCGGGGATTTCGAGCGCGACCACATTTTGATGATCCTGCATGAGCGACACGCGAGCAACAAGAGCGTGCTCGTCACCACGAACGAGAGCACCAAAACACTGATCGATCTCGTGGGCGAGCGTATCGTTAGTCGCATTCAGCAATCGACCCTCTGCATCGTTGAAGGTCCCGATAACCGGGCGGGCAAGCAATGAAGACCAAATCCGAACTGCTCGCGGCCGACGTGGAATACCGCACCATCATCGCGTTGCAACACGGAAATCCTGACGCGCCCGATCACAGTCCGAACGACGAAGAGATCGCGGGCAGCATGATACGCGCCTACGGTGACCGGTCCATCGAAGAATGGCTCGCGTTGCCCGATACACTGCGCGAAGGCTACCCACAGGTAGAGCATTTAATTAGAGAAGCGCTGGATCCAAAGCACTACGATCTCTAAACGGTGAGGGGAGCCCTAAATGTACGCAGAAGAGACTTATCCATTCGCGTGGCTGCCGCCCGAAGTACCGCCGCCGCTGAATCTCGACGCAGAAGGAGCGGTGCTCAGTGCTTGCTTTATGGAGCACGACGGACGCGCGCTCGATCTCAGTCGCAGCATTCTGCAACCCGCAGACTACTACTCCGACTCAAACCGCATCATCTTTCAGACGCTGTGCGATCTGCAAGATGAAGGCAAGCCGTGGGACATCGTCACGGTGGCGAGCAGGCTACGCGCAAACGGGCACCTGCAGCGAGTCGGTGGCACAACGTATCTATCGGTTCTGATCGACGCGACGCCCTACTACTTTCACGTCCTCGATCACGCTCAGATCGTCAAAGACAAGAGCCGGCTACGTCAGTTACTTCACCTGGTGCGTGCCGTGCCCGGCATGCTGACCGAGATTGACAAGCCGGGCGCCGTGCAGACGCTGTTCGACGATCTGCAAGTACGGCTGTCTGATCTCAGTCAGCTCGACGCGCCCAAGTACCTGCGCCCAGTGAGTGAGGTGCTCTCGGAGGTGAACACGCAGGTTGTCGCTGCCAAGAACAGCGAGAGCCATGTGATCGGCATCCCGACGGGCTTCGACGTCGACACGTACACGGGCGGCTTGCACGATTCGAATCTACGCATCGTCGCGGCTCGCCCAGGAATGGGCAAAAGCGCCTGGGCATTGAGCGAAGCATACAACATCGCAAAGAAGGGCTACGCCGTGGCGATGTTCTCGCTCGAGATGCCCGCCATCCAGCTCGGCATGCGCCTAGTCAGCATGGACAGTCAGTTCACGGTCAGCGATCTACGAGCGGGACGGATCACGGACGAGCAATGGCCGCATTACACCGAAGCCCTGGCGCGCCTGAAAGAGCTGCCGATCTTCATCGACGACAACACCGCTCTGACCACGTTCGAACTGCGTGCGCGCGTCAAGCGCTGGAAGTCGGAGATCAATAACGATCGCTACCTCAATGTGACGAAAAAGCGCGTGGGTGCGGTGTACGTCGACTATCTGCAGCTGATGAAGCCCGCACGACCGAGTGGCAGCCGCGAGGTGGATGTCTCGAGCATCAGCCGTGAGTTGAAAGAGAGTGCCAAGCAGCTCAATGTTCCGATCACCGCGATGGCTCAGTTGAACCGCGAAGTCGAGAAGGGCGCAGACAAGCGACCGCAGCTCCATCACCTGAGGGAATCGGGCAGTGTGGAAGCGGACGCCGATGACATCCTGCTCCTGTACAGGCCCGAGTACTACGTGCGCAAAGGCGAGGATGTCGATTCGACAATCCAGGGCCTATGCGAAGTGATCGTTGCCAAGCAGCGTAACGGTGCTCCTGGCATGCAGAAGATGACCTTCGTTGCCGAGCACATGCGCTTCGCCAATCGCGCCAGTGCCGAATACGATTTCAACGAATTTGACAACGACTATCACTGAGTGAAAGGCGGCGATCGCGGATGGCGAAGCAAGATGAAATCTTAGAAGAAGCGGTCGCTCGCTCGATCAACGATCTATTGGAGCGCTCGATCCCAACCGCTGAGGAAACACTGGTGGCACTCAAAGACGCAACGAACGGTCCACTGGAAGCCTACGCCGTCTTAGAGATCGCGCGCCGTAAGCTCAAGGCGATGATTTGCGAATCGGGCTGGGAGGCAGCGGTCGCCGACATCGAGGCGGTGATTGACGAGCGGATCCATTTCCTGATGCTGCCCAAGGGCCAAGCGCTGTCGCCGGGCGGCCAGAGCTGACTTTTTGCCCCTCGGGCCATCGCTCTGCGACACTCGGGCCCATCGAAATGGCGAACTACTCGGCAGTTTGGGGCTGGATGCGCACCGAAGGCTGGCGTTTCGTGGGTTATGTGCCCGATGCGAACCGGGCGTCGCAAGTGGTGCGTGCCCTGAACGCGTACCGCCCCTACATCAACAATTCGGGCGATCGCGAGTGGTACTACGTCTACGGCTCGAACTACGTGGTCACCACCAACTGGTGGAGCCCGACGTGGTACCGGATCATCGTCGTCGGCCGCTCGACCAGTGCGACTGCCCCTTGGTGGGATTACGGCTGGTTCGGCTGGCCCGCAGCGCAGCGGGTCGCCTTTGCCCTCAAGGATCTGTTCGGCGACAACGTTTGGAGCGTGAAGGCAAAGAATCGCGACGGGTACGGAGATCGCTCCGAATACGCGATGGACAACCCCACCGATTCGTCGCCGAGTCGGGTCACGTAGATCAAAGTTTTTGACAATCGAACTCGGCTTGTGCGTTGAGTAGCCTCGATCCAACTACAACAACGCATGCGTGCACGAGCGATCAGCCCGACCGTGGTGCTGGGCGTTGCTCCGGGGTTGACCTCCGCGAGCTTCGCTGTGCTTGCATTTAGCGCCAATAATGCGCCCCAGGTGTTGGACTACGATGTGCTCATAGGTACGCGCCCGAGCCAGCTCGCAAAGCTCGGCATCCCGGCACTCGAGCTCTTGAGCAACATCAGCGAACTGGCCAAGCGCTTCAAGGTGCATCGGCTGGTCATCGAAGTGATCGTTGAGCGACACACCCCGTGCCTGATCGCCTTGGCGCCGGCGGCTCGCAGTAAAGAGCCCGCTCCACATGTGGCGGGCGCACGCATGGCCGTCCGTTCGATGGCGGCCCTGTTCGACTTGCCCGTCTGCGACGTGACGAAAGAGAAGATAAATCGCGTATTTCAGGGGGAAAAGCTACTGACCGCGGTGCAGCGACGGCTCTACGTGCCAATAGGTTCGAGCGATCGGCGCGTGATGCTCGCTGCGGGTGCGGCCCTGGTCGCTGCCTCAATCGCCGCCCACCGCTACTCTCTGCCCTTGCATTGTGTCGCATGAAAGACGAAACTCCTGCCAACGTGCCGGGCGAGAGACCAGCCGATCGATTGATCGCGCTTCCGATTGAGCTCATCGATCGCGATCCGAAGCAGCCGCGCAAGTACTTCGATGAGGAGGAGATGGCCGCGCTTGCCGCAAGCATCGCCGAACTCGGCGTGATCGAGCCGATTGTCGTACGCGCGAAGGCCAATGGGCGCTACAAGCTCATTGCGGGCGAACGGCGTTGGCGCGCGGCTCAGCGAGTAGGCTTGCTTGAGATCGATGCGGTCGTGCGCGAGCGACAAGGCAAGACCGAAGCGCTCGTGAGTCTGGTGGAGAACATTCAGCGCTCGGATCTCGACCCAATCTCAATCGCCGAAAGCATTCGAGAGACGATGGATTCGACAGGCATCACCGGTGCCGAAGTCGCGCGCTCCATCGGAAAAACAGACGGCTACATCTTTCAGCATCTAGGACTGTTGAAGCTGGAACCCAGCGTCCGTCTAATGGTTCGCACGGGTGAATTTAGCTATATTTGTGCGTATGTTCTGAAGGATTTGCCGCACGCGGATCAGCAACGATTTGCAGCCATTGCGAAGGCTAAAAAGCTGTCAGCGATGGCGCTGCGCAGCTTAATCCTTAAGGGAAAACCAACACCAGTCGCTCGGTCCGTCTCAGCCCGCGACCTCGAGAATCGCCTGCAGCGGTCACTCGGCTGCAAGGTTCAGCTGAAAGTCAAGAAAAAAGACGAGACGAAGGGTCAAGTCCTGATCGACTACAGCTCGCTCGATGATCTCGATCGGATAGTTGACAGAATACTTTGAGACAATGTTAGTTATCCTAGCGACATTACTAGCAATTTCGCTACTAACGAGCGGACTGCTACTCGCCCGTAACCGGAACCTCGTCCACCGAGTGACCGAGATGGTCTCGATCTTCGAGCGGCAGAGCGCGGCGGTCAGCGAGCAGGTCAAGATCATCGGCGAAGTGCATCACAACGAGCGTGAATCGCTCACGCAGGTGAGCATCGACCGCGACGAGTGGAAGCGGCGGGCCGAGCAGTTGGGCGAGCGGATCAGCGGGATCCTGGCCGAGCGCGATTGGTGGAACAAGCACTACCATGAGCAAAGCGCGCAGCATTCGGCGGCCCAGGCGCTGTTGATGCGGGAAGTCCAGCGGCTAGTGACCGAACTGCGCCGTGATGGCAAAAAGGTCGATCTCGGCCCGACCCTGCTCAAAATCGTGAGTGAATTCGCGGACAACCACCCAGCCCCACTTCCCAAGACACAGTAACCCATGAGCGACGAAGACCTGCCGACATTCACGACGCCCGCTGGGCTCGAACGAACGGACTACTTCGACCACGAGCACCCGGGTGCGGGTGAATTTCACCAGCACCGAGAGCAGCCATTTGCCGCCGGCATGGACCCGCAGGACGGCCTGCCCCGTCCGCTGTCCGCTGTCTCGCAGGAGGACAGCTATGTGCCGGGCTTATCCCCGAGAACCTTCGTCTGCATGGAGGATCGCAGCCAATTCGTCGTGCGCGCCGTCGATGGCGCCATCGTGGGCTATCTCGAGCCCGGGCAGGTCAAAGAAGTTGCACGTGGAACCTTCGCGCCGCTTGAGGCGACCTTTGGTGATGGCGGCGCAATCCTCTCTGCTTTGGCTCGCGGCGGACGAATAGAGCCCATCCGGCCGGCCTGCCAGCACTACGCGCGGCAGATGATCGACATGCCCGACAACCCTCGCCACCGCATGGCCTTGCGCCTGTGCACGGCGCAGCGGACGGAGACAGGGGAATACGTGTCGCTCCGCGACGCGCAGATGTTCGCCTGCGAGCTACGAAGCCCGCGGGATGCCCAGAGCGAAGCGGTGCTCGATGCCTTCGACGCCAAGCTCGTGGCCCTGGCCGAAGAACGCGTCAAGAAACCCTTCGACGTGCACGCGGCCCTCGACAAGGAGCGCACCGCGGGGCTCGAAGAGCCGAACAACGGCGGCGGGATTTTTGGTTGAAGCGAAAAGCAAGCGTAAACGAAGCGAAAGAGAAGCGAAGCATGCCTCAAACGAATCAGATGGTTGAAGACCCCGACGAAGCACTGTACGCCGCACTGCAGGAATTGAACGAAGAGTGGCGCGAGAACACCAAGCGCATCAAGCAGCTGGCCGAGTCGGGCACACTCGACCACAACACGCTCGTGCTTGAGCTGACCGAGACGCTGATGCCGCTGATGACGGATTTCAGCGAGCGGCTGTGCGAAGCCTGCGCGCCACCCGATGAGGACGACGACGAAGACGACGCCGAGGGCGACGACGATGAAGAGAGCGGCAGCGGTCTCATCCCTGAAGACGCCGAGCTACTGAGCGGTCTCATCAATGAGTACCGCGACTTCATCGAGATGATGCACCGGGGTGAAGTGGACAACGAAAAGCGCGAAAAGCTCAGCGGTAAGCTGAACGACATCCGCAACGCCCTGACACTCATCACCGATATCACTTTGGAATCGGACGACGACGAAGAAGAAGCAACACCTGAGGCTATCGGACAAGCGTGAGCGACGACGACCACAAGAAAAACGGCGCCTCCAACGGCTCAGCGGCGATTGCCGATGAGCCGAGTGAAGAGCCGGGCATGGTGCACACGACGCCGGCGGAAATGCGTGCCGCGTCCGCTCGACGTCGCCGCATCGTGCGTCCGCTAGGGCAACCAGCGGCGGATCCCGAAGCCAGCGACAAGCCCACCGATCCGCCGCCCGAAGAACAATTAGGTCAAAGGGATCCGAACATCGACAGCGTTTTGGCGCGTCATCCCGACATAGAACCTGAGAACACGTACAACACGCCGCCCGCTGCCGAGCCGCCGCCTGTGCGCCAACCCGAGCCGCAACGAGTCGAAGAACTCTGCGCGCTCCTCGGCGATTTCAGTGAAGGCTACATTGCGGTCGATCGCAAGCGGCCCGAGAGCGTCAATGGCCGCTTCTGCCTTGGGGCAATGAAACCGATCACACGCATGATGACGCATGCGGAATTCGGAAAGATCTACGGCGGAGGGCGTTACGATTTACGCATCTATCGCAAGAAGCCGAGCTCGGTCGATGATTCGGGACGCGAGATCTATAAACCATGGGGCGCGGTCATGCGCATCGACATCCCGATCCCTCCAGCACCGAACCTGTTGGCTGGCATTGCGGCTAGCTCTGAAGACGAAGACGAAGAACGCAGCGCATCGAAAGGTGCGCGTCGCCTAGGCCAAGCATCCAATGCGGACGCCAGAGTACACGAGGCTAATTTGGCCCACGAACGAGAAGCACGAACGTACGAAGACAACCGAGCCGAGCGCGAGGAGCAGAAGCGCAAACGCGAAGTGGCCGAGGTGGAGCGCAAATCTCGCGAAGAGCAGAACGCGGCCGTCATCGCCATCGATCGCACGGCCGACCGCTACCAAGAGATCTTGCAATCGCAGCAACGCGAGATGCGCGAGATGCGCGACAAGCTGCTCGAGCTGACGGCCAACGGCAATAAGAAGGACGACGCGGACAAGGCCGCCGCGATGGTCAACTCGATGGGCACCATGATGAACAGCATGATGGCGCCGCTCGTCGCGCAGATGGCCACCAAGAAAGACAACGGCCCCGAGCTGCAAACGTTGATGAACGAAGAGCGGCGTCGGGCCGATGAGCGCATCAAGGATGCGACCGACAACGCTGCTATTCGGATCAAGGATGCCGAGACCCGCGCGAGCGAGACCATTCACCGGCTCGAAGAGCAGCACAAGGATCGCGTGACGGCGCTCGATACTCAAACCAAAGAACGCATCACCGCCGTTGAAGCGCGTGCTGGCAAGGATGTCGAAGAAGCCAAGCGCGATGCCGACCGACGCATCGCCGACATGACGACGCGGCACACCGAACGCATCGCCGACATCCAGCGGCAGCATGAAGCGGAGCTCCGCGCCAAGGACACGGCGTGGACGATGAAGCTCGAGACCTCGGGCGCATCGGTCGAAGCGAAGATCGAGAGCCTCAAGTCGGACAACCGCCGACTGCAGCACGAGCTCGATCGCGCGCGCGACGAAGCCAATAAACCCATCACAAAGCGCCTAGCCGAGATCACCGAAGCGGCCGAAGCGATTGGCCTCGGACGCGCGGATGCGGAGCCCGGTGATTGGAAGAGCATGCTGATGCAGATGGCAATGAATGTCGGCAGCCAATTGCCCGACATCATGAAGAGCGCGGGCGAAGCGGTGCGCGCCGTTCGGAGCTCGCCCTCGGTCGCCCAGCAGCAGGCCTTCCAAGCCGACCAAGCGGCGCAGATGCAGCATGCGGCCCAGGCGCAAGCCGCTCAGCTCCGTCCTCGCTTTGCGACCGAGGATAGCCCGCTCTTCGAGGGCAACGACGTTCCGCGCTTTGCGGCCGCCCCGCAGCCGCCGCCAGTAGCCCCGCCCATCACCCCGCCGAGCGCCATCCAAGCGCCCGCAACGACGGTGGCCCAACCGATGCTCCCGCTGCAGCCACCGGTGCCCCTGGGCGTCTCAACGGCACCCGGCGCGCCCGCTCAGCAGCCCAATCCGAGCATCCAACCTCCGCCGGCCACCGGTCCGAGCGTACCCGATGCTCAGATCTTGCAGTTTCGAGAAATGTTCGAAACCGCCTTCAAGGCCAACGCGGATCCTGGCGAAGTTGCAGATCATTTGATCGGTCAGATCGGTGTGCCGACGATGACGCAACTGCTCGGCATGGTCGATCCCGTGCGCATCAACGGGGCCTTGCAGCGGGGCGGCTTCAGCACGAGCCCGCTTTGCCGGCGCGAAGGACAGAAGTATTTGCGCGCGATTTGGGGTAAACTCCGCCAGCTGTGCAAGCTCAGCTGACCCCCGGGTTGAGACGCTGCCAATCAATAATCCCGAGCCCGTTCGAAGCGGGACGGAGCGCGCTGCTACAACAGAAAGAGCCTGGCCCTTTTGGCCCAGGACGGGCACCGACAGATCCAGCCGTTAGCTCGGCTAACAGAGCCGAGACGTCCGCAGATTCGCGGTACAAGCGAAAAAGGAGAACTCGATGGTAGGCAAGCATCCCGTTGTAGAAATAGCCGCGGCGGTTGGTGGCACGATCCATGAGGCGGTCATTCTGCCAGACGGTAGTGGTTTTGCGACAATGACGACGGCGCTGCCGAAGGACCACTGGCTCTACGCCGAGCATCCAGACGATCCACCCGCACCGATGCGCGTCGGCGTAGGAGTAGCGCGCGATCAGCTGGCCCAGCAGATACGTGAAGCAACACGCTACGCCGTCAGAGCCACGACGATGAACGGCCGCGTCATGGACTTCGATCCGGATGCGATGGTCCAGAACATGGTGGTGGGACTGCTCGGCTATTGGACCAAAGATGGTCTGTCGACCGATGACGGTGAGCACTACCCGGATCTGTGACTCTGAGCTCGAGAAAACCGATGAATGTTTGGGAACTCTTTTGTTGTTCAGGTGGCATGAGCGAAGGCTTTCGCCGCGCGGGCCTGCCCGTGACGCTGGCCTTCGATTGGGACACGAACGCGTGCGCGAGCTACGAGAAGAATCTCGGCCATCGACCGATCCAGATCGATGCACGCGACCTCCGTCGTCTTGCTTCCGAGATGACAGCGAGCAGGCAAATCGATCTATGGATCTTCGATCCTCCGTGCACGCCGTGGTCACGCGCAGGCAAGCGCAAGGGCACCGATGATCCGCGTGACATGCTGACGACGACGGTGGAGCTCATCGAAAGTCTCCGACCCACCACCTGGCTCATCGGCAACGTTCCGGGTCTCGATGATGCCACCAATGCAGATGTCCTGCGGCGCACGATGGGTCGGTTGAGTAACAACTACTGCATCGACTACCGGCGTCTCGATGCTGCATCGTACGGCGTGCCGCAGCATCGCGTGCGACCGTTCTGGTTTGGTCATCCCAAGCAGAGCGATTGCATTCGCTGGCAACCCCCGACGCATTGCGATCCAGAATTGTTGAAGCAGCTCGCGCTCTTCAATGACGCGCGTAAGCCCTGGGTGACCTGCCGCGATGCGCTGCAACACTTGGACGCCAAAGAGATCGGCCGCCCGCTGCGCATCAAGCCCCGAGGCAAACATCCACCAAGCGAACTGGAAGAACCCGCGCAAACGATCCTCACCGGTACGCCGCGCGACCAGAAAGGCGGAGCGGTGCTCGCGCGTCCCAATTGGAAAGATCGCAAGAGCGGCATGGATGAGCCGACGCGCACCATCGGTACCAAGCGCAACGCTCGGCTCGAGTGGCCATGGGATCGACCGGCGACGGGCATCGCATGCGACGAGCGTCTGCAACCGCCGGGTCACAATGACAGCGTGTGGAAGGCGCGCAGTGGGCCCAATGCGATTGCGTTGAGCGAGAAGGCGGGCGCCATCCTGCAGGGCTTTCCCGAAGACTGGATCTTCGTGGCTAAGACCAAAACGGAACGCTGGAGCATGCTGGGTCAAGCCATGCCGCCTGCATTGGCGCAAGCGGTGGCCGAATCCATCAAACGCTGGTTCTCCGATTACAAGCTCGATTGCATCGAGACGGTCACCGACCGGGACGAAGCAAACTCGGCCGCTCAATGAGCCGAGACTACCGGTCGATCGAGGAATTCAAGCTCGGCTGATTGCCGAGACCGTCCGATCCGCATCAATACTCGATTTTGATCGGATCGCCGCCCAATGCCTCAGCGAAGAGCTGAGCGAGCTCCGCCTGCGACACACGCTGCTCCGCGTGCTCGATCATCACTTGGCGCCACTTACGAAAGTCGATGACATCGACGAAGCCGTTGTACTCCAAAAAAGCGATCGCAGCGAAGAGAGCCGTGCGCTTGTTGCCGTCCTCGAACACGTGCGAGCGGTTGAGGTAATGCACGTACGCGGCGGCCGTCCCTGCAACGGTTCCGATGAGCGGCATGCTGTCATAGGTTGCTTGCGCAGCCATGACGGCAGCCTCTAGCTCGTTGGGCTTAAGCACACCGGGCTCGTCGAAGCTGAGCAGGATGCACTGGTGCACATCCATAACGTCCTCAACGGTCAGGTAATGCAGCTCAGCGAGCTTCAGTGCTCGGCCAGCCACTTGATGGTGTCCGTGTTCTCACGCACCAAGCGCTTGGCGATTTCCTTGATGGTCTTGTGTTTGGACGGTTCGATGATCGTGACCGCGCAGCTGCTGACCTCAAGCTCAACCGCATCACCGATTTCCCAGCCCAGTTCGCGGATTACCGCGACCGGGATAGCAACCGCCTGAGTGCCACCCACACGAATGATCTTGCCCTGAACTCGCATAGTCTACTAAAGGTAGACCCTGGTCGGATGTGGGTCAATGAGCACCGACTTTTTGCGCTCGATGGCCGCTCCCCGTTACCCTCCTCGGTGTGACCGCTCCGCTCGCCGATTCCCCGCCCCACACGATCCGGCCATTCCGGGGTCCACAGGATACGGTCGGCACGATGATCGCGATGGCCAAGGGGCCGCGGGGCGAGCAGAGCGTCCTGGTCAACTCGCTCAAAAACAGCATCGTGCGCGATCTGCAGCCCAAGGATTACCTCGGAGAACTCTTGGCGATCCGTAACTTTGCCGTCGAATACATCCGCTACTCCAACGATGCTCTGGGCGTCGAGCAAGTGCAGGATCCGGAGCGTATCACTCAGCAGATTGTCCAATACAATCGCGCAGTGGGGGATTGTTTCCCGGAAAATACGCTCATCTTGGCAGAGGGGCATCGTCTGGTTCCAGTGCAAGAGCTTCAACCGGGTCAACGGATCTGGGGCTTGGACAAATGGGTTCAGGTGGAGGCGACAGCCTACAAGGGAACACTCACGGTTGACGTACTGCGGCTGAACAACGGCTCGGATCTGAAGCTCACTGCAGATCATCACGTCTATGTCCTCACCTGCTCGCGACATGAGCACGGTAGCCGCAACTGCAGCCCAAAGACGTGTCCGTTAGCGGAGCGCAAGAAAGAGCGCATCCGAGTCTCTAACGTCGTTGAAGGCATGATCCTGACGACTCCAGAGCGCATTCCATTTGGCACTGAGTCGATGGATCCAGATCGTGCGTACCTCGAAGGACTCTTCGTTGCGGACGGTTGGGCAGAAGACAGCCGATTTGCGATCAGTGGTCAGGATGGTTGCCCGAAAGAAGAACAAAAGAGGGATGTCGAAGCAATTGCACAGCGCCTAGGATTACCCACGCGATGGCACCGAAAATACATCGCGGTCAACGACAAAGAGTGGGCACTGCGCATGCAGCAGATGGGTCATACAGCGGTAAATAAGCACCTTTTGAGTATCAATCTCGACGAGACTGCTGCAGCCGAAACACTACGCGGCGTAATGGCGGACAGCTCTCAGAATACTCGTGGACCAGGGCGTACTTTAACGACAACAAGCTATGAGCTAGCGGTTCAGATGCGCGTCTTGCACAAGATGTTCGGCATCACTTGCGGGTATAGCTACCTAGAGAATCACGGCGGCCTTGGACCCAATCCGATTTGGCGCCTATCAACTCGCCGCAGAAATAGCGATCGAGCTGAAAAGTGTTTGCGAGTCAAGCATATCTACCGAGAAGTCGCGCAGGTGCCCTGCTGGGACATCCAAACGGAGGACCACCATGTTTACCTGCCTGAGCATGACGTGACCGTAAGCCAGTGTGACGATCTAGCTCTGTGGATCGGCACGCTGTGCCGCCAGCTTGGCCGCGACACCCAATTCGTGATCGTTGGTTTCGGCCGACCTGGCCATTACAGCCACGTATTCGCTCGAGCGAAAGAGCCCAAAAGCGGCCAATGGATCGTGCTCGACCCCGTCGCAGGCACCAACGAAGGCTCGATGTTGCGCCGGGTGACGACCTATCAGATTTATCCGATCGATTGAGGAAAAAACCATGAGTTATGTGCGAAGCGTGTACGGTTTGGGCGATGCAACGAGCGACTACAAGTCCTGCCTGGCCGCCAAGGCGAGCTACGATGCCGCGGTCAAGGCGCTGCAGACCTGGATCGCGACGCAATCCAGTAACCAGGCTTATTACTCCTCGGAAATCGCTCGTCTGTCGACCAAGTACAAGGTGAGCTACCCGTCGTCCGCGCCCCGCTGCATCACCAAGGCGCAGAAGGATGCCGCCGCGCTCGATTGCTACCGCTCGCAGAACGTCATCAAGGGCTTGGGCCTGACCGCAGCCGAGGCGGCGGCCGCCGCCGCGCAGGCCGCCTACCAGAGCTCGCCCACGTACATGGGCAACTACCCGCCGTGCTTCGTGGCGGAAATGCCGGTCTGCTATCCAGTGGCGCCCAAACCGGTCGTTCCGGCCGATCCGGGCACCTGCGTCGCTCCCACGGCTACCCCGAGCACCACCGCGGCACCCCAAACAGCGACGACGGCACCCGCGACGGTGACAACGACCAGCGCGCCGAGTGCATCCGAGGCGCTTTTCCCCGACACGGAAGCCGCCGCCGCACCCGCCGCGACGCAGGCGAGCATCACGGGCGGTAGCTCCCGCGGAGGCCTGCTCGTCGTCGCCGGGATCATCGCCGTCGGCGGTGCGTGGCTCTTGTGGAAGAAAAAGAAGAAACCCGCCACGTAAACGGAGAGCGAAAGCCATGTACATCAGCGAAAACGTGCTTTCGGCGATAGAAAACGGCCTGACTGACGCCTTCAATAAAAAGCAGTCCGTTGGCAGCGTGGCCAAGTCGCTACGTTCGCAATACGGCATGTTTCTCTCGGGTGTTATCAACGATCTGCCGCCCGAGCGCATCACTGCATACCTAAAGGAGCAAGGCGGAACGAGCGTACTGCTCACGCCCAAAGGCCAGGAATTTCTCGTCGATTTGGCTCAGGTGCTCAAGCTCCAACTGCGATGATCAACGAAGCGGCCATAGATGCGATTGTACCCGCGCACAATGAAGCGGGCCGAGTGGGTCAGGTAGTCCGCGCGCTCCGTGCGGCGCGCTGTTTCCGCTCGGTCACCGTCGTAGACGATGGATCCACGGACAGCACCGCCGTAGAGGCCAAAAACGCAGGCGCACGCGTTCTCTCGCTCAAGCCGAATCGCGGCAAGGGGGGGGGGATGCGATCTGGCATCACAGCGTTACCAAAAGATGGCTCACGGATAGCCTTTTTTGATGCTGATCTCGTTGGTTTGAGGCCCGAGCACGCAGCACAAATGGTGGCCGCATCGAATCGCGGCTACGACATGGTCTGCGGCCTACGCGACTACAGCACGATGCGCAATTACGCCCAGCTCGTTGCTGGGCCGATCATCACGGGCGAGCGGATTTTACGCCGTTGGGTGCTCGACCGGCTCCCGCTGTCCTGTTGGAACGGCTACCGCATCGAAGTGGCGATGAATTTCACGGTTACGCGCCATGGTGGGCGTACGGCTCTGCTCTTTCTGGATGGCGTGAGGATCGTCGATAAGCTCCAAAAGACGGGATTTGTGAGTGGGCTACACGGTCAACTGAAAATGTTCGCGGAACTCGGGCGCACGCGGGATGCCCTTCGGAGGACGCATGGCGGTTCTTGCGCGGTCTGAACTCCCGCCGGCTCAATCGGTACCTCGCGGCGCGGTGGTGCTGAGCCTGAGCGGCACCGAGCGCACCGAGCTCACGACCGGGGCAATCCTGTGGGCGAGCCTCTTGGTCGGCTCAGGCTTTGCGCTCGGCGTTTGGTTCGGCCGACGCAAGAAGCGTTGACTTTTTGGTCTCACGCCACCCGCGATCTACTCTGAGCGCCATGGGCCCTATTTACCCGTCGTACCCGAGTCAGCCGTACGCCGGGGGCAAACTGCCGAGCATGGTCGAAGTCGGCCCTCCCGACCTTCGCTACAGCTCGGGCACCGCGCCCTATTACCAGGCTGGGATCGATGCGATGTACGGTCGCTCTTTGGCCGGGAGTGAACACCAAGTGCAGGATGAGAACGCCAACGCCGAGGCCGCCTGGGCAACGAACGAGCTAGCCGCCTACGCCGAGCTCGATGACGTGCAGGGCTCAGGGATCTTCGATCCGCCCGGTACGGAGAAAAACATCCATCCCGATGCGGGCGTCTTCGCTGAGCGATTCAGCTTGCCGGGCTATCACGCGCGCGAGCGTCCTTTTGCGATGAGCGAAGTGCGCGACGTCGCAACGGGTCGGCCCATTCGCGCGGTACCGAGTGGCGCCGTTGCACTCGATGACGCTGCGCAGATCGCATTCTTGGAGCGCGGCTTGTATGCGCCACCCGAGCCGGTGATGCGCGCGGCAAGCATGGGTCCGCTGCGGCGCGTCTCCATCGCCAACTGGATGCAACACGCCGAGCCGATCACGGCACCCATGAGCGCAACCGGTGCCATCGACACGAGCGCCACAGGCAAGAATCTTCTGCTCGCCGCTGCCGTGGGCGCGGCCATCGGTGGCATCGCTGGATACCTCGCACGTAAGAAGCGGAGCGCAGGATGATCTATCAAGCCAACGCCGGCATCGGCACCTGCGCCGCCTGCCATCAAGCCAACGCTGGGTTCGGACAAGAAGCCGCACCCGTAGCTTCGGCCAAACCCTGGTACATCTACGCCATTGTCGGCGCCGTTGCGGGCGGATTGACGGGCGTGGTTTTCCCCGATCCCTTCACGCGCTTCTTCGACTATTCGAAGAAAGAATCCTTCGATCGGCTGAGCGTGACGCTCGCCGGTGTGGGCGCAGGAGTCGGCGTTTTGCTCTGGCTCAAGAATCGAGGCGGCAGTGCTTGAGCGGCCGTTTCTGAGCTACGCGTTCCTGGGCGCGGTCTCGATGGGCCTACTCACCGGGCTCATCGCGCAGCTAGCGGTGCAGCGCGCGGATCAGGAGCGCGTCGAGAAGACCGGCATGCTCTTCGGTGCAGGCATTGGACTTTTCCTGGCGGTGAATGCGTGAAGGTCAAACCCAAAAGCTTCGTGGAACGCTTGCTCGGCCTGAACGGTTCACCCGATGGCCTGGGCAACTCGCACAGCTTTCCGACCGAGAAGACCACGGGCCCCGGTAGCGGACTCGAATGGTTGCCGCCACGCGGCACGGGCGCGGTCGAATACACCGACAGCATGGCGATCGTGATCGGCGGCATCCTCATCAGTGCGGCGTGCGGCGCGGTCATCGGTGCAGCCATGGCGCCCGACAAGAGCAAGCGCACCGGTTACGCCGTTGCGGGCGCGGCGCTCACTGGCATCTTCGGACCGCTCGGCGCTGCGGGCCAAGCGCTGTACGTGATGGTGAAATGATGGCGAGCCGAAGCAAACTGAGCCCTGATCTTGAGCGGCGCTACAAATTCTTCCGTAAGCACGCGGGATCAATTGTGGGCAAAAGTGCGCAGAGCGCCGTGGCACTCGCCCGAGCAGAAATGCTGGCTGAGTCTTTAGGGTGGACCGTCGATTGGGAGGAGGACCCGGAAGAGTATCAATCTGGCGGTGAATGGGACCAGCCTAAAGAAGTGTATGCCGCCGTACTTCGTGATGAAGAAGGCAATGTGCTGACGTCTCTCGGCGGCATCGGAGATCCTGATCGAAACTACGCGCGAGTCACGGAAGCCGAGCTCGCGCTCGAGGCAGCATCAGAGGCGGGCCTATTATGAGCGGTGTCCCCAACCCCTACTCGCTGCATGTGCATCCGTACCCGACGCGGTTTCACGGACCGATCTACACGCGGCCGGCGTTCGGGATGCCGTGGCAGTGGGCGCCGCAGAGCGTGTTCAAGCCCAACGATCTCTACAATGGCGGTGGCGGTATGAATGGTCTCGGCGCACCTTACGAAGCCGAAAAAGAAGCGCTGCTCTACAACACGGGCGAAGGCGTGTTTCGCCCGGGTGGCAGCGGCGGCGGCATCTTCGATAACTCCATCGCCGGCATCTTCGGTGGTGTGAAGAAAGCAATCGGCGCGCTCGGCCTTGGCGCGACGAGCCCGTACCCGGAGATCCCGTATCAGTGCTGGTCACAGACGGGATTCAAGGATTGTTCCGATCGGAACTTCGCCGCGGCTCAGCAGCAATGTTACAGCTACACGAAGGAGCAGATCGAGGGACCGCCGGCGTATTGGGGCACGGTGGACGAGTGTGCCAAGGACACGGCCGCGCGCACGATCAGTAGTTGCCTCGATCATTATTGCAAGGCCTACGCGGCCGCTACCACCGGTGTGAGCTATCCGTGGGGCGTCTACAGCGCCGACACCAAGGCGCTGCAAGAGGCCACGAACACGGCGCTCAAATCCGCCGGCTACTGTCCGCTGACCGTAGACGGAAAGCTCGGCCCTGCCACCTGCGGCGCTCGGCAAACGCTCGGCCTATCGGTGCCGAGCACGTGCACGAGTTTCAAGGCACCGAGCAAAGGCCCGTGCGCGACCACTTCTTACGTCGCATCGAGCACGACCAGTTCGAAGCTCACTCCCGAGCAGCAAGCGGCCATGACCGCTTCGATGACGGGCGGCTCCACGGATTGGAAGCGCTACGCCGCTTTCGGCGTGGGCGCGCTCGCCGTCGTTGGCGCCGCCTGGTACTTCAACAAGAAGAAAGGGCACCGCTAATGGGCGGCGGCGGCCATCATCATCACGGAGGCGGCGGAGGATTTTCGCGCGGCGGCTACTACGGCGGCTACTATCCGTACCCGACGTACTACAGCGAGCCGAACTACGTGCCCGTGTTCATCGTGCCCGACGAAGACGATCTTGAGCGCGAGCGCAAAAAGAAGAAGAAACAGAAAGAGGACGCTGTGCACGGATTAGGAATTTTCACGCCACCGAACAAGCTTGCGCGTCCCCTGGGCGCTGGCGTCATGGGTTTGGGCGTCGTGTTCGGCAACACGACCAGCGATTCGAAGGTGACCGAGACGCAGAAGTGGCTCAACGGCTACCTCTCGCAGCTCGGCTTCTCGCTCTTGACCGTCGACGGCAAACTCGGCGCCAAGACTTGCGGCGCCTGCGCGTGGGCGTTCGGCAATACGCCTGCGGTCGATATCTCGACGGCACCCGCTTCGTTCTTCGAGGTCTGGCAGGTCTGCAGTACGAGCTCGCAGACCGCACCGACTCCGCTCACCACAGCCGCTAAGACGAGCGATTACACGACGGCTGTGACGACCTTGCAGAAGGCGAGCTACGACTCGTCGATCGTCAAGAGCGCACAGAGCAAACTCAACGCGGGCCTGACCGCGCACGGCATGTGTGCGATTGCGGTGGACGGTAAACCAGGACCGGCCACCTGCGGCGCGCAGGTGTGGCTGATCGCGAATGCCGGCGGCGATGGTCTGACGCAAACCGAACGCGACAATCTCTATCCGACCTGTTCGGTGGGCGACAAGGTTGCGCCGAATCTCTGCGCCGCAACGACGACGGCGCCGGTGGCCGTGGCCACTCCAACGGTCATGCCCGTAATTGCACCCGCTCCCTCCCCGGTAGTCGTTACGCCCGCACCGAAGGTCAATGCCGCCGGCATGGCGATGGGACTCGGATTGATGGCCGCCCTGGGCGCCGCGGTCTACTACTTCAAGCACAAGGCGATTGGCGGCTAACGCAAAGGCGAACATGGCGCGTAGCTACATCGACGTCAGTCACTTCCACGCACCGTTCCAAGGCCAAGTGCTTCAGGGCTTGGGCGGTGTGCAGCGGAGCTACTGGGAGACCGGCTGGTTTCGCGCGCCGTACCATCAGGGCTACTTCCAAGACAACACGCTGATGGGCTTGGGCGTGAGCGATCAAGCGACGGCCGCATCGCTCACCAACGCCATCGCAGCGAACGCTCCCGCTGACGTCGCGCGCTACCTGCAAAGCGGCGCACCGATGGGCACGGCCCTGCGCGATGCGGCGACGGCCAGTAACCAAGTGCCGCGCTGGGCCTACATGGCGGGCGGCGCGCTGCTGCTCTACCTGGCGTACCGAAGCTACAAGCAATCGCGGCCGAGCGGAGGCTAGTCGCTGATGGACCTCGAAGAGGCCATAGCGCAGTTCGCTCGCGACGGCGCTCAGGTGATCAAGGGCATCGATTGGGATGCGCTCGATCAGCAAGGCAAAGGGATCCCGCTCGATCCCTCAATCGACGTGCACGCCGATTACCTCTACCTGTACATGGGCCCGGCGCTCGATCGTGCGGGCCGGGTGATGTCGACGCTCTACTTCGATCCGGAGATCACCAATCACACGGTGACCAAGGAAGCGATCCGCACGGTGGCCGCTGAGATCCTGCCGACGATCGAAGAGGTCGGTAAAAACTGGGCCCTAGGCAACTACTGGGGCGCAATGAGTGCGGTGTTCAGCTTCGATTTGGTCAAGCTCCGCACCTTCATCTCGCTCGCTTATGGCATTGCGCTCCAAGGCGCCAAGATGCACACGGCCGAGACCAACTACGCGATTGCGTTTTTGGATCGGCAATCGTGGCGCGAGCATGCCGATCGGGTGACACGCATCTTGAATGCGATCAGCTTTCTCGATGATGCCCAGGCGCTCTATTGGCTCAAGTGGGACAGTCAATACATGAAGGACTTGCGTGCCGAGCAAGGGCTACCGCTGGACATGAAAAATCCGATGCAAGGCTTGGGCGCTGTGCCGCTTGCACTCGTCATCGCCGCGGCCGCCGTCATCGTTGCCCTGGGTGCGATCTGGGCCTGGTCCCGCACGACGACCGAATACAACGAGCAAGCCCTGGGCATCCTGCGGGAGATCTGCGCGGACCCCAAGGATCAATCCACGCGCGATCAATGCATCAAGGTCCTGGGCACCCCGCAGATCGGTAACCCCTTTGCGAGCGCCATCAGTAGCGTGATGCCGTATCTGTTCGCAGGGGTACTGATCGCAGGCGGCGTATTCTTCCTACCGAACATCGTGCGCTCGTTCATGAAGGCGCGCAGTGTGGCGCACGAGGGTGCCGCTTGATCTACTCGCGCTTTCGCGGTGATGGTGGCTACGACTACTTCGAGACGCCCGAGCGGCGAGGGCTCGGCGATGATCTACCGACTCCCAAGCTCCCGGTGGCCTCGGCGCTCGGTGTGCCCAGTACGGAAGCGGGCCGGCCGATGCCGTCGAGCGCGAAGCTCATCGGAAAGGGCAAGTTCGCCAAAGGCGTGATCGCGCCACTCGATCGCGCCGGGCTCACGCTGAGCGGCTTATCGGACAGCCTGCCGAGTGTGGTCTGGCTCGGGCTTGCCGCGCTCGCGGGCTGGATGATCGGTAGGAAAGCTAAGTTTTAGGCTTCCACACCGGTTTGATCCTAGGATGAACGCGCTGTGGCTAATGTAGGCGATCTCGTTCGGCTGAGCGTCACGCTCGGCCCGACCGGACGCTTGGGCCAGTCACCCGTGCTCGGCCGCATCACCACCATTGATACTGGAAAAATGAACGTTCTCTGGGAAAACGGAGTGGCTACCGAGAATATCCCCCAGGGCGCGAGCCTGTTAGAAATCCTGACCGAGCCTGACCCAGAGACCGTGGACCGTCTCTTTTTGCAACTGGTGCGTTACAAATTGAGCCTCGTCCCCATCAGCTCGGCCGAGATGTACGGCTATGTGGGTGGCATCTACAAGGTCACGCTCGATGCGACCGATGCGCCCACCGAAGAGAGGCTGCTCGTCAAATCGCGAGCCGACACTTACTCCGAGTATTTGGCTGAGAATGTGGAAGCAATACCCTCGACAGCACGCGCCTGGTAGTGACGAACAGAAACGTAAAGGACCACCATGACCGCTAAGAGCGACGCCTTCGACAATGCCTACATGCTGCTCGTGTTCAACAACACCAATGCGGCCAACATCGGAGATGCCACTGGGCTTCGGGGCAGCACGGCGGCCGGTAGCCTCTACTTCAGTCTGCATACGGCCGATCCAGGGGCGGCGGGCGATCAGACGACGAACGAAGCGGCGTACACGCCCTACGCGCGCATCGGCGCCGCGCGCTCGAGCGGCGGCTTCACGGTTTCAGGCAATGCCGTCTCGCCAGCGGCGAATGTCGATTACGCCAAATGCACCGCAAGCCCAGGCAACCCACTCACCCATTGGGCCTTAGGAACCTCCCTTTCGGGTGCCGGCGAGATCCTCTATCGCGGCGGCATTGGTCCCGCCCCGGTTCCGATGACCGCTGTGGCGAGTTCCGATTTGATCACGGTCCCCAATCAGGCCTTCTCGGTCGACGACCGAGTGCAGTTTCTTTCGCTCCAAGGCCTATCGCTGCCCGCGGGCATCACCGAGGGCACGGTTTACTGGGTGAAAACCGTCAGCGGCAATGCGATCACGGTGTCCACCTCGCAAGGCGGCGCAACGCTCAACATCACGGCCGATGGTGCGGGCTTTGCGCAACTCATTCAACCGATCACGATGGCCATCAACGTCATCCCTCGGCTCGAAACCACGACCACGATTCGCGAGGGCTAAGCGCACATGGCTGACGGCACAGTTCTCAATCCAGGCACGGGCGGTGACGATATCGTCACCGAGGATCTAGGCACGCAGAAACTTGCCGTTTCGAAGATCTATACGGGTGCGGCGAATGTCAGTGGCGGTCCCGTCACGGCTGACAATCCGTTGTCTGCAGCAGCTAGCTATCAAGATGATCAGGTTCGCATGCTCAAAGCGATACTGATCGAGCTTCGGCTACTCAACACAAATATGGCTTACTTACTCACGAGCGCGGGTGTTCGAGTTCCGCGCAACGATGCTGAAGACATCGAGTCTTCGCTAGATGCAGGAAAGGTTTCGTAAGATGCTAGTTGAACTCTACAAATATTCCGCCGGGCTCATCCAAGGAGCCATTCAGGCGGCCCGCTCGGATAACACCGGTGCTCTCGTCACGGCCGATGGTCACGGCCGCTATCAGGAAGCTGTGCGGCAAGGCAGCGTTTGGTCGCTCAGCACTGCGGCTGGCGGTGTGACGGTTGCCGCGGCAAACGTCTTTTCGGCGAGCGCAGGCTCACCGATCGTCGGCATCTTCAATCCGTCCGGTTCTGGCAAGAACTGTGTGATCCTGCGTGCCTCCACACAGATGGCGAGCGGCACGGCGGGCGCCGGTGGTTGGGTTTGGGGATATCTCGCGGCCAATGCGGGCATCACTGCAGGTGGCGGTAACGGAGCGATCAACAACGGAACGCTCATCACCGGTGGTAGCACGGCCAAAACGTTCACCGGATCGGCATGGACCGGTGGCGGTGCAGGCTTACTCCTTCGCTTCATCGGTGGCCCGACGACGGGCGCGGGCGCGGCGAATGCCAACTTGACCGTCAACGAAGAGACGGCGGGCGACATCATTGTTCCGCCCGGTGGAGCGGTCGGCATCTTTGCGGCTGCAGCGGGCACGAGCCCCATCGTCATGGCGTCGATGACGTGGGAAGAAGTCGCCGCATAAAGTGGCCGGCGGCCTCGGCTCCTTTCTACTCTTCGCGAATAATCTCAACGGTCCGGTTGCGATCGCGAGCGTAGCGGTCGCGGCGAGTGCATCGCCCGCTGCGGTCACTGTCACAACTGCGGCACAAGGAGTAGCGACCAAAGCGAACGCAGCGGCAGCGACCATCGCTGCGCGCTCGAGCTCGGACGTAGTCGCAACGAAGGCCTCGGCCTCACCCGCGAGCATCCAAGCGCGCGCTGCCGCCGATGTAGACGCGACGCTGACCAAAGCCAGTGGCGCGATGATCGCGGCGCGCCCGAGTGCAGAAGCGTCAGCGACGACAGCACTCGGCAGTGCAGCTCGTGTCATTGCGCCCGCGACCGCCTCTAAAGTAGCCACGCAGGTATCGGCTACGCCAGCCGCCATCGCGGCCCGTGCGACTTCGGACCCGAGCGCATCGAAGGCCTCGGCGTCCCCCGCGACCCTCAATGCGCGCGCGAGCTCGGACGTAGTCGCAACGAAGGCGTCGGCGTCACCCGCGAGCATTCAGGCGCGTGCAGCCGCCGATGTAGACGCGACGCTGACCAAAGCCAGTGGCGCGATGATCGCAGCGCGCCCGAGTGCCGAAGCGTCCGCGACGACAGCGCTCGCATCCGCCGCTCGTGTCATTGCGCCAGCGACCGCCTCTAAAGTAGCCACGCAGGTATCGGCTACGCCAGCCGCGGTGGATTCGGTTGCCGGTCGCACGAGCTCCGCCACTAAAGCTTACGCGGCCAGCGTCAGCATCAAGAGTGCCACGGCCGCCGACTCTGTCGCGGCCAAAAGCAATGCAACGGGAGCCGCGGTCATGGCGCCCGCAACGGCGCAATCGAGTGCAGCCTCAGCCCGTACAACGACCGCATCGCTACTGAGCGTACAAGCATCCTGCACGGCCACAGCGACCGCGAGAGCCGACGGCACACCGCTTCACGCGCGCAGTGCCAAGAGCAGTGTTGCCAGTCGCGTGCATGCGGTAACGACCGCGCTCACTGCGTGCTCGCCGAAGCAATCGGTACCGAGTTGCGCCTACGCGAGCGCAGCGGCCGTCGTCGCGCAGAGTAGCGCATCCGCGGTCAGCCCGCGCGCCAGCGCTACGGGCGTGAGCGTCGATGCATCCGATGCCGAGCAGAGCGTAGCAACGCGCGCCGCCGCCGACAGCGCGACGATTGCCGCACGGGCTCCGGAAAGTGGTGCGGCGGCCAATGTCAGTGGACGAGCAGCAGGCGTCGATACTCGAAGCCCAGAACTTACGGCGAGCGCATTGCTTGCGAGCGACGCCGCGGGGATCGCGGCGCAGCAAGCTCAAAGCTCATCGATCGCGCAGATAGAAGCCAGTGCGTCCGCCATTGCGGCCAGCGCACCGGTGATGTTGAGCATGAGCACGATCTCAGGCGTCACCCAAGCGGGTGGCGTTGTAGTGGGAAGGCCGGTTCTACAATCGGCGACGATGGCATATGCGACAGGAGCGGCCATCGTGCACCGCGCTGCGGAGATCACCAGCGCAGCATTCACTTCTCCGTCCGCTAAGGGTGTTCGAAGTAAGGGCTACCCAGTACGCATGCTGCGTTAAGTCCAGCCACGGCTTGTCTCCGTCAGACGGAGCTATCACGTCCCGCGAGTCTCTGCGTCTAGGTGTCTCGGCTCCGCTGCCGAGCAAACAATGACACGAATCCAACCGCAATCGTCTCGGATCTTAGGTGACCGAGCAACCACTGAGATCTTGAAGTCTCGAGCGCACGGCGTCTGCGTGCCAAACGGTCTCGTTTGAGGATGATCGAGCAACCACTGAAGTATGCGCGGCTCGATCGGTCTCGATCTTACGGTGATCGAGCAAACCACTGAGCTGAGTGTTCAAGTCGCGGATATCGAGCGCCGTTTTGCGTCTCGTTTTGCGGGTGACCGAGCAACCACTGAGCTGACTTCAAAATGAAAATCCGACGAAGCAACTGAGCTCAAGTCTCGATCTTACGGCAATCGAGCGAGCACTGAACTCTCGACACCCTACAACGCCCCATCCATGTCCACCCAAGCGTCTCGTTTTTCGGGTGACCGAGCAACCACTGAGCTGAGTCGAGCGGAGTGGTCGAGCTGGCGGCGGAGCGGGCGTCTCGTTTTTCGGGTGACCGAGCAACCACTGAGCTCATCGCCCTGCGTGAGCACCGCCGCCGCCTCCGTGGTCTCGTTTTTCGGGTGACCGAGCAACCACTGAGCTCTCGACGCGCTCCGCACCGCGGGCCGTGCCTGCGGCCGTCTCGTTTTTCGGGTGACCGAGCAACCACTGAGCTCGACGCGCCGAGGGTCGGTTATCCACGCATTGCGCTCGTCTCGTTTTTCGGGTGACCGAGCAACCACTGAGCTAGATTGTCAGAGAAACCAGCCGAATCGCGGGGTTAGCGACCGTTTTGCGAGCGGTACGCTTTCTCCCCAACGCTGAGCCGGGGTGAACTGCGATGCGGCATCCGTGTATAGCAGAGCTTACAACAAGCATTGGGCGATTGCGAGCGGTGACGGCAGTTCAAGCAGCACCGAACCGCTCGCAGGCTCTTTTTTGGGCCCACCACGCTCCTCGGCTTACACTGCCCCCCATGATGCGTCGAAACGAGGTGCGGATCGCCCGTCGTCCTGATGCCGTGGAGGTGCGCATTGTCACCCCCACTGAGGATGTCCTGGTCCGCCTCGCCCCGACGAGCGACCGAAGCCGCATTTACACGGATCTGCCCTTCTACACGAACGAGCCCGCTCGGGCGATGGGCGCGCGCAAAGCGGATCATTTCCAGCGCCAAGCGCTCGAATCGGTTGCCCCTGAGCTCTTCAAGGGTGCGGAGTACACGATGGAGCGCTCGCACGCGGGCGATTGGGTGGCCGTAGCCGAGCCAGCACCCGAGACCGATCGGCGTGAGTACCGGATGAGCGCCAACAGCGGCAGCTACTACGTTTGGCCATTGGGCCGAGATGGGCGGCCATTGCGCGGCGAGGGCCCGTTCGGTCCCTACGAGCTCGACACGGCCCGGACCACGGCGCGCATCCGTGCCACCAAAGGACGGCACGATTACGCTGTGACGCGCGGCAAGAAGTTTTCGAGTGAGGGGACCGTGCGTCGCTATCAGACGGGTAGCGGAGAGAGTCTTTAATGCGGGCGAACAGTCGAGATCTCGCGCGCAACCTGCGCGAGACGTTCGTCGATCGCCCGGTGGAGACCGAGCGCGCCGTTCCATGGCAATGGCCGAGGCGCTTGCGTGAGATCGGTACCTGCCAAGCGGTGATGTACACGAGCGACAAGTGGAAAAAGCGCGGCTCGTTCGAAGACTACAAGCACGTCGCCGAAGGGCCGCAATGGGTCCTGGCCCGCTCGGGGTTTCTCGTGCACTACGATACACCGAGTCATCAATTGCCGGTCGTGGGCCCGATGATCGATCTCGGTCCGTTGCCCGACTCCTTCGCCGTGCTCGCTGATATCCTCGGCGTGCAGCTGCAGCTCTATGAGCGAGGAGGAGCAGACGGCTACCGCATTCCCAAAGGCGATGACGGCTTGTACCAAGTGGACATCAGTCGCGCCAAGCTCGGCGCCTCGCGCTTCCCTGACTCAGGCGACGCGTTCCTGATCGTCTACAGTAGTGCGGGCGTCGACCTCATCATCGTCGGCAAACAGCTCGACATCGAGAAGGACGGGATCGTCGGCTAATGGACATCAAGGCCACCGTCAAAGCACAAGTCAGTACGCAGATCGATCACCTCGAGGGCGAGGCGAAGAAGCAAGCGAAGGCCTCGGTCGATCATCTGCTCAGCCAAACGCCGACGAGCAAAGAAGCGGCCGACACTTTCAATAAGTACGCGCAGTACGCACCCAAGCGCATTCCCGATCTAACGAGCACCAAGGATTGCGTCAATTGGGGCGAAGAGGCGCTGACGAACTACGCCAAATCCGAAGGCATGAAGCTCGCCGATAGCGAGATCAAGGAGCTGGCGAGCGCGTACGGTCTCGAAGGCTTCGTGCCTGAGCATTTGCCGGAGAATAAGAAGGAAGCGTACAAGGCGTTGACCAACATCGCGGGCGCTGGCATGGCGTACGCGCTCGGCGTCGATCCGCGCATCTGCGCCGTGACCGTCGACGCGATCAAAGACGGCAAGCTCGGCCGCGCGGATGTGGAAGCGATCGGCGCAACGGCGGGCGCTATTGGCGGAGCAGCGGTGTGCCAAGCATTCGGCATCCCCGCGCCGATCGGTGCCTTCTTCGGTGGCAAATTCGGCGCGATGGTGGGCGATACCGTCAATGACGTCTTTTCGATCGGCAAGACGCAGGAAGAGCTTTGGGTCGAGCACACTAAGCAGGTGATGAAAGCACTGCAGCAGACGGCGGCCAATGCCAATAACCAGTGCACCGATCTGCGGCACATGTATTGGGATGCGTACGACAAGACCATCCTGAGTCTCGAGCAAAAGTGGGAAGCGATTGAGCTACGGATCGGTTGGAAGTTCGGCCTGCGCTGGTTCGATCAGCAATGGGACGGCACGCCATTCACGAGCGTTTGGGATCCGACCACCAAGACCTACGTGCCCGTCAATGTGTACGACGCCAAATCGCGCACCGTGCGTCAGATCACGTGGGCGCAGAAGCTCGAAAATGCATGCTTGAGTCAGACGATTGTTAGTGACTCGGAGGGCACCGTGCACTTCAAGAAGTGCCGCTTCATCTGCCCGCAGCCATTTGGCTGCCCGTATCCGCCGCCGACTACGGTCAGCGCGCCGACGTCCGCAAACATTTTCGGCAACGCCAATCGCGTCGTCGCCGCGTATCAAGCGCGCGGCTGGGCTTGGAAGCCGCCGTCAGCGCGTAACTACAATTGCGGATTCACCGCTCCACGCGCGGCGATCACCGATGCCGAGTACCGGAACTTTTGGATCGAGGCGATGAATCAGACGATGGAGCTCGAGCAATCCAAACTCGTCGGCATGAGCCAGCTGACGGTGCGCATCGCTGGCGATCTGGCGATGACCGCGGCCGTCGTCGGTATGCAGAAAGCCGTCTACGATGGGCAGATCACCGCGGCCCGCGAGCAGACGAACAAGCTGATGAGCGACAGCCAGAAGAAGGCAGCGGCGGCACGAGCAGCAACGAGCGCGCTCAATAACGGAGCGCTGGCAGGAGGCGCGGGCCTGCTCGCGTATGTGTGGACGCTGTGAGCTATCAATACCTCAGTGGTCCGGGCGATGACGCAGCGGCCGCAGCCGCCGCCAAGGCCGCATCGAGCGCCCAGAGCTCGGGCCTGGCGTACGGGGCCGAGCTCAACCGAAAGCGTTACGCGACCCTGCAGACGGCACCCTATCCGCCCGGTGGAGCCCCGGATTTCGTGAGCTCGGGCGCGGCGGCAGCCGCTCAGAAGGCGATCGATGCCGCCCGAGCCTCCGCTCCGACGAGCGGCCTCGGAGCGACCGAGGCGCCCTCAGGCAGCGGCATGGTCCAAAGCCTGGTCAACCTCATGGGCCCGAGCCGCTTGGTCGAAAGCGGCACACAAATCCGCCTAGATTGGCGCTTTTATGTGGGTGCGGCCGCGGCCGTCACGGGCGGCTACCTCCTCTATAAGAAAAAACATCGCTCGGCGCGATAGCGACTTTTTGGTGGACATGGACGGGGCGTTGTAGGGTCCGAGGTACCGCATCTGTCTAGGTGACTCCTCGGGTCGCCGGATCTGCCCTGCTGGTGACGCAGAGCTCTGTCCGAACGATGACCCGACGACCCAAAGGCAAAGCATTTCCAATCCGCCGCAAGGACGTGAAGAGCTACGGCTACACGGCCAAACGGCGTTTGAAGCGTAACGGTGCGGCCGTAACGACCATCGCCGCGATCAATGGCCGCGGCGCCTACGGCCGAGCCGCAAAGCTGCGCAAGAACCTGGTGCCGCTCAAGGCCAATAAGCGCCGCAGCGCCAAGACCAGCATGAGCCGGCACCGAACGCGTGCAGCGCGCGTCGCGGCCGCTCGTCGTCAGCTCGCTACTCGCCTGAAAAGGCGTCCGAAACCTTCTGCTCGAAAGGCGCCCGCGCGCCGCAAGACCGTCCACAGGAGTACACCAACCATGTTGAAGAAAAGACGGCGCCGCCGGCATCGGCGTAACGCCTGGCATGAAAGAAAAACAGGCAGCCGCACGGTGCGTTTTGCTGTGGGTCATTCCCGCGCAGCGAAAAGAGGCCGTCGTCGCAAGGCTGGCAAGCGTCGGGTAAAGCGTACTCGTCGCCGATCGCATCGACGTAACGCCATGGTGAGCAATCGTAGGCGCCGCCGGGTAGCGCGTAAAGCGCCGGTGCGTCGCCGACGTCGTCGCCGAAGCGCAGCACGCCGGGCTTCCCCGGTGCGTCGTCGCCGTCGTCGATCCGCGCGCCGTGCACCCGTGCGTCGCACTCGTCGTCGTCGCCGAAGCGCAGCCAAGGCGCCGGTGCGTCGTCGCCGTCGTCGTCGCAAGGCGATGCGCGCCAATCCCCGTCGTCGTCGGCGTCGAAGCCATCGACGTAACGCGATGGTGAGCAATCGCAGGCGTCGCTCGCACAGGCGTCGGCATCGGAGCAATCGTAGGCGGCATCGGGCCAATCGGCGCCGTCACCACCGGAGCCTGCGTCGCAATCCGGGTGGATTCATCATGGATCTGCTCAAGACCGGCGGTCTCATCACGGTCGGTGTGGTGGCCGAAAAGCTCATCGCGGGTGTGGTGCGCGATCAGGTTCTTGCTCGCATCACGGGCAAGGCCGAAACCGCGACGCCACCGGCCGCATCGGGCCTGGAGATGCTGCAGCCGTACAATGGACTCATCGCGAGCTTCATTGCGACGGTGGGCGGCGCGTACGTCACGCAAAAGGTGGTCAAGAATCCCACGACCAAGGGGCTCATCATGGGCGGCTTGGGTGCGGGCTTCGTGCACACCGTGCTGATGTTCGCCCTGGACAAGCTCAATCAGCCGAAGATCGCAGCCATGCTTTCGGGTGACGGCACCGCAGCGCGGATCGCTGCGATGTACGGCCTGGGCGGCTCGATCATGCCGCGTTACGCACCAGCCGCAGGAGTGGGCGAGTACTTCGCAAACTCTGGCGTCGGTGAATACTTCGCTTCAGGCGTCAATGGCCTCGGAGCGTACACGAGCAATCCCGACTTGCTTCAAGCCGCCGCCGGCATGGGAGCAGCCGAGACCATGAACACCAACCACGTCTCCCCTTCGAGCAATCTCGACCGTGAGCTTTCGATCGCAGAAGCGGCCGCCGGCATCGGCGCCGTCAAGTCCTACGAAGCTTCGGCCGGCATGGGTGAGTACTTCGCCAGTGGCATGAATGGCCTGGGCGCAACCGTACCGAGCACTTCGACCTGGATCCCGGGACAGTCTGTCCCGCAGCTCTGGGCCGGAACGCGCTCGGCGGGCCAATCGCAAGCGGCACATGAAATGCTGCCTGCGGGCGTGCTCGAAACCAGTGGAGGTCAGGGCATCTTCGGATAAGCCCTGACGAGTTGGGAGGTCCATAGCGGACAGCCGTTAGGACCTCCCAGCACTTCGGCCCCAGAGACCAGAGGAAAACCTCGGTCCTGGGGTTGAGGTGTCGATAGGACCGAAGAGGAACCAAGCCTCTCTAATCACGGAAGTCCTTAGGAGAATCATACCCATGGCAAAAGTAGTCACCATCCGAGAGCGCGTTCATCAGCCGTTCTGGGACTCACTCATTCGCACCGCAGGTCTCGAACAGGGCCTGATCGGCGACTTCACTGATCTGTTCACCAACAACGGCGCTCGTAGTGAAGCGACGACCAATCTGATCCAAGGCAGCGTGCTGCCGTCCGATCAGAGTCACGTCGTGCTCGCACTGCGCGTCTTCACCTGGTACCGCAACTCCATCAAGCGCATTGATGGAACGGACACCGGTTCGGTGTCACTGAATGGTGACTACTCGGCACTTGCACCCTGGGCAGGGGCCGCTGGCGTTGCTTTCGGTCAAGCACCGGGTCAGATCCAAGACGTGTACCGTCTGCACTGGCAGACCGAGGAGCAGTTGCACTGGGACTTCGGAACCGGCAACAAGGACTCGATCACCAACATGCCGACCTGGTACTTCCCCACGGGCGGCGGCATCTCGGGCGACATGGGCGCAGCGACCGACCTCATCCACTGGCAAAACAGTGGCTGGGACGGCCACGCTGGCATCCTTCGCCTGGCTCGCGCAATTCTGCTGCCCCCGCGGCAGAACATCATCTGCAAAGCCAAAATCTTTGCAATGAATGCGGGCGCTGGCGGTCAGGCTGCAACGTTCGGCACCACGCAAGGCTCGCGCAACATGTTGTCCCTCAAGGACAACTTGAATGCGATCGACGCCGTGCAGAAGGTCGTCACGTTCATCTTCGACGGCCTCTACAGCCGAGACGTGCAGTAAGCACGGGCGCGCGCTCTACAGCTACCAAAAAAAAGAAAGCTCGCTCGGGTTCAGCGTTTCGCTCCGCTGGATCCGGGCGGGCAAAGTTTTTAGGATCTGACCGGTACCGAGCGTTGCTCGGGTACTCCCATCGGGAGGCACGAATCACATGACGATGAATCAGTTTCAGGAGTTGGCCCGCCAAGTCGGAACGGCCAACGCACAAGCGCGCCGCGCGCTCGAAGCTGCGGCCGGCTTAGACGCCAACGTCCGTAACATGCAGGGCGATCTGCAGCGATTGCTCAATGAGAACGTCGCGCTCAAGAGCATGCTGGAACGCACGCAGATGACGCGCCAGGCGGATCCGAAGATCCAATACGTCGAGAACATCCCGGGCCGTCGTGTGCCGTGGGACATGACCGTAGACATCCCGATTGCTGCGGGCGTCAACGGCGTGCAGCAGGGCACCGTGATGGTGAGCCAGGAAGGCCCCTTCGTGGCGGTCGCGCGCTATGCGACCTTGCTCAGCCAGCACCAGTTTCAATTCACCGCGCCAACGACCTCGACCACGGTCACCTTCCAGTCTCGCTCGTACGGCCGCTATCGACCGATCCATTCGGCGTGGGACATTATGGATGGCCGACCCGTCACGCAGGTGACCGAAGCCGTGTCCTTCCCGGGCACGGGCGCTCCGCACGTCATCAACCCGAGCAACGAAAGCGCGTGGCGGAGCATGGAGGGCGACTTCCGTATCCAGTTCGTCACGGCCGGATCGAGCTACCCGCGCGGCAATCAGCCAGTGCCGAGCACCTTCTGGACGACGCAAATCAACAGCCCCTTCAACCTCGGCGCTCTCGATGTCTTCGAGCGAGGCGAAGTGCTGACGTTCAACGTGCTGCCCCTGCACGTCAATAACCCGCCCTACGGCAACGTTTCGAGCTTCGGCGTACCGAACGCCAACTTCCCGTTCATCGACAGCCAATGGGATGCCGACGAAGGGATCAGCGACCCCAACCTGACCTCCGCCGAATCCACCGATCCGGTCATTCGTCTGCCCAACGCGATCCTGACCATCGGCTTCCACGGCTACCGAATCATTCAGCCGCCGGGAGCGGGACCGTATTAAGCTAGGGGCGATGACCCAGCCCGCTTGGAAAGAGATGTTTGGCCGCGCTGGCATTCCAGCGCAGCAGCTTGGCGCCGCCCCGAGCGCGAACATAAAAGCGTTCGTGCGCGAGCGGCCCGAGCCGCCAATGAATGCGTGCGGGGCGATACGCGTTCAGCTAGCGGGTGGCCAGCTGATGAACTTGGCGCAGCACCCGACGGTCATCTCGACCGAGCGTCTGTTTCGAAAGCTGCCGACGGACGGCATCTTCACAGCCACCCCGGTTCGCCCCTTCACCGTCGAGCTCGGTAGCTTCCGCGTGCCCGAGAACATGCTCCTGCTCTTGTTCGATTGGCGCTTCGACGTGTATCAGCCGACGGGCACGATTGTGGGCGACGTCGAGCCCATCGCCGATCGAAGCCTCGCGCTCTCGATCGGCCATGACGTCGTGTTCAGCGACCACCACACGGCCAATATCCAGTACCAGATCACGCCCAACGTGCCCAAGCCCTCGCAGATCGCCTACGCACCGTCACTCACGGGCGGTCTGGTTGTACCGGGTGAGCATGGACTACCGAGCGCAGCGCAAGCGCAATTCGATCTGCAATCGGCATTCAACACGCAGATGACGACGAGCGCGGGCGCGCTCTTGCCGCAACGACATCGGCGCGACGTGCAGCCGCAGATGCCCTTTACGTACGTGGTCGAGAGCAACGCAAACCTGACCCTGCGTACGATCGTGCTCAAGAAGATCCCGATCCCGATCGCATTCTTCGAAGGAGAATTCTCGGGCATCCTCATCGGCAGTAACGCCATGCGGGACTATCTCGATGGTGTGACGCCCTGCGCAGGTCACTGATGATCGCCACTCCGCATCACCGTCCCTACCGCCTGGTGGCTCCCGTCACGATGAACGCGGCACAGTTTCATCGTGCATCGGTGGTTACCCGAGGCGGCGGCAGGGACGGTAATGCGGAGCGGCGGGCAGGAGCACGGTCATGACACTCGGAGCGTACTACGCGTTCAATCCCATCTCGCCGATCTCCGGCCTCGGCCAAGCCGAGACCAACATGACGAGCGAAGCCGAAACGCAGATGCAGGCCGCCCTGGTCAAGGCCTATCCGATCGGCATCTTCGTCCCCTGGTCTACCGAGATCAGCGAAGCGCAATGGCAGGACATCCCCAATCCCGAGAACCGCTACGCGATCTTTCCGGTGACCGCCGCTCAGCTCGATGCCGTGGAGAAAGCTGCGAGCGGTCAGCCCGTCGGCTTCGTTGCGATGATGGGCAACAAGCTCGTCTCGCTCAATGACGCCGACACGCTGTTCGAAGGCACGCCGTACGAATTCTTTCAGACTCAAGGCGTCTTCAACGAGCAGGACAACAACGAAACCCCGGCCGTCAGCTTCGTGTACTGGGGCAGCTTGCGCGACGAAGACAAGCGCGTGGGCAGCTACGCGACGCTCGCGCGTCAAGCGAGTGCAGCGGGCTTGATGCTGGTCTATCCGGTTGCGCTGCCGATCGAAGGCGTGGCGCGCGAACAGCCGTACGTTTCGTTCGACAGTGCGTTGCAGACCGAGCAAGCGGGGACGCAGGTCGATCAAGCGGCCGCCGCGAGCGGCACCGGCGCCAAGATCTTGCTAGTCGGCTTGGCCGTCGGCGCGGGCTTTATCGCCTACAGAATGGTGAAAAACCGATGAAGATCGTAGCGGTCAGTGGCTTGGGCTTACCCGGTGATCCGGATCAGACGGGCGTACAACCGGCGGTCGCAACGGGCGCGTGGCTCATCATCTTGGGAGCGGCGGCGCTCATGTTCTTTCTGACGATCCAAGCGCCGCGTCGTCGGACGCGCGCGCGATGAGCCCGCAGCTCGTTATGAGCCCCTCGGACCTCGGTACGCTCTACCGAGCGGCCTCCGCCATCGGTAACCCCATCGCCATCGCGGGTCGCTTTGCCGGCTTGGGCGAAGCCGAGCAGCAGGCGGGGATCCCGTCCTGGGCTTGGGTCGTGCTCGCCCTAGGCGTCGGCGTGGTGGTCGGTGTGCAATACGGTCCGAGTCTCAAGGGCTTGCCCTTTCTGCGTCGAAACGCCTCGCGTGGCTCCAACAATCGACAGTTTTTGCGCTCGGTGCGCTACGCCCGGTAGACTCACACTTCGAGGTTTCTCACCATGAACTACGGAATTCTCAGCGGTCAGTCCGGTAGCTACTCCGACGGTAGCCTCGGCCTTCAGTCGGGCAGTTACGCCGATGGCAGCCTTGGCGCCCTCATGAGCCCGAGCGCCATGGTGTTTCCGACCCGTCGGACGCCCCTGTCGGCGCGTCAAGCGGCCGATCGGGCTCGCATGGCCGCGATTGCCCGCGCCCGGGGCACGCACGGCATCGGCGCGCTGCCCGAGTGGGCGACTCCGCTCAACATAGGCCTGGGCCTGGCGGCGGCGGTCGGCGGATATCTCTTGTTCGGGATGCTGCGCAAGAAGTAAGCTCGCTAGCGGTGCCTCCGCCACGGTTCATCGACCAGATCGGGGAATTGTTTGGAGTTTTGCAGCAAGCCCCAGGACCAGTGCACGTGCGCATATGGCAGGAGCTTGGGCCATGGTTGCGAAACCTCTCGGTCGAAGCGCCGATCAAATGGGTTCAGAGGCTGGCAGCGAACCAGCCCTGCCACGTGGTCGCTCGAGCCGACGGGCGCTGCAAACGTCCAGCGTGTGCGGCCTGCATTGCTTGTGGACAGGCTACGTGCCTTGGCCACGCGTTCATCAACGGCTCGGGGGAAGCGATCTGCTTTGTTTGCGCGACAGCAACGCTCCGACCGAATGCTCGTCGTGATCCCCAGGAGACGCTGAGGCAGGATCGGATAAGGGCCAAGGAGCTGGCGTGGGCGCGGCGGCAGCTACGAGTGACGGCGGCCACCGATTGGGACGTCATTCGCGCCGCGCACCGAAAGCTCAGCGCCAAATGGCACCCGGACCGCTACCGGAGCGAGGGCGAGCGAGCGAAAGCCGAGGCCAAGTTCAAGGAACTGCAGCGCGCCTTTGATCTCTTGCAGAAAGAGCGCGAGCGGGCGGCGGCGTGAACATCACGGTCAAGACACGTTTGTCTGAGTTGCGTATTGCTAGTAAAGTGCAGCGATCAGACCCGCGTTTCGTTATGAGCGATCGATCCATCCAGAGCATTCGGCAGTCGGTCAACATAGAGGGCTACTCGGTGACGACGGAAGCAGTGCGTCAAGCGGCCGCGCGGGTTCTAGCCACCCTTCGGCCTAAGCCCTAGGCAAAGCGCTTCCGCTCGGCGGGGGCTCACTTTTTGGCTTGACGGCAGAGAGTCGGGTAAGCTCAAGGCCATGTCGTACAGCGCCATTCCGCGCTCCAATTACCTGACGTTCCAGCCGGAGACCCCGTTCGAGAACGGCAGCGTCGGCTGGAGCAAAGCTCCGTACGTCGGTTGGGGCATGAACCCGAACCAAATGCTGCCCTACGAGCTCGCGGGTTTGGGTGAGGACGCTGTGCCAGCGCCCGAGAGCGCTCCGCCTACTCCCCCGCCCGCCGGCACGCTTCCGGTGTGGCCCGCATTCGCCGGCTACGCGCTGGCCGCGGCAGTGGCATACGGCATTTACCGACTGAGCAAAGACTAGCTTGACAGCTCAGAGCAAGCACTGCTAACAGTGCTAGCTTCATGAGCGATGAAGCGGTGCCTAAAGCGCCAGGCGTAGAACTGCCGATGGCCGCCTGGGTGAAGGGCGGCACGACCAGTCTGAAATACGACCAGGACGTCGAGAAGCGCTACGCGGATGCCGAGGAGCGGCGACGGACCGAAGCGGCGCGCCATCAATTCGCCCTGGCCAATCCCGAAGAGGCGCGCATTCATTCGATGAAGCTCGCCGACCGCAGCCGAGACCCGAAGATCGTGCTCGCGGTCAAGCACGCCAAAGACACGACGCTGATCGCGTGGATCGAATGCGAGCTGATCGTGCGGCCCGAAGGCGAATTGTGGCTACAGCTTGCGTGTCCGCGCTGCATCTTCCGGCACCATCGGCACCTGTCCGATGCGCAGCTACTCATCCGTCAGAGCCATCGGTGGTTCGACGTCGACGAGAGAACCAAGGAGCAGCGTAAACCGGGGCTGACGGGATTGTGTCGCGGAGATCTCTGGGTGAACCCCGACGAGCCCAACGGCGCACCGATTGTTGTGGCCGGTACCGTCACGGTCAAGGATCTGATCCGCTGCAGTAACCTCGGCTGCGATTGGGCCGTGCGCATCGACGACTCGGTCGTTTACGTGCAATGACGAGGACCGAGGAGCGCGATCTGATCAATGCCGTCCAGGATCAAGAGCTGGCGGATGCGGCATGGGAGCGCGCGGTACTGGCAGCGATTAGTGCGGGCGCCGACTTCAAACGCGCCAATCAGATCGCTCTGCAAGTACGAGACAAGTTTCTCGAGTTTCGCCGTACTCGCTTCGAAGAGGTGCAGCGTTTAGTCAAAGAATCGAACCAGGCAAGGCAGAGCGACGAATGACCGAAGAGGAACAGCTTAGCATACTGAAGAGCAAACTCATGCTGCGCAACTCGGCGCTCGCGTTCGAGTTTTACGAGCGTGTATTCGTAGCGGCGATTGAACGCGGCTGCCACATCGACACAGCGCAACAGCTCGCGCGGCAAGCCAAGGAGATGTGGAAGGCCGAAGCCGAAGCGGAAGCTGAAATCACGCTCAGTCTAGAAGTGCAAGCGCAAGCGCAGAAGAAACTCTGAGATGGCGGATCTCAAGGCATACGAGGCCGACGAGGTTTCTCTTGAGCGGCAGCCCGACATTGCGGAGCTCGCGAACAAGCCCTTGTTCGCGGCGGGCCAGGCCGCCGAGCATCCATTCGGTGTGCTCTACCAGGGAGAATTCGAGACGCCGTGGGACGGCACAGGCGTGGCCGTGCGCAAACACGCGCGCGCTCTGGCACAGACCGGCATTCCGGTCCTACTCCGTAGCTTTTCGAACGTCGTCGTCAATGCCGCCGGCATGCCAGAGCCGGTGCATGTCGCGGGGTTACCTGACGAGATCGAGGCCGAGGTGGGGGATCTGCGGCGTACGAGCGTGAGCGAGCAAGTCCCGCTGATCAAACACGCGGTGGTGCGCGATGCGACGCATGCGCGCCAGATCATTTTGCCGCGCAGCACGCTCGGGGAATCCGATCCGCAACGCGCCATCACCCTGCGCCGCGCGATTGGAGCGGCCACGATCCTGTACACCGTGTGGGAGCGGGATCGAATCGATTCGGATCTGGTGCGCGAGCTCGGTCGAGCGGGTCAGCTCTGGGTGCCCTGCGATCACAATGCCGAAATGCTCCAGCGTTCGGGTCTCGAGCCGGAGAAGATCCGTGTGATCCCGCATCCATACGCTGAAACGGATCCAATGCTGCTCTTGCAGAATAGGCAACCTCGTAATCACGGCTGGAAACTCTTCTACAGCATTGGCCGCTGGGAGCCGCGCAAGGGATTCGCGGAGCTGATCGAGGCCTTCGTCTGCACGTTCAACCCGAGCCACAAGGTTGTGCTCACCATCAAGCACTCGGGCAACGAATGGAAGGATTACCCAACACCGAAAGAAGCGATCGCCTCAGCCTTGGCCAAGCAGGAGAACGGATGGACGGCAGAGAAGTTAGAGCCGCGCCTCCGACTGTTTAGCGGTCGCGCACCGCTCGAGACCATCCTGCAACTGCATTACGAAAACAACATCTACGTGTCGAGTTCGCACGGCGAAGCGTGGAACCTCCCTGCCTTCGACGCCAAGCTTGCGGGCAATGCGCTCGTGTACGTCGACTACGGTGGCATCAGTGACTTTGCCGATCCGAAGGACATCGGGATCCCAACGACGCTTGGACCCGTGCACCCGAGCTACGGCTGGAGCGATGGCAAATGGGGCGACTACCAGACGCGCGTCTTAGGCTACGCGATGTTGCGGCAGCCAGTACCGGAAAAGTTTAGCGCACCGACGCACGTCCTTGAGCGCTTCAGTATGGCGCGCGTTGGCCGTCTGATGGCTGAGCAGCTACTCACTTTGACCGAATCAATCCAACCCAGAGCCTTCGCTTACTACCGGAGTCGGATGCGATGAGCTACCGCGCTCATCCCGAGAAAGAGAAAATGCGCACGCCGCCCGGACCGTGGATGAAGTTCATCGAGATGCTAGCCGTTGTCACCGTGACACTCTGGCTCATCGCAGTCAACGGCTTCTGCATGTACCGAGCCATCAAGTACTTCATACCGGGTTCTGCAGGAGAAGCGGGACCGATCACATTTGTATTATCCGTTGTGTTCGGGATCGGAGCTTTGATGGCCGTGGCGAGTTTCGGTGATCGAAGGGACTGGTGATGAGCGAAGAGAAGAAAAAACAGGCGAGTAAACCGAGCGAGCGCATCAAAGAGATCATCGCGTCAAATCCACGCATTCCACTCGAACATTACGACCGCATCGATGCGATCATCCAGTACTTGGACGAGCGCTGGGAGCGCTCGCAGGAGCGCGGGAAGAATCAGAACAAGTGACCGCGGTAAACAAGACATTCATCAACGCTCTGCGTGAAATGCTCGGACTAGGTCCGCTACATGGTCCCGATAAACGTAGGCCGAGCTTCTGGTCAGAGACTTACTACGGATCCATCGATCAACCGGTGCAATGGGAGAGCGACAACCTGATGGCCGAAGATGGCACGACCACGATCTCAATGGCAGAACGCATCCACGCTTCGGCAACGCGACGTACGACAACGGAGACGGAACAATGACTGATGAAGAACTGAAAATACATCAAGAGAACGACGAGTGGATCCAAGAATGGGCTAAGCTTGAGGCATCGAGGTCGGAAATCGATCTCCTGGTTTCTAGCTCCGAGTACGCTGAGCGGGACGCGGCGCAATTCGAAGCGGAAACCTTACTAGAAGAGCGCCTCAGTAACTGGTCAGAAGAGCGTCGCTCGGTGATTGAGGATCTAAAAGCAAACTACAAGCGTCATGCGACGGAGAGAAGTGCGGTGGCCATGCGGCGTGAGCGCATAGCGGCGCAACTTGTGCCTGGTCTGGTGCGTGATCATTCGCTAACCGAAGCATTGGAAATAACCGATGCGCTGATCGCTCTGCTAGACAGCCAATATACAGCCGGAGCATGAGCGTGCGGCTGTATGGCCGTCTCATCGGCCACGGTTCGCACGCGGTCGTGACGCGCGGCTTCATCGAAGCGCTCGGTGACGAGCTCAGCGGGATCGTGGCGCTCGACGCCTCAGCCAGTGACGCCGAACTCGGCATCGCGCCGCTGCATCCGCTCCAAGAGCAGGGTGCCTTTGCCGAGCACGGGGTTTTCCTGGGCCCGCTCAATCAACTGCCCGCGATGGTGCGGGCGTGCGAGCACAAGCGCCGCTGGGTCATGGTCGCGCCGAACAGCACGCACGTGCCGCCGTCGCTCGTGCGAATGGTGAGCGACATCGCGACCGACATCCTGACGCCCAGTCAATGGGCTGCAGGAATTCTCGGGCCCATCTTTCCCAAGCACCCCATCCACGTCGTGCCGCACGGTGTCGATCGCGCCTATGCCCCGCGCGAGACGGCGTGGCTTGAGAACGAATGGGATGAGGGACGCGGCAGCATTCTGCATTTCTCAACCACCGAGGGTGAGCGAAAAGGCACCTGGGAACTCTATCAGGCGTGGGCTCAGCTCGCGCCCGAGTTCAAGCACGTCCGACTGACGATGGTGCTGGATCCAGCGGCCGAGATGCGGCTGCGCGAACGCATCCTGGAGCTAGAAAAGCCGATACCCCAGCGGTTGGAGCTGCACACGCGCCTCAATTGGCCCGCGGCAACCATGCGCAGCGCTTACGATGTCGCGCACCTGGTTTGCCAACCGAGTCGAGGGGAAGCGTTCGGCCTCATTCCCCTGGAGGCGCTCTGCTGTGGCACACCCGTCTGTATCACGGAATGCACGGGGCACTCGCAATACGTATCCGGAATGCCCTCGACCTTCAACATCGGGTTGAGGCCGCTGGGTATTCGCGTGATACCGACGGGTGAGCTCGCACCGATCGATGATGGGCCGAATGCGCTCGCGCCCGCGCTTAGCGTGCAAGCGATCGCGGATACACTGGGCGCAGCCCTCAGCGACTGGCGTGAACTCTACAAGCAGGCACAACACGGGAGCAGTCTCTGGTACGAGGGCTGGAGCTGGCCCAAGGCACTCGCACAGTGGATGCAACAACTCTGAAAGGCACAGGACAATGGAAATCGGAACGAATTTTCTTGAGCGATACAAAGGCCGACGGGTGATGATTCAACTGTCGAAGGAACACGCGATGTTTGCGGTGACCTTCGGCGGAGTTCGAATTGTACGCGGCGAGGAGCAAGCATTTCTTGCTCCCGCGGTAATGGAGAGCGAAGGGCAGAAGCAACTGGTCGGTTACGCCGACGTCATTCCCGATGGGCAGATCGTGGACTGCTATGGCGATCCTAGCGATCCGCGTGAGGCCATCATCGTGCGCGTCAACGACGCATCGGGCGCGGAGCTGGAGATTGACATCCCCACCGAATCGGTCGAGTACATCGTCATGATCAGTAGACCCCCGAGCCGCATCGTAGCCTAAGCAAAATGATCAACGTACGTGAGCTACTGACGGGCGGCGACGAGCGTAAAACGCTCGAGAACTACTGCCAGCAGTTGACCCAATACGTCGTGCTGGCACCATCGCTCGCCCTGTGCCGCGTGCTCGGCAAGTACCTCATGTACGTCGATCCGTTGGATGAATCCCTCACCCCGCACCTGATGCTCGATGGCTATTGGGAGATGTGGATCACGATGGCCATCGCCAACTACGTGCGCGCCGGCATGCGCGTCATCGACGTCGGCGCGCACGTCGGCTACTACACGCTGCTCCTGAGTGACATCGTGGGTGACAAGGGCGAGGTCATCGCCTTCGAGCCGACGGATCGCACGCGCGCGTATCTGCATAAAAACCTAGAACGGAACGGCGCGCGCAACGTGCGCGTGAGCCATCAAGCGGTGAGCGCGGTGTGCGGCCGAGCCACGCTCGGGATCTCGCGCACCAATTCAGGAACCAACGGCTTATGGGATCTCAACGCACCGAGTGAGCCCGCGTGCGGGACGGGCTTCCGAGAAGCGACGCAGCCGGTTGAAACCGTTTCGCTCGATGGCGTCATCGGGCCGCCTGTGCAGTTCATCAAGATCGATGCTGAGGGCAATGAATTCGCCGTCTGGCTCGGCATGCAGGAGATCATCGAGCACAGTCCGAGCCTACAGATCGCGATGGAGTACGGGCACAAGTACGATACCGAAGGTAAGCTCGTCCGAGCGATCGCAGATGCCGGCTTCAGTCTGCACGAAATCTTGACCAACGGTGGGCTGAGCCCGAGCCGCACACCCGAACAGATCGCCGAGCCGTGTCCTGAGGGATGGCGGATGCTGTGGCTGCGACGGGCTTAGCGCCTGTGGTAATTGGTGCGCGGCGGCTCGCCTGCTGAGGCGCTGACCGGAGCCGCAGGCTTTTCGGGCTCGACCGCAGCGGCTGGCGGCGCAGGCTTTTCTGCCTCGGCTGCCGCAAGCCTTTCGGCTTCGACCGCCGTTTCATGCGAGGCACGAGCGATTGGCCGTAGTCCTCCATTGGGCTGGAAGACAGTCAGATCCACAGTGCCGTCGTCGGCGTGCAGGGCGGTGACGATGGCCGCTTCGCCCGCGTAGGTAACGATCTGGCCTAGGGTGTATTTTGAATGAGGATGTTTCATAGGATCCTCAATAAGGCCGCGATCTGGAGGCTGCTACTCGGCGCAGCCCGCGAGGCACTAGACCCTACGGATCCCCCTGTTTGCGCGCCATTTGCTACTCCTTGGACTGTTTGGTCAGTCGGCGAATCAGGTGCGCGAGCCGAGTGCAACGGCGCAACTCCTCAGCATTGTTTCCTGGCGGCGCCGTATCGTAGAGCGCCGCCAAACGGTCGATCAGCTCCGTCAATGCCGCGTCGATCTGCACGGGCGCGGGCACGTTGACGAAACTGTAGCTCGGCGGGAAGCTGAGCCGTTTGGAATTAGGTGTCACAGGACCTTCTCGCACAAGCTCGGATTAGCGTAGGCGCAATAAGTGTCCTCCCACGCATAGGGAGGTGACCAGCTGACTTGCCGCATGGCGCCGCAGAGCTGAGTCGGCCCGACCGCCGTATCATAATTCGGCTCCCCCGCTTGCCAATTGATGTAATCGAGCGGTTCGCCCGTGAGCCATGTGTACGGTTGATTGGCCGCGGTTGCGGTCAGGCCGATCCAAGTGGCGGGCGCTGAAATGTTGGCCGTGTACAGAAATGAGCGTTCTTCGTCGGAGGTCATCGAGGCGAGCGTGCCGCCCCAGCCGACGCACACGCCCTCGGCATCCGTGAACGAGAGGTGGTCGGCGTTGTACCAGTAGCAATGGCCCGTCGTGGCGTCGAAGTACTCGTTGGGCCCGTTGCAGCCGTCCGCCGCTCCACCGCTGCCGCCCGCGCCACCCTGCGCCGCGGCGCCTGCCGTGGGCGCGCCCGCCGTCCCGCTCGATCCGGCCGCCGGTTGCCCGCCCGTCGCTGCGACGCTACCGCTGGAGCCCGCCGCGGCCGTAGCGCCCGCCTCGCCGCTGCTCCCGGCCGCTCCGCCCACCACGTGGCCTATGGCGATGCTCGTGCAACCGGACAGGAGAGCGAGGGCGACAACACTCAAGTAGCGCATGTTCTGGAGTATAGTACTGCTAGCACTGCTAGCAAATTCCCTCCCCTCAGAGAATCGCCGCGAGCGGGGTCTACTCCCTGCGCGCCAGGGCCCGAGCCACCCTGGCTGTCCTGAGCGGCCCAATCACCCGCTCAATGTGCGCGCGCGTCCCGTCCAAAATGACCGGGATTTGCGGCAGCCCAAGCTGACGGGCGGCCCAGAGGCGATGGTTGCCGCTGCGCAACAGCAAGCGCCCATGTGCGTCAAATCCGACCGTGATCGGTGGCAGCGGCACGCCCGCGCGCATCAAACCGATGATCTTGGCGCGCCGTTCAGCGGGCCGCGCTTGCACGGTTCTCAGCTTCGTGAGCGGGACGGAGGTTTCAATGCGCACGACGATAGTTCAGCTTGCTCAGCCCGAGCGTCGAACAGCGGGGCGTGCGTGGATGGCCGAAGGCGCTCGCTGTGTGTCGGTCGTGTTCGACGATCGGCGGGTCGTGTAGCCAGTTCTCTCGCTGAGCGTTGAAGATGACTTCTGAGATGCAGAAATCGTAAGCGTAGCCGACGCCCTTCTTAGCCACCCATTTGCGCGCGGCCGCCATGATCCATTCAAGGTCCTTGCGCCAAAAGAGCACCGCCACCGAGCCGGCAAAGCGCCGTTTCGGATTCGGATTCTTTAGCCGCTTGCGATAGATGTAATCGCGAATGCTGAAGGGCGGCGAGTAGAGCCAGCCGGAGCCGAATTCGGGACGATGGATCACGGGCCATGTGACGCAATTGTGTTTGATGTGAGGACCGACGAGCGCGTCGTCCTCGAAGCGGATCACCAAATCAGAGTCTTCGGATAGCATTGCCTTGAACACAGCGAAAAAGTGATCCCAAGGATCGTGCTCGGCATGCTGCACCAGCGTTTTAAAGCCGTCCAGGTCGCTTCGTTCTAACTGTGATTCAAGCCGCCGCACCAGCGCTTTACGCGCCGGAACAGACTGAATCACCGCGGTGACCCGCACGATGCGCCTACTGATCGTCGACGATGCTGACCGCGCTCACTAAGGCGATCCAGTACGCTTGGCTCGGCCCGATGCCCTTGACGATGACGACATCGACGAAAGTGCCACTTTCGGGCACGAGCTCAATGCCGCAAACCATGAGCACGACACCGGTCATTTCAGCCGAGCGATTGGTGAGAGCGACGACGCGCCCCGCGTAAGCGCTGACGGTCGATGGTGCCGAAGCGGCGATCTCCAAGAGCGGATTGACCGTCGCGTTGGTGATATCGAGATTGGCGTCGAACAGGCCATTGCTCCAGAGCACGTCCCCAGCCGTGCCGCCGCCGATGTCCGTCACGTAACCGATGAGGATCGGTTGGGCGAGGATGCCCGTGTTCGCCAAGCTCGTTCCGACGAGCGAGCGAGGAATGACGCGAGAGCCTACACCGAGAGACATGAGTGTTACCTTCCTACGACCTGTGCGCAGTCGATGGCACGAGCGATCCAGAATGCTTGCGAGGGTCCGACCGATTTGACACAGAAGATCTGTGTTGCGCCCGGGGTGACCGGATCGAGATCGACGCTGGCGACCCAGAGCACGACCCCGATGAATTCCGCCGATGCGTTGTCGAGGCTGAGCCGGACGAGCTGACCGAGCAGGCTCGAGCTCGAACCCGAAAGCTTGAGCACCGGGCAATCGGCCGCTGGCGACGTCGCGTCTACCGGGATGGGCGTTGAGACCACGCCGTTATCCCAAAGGATCGTCGCGTTGCTACCGCTGACGTCATTGACGAAGCCGACGATGGGCGGCTGGCCCAATAAACCACTGCCATCGAGCGTGATGCCCAGGATCCCACGGTGGATGACGCGATCGCCTTCCGCTACAACATTCGCCATAGCGGGCATGCTATCGGGCGGGGCTCGGCTACGTCAAAAAGTGCGCCTCGGCCTCGGGTCTTTGGTACACTCGGCAGGCCATGTTTGCCGCCATTGCCCTTGCACTGATCAGCGTCGGAAAAAGCGCCCTGCGAGCCATTCCATGGGAGCCGGGCTGCGATGCCTACGCCCGGGAGGCTCGCTCGGCAGCGCGCGCCCTGGACCGAGGAAAAGCCCTTGCCGCGCGCATCTTCGCCGATACCCCCAAGCACAACCGGACCGCCCGCATCGTGCACCAGGCCCTAACAACCGCCCAGGATACGGTCGACGGGCTAATCGCGCGAGTCGAGGCCGAGGAGCTCAGCCGCGCGGGCAAAGCCACGCTGCGAGCGGCCTCGCGCGTCGGGGCGATACAGGCGCCCCTTATGGGGCAACCGGAGCAGCCGTTGGACGAAAAAGTCGTTCTCGAGGGCACCGGCACGTAACCCTCGAATATGCTCGACGGTTTGCCGTCCACTCATGTCGGTCAGCCGGTAGAGGGTGAGCGCGACCAAGAGCCCGCTCCGGTTACGGCCCTGAGCGCAGGTGACGAGCGTCCGCTGCCCGCGCGCGACCCGGCGCGCGATGATGCCCGACGTCTGGATCGCCATCGCCCATTCGTTCGGGGTAATGGGGCTACCGTCGTCGGTGATCGGGCAATGCAGGGTGGTGAGCCCCACTTCATTGGGCCGCCGCTGCAGCTCGATGGCGCACAGGACGAGCACTTCGAAACCCGCAGCGGCCACGGGCACTGACGGAAATGCCCCCTGGTAGAGCTTGGGAGCGATACGGGTGACGTCGAGCGGATATCTCCGAGGAGCGGCCAACATGCGCGATCGGGGATCAGCGTATCAGAAATGAAACCGGTGGATCAAAAAGTTCGCGAGCATGATCGCTAGGAAGAGCAGATCGCAGGCTGCGATGGCAAGGAGAAAGCCGTTGAGCTGTCCTCGGGCGTATAAAAGACTGAGCTTGTTGTCGCGCGCCACGATGGTCTCGGCGCTGAGTTTTGGCACCGCCAGCATTTGGCTGTCACCATCGCTCATCACGTAGAAGACGGTGAGCTGACAGTGGGTGCACACAGCAGGCAACAGGCACAGGGCTTTATCCTGCACCAGGGTCTCCCCGCCCTGATGGATGACAGTCGGCACGATCACTTGTTCGGTCATGCCCCATTGGCGGCAGCCGCAATTGGGGCAGGGGTTCGCAATGTGCGCGTGGAGCCACTTGCGCCGTTTGCCTTCGCCGATGCCTGTAACGCTGCCGCTCACGGAAATAGCTCGCCCTGGCGCTCCGATTCGCTCAGCACCGAGACGATCCGCGCGCGTGGGCCGATCTTCTTGACCAACTCCTCGGCTCGCTCGGGGATCTTTTTGCTACTGACAACCAGATCGACGTGGCTCGGGATGAAGAAGGCGAAAATGCCCGCGATGGCGCGGCGCTCGACCGTGATCAGTGCCCGGGAATGCGCGAGGTAAACCCGCGTCTGGTCGAACACGAGATCTTTGAGTGGCTGCTGGATACGCCGGCTCACGCCGCGAGCGCGCGCTTCGGAAAGAAAGTCGTGAATGGTCGGGTAGTGCTTGGAGCTCACCCAAGCCAAGCCGTGGCGACCGGGTTCGAGGTTGAACACTTCCGCGTCCGGGATCCAGGCGAATCCGCCCACTTGCGTCGGTCGCCAATCAATCGGGATCCGCCGGCATTCGTGCACGCGTTCCGAGACCAGATAGATACCGATGCCGTTACGCGCCGGAGAACGAAAGCCGGTGCGCAGTTCAGGCTCAACCGAGACAGGTACACGCAGCATACGCGGCAGGCTAGCAGTGCTAGCACCGTCAAGTCAAGTTCTTGTTGAAGAGTCCGAGTAGAGAGAGCTTGGCGGGTGAATCCTTGGCACGCAAGCTCGGCCGCGGAATGTACTCGCGCCCCTCGCACCAGCTGATGCGCGCCCGCGCAACGCTCACGCTCGGCTCTTCGTCGTCATCGTTCAGCTCGAAGCCGAGCCAACGGTAACCATCACGCAATGCCGCGATGCCACCGGTGCCGCTACCGGCAAATGGATCAACGATGAGACCGCCAGGTGGCGTAATCAAGCGAGTGAGCCATCGAATGAGCTCCACGGATTTAACGGTGGCGTGATGATTGCGCCGACCGCCCGTGCGCCCAGCTCCCGCGCGCGGGCTCTGCGTGCCGGCGCTTCCATCCTTGCGTCCGGTCGCGTCGCCACCGCTCAGCACGCGGAAGGCCTCGAGGCCCTGGTCGCGCTCGGACGTGGATGGCTTTGCTTGATACAGAAAGGGCGGGATGTCATCGAGATCCGGTTGGAACTGAGGGAAGAAACGCGCGTCGCCCTCTTGAGCGCGAAGCGCGGCAACGGGGCATCCATCGACGCACTCCCATTGTTCAACCGCCTCCATGTCATCGCGGCGCTCACCAGGCAATGCGGCAAAGCCAGTGACACCCTGCTCGTTATAACGCCGTTCAGCACTCGGCTCACCTGCTCGAGTCGCGTGCCGCACCTTGGACACTTCGCTACTAGTGAATTGGCTCGGCTCCGTCGCACGATTCGGCGTATCCCACGTTGGGTTCGCAGCGACCTCGGTCATGCCGAGGCATTCACAATCAGGGTGATGCGATAGCAACAGGTTTGGAGGCCAGCGGCCCGCGTCATTGACCTCGTTGGCGCCACTCAAGTCGCTCGAGTTCTTCCAGCTGTTACCGAGCGAGCCGCCCTTGGCCTTAAGCGCAAAGACCTGGGCGACATGCGCTTTGAAGTCATCGTCTGATGCATGCTTGACGCGGCAGGCGTCTATGTTGAGACCACCGGTGCCGTGCGCGGCGTAGTTGCGCTCCAGGGTGCCATCAAACGGCTTGCGCGCGAGCCACCACACTTCATGCGCAGGCTTCGCGGCATTCCCGACACCCTCCGCGAGTCGCTTGCTCTTCGGAAAACCTGTAGAAAATATGTGGTGGAACGAATCGCGGATCTCAAATCCAGCATCCTCCAGTGCCATGCCGGTCCAATGTGACGTGCGCGGCAGTGACCAGACGAACGCGTGCGCTCCGGGTTTCAACACGCAACAGACTTCGCGCATGATCGAAGTGAGCCAAGCTACCCACTGATCACGACCACCCTTGTCGTGGTCCCAAGCTTTCGACATGAACGAAATTCCGCTCGGAGGATCTGTCACGCATGAATCGATGCAGTCGTCGGGCAGAGCTCGCAGCGCATTGAGCGCATCGGTGTGCTCGACGTGCCAGCGGTCCTCGTTGTGAAGCACACGGCGGATGGCGGGGTGAAACCAGAACCATGCCTTGGAGCGCCAGCCCACACTCATTGTTTCAATCCCTCAGCGAATAGCTCCCAGGTGCGAGGGAAGATCTGTTGGATGACAGTGCCGAGCGCGTTGGCATATTGGCGAATTTCCCATTGAGCCGCCGGATCCATGCGCAGGGTCAGAAACGCCAGCCAGTTACGCAAATTGGCCGAGGCTCGCATCCGCGAGTAGCGACCCACGGGCAAGTGCACGCGCGCGAGTTCCTTGGGTACGCCGCGCCGGAGAGCCTGCTCGTAGCCCTCTTGCGCTACGCCATAGATGACACCAAGAAAGTCGCGGAATTTCCCAGCTTCTTCGACGGTTAGCGTTTCCGAATCTTTGACCGTACCGGCCTGCTTGTTGCTCGTGCCGGCGTTGATCATCAGGCGCTCGATTGTTGGGATGTAGTTCAGATCTGGCAGCGGTGTGTAGCGTGCACTGAGTTCATTGTAAGATTGTGTGCGGTGTCTTTGCCACTCGCGAAAACATAGGATTGGCGCTTGCACCTCGATAGTAAGGCCCGCCATCTCAAAAGGCGTCCGATGGAAGTGCTCCCAGAGATAGCGCAAGAGCTTCTCGTCACCAGGTTTCTTACCGGTACCCTTACACGTCGAGCACTGCTCCTTCGCCGCTTGAATGTCCTCATACGTCTTGAACAATTCATCGGCGTCCGATAGCCTGCCGGCTGCTTGACATTCCGGACAAGGAGCACCGCCCCAACCTTTGAAGGCGCCGTCTGTGGACATTCTTGCGGCCTCAATCACGCGCTCGTCGGAGCCCCACGCATCCATGAGCTTTAGGTAACCGTGGTCCAGCAGCGCGATATGTTCTGTAGAAATAACCTTTGCCATCAGCTCACCTCTCCTCGCGTAACGAAACCATGCCACTCCCCCGGTCCGAGATCGATCGAGGGTGTGATCGTCAAGTCATCGTAACCCGAACCTGAGACGCGCCAACGCGGCGCGGGGGTCTCATCGTCCGGTACATCGCGCCCCGCAAACCAAACGAGCACGCTGTGCACCCCCTCTGCGCTACCCTTTCTCTGAAAGCAAAACGGACAGAGAAAGTAGATGCCCTGGGCGTCGCGGTAGCTCTCGACTTGGCGAAATCCGTTGCCGGTCACGCGAATGAAGTGCGGCGCAAGTGTGCTGAGTTTCATCGACTTTCTCCGACGAGTCTCTGACCGAGCGCCGCGGCCGCCGCCCGTAAACCATCTAGGTCGCCGCTCGCACAGCGAATGACCTCATTGAAGACCTCATCGGGCACGCTGAGCTGCTCGGTTTCGCTTCGATGATCCCATTTGGGCTCGTCGCCGATGCGGATCAGCCTCACAATCGTCGCGCCGATGCTGTCAAGCCCCTTGATCTCGTTGACGAAGCGCACATCAGGCACGACCACCGCGCGTACGGGTTTGATACCCGCATTCGTTGCGCGCGGCATGAGACCGAGTGAGCGATCGTAGCCGTGATAGCCACGAGCGAGCACCGCGCACGTACGCAACAGGTGCTGCACCCAAACATCCGGGTAGCAATCACGCGCGAATTCTGTACCGAGCCGTTGCAGCGCATGGCGAGCAGTCAAACCGTTGAGCTGAGGGTCCGGTTGATCGCGGTACTTGCTCTCACCCCACAAGCGCTCTTCGCTCCAGCCGAACAAGTCCATGCAGATCCGCTTGAGCGGATCGGCGTAGCAAACCTTCACGAAGCCGTGCTCGTTGCACAAGATGTCGGCGACGTAATCCTTGCCGGCGCCGGCGAGCCCACTTAACCCGAGAACTTTCATGGCGGTGCACTCCAAATGGTAGGTTTCGTTGCGTAGGGAACGTACAGAGGATGCTTCGGGCTACCGTCCTTGTTGATGCCGAGGCATGATGCCTTCGCGCGACTCTCAGTGACCACGCGAAGAGAAGAAGTCGCTAGGCGCACCGCTCGGTGCGTGCCCCAGCCGAGCAAGACAGCGTCGGCATAGCGATCCAGCTCTTGTCGCAGAAACGTCTCGTTTGCGGAACCGACCGGATCGGCAGCGTCCAGTAACTCAGCGGGATCGGTCGCAATCAGCGCAAACAGATTGACGATAACGATCTCATGGTAGCCCCAGCGCCGCGCAAAGCCGATGCATTTACGCAGCGTCGGGTCCTCCGTCGTTGCGCTCGCGATGCTAGGATTCAAGAGCACGCACGCCAGGCGCAGTGAGAACTGATGCGGATCGCGCTGCTCCGACAGCCGCCGCCAGAGTCGATAGCGATAGCGCCGATCCATGGAGAAGGTCGCCGTCGCCCAACCGTTGAGCGCCATGTCCATTGTCGTTATCCCTGGGATCTCAAGCGCTTGCTGCTGCATCGTTGTCATCGGTTCGCAACTCCCCGTACAGGGCCGCTTGGGCCAGACAGCGTGCGCTGTCGACGTTCTCACCGTCCGCAATGGCTTGCAGCACTAAGTCCATGAGCTCCTTGGTACTCACGTCGCGTGCTGCTCGCAGATGTAATACTTGGGCAACCGTCATCGGATCCTCGGTTTGTGTTTGAGCAGGTTCGCCATGATGAAGAGCGATCCCACCCAGTGCTCGAGCGCATCGATACAGGCCTCGGCGCTCGGATAGTAGAGATCGCTCCAGATGCCGCCGACCGGGTTCGGACCGGTGGAGTGGAGCTCGTAGCACCACTGCTGCTCGGTACTGCGTCGAACAATCAACGTGAGCGGCGGCGCCTTGAGCTCGTACTCGAGCGGCCGCATGCGTACCCGCCGCATGGGGCGACCAAAGAGTTTTGGCTTCTTAGTCAAAGTAGCTCACCTGACCCAAGGCATCGATCGCCATCGAGAGACCGAGTCCAACACCCGGCTCGGTAGTGTCGGGTAGGCCGTGCGCCAGTTTGCTGAGCGCCGTACGCGCATCGCGCAGGGCTTTGGCGCGCGCGTTGATCATGTCCTGCTCGTAGCCATCCAAGCTCGCCTCGTATTCATCGGCGGGCGTGACCGGTCCTTGTAGGTGGCTTCTGGCCAGTAGGATGACCTTTTCGAGCTCGGCGAGGAAAGGCTCGTAGCATTCGCCACCCACATCCGCCGTGCTCGTCACCTGGTCAGCTGCGGCGGTCAGCGCTTCGAGGATTTGCCGCGTCGTCATTCGTCGTCGTCCCGATCCCCATCGACGTCGATGCCGATCGCCTCGGCGAATGCGCCCGTGACCTCGCACTCGCCGAAGATGTCAAACTCGATGTCCTGTGCCTCGCGAATGAGCACGATGGCGATGTCACGCTTGTGATCGAGGAGCGCCTGGGCCGCTTCGTCACACAGATCGGCGGCACGGCCCACATCCTTACGAACTTCATCGGCGAGTTTCTCTAAGGCCACGCGACACTCGCGGGCTCTGACAGTGGGTGCGCTCATTCGTTCGATCCCTTCTCAAACGGCGAGGAACATCGCCGAGCTTTCGTTCTTTTCAACGTGCACGTAACGCGAGGTGGTCTGCAGGCTCGTGTGACCGAGCGTCTGTTGCACCACGTGGAGCGGAGCGCCGCGGCGTAACGCATGCGTCGCGTGGGCGTGGCGGAGCCAATGCGGCGAGACCGAAAGCCGGATCCCCGCTTTGCGGGCGGCCGCTCGGGTGAGCTTCCAGATATCTTTCGGAGCGAAGCGCTTACCGCCACGGCTTTCGAACACGAACGTGCTCAGGCGACTCTTCTCGAGCACATCCAGATCTGCTGAGAGCGACGCGGGCAACGGTATGTGCCGCGTGCGGCGTCCCTTGCCATGGATCGTCACCATCAGCCGGCCGCCGTCGCGGTGCACGTGCTTCCATCGGAGGCCGCTCGCCTCGCTGACGCGCGCTCCGGAGACGTAGAGAAAGCGCATCAGCGCTCGGTCGCGACCCGGCCGACAGCTCTCGATCAACCGCTGCACTTGCTCGGGCGTCAGAATGCGTTCGGCTAAGTGGTCGAGCCGCCGCGGCGGTTTGACGGCAGCGCCCACGTTGAACGTCAGGTAACCGGTTTGGTGGCCGAACGTGAGCAAGCTCTTGATGGAGCTGATACGCCGAGCATGCGACGAGACCGCAGATTCGCGCAGCTCCTCAGCGAAGGCGGTCAGGTGGGCCACCTTGACGTCCGCCAAGCGCTTAGGACGCGCCGGCCGGCTTTTGGTGCCACCTATGGGCAAGCTCTGCAGGAAGGTCGTGAACAGGCTCACGTCGCCTCGGTAGGCCCGTTGCGTGTGCGGGCTCTCGTAACGATCGATCCACAGCGTGATGAGCTCTTCGTCGCTCCGCGCCCCGGAGCGGTCGCTAACTGCCTGAATTTGCTCGGCGCCCGGGATCGGCGTAACCGCCACACGCGCCTCCAGCACGCGGGCCATGGCCAATGCTTCGTCGATGGGTTTTCGCGACTCAGGCATTCAAATGTGTTTCCAGCATCGGCGCAGATGGATTTGGCAAATTTTCGTGTTGGTCACGCCGAAGCGTTTCGCGAGACCAACACCGCTTACCCCCTGCGCCCGAAGCTCACGAATTTCCCGCACTTGCTCCTCAGTCAGTTTGGCCTGAGGATTCGCGGATCCCTTGAGACCGTAGTCGGTTCGCCTCCGACCTTTGCTATGCATGTCGCGCATGTTATCGCCATGACTGCCTAGAAAAAGGTGGTGCGGGTTACAGCACAGTGGATTGTCGCAGCGATGGCAGACGCTGATTCCAGCGGGAATTACGCGACGATGTGTCAATTCCCAGGCGATCCGATGCGCACGCTCCATTCTCCGAAGCCGCGGGATCCAGAACGCACCGTAGCCTTTTTGCGTTCCATGAAGCCAGAGCCAACACCTGGCTTTGGAGCCTTTTTGTATCTTGCGCCAGAACCGTGTGACCATCAGCTTATCTGTCCAGGAGACTATCGCTATGTCACTTCTGTCACTCATCATCGCAATTGTCGTCGTCGGAGTCGTGCTGTGGGCCATTAATACGTTTATTCCGCTATCACCTGGCGTGAAGAGGCTGCTTAATGTGGTCGTGATCGCGGTGCTCGTGATCTGGCTGTGCCAACAGTTTGGGCTATTCGATGCCCTCGGTACCATCCGCCTCGGTGGTCACCACCGCTGACGGATCCTGATCGTCATCGTCCTCCTCAATGCACTCTTCGGGGACGATGACGATCGTGTTGTAGTCCGGCCAGTAGATGGTGCCGAGCACTGAGTACTTGGCGAACCACTTGCCGAGCGCTTTCTCCAAGGCTTCCTTGTAGCCCGGCTTGTAGTTGATCTCGCAGTCTTCGCAGATCTCCGCGGCGTGCTCCGATAGCGCCTCCAAAACCTGATCCGCATCCGGCTCGACCCAATCCTTGCCGGGCTTGCACGCGAAGTAGGTGTGTTCGGGATCCAGATCATCGGAGCCGTCGATGCACCAGAATTCACTGGTGTCCGTGTCGTAAACCATGTCACCGTCGTAATCGGACAGAGGCACGCGCCGACACGCCTTACGCCGCTCGAACTCCTTGGCGTCACTGGCGGCTCGGCGCTCCTCTTGAGCGGCTTTGCAATTGCATTGCTGATAGCCGCGCGTGAAGACGGGTTCACCACAGTGCTTGCACAGTGTCTGCACGCCAGTGTAACAGTCCGGGCAAAAGCAGACGTACTCCAGGGAGTAAGGGAACCCGTGAAACCCGTGCCCCGTTCTGGCCGCCGACGACTCAACCAAAGCAAAGGGCTGCGAACGCTTGACCAGCGCGAGGCCTTTGCACGTCGTACAAATGCGTTGGTCCGGCTGTAAATCCTTGATCAGTTCAATCCGTTCACCGAAGCACTCGCGGAGCGTGGCGGTGACATCGACCGTGACGTGTTCTACAGGCATTGTTCTATCCTCTCAACCGAGCCAGAAGGCAAGCTGCTCTTGGACTTCGATGATGTTGGGCTTGTGAATGTGCACGGCGCCACCGACCCGCGCCTGGCGATTGGCCGTGTACAGAATGAACCTGTCGGGTGCGTGAAACGCCTGGTACACGTCGGCGCCCGTGCCATCGCCGAGGTCATAGTCGCTCACGATGGCGTCGAAGGGGCCGGAGTCACGACCGAGCTGGAGGGCGGCCGCAACGCTTCCCGCTCCCCAGATCTTGTGACCGAGACTGCGCAGCGCTCGGCACGTGCCGCGCAGCACCGCGGGTTCGTCGTCAACAACCAAGATATTTTTAGGCATTGGTTCTCCGTATCGTCACGCATGCGCGGGCTAGGTTGTGGCTCAGGTCGCCGAGCTCGCAGTGGGCAATCACACGCTTGATGGCGCGCGGCGGATCGCGCACTAATTCCTGGTAGCTCACACCGAGAAACGGCCAGCCCGAATCGATCAGCGCTTCAAGCGTGCCCGCGAGGATCGATGGCGGGCGCTCTGCACCAATCGCGCTCGGCCAATGCCGGCGCAAGCGCGTAGCTTCTACGTCCTTACTCGGCCGATGGATGAAGAGCACCGTCGGCTGAAAAATCGGGATGAGCTCACGCAGGCAGACGCCCGCCATCGGTCGCTTGAATGCCGCCCGCTGTGGTTCGCCTGGCTTCCAATGCACGAGCCGCCCACGCTCGAGTTCGATCATCAGGTCCCGCATCTCGCCGAGCATGAGCCCCGGGTAATCGGGCCTCGGCGTGACCGAATCCTCGTGGATGCCGCGCCGCAGTGCCCGCACGAAGGCGGCGGATTCGTACGAGCACGGCGTGCGCGGATCGTCGTTGCGGTCGAATGGACCGGGTACCGGTACCATTGCTACTCGGTCTTGGGAGCCTGAGCCACCGCAGCAACCGCCCGCTTGAAGGCAACCGGAGTCGGACCAGTAGAATCGCTGGTCAATCGGAGTCCAGCGCAACACTTCGACGCGATAGAGTTCTGTGGTCACAGGTCACCTAGCCGATCGCCGTCCGAGATTTCCTCGTACTCGCGCGTGTCTACGACGCTCAGGATTCGGACGATTCTCAGCGCATTCATCGCCAGAGACCCTTCGCCTTCTTAGCGGCCACTTCGGCGAGCCACGCCTTGACTTCCGGGTGTTGCTCGAACGTTTCACGCTCGCTGATATTCAGCCACGGGCCGCCGCCCGCCAGATATCCGCAATCGACTCCGCGCTGGAAGCACTCCGCACAGTCGTCACAGTACCAGGTAGAGAATTTGTTGACCTTGTGCTCGTTGAGCGCGTACGGCAAGCCGATTAGGTCACCTACGGCGATGGGCTTCTTGCACTGCGGGCACGTGCTAGCGTAGCGGGAGCGCATCACGCGCTTCTTGGCGCGGTAGCGTTTGCCCAATTGTTCCCAGGTTGAGAAAGTCATGGCTCGAAGCTTTCTACGCACTCGCCGCAGTATGAGCCCATCTCCGTCAGACATGCGCCGCACGAAGGGCAGAGACCTAGCCTCTGACAGTTGTCATCCAGCGCGAAGCGCGTCGCGTTTGCGAACAGTAACTCGATCGCTTCCAATTCCGGTACGCGCGCGATGAACCGGTCATAGGGACCGTACACGCGGAACGTTTCTTCAGACATGGGCACACCATTCGAACGTGCGGGCGTAGTCCGCGGCGCCTTCGGCTGAACACGTCTGCAGACTGACGCCATCCCACAGGTACCACTCACAGCCGCCGAATGACTCTTCGACGAAGCGAACGAAGTCGGCGGGCGTGTGTCCCTTGCCGTCGATCGATTTGACGTCGACCCAGCACAGGAACGTGCCGCCCTCATGCGCGGCCCAAACGAACGGGCGCTCGCGCGTGTTGTCGTGCTGATGCAGCGCGCGCTTATCGTGCACCGTCAGATCGGTGCGGAACGACTTGCGGACCATGAGTTTTGCGACCGTCAGCATGTCGGCGTAAGCGGGGTGTTGCATCTTGCTCGGCCTTAATGCAGCTCCCATGCCGTCCAATTGCGGGGGTACGCGCTCCGTGGCCATCCGACCGGGAGAAGATAACGTACCTTATCAGGCCCTGTCTAGGGCATTTTGAGCCCCTTCGCGGCTGGGGCCTCAGGGCCTGGTGTTACAGCTCGATTCGTCACTGTTACGCTCGGCCGGGCGGCTTGTGACGCGCCCTGGGCGCCTCTGACACCCCTAGCAGAGCTATCTCTGCTTGACAAGCCTGGCACGGGTTTCGCATTATGTTCGGCAAGGAGTTGACGCAAATGACCGAGACCGAGATCAAATCAGTAAACGTGACCGAGGACATGATCCGCGCGTTGCGCACAGAGGCTGGCGAGAACGGTGACACGACACTGGTTCGCACGTGCAATCGCGCATTGAATGGCGACACCGAGGCATTTCGGACGGTGCTGCACGTTCTGCAGGATGCCGCCGCTCAAGAATCGGGCTGCTAACGCCAACCCTTCTGTCCCGCCCGCACTGAGGTAATGCTCAAGGCGGGCTTGGGGCGTTGAGGAGTTGACGCAAATGATTCACCCCACGATCCACCTGAACGGCACATCGGAGGAGAGTCTGCTTGACGGCGTATGCGAGGCCGGCAAGGCCGTTCGGCAGGCAATTGACGCGCTGTACGCCTGCGCGCCGAACGGGCGTGACTACTACCCACAGGGCGCGAACGCCTTCGCTTTGGCGACCGAGGAGCACCGGAGCCGCATCGCGCGACTGACATCCGTGCTTGACGAGCTTCAAGCGCTTGCAGAAGGGATCGCACAATAATCCCGCCTCGCTCTGTCCCGCCCGCACTGAGGTAATGCTCAGGCGGGCTCGCGGCGTTGGAGGCCATACACGAGGCCTCTGGAAAGTTGGATGCCGCCATGTTTTGCACCGTTTGGATCCCCACCCTCAAAAGTAACGCTCCCTCGAATGCCTCAGGAATGGCACATAGCGGTTGGTGCTACAAGACGCGCAAAGGCGCTCTTAGTCACCCTCACTACAACAATCACGCACGGTACGCGAGCGCGCGAAAGGTGATCGTTGACGACACTTGCGCAGTGCAAGGCGACGTCGAAAGAATCTTGCAGAGAATTGCGGACACCGCGGCGACGTCTGGTGAATTCGAGCCCAAGTACCTGGAAGCCGAACGCTTGCGCTTGGAACGTCGGTACGCCGAGGCAATTCTGCTCGTTGCTGAGCGGTAGGATTTAGCAAACTTCGAACCGCCCGCCCGCACTGAGGTAATGCTCAGGCGGGCTTGGGGCGTTGAAGGAGTCTCGCAAATGGCGTATATGATCGTAAACGGCGTGTCCGAGCAGCTCTGCGGCGGTATCCAATCCAAGGCGCGAGCATTTGAGATAGCTCAGGAGAAGGCCAACAGACTTGACCAGGTGGTGTATATCTGTGGGGAAGATCTCGAATCCTTTCCGATTTCGCCAGATGACCTGGTGACGATCGAGGAAATGCCTGAGTATTTGCGCGCGTCGCACCGGGCGGCCGGCAATTGGGGCGTATCCGCACAATGGCGCGACGCGCCGATTCGTGCATCGTGACGAGGCCGACGAAATTGTTGCCGCGGATGCGGACGAATACGACCACATCGTAGGCGAGCCCGATCGGATCGACGCTCTGAGCTACGTCAACACGCTGCAGAATCCGATCGTGTTTTACGCCAGCTACGGTGAGCCGACCGGGTCACGCACCGCAGTGCTGGACGACACTCGCATTCCGTTTGATATGGCTGCTCTTGAGGGCGTCGTGGTCAACGGCGAATGGTGCTGGAACGGCGAGGGCGAACCGACGGACCACAATCGGAACACCGTCACGCTCGTCAAGATTTACAACGACGCGGCCGAGTGGCAAAAGCAGTGTGACGATTACGACGCGAGCGCTTCATGAACTCCCACGACCGAATCCTGGACTGGTGTCGCTCTGTCGCGGGCAAGCGCGCCGTCAACGGCACGCCTGGCATGCGCGTGGTGGACAAGCGCTGCCGCGTCATCGATCTCGAACGGACCCGCGAGGATCCGGGCGATTGGTTAGGTCACGTCCCCATCGTTTACGCCGACGGCGCAACGTGGGAAGACTGCGAGACGCAACTGCGCGACAAGGGGTTCCTACCGTGACTGTCAGAAAGCGAGCGCAACGACTGACCGATGCCCAACGCGCGGCCTCGATGAAGCGCGTACAGTTTCAGCTAGCGCTCTTCGCGTTGACCGAATACGAGAGCGACGTCCTAGCCGCGATGCCCGCTGACGCGCGCGCCTTCGACCTGGAACGCGTGCGGGTCGCGCTCCGCAAGCTAGGGGCCTGAGCATGACCCGGATCAAATGCGCATTGCCCGGTCCGATGGTGGATTCAGGCCGTCGCTGGCTGGTCCTCTTATCCTGCGGGCACCAAGTGGAGCTCGTGGCTAGCCGGAGCAAGGCGCCCCGCGGCGAGCACAGCTGCGAAATCTGCGCGCTTGCGGACGCCAACGGCGAAGACGAGACGACCGGACCGCTCTCGGTTTTTGGCTCAGACAATCACCCCGCTTGAGAGTTTTTGCTTCCGGGAGCTTGCGCGGCGACACTCAGCTCCGTGAAACATCTCTGGCTCGCCTTCAGTCTCGCTCTCTTTGCCCTGCTGCTCTTGCTCTCCTGCTCCGGAGCGCCATCGCCGCGCACGGTGAGCGATGTGGCGAAAGACCTCTGTCAATTAGAACTAGCACAGCGCCCAGATATTCGAAGTGAAGCAAAAGCTCAGAGGATCTCGCCCGAGGCAATATCTGCTGCGCTCTGCGGTCTGAATACCGTGATCAACCCGTTTCTACGTGCCGCTCGCGATGCTGGTGACGAGGCTCTGCGGTCCGAGCGTGCCCGAAAAGGAAAAAGCACTTGCTTGGATGCTCGGCAGCACGCGGCAGATCTGGGTTGTCCTGTACCAGACGATTTTGACTGCACCAAGGTGAGCAGTCCTCAATTGAACTGCATCGCACTGGCGCCAACGTGCTTAGCTGCTCGCCAGTGTACGGACTAAAGATGTTTCCAGATTTGTCCCTTACGAATCATGCAGATCAGAGCGGGCGACACTCCGTACTGCTTCGCGAGTTGCACACCTGGAGCTTTAGAATTCCGGATTTTTACTACGCTGTCTGCTTGGAGTTTGGCAGTGCCGACACGCTCGCCTTTTAGAACAGCAGGATGCTGAAAATGCCAGTGATGTTTCATGCCTCGTGAATCGCGACGCTTTGCGATACAGTCCAACTTGTTGTCCTTAGCCGTTCCGAGAAAAAGGTGCCGCGGGTTGCAGCAGGGTGGGTTGTCGCAATGATGACAGCAGTAGAGACCGCTAGGAATCTCCCCATGCCTGCTTTCCCAGGCAAACCGATGGGCCTGTACCATCTTGGAATGAGAAATGCTAAATTGCCCATATCCTCGCAGCCCATGTGCTTTCCATGGCCAGCAATCGTCAGGTCCCGCAATGTCGACCTTAGACCAAAAACGTTTTGCGACATCGCGCCCCCGCGCATAATAACATTCGAGGCAGCGGCGAGGTCCCGGCTGCTTCGTGAGAATTTTTACCTTGCACACAATACAATGAGCTATTCTTTTTCTGCTCATGGGAGTCACTCTCTCCTCTGGGCCCGGCCTCGGTCGTGTTGCAGCGACGCGAGGCCTATTTATGAAAGGCATCCTATCATGATGCGCGTAGCCATACGCAACGATTCCACCGTGCTCAGCGATCAGGAACTACGCGCCGTGTTACCAGCTCTGCAAACCCAGGTCAGCCGGGATTTTGCGCCTGCTTACGGCGTTGACGCGAGGTTGCGCTTTTTGACGAAAGGTGCGGCACTGGATGCAGCCGAGTGGCTTTTGTCCGTCTTGGACGTCGCCGATGAGGACGCGCTCGGTTACCACGCCACAACGGGACGCGGGCAACCGATCGGGAAAGTCTTCGCCAAGACCACGATCGAGGCGGGCGACAAGTGGAGTGTAACCCTCAGTCACGAGTTGCTCGAGTTGCTTGCAGATCCGTTCATCATTACTTGCGTCATGGATGAGAAGGCACAACGGATTTATTCTTACGAAGTTTGCGATGCCACTGAGGACGATTCGCTCGGATATGACATTGCTGGCGTGCGGGTAAGCGATTGGGTACTGCCTGGGTATTGGGAGCGCGACATCGCACCGCGCTATCCGCTCTCGTTTTGCGGCCACGTCCACAAGCCCTTCGAGATCGCGCCAGGTGGCTACATGTCATTTATCGATCTGAAAGCACCGCACAAGGGCTGGCAGTCGCTACCCGCCGAGCGACGACGCGCTGGCACACACCGCGGCACCGTACGTCGTAAGCTCCTAGCCGCGGTCGATTCCAGCGTCTAAGGCAAAGAGCGCGGGCCAGGTGCCGCTCGTCGGCTCGAGATCGTCGTAGCCGTTCGCCGTGCGGAGCAGTAGCTCAGCGACGAGCTTTAGCTCTCTCGTGGCATCTTCGAGGTACACGAGATCACGGGGCTCTTGCTTGGCCACGAGGTCCGAGAGCGTTACGAGCACTCGGGTCGTCTTCGCCAAGTGATCCTGAATGCGTTTAACTTGCTCGATGTCCATGGTTCGCTCTCTCAATCGTCGTCGACCCAGATGACGTCATCGCGCTGAATGCGCTTGCTACAATCCGCACACTTCTCGAAATCCAGGTGCCCCAGGTAGTAGAGCGTGGTTTTCGTCACGCGCTTACGCCAACACGAGCGGCACAGGGGCACGACGTGCCCTTTGGCGATCCATTCGCGCAGTGTTTCAAGCCAGCTCACGTCGTTCAACCGCTTAAACTGCCACCCGTCCAGAGCCCATTTCTCGGTGGCTTACAATCCCATTGCTCCAGCGCTCGATAGACCGCTTCTTCCAGATCGGCGCTCTCGGTCACAATCGGCTGGATCTCGGGTTCATCGGCCGGATAGAGCCAGACAACGAACTTGAATCCGCTCGGCTGCCAAATCTTGAGGGTCAGGTCTCGATCGCGCAGGTATTGTCCTAGCTCTTTGAGGGTCACGCGAGCACTGCTAACACTGCTAGCACCGGAGCGCAAGTTACTTGTTGCCTGCGTGAAGCTTTCCGGTCCAGACTTGGATTGCCATGGCTGCCTTCCGTCATCCCGTAGTCCAATGGATCATGCTGCAATACTACGACCAGCATGTCCCTTGCTACCTGATGACCTGCACGGTGTGTGGTCAGCAGCTCTACGCGTTCAACGACGCGCAGGTAACGGCCTTCGTTCAGGCGCACGCCGAGCACCGCTCGGCCGCTCCCGCTCATTACGGCCTAGGCGATCTGGTCGCTCAAGCGACGAAGGCGGTTGGCATTGCTCCGTGTACACCCTGCGAAGAGCGGAGGCGGATGCTTAACGGGATAATGCCGCAAGTGATACGTCGTCGCTAATCCGCCGCGGGTGCGGCACGGTTGGTCACTTCTTCATTGATGAGGACCGCGCTTTCGGGCACCAGTCCGAGCTCGTACAGCGCCGCGATAGCCATGTCCGCGGCGCGCTCCAAGTCTGTCTGAGTGCAACGGTCCGGGTAGCGAACGATGATCTGCTGTCGTTCTAACGTGGGCGCATCGAAGGTGAGTGATTCTCGATCGCTGCCCGCAAACTGGACGAATACGCTCAGCGTAGCGACATCTTCGATGATAACGAAGGGTCGGTCATCGTTCGGCTTTGACAGCAGACGTTCCAACGCTTGGACGATCTGTTGCTTCGACGATCCAAGCTTCAGGGGTTGCATCAGTTTGCTTTGCTCAGGATGAATCCGTCGAGGTACGCCTTGAGCTTTGCTTCGCCACCGGGTGTGCAGAACGGGCAGCGCCACTCGCCGGTGTCAATTTGAGACCAGCCGATGTGCCGCGCCTCGTCCTCCGTGCAGCCGCCATTTTTGCCCACCGGCTGGTAAGCTTGCTCGCGGCCGCAACTGCAACGGAATTTGTCGCCGGGTTTCATGGGCTATTTCGTGGTGCCGCGATTGATGAGCGCGTAGCGGTCCTCGATCAACCGTACCACGACAGCGGTGAAACTGAACTGCCGCTTCTCTTTCTCTCCGAGCTCGAAGGCGATCTGATGCAGCTTGTTCCACGTCATCATCGGCACGCGCATCGCGAGCATCTTACGGGGTCCGGGGTTGTCCTGGGGCTTGTCTTTTTTGATCTTTCGGGTCGCCATGATCCTCGGCTTTGTGTGCGTAAAACCCCTATCCTTCCGCCACGTTAATCGCTGCTAGCAGGGCTGTCAATGCTATACTAGCTTAGCCATTGCCACAGCGCCCCCGCCCAACCCGCGTACCCTCGGGCTGTCGGATGAATGCCATCGCCACCGCGTGGGATGGTCAGGGCATCGGACGGGTAGTAATGGCTCGACGGAATTTCGTCGCGCAGCATACTAACGATGCCGTTCGATGGCTTGGGCAATGTGGGCGGACCGATCCAGACGTAATCCGAGCCCGCCGCTTTGATGCGCGCGAGCAACACGCGCACCTTTTCGCGCTGACGACTGACGGCATCGGTACCGGTCAGATATTCATCGTTGGTGCCGAGCGAGATGAGCGTGAGGCTCGGACGAAAGCTGCCGAGCGTTTGCCCAAGTCCCGCGCTGTCTGCCCATTGGTCGATGCGCGTGCCGACCGTGGCGGTTGCCTCGAAGGCCATTCGTGCGCTCGTTGCCAGGTCACGCAGTGGCGGCGACAGGCCCACGGCCAAGCTGTCGCCGATGACCAGGAGCCGCGTCTGCCCCGGATGCAGCCGGGTCGGCCAAATCAGTCGCACCATGCCGTAGCCCGCCGCTAAAGCGAGGCCTGCGTAGATCCAGCGTCGATTGGCCACCTGCCGCCGAGCGTAATCGCCGAGTGGACCCACAGCCAAAAAGTCAGACTTTTCGGGTCGAGCCCAGGGATGCGCGTACGCTCGGGTGCGTGAGCGATTGGAACAATCCCTGCGGCGGCAAACGCTGGCGTACGCTGCCCTCGGGTCTCATCGAGGTCGAAGGCGAGGGCTATCCCGCCTACCAGCCAGGATCGGCCGCATTCTCGAACCTCAGCCGCACCTGGAGCAATTGGAGCTCGATGTTCCAATCCGCGGCGAGCGACCAGGGGCTGCCCGTAGCGTGGATGCTGGCGATTGCCACGACCGAAACGGGCGCCTGGTCCAACGACCCGAACAAGCAGGCCAGCATCGTCTCGTACGCGGGCGCCGTGGGCATCATGCAAATCATGCCGCAGTTCCAGCCCGAGACCGCCTCTGATCTCGCCGTGCCCCGCATCAATGTCGCCGTCGGTGCACGCATCCTGGCCAAGCTCTCTTCGGTGATGCACGGCGAGCTGCCCGCGATCGCAAGCGGTTACAATGCCGGTGCTGGATCGAGCGGGCCGCATTGCTCGGCGGTGAACGAATGGAACATGGCCTCGGATGCGAACTATCCGCGCCAGGTGCTGCAGTACAACAATGCCGCCATCCTGAACCTGAAGCTCAACGCGCTGAGCACGATGGGGATGATGCTCGGCGGGTCAGTGGCCGCTGGTCTTGCGCTCGCGGCTTACAAATACTGGCCTCGCTGATCAGCACCGGCTGGCGATCTCGGTTCAAACAACCGAGCTTGTAACAGCGCCCAGAAGAGTCTCGGTCAACAACCGAGCGTGTATGGAGACGTGACGGCCCCATTGTCTCGGGTCCAACACACCGAGCGTGTACGTCTGCATTTGTAGATGATGTCTCGGCGCAATACGTCTCGGATTGGATGCCGAGCTATTTCGGTGCGTGCTCTAACCGTTTAAGCAATTTTTCATCGACACACCCCTCCAATGAATCCCCGTGCTTCCAACCTTCTGGCACATGCGCTTCAATCGGACGTACATCGACCTCTCCTAAGGCACCCGCACCATACAGAGCTGTTGCCGTGGCATTCGCTTGGTCGTACTCCTTGAAAAGCGCGCTCATGTATTCGCCCGTGCGTGTATCGACGACAATGAACCCAAGCTTGATTTTTTTATGTTTCATGGGGAGGTGTGCCTTTCGGTCGTTGGGATCGCTTCTCGACTACAGTGCCGAGCTACTCACTGATGAAGTCTGTGCACTCGTCCGCTTTTTCGCAGGCTTGGGTGCGGGCTCGGGCTCTTGCGGCCCTCCATCCTGCGCCGCGTCATAGCGCTTGAGCAGATTGAGCGCCGCGTTGTAGTCCTGATCCCATTGGCTCTTGCAGCCGTGGCAGGTTTGCACTCGCTCCTCGGGTTTCTCCCATTCGGTGTTCACGTGCCCGCACTGGGCGCACTGCCGCGTGGTGTCGGCCGGATCAAGCTTGACCACGACATCGGCCGCCGCGCTCAGCAGGCACGCGACCAGCTGGCTCGGTGAAGCGGTGTTGCGGGTGCGATGGGTCACATCCGCATCCGAATCCTGCTCGGGCGCCGCGTTGCGCGCAAAGTTTCGGAGATCGAAGTCCTCGATCACGATCGTCGCGTAGCGCTGGCTCAGCTGGTAAGCCCAATTGCGATAAATATCCAAGCGGCGCGCCAGTACGTTCTCGCGTTGGTTCGAACTCCAGTTGTACAAGTGATCGTTCTTCTGCCGCCACCATTCGAGATAAAGCGCCATTGGTTCAATGCCGGGTGCTGCCCGCTCGAACCACAGCACGAGCTCGGGGTAGGGTCCGAACAAGTCTTGCTTGGTGCCGTTGATGCGCTCAGTGCGCCAGCGGTTCCACAGCGCTCGGAGTTTATCCTCGGCGACGAGCTCTCCGATCCAACGCTTGGCCACGTAAGCGAGTTTCTTCGGCGACTTCCACTGGCCCAGGTACTTGATCTGCTCGGCCATCCATTCGGGTAGTGCGCCACCACTGGCGATGTATCCGCTCAGCACGAGGCGGACCAAGTTGAACTGCCTGTCTTGGATCTCTTGCAGCTCGGAGCAATACCAGAGGCGATCTTTTACTTTGTGCGGCAGCACGAGCTCTCGCGCCACTCCCTGGTCATCGACTGCGTACCCCACGCGAATGCCGCCCGCCACCGCGCGCCATCCGATGTCGATCGCGACTTTACCTTTGCCGGTTGGTACGCGCGCGAACTCGGCCGACTCGAGCGTCAGCTGCAAGCGGTACTGACGCTCGGTGCCGACGTTGTAGACGTTCACCCAGGCCCAGGTAACGACGGCACCCGCGGGGATCTTGCGGTGCATCAAGATCGGAAACTCCGCCCAGATGGGGGAGCGATCGGGATTGGAACCGACCCGAATACGCACCATCGTATAGGCGTGCCGACGACCGGAGCGCGTATCCCATTGCGTGTCGGGCAACGGATCGATCTGCAGCATGCTGCTCTTGCCCGCAAAGATGTCGTCGATCGTCCAATGCCCTCGACCTTTGGGCTTGGGTTGCAACTGGATCCCAATGCGACCCTCGCCTTGATAGCGCTTGAACCGCGGATCGCTCGTCTTACTCTTGCGTGCCGCTTCCACTGCGCGTTCGATCAAGAGGTAGCTGCCCCAGAACACGCCGCAGTTCTCGCGGGCCGCCTTGACGCGATCTTGGGCCGCCTCGTCGATCTGTTGGCTCAGCGCAACCAGGGCCGGGTCTTCGGCCACGCGCAAGCGCTGCGCTTTGATCTGTTCTCCAACCGCTTTGCGCTCTACCCGCATGCGCGCGATCTGGGCCTTGTCGGTCGCGCTGACCTCGGTACCGCCCCGTTTTTTCTGCCGCGCCGCTTTGATCTCGGTGCGGGCCGCTTCGATCTTCTGCGTCAGCTCGGCGCGCTCGGTTTCTAGGCGCGCTAGCTCAGTGTCGACGGATGAGCGTGCGGCGCGGTATTGCTCGCGGCGGCTGCGCTCGATCTCGATGAGCGTGTTGTAGTAGCGATGCGCGAGGCGCAACTGCGAGTCCACGATCTCCCCGTTCTTAGTGGGCGGCCGAGTACCAAAGGGCCAGATGCGGCAGGGTAGGGTCGATGTACGGCGTTTCATTTGAATCCTCCTAGGTGTGCCATCAGAGACCAGACGAGTGCACCGAGCCGCGCTCGGCGCAACACGTGTATTTGGATCCACTCTTCTTTGGAGTTCATGACTTCTTCTCAACTGCTTCGATGCATGCCTGCACCGCTCGGCCCGCCAGGGCGCGGAGCTCACGCGCTTGCTGCTGCATTTGATTGACTTGTGGATTCAGATCCGGTCGCAGCACACCGCGGATGCGCGCACCCTCACGCACGCCGTGCTCGTAGCCGCGTAGTTCACTGGTCAATCGATCGAGCTCAATGCGGCACTCGCGCGGCCCAACGGTCAGCGATGCGTAGATCGTGATCGGGCTCAGGCCCATGCGCTTGGCAAGCGATGCGGTTTCGCGGCTCAGGCGGTGCCATTCGGGGCCATCGCCCGGTACGGGCGTGAGCGGGTGACCATTTTTCTTCGTCGCCATCCATTACTCCTTGAGCCAAGCGCCCCAGCTGGCCTCGTACGCGCGCAGACACGCTTGATTGGCCGCCGAGACCAGCTCGATCTGCCGCTTGAGCGGCTTTTCTTGCGTCAGCGTCGCCTTACCGCGCAGCTCGTATCCCGCACGCAGGCCCTCAGCGTAGCCGGTCAATCGCTCGCTCGCGTTCTTGAGCGCCTTGCATAAGCGCACCAGATCCGTCTCGTCGATGCACTCCGCCAGCTCGGCACTGAAGTCGTAGCCCGTAGCCGCAATCGCTTGCGCAGCCTTCTCGCTCAATTCAAGCCAGCGGGCGAGCCGTCGGGTCATCCACTGTTGACGCTAGCAGTGCTAGCACCGCTCAGTCAAGCTTTGCGACGTCGACGCCATGCCAGGTACCCGAGGGCTCCCGCCGCGGCCGCCGCACCGCCCGCAATCAGAGGTCCGAGCCACTGCGTATAGCTGAAATACGGCGCCAAGTAGGCCTGCCAGATCCGCGGGGCGATGTTGTGGTGGTCCTCATGGCTGAAATCGTTGCCCGTGTTGTCCGCCGAACCGGGCACGACGTAGTCGCCCCAGTAGAGCGAGCCGCCCAGGCGCCACCATCCGCCGCGAGCCGCTGGGGCCGGGACGTGCGGGCTCACCGCAACCGGGCTCATGCCGCTCTGTGCTTGAATCGCGCGCCAGGCTTGGAGCCACGAGCTACGGCCCGTCTGATAGCCCGCTCCGCTAGAATTAGAGGCCGTGACGACCATGAGCTTGTCCCCGCGTGTAGCATCCAGGCCGAAGGCCACGTAGCCGGCCTTGGGTGGGTCGCTGTAGCCCGAAAAGCAGGCGTCATCGAGCACCATGGCGCTCAGGCGCGCGCGATCGGCCGCGACGGCGCCTACCTTGTTCAGCAGGCCATGTCCCGCGCTGAATGCCGTCAGGGCCACCTGGTCGAAGTTATCGCTCCCCGCGTAGCGGCGCATGAGGTTCGGCAGGATGCGGCCGCTCGAATCGCGGAGCTGTTCGGCGAGCTCGGAGAAGTAGGTCGAGCCTGTGCCTTCGACCGCGACGATCTTGACCGATCGCCCATGCCAATTGATGGCACTGAATTCCGGTCGCAAGATGACCGGCCCGGCGAACAGGACCAGGTCCACGGCGTGCTCCCTTAGGCCGGAGTGATGTTGAGCGAGTACTTGTACACGGTCAGATCGTCGGCTTCGGTCACGTTGCGAAAGGTGCCCTGGATCGTGTTGCCTGCTTGAAGCGTGAGCATGCGGGGCGCGCTGATGACGAGCCGGCTCAGGGTGGCCGCCGTGTAGTTCGAATTCTGCGAGAAGTTCGGCGTAGAGGTCGTGCCGATGAGCGTAGTTTGACTCGTGCCAGCAGCATCCACCGCAGCGTCAATGATCGCATCATCGGCCGCTCCGATGCTCACGGTCACGACGGCAAGATAGGTCTGATCCGGACCGTTGTAGGTGATCACGCCCGTTGCTAGATCGAGCACGAAGATGTCCGAGAAAAAGGAGCCTTCACGTATGTATTGGGCGCTCGGTAGCGCCATCCATTTGCCCGTGTTGTCCGTCACATCGATCGTTGCGGGCGGGTTGTCCAAGTAAACGCTGGCCGAAAACGGACTGACGCTGCCGCTTGGATTGATGAGCGACATGAACCAGCGGCCGGGGCCAGCGATTGGGGCAACGACGACATCGAGCACGGCCGCTTCGGTGCTCGACTTGTCCAGGATGTACAGGGCCCGATTGTCCACGCAGTAACACAGGGCCCCGTTGGGCATGTTCGTCGTATTGATGCCCTCCAGGGCTTCGCCCGGATCGCTCGCGAACTGGATCTGAGTGAATTCGCGCGGGGAAGCGAGCCGAAGATCGGACGGAGCAATCTGAATTTTGGCCATGCTGGGGCCGAGTTTCGCAGAGGCAGGCCGTTAGGCGCAAAAACTCGCTACTTCAGGCTCCAGCTTACATTCCTTTTTAATCCTAACATCAACTGTGCCTCAGGAAGGCGGGCAGCCATTGGGGGCGGTAATGCTTGACCGCCACGAAGCCACCACCCATCACGATGGCGCCAAAAAACAGCGATGGTAGCCAAGGGGCCTCGGTCTGAATGCTGGCCGCGATCGCGTCGCAGTAGGCCGAGCTCGGGCAAACCTGCTCGATCGTGAGCCCCGGGTGCCATTCGAAGTGACCGATGTCGGCGAAACCATGGAAGTTTCCGCCCCATTTGCCGCCCATCGCCTCCCAAATGCCGCCGGCGGTGCGGTACAAGCTCTGCCCGCCCATCTGACCCGCATCGTTGACCGGATCCATGTCCGCGGCGCGCCCGAGGACATGCCAGCTCTTGCAACCGCTCGCGTAGGTGACGATCTCCCCTGAACTTTCGCGACCTTGCGCGTAGATCTGGTTCTGCTCGGCGCACGTGCGCCGGCCTCCGAGCGGCCGAACGCGTAGATTGAAGCCCGTCTGGCTCCCAAAGCGGCTGGCCAACGAATAGAGATGGTCGCGCGTGGACCATTCCAAGGCGGGTAGGAGCTGGAGCGGGTCGAGCAGGGCCACCGAGTCCAACAATTACCACTATGCGCCCCTGAGCTGTTAATTTCGCCCCCATGCCCAACGAAGACCGCCTGATCGGCAGTGGCAAAGAAATCCCCGTCGCCAACCCGAGCGAACTGGACTTCTTCGAAGACAACCGCTTCGTGCACGAGGGCCCGCTCTGGTTCTTCAGTTTCGGGGCTTACGGCGCCACGCACGTCTACGTGTGGGCCGACGGCATCGAGAGCGCTTTCGAGATTGCGGTCGAATGGCTCGACATCCACGCCCCGGGTCACTTGACCGATCTGACAGAGGGCGACTATCGAGCCGCAGCCGATGATCTGGGCATTGCGTGGGATCCCAATTGGATGACGAGTCCAAGCCGCGGTGACGAGGCACAATGGGAGGAGGTGCGCGAGGCCGCCGAAGCGGATCTTACCGTGATCGGTCACACGACGCTCGCGCACGGCCAATACATCCCGAGCTGGGAATGGACGGTGAGCGAAGTGCCCAAGGGCTCGGATGAATGGGACTACGCGGTCAAAAAGTCTAAGCTCGAGAACCAGCGCGAGGAGATGCCGGTTTACGAGCCGAATAAGAAGATGCCGCTACGGCGCAACACTTCGAAGCAAATTGCGCCGCGTGGACCGGCGCGTTTCGGACACGAAGAGACTCGTAAAGATATTCTT
>Ga0070707_100000049_pt1 | contig 102972 bp, 90 predicted proteins | sample KBSK5502metaG_FD_65468 | JGI IMG/M metagenome (GOLD analysis project Ga0070707, IMG submission 65468) | Corn, switchgrass and miscanthus rhizosphere microbial communities from Kellogg Biological Station, Michigan, USA - KBS K5-50-2 metaG | ecosystem: Host-associated > Plants > Roots >... | reverse complement strand
GGACAAGAGCGGCGGATTCACGGCGTTCATTTGCTGGACGTTTCAACCGCAACACACGGTCTTGAAAGTGAAACAGCCGACCGGCGTCGCGGAATATTTGCGGATGCAGGCGCTCTCCCGGATTTTTTTGGACAACATCGACAACATCCAGAGCTCGTGGGTGACGCAAGGACCGGAGATCGGCCAGGTCGCGCTCAAATATGGCGCGAACGACTTTGGTTCAGTGATGATGGAGGAGAATGTAGTCAGCGCAGCGGGGACGACGTTTCGCCTGGACGCGGAAAAGATTGAGGCATTGATCCGTGATGCAGGATACGAACCGCGCCGGCGAAATAATTGTTACGAACTGTTGAACTGAAGCGGCCCGAGCGATGTCTATAGAGTCCGCCTTAACGCTCTGGAAGAAAATCCTGCCTTGACGATCGCCTGCTTCTCCTCTAATTGCCTCGCGTCCCGCGCCAGTCTTAGCGCTGCGCGGGATTCGGCATCTAGATTGTTATGAGAGAATCTCGGGGATCGGCGCGGGGCTGGACGGTGGCGGCGTTTTTCGTGACCTGCGCGGTCACGTTCGCGCCTGCGCTCGTGCGCGCACAACAGCCGCAGCAACCACAAGCGCCGGAAGCGCCAATGATCCGTTCGATCGATGTCCAATATTCCGGGCCGGCGACAGTTTCGAAGGAACGAATCCTCGCGCAAATCCGGACGGCTGTCGGTCAGCCCTATTCGGATCAAGTTGTCGAGGACGACATTCGCAATCTTTACAAGACCGGGACGATCCAGAACGTGCGCATTTTCGCGCAACCGTTAGAAGACGGCGTGAAAGTAATCGTGGCTGTGCAAACGCGGCAGGTGTTGCGCGAACTGGTGATCGATGGCGCGCGCAAAGTCAGCGCCAAGAAGCTGCGGAAAGAAATTGCGGTGAAACTGAATTCACCGGTCAACGAAGACGAGCTCCAGAAAGCGCGGCAGAAAATCATCGATGTTTATCAAAGCAAAGGGTTCACCGATATCTCGGTCGACTTTCGAGTCGAGCCGATCGACGAGGGCAAAGGGACGGCGCGTGTGATTTATGCGGTCAACGAAGGTGTCAAAGGCGCGGTAAGTCGCATCCACTTCCAAGGTAACGAGCATTACAGCGAGAAAATCCTCCGCAAACAAATGAAGACGCGCGGCAAGACGATGATCTCGTTCGTCGACAAATCAGGCCGCCTCGATGAGGTGCAGTTGCAACAGGACCTCGATAGCGTCAAAGAATTTTACCAAAACCACGGTTACATCGACGCCGAGGTGAGCGAAGCCGGCCGCGAACGAATCAAAAACGGCCCCCTCGTGATTACGGTCGGGATCAGGGAGGGGACGCAATATCACGTCAACAAACTGAGTTTCGCGGGTTACAAGGAAACGACCGAAGACAGGATTCGGAAGATCATCAAAATGAAAGAGGGCTCGGTCTATTCGCCCAAACAATTGCATGATGACGCGAAAGCGCTGGCAGATGCTTACGGCAGCGGCGGATATGTCGATCTAGTAGTGCTACCGCAAGGCACGCCTGTTGGCGGCGGCATGATCGACGTCCATTACAAAATCGAGGAGGGCAATCGGTCCTTCGTCGAACGGATCAACATCATCGGCAACACGCGGACGAAGGATAAAGTGATTCGCCGGGAAGTTCTGATCTCGCCCGGCGATGTGTTCAACACCGTCCGAGTGGAGACAACCAAGAAGCGTCTCGAAAATCTTGGTTACTTTTCGAAAGTCGAAACTTATCCCGAAGACACCGGGGTCGAAGGCCGCAAAGATTTGGTCATTCAAGTCGAAGAGAAGCGAACCGGCTCGCTCAACTTCGGCGCCGGTTATAGCACGATCGATCAGTTGATCGGATTCGTGGAACTGACTCAGGGCAATTTCGACATTACGAATTGGCCGGGTCTGACCGGTGGCGGTGAAAAATTCCGCGCCCGCGCGCAAATTGGCAGCCAACGAAAAGACTTCACCGTTGGTTTGACCGAGCCCTTCTTTCTGGACCGCCGCCTTTCACTCGGAGGCCAGGCCTTTTACAGCGACGCAAACTATCTGAGCGCAGTTTACGATCAACGGAACTACGGTTTCTCGGTCGAAATGCGAAAGCCGATCATCTCATGGATTTATGGAATACTCGGTTACAGCCTGCAGAATTTCGACATTTACAATGTGTTGGATGGCGCTTCACCGGAGATTCAGGCTGAGGCAGGGACGACAACGAGAAGCGCGGTAAACACAAGCCTGGTCTGGGACCGCCGTGACAATCCGTTTCTCTCGCGTAAGGGGGAAAGAATTACGATCTCTCCGTACGTGACTGGTGGTCCGCTTGGAGGTGACGAGCAAGTCTACGGTTGGGACGCGCAAGCGACGAAATATTGGCGATTCCCGGGCGACTTAATTTTCCTGATCGATTTGGAGGCGGCGACAGTCGACGTCTGGGATAGTCCCGAGACGCGGCTAATTAACGGACCCGCAGAAGTCGCCCAGGTTAAAGGTCAACCACCAGGAACAGAGTTCCCATTTACGGCAGAAATTCCAAACGTTCCTATTTTTGACCGACTTTATCTCGGCGGCTCGAACAATCTGCGCGGCTTTCGCTTTCGTGATATCGGACCCCGAGATTCCAATGGGCAGCCGGTTGGCGGACAAAGCATGGCGCGTGGAACGGCTGAATTGACATTCCCTATCATTGAAAAAGCGCGCGGCGCGATCTTTTACGATGCCGGTTTCGTAAATGCGGATTCCTGGGATTTTGGTGACGAGACGCTGGTACTTCCGCGCGGCCCGAAGGGGCTCGCGACGCTCGCATATGATCGTTTTCATAACATTACTCCTCCGCCGAACCTGCTGGGACCTCGCGCTACATTCGACAGTTTGGGTTCCGATTTTGGCGTAGGCCTTCGCTTGGATCTCCCGATTGGGCCATTGCGTTTGGACTATGGATTCCCTATCCAAACTTCTTTTAGTGGCCACCACGGCCACCTCAATTTCAGCGTCGGCTACCAGTTTTAAACGAAATATTGCCACTTGCGGTCTGACCCGTTTCCGACGACTTGTTTAGCCCTCTTATGAAAAAAATGCTCTGTTTGACGCTGGTTTCTTTGCTTGTCGTGCCGCTCGCGGCCCGGGCGCAAGGGACGCTCAAAATCGGAACGGTCGATATGAACCGGACCTTCCGTGAATACAACAAGACCAAGGACGCCGAAGCGAAGATCAACGACGCCAAAAATCAGGCCAAGAAGGAGTTCGATGAACGCGCGGACACCTACAAAAAGGCGCTCGATGATGTGAACAATCTGAATAAGCAACTCGAATCCCCCGCGCTGAGCGCTGACAAGAAAGCTTCTCTGGCCAAAGACCGCGACGACAAGATTTCGAGCATCAAAAATATGGAGCGCGAGATCACCGAGTTCCGGCAGACCCGTGAACGTCAGCTTCAGGAACAGGCGCTCCGGATGCGGGAAGGCATCGTCAAAGAGATTACCGATGTCGTGCTCGACAAGGTGAAAACGAGCAATCTCGATGTCGTGTTCGACAAGTCGGGCAACAGTCTTAACGGCGTGCCGGTTCTGATGTATTCGCGTGACAGCGTCGATTTCACCAACGACGTGATCGCGGTCCTGAATAAGCCGGGTCGAGCCAGCAGCCCGACGGCCGAAAAGAGTCCGGCCGGTTCTCCCGCGGCGCCGAAAAAGCCCTAGATCAGTTTCAAGTCGAAAAACACACGCGTGGGAAACTCGCGTGTGTTTTTTCTGTACCGGGCGAAATCTGAATTAGATTGGGACTCGGCGAAAAAGTGAAAGATCGACATCTCCTACTGTTGCTCGTGATTGGTTTGTTGTGTGGACCTCTCGCCGCGACGTTTGGGGCTGCGACTTGGCAATCGTCTTTGATCAAAGATCCGCCGGGTAATTTCCCTGAACTGCGGCCGGTCCGCACGTCTTACCATTTCGGCTGGTCCGGATTCACCGCCGGCACTGGCGACATGCACTTCACTAAAACGGCCGACAGAAAGTTTCAGCTCGAAGCGAATGGCGGGTCGATCGGATTAGTTCGCGCGCTTTGGAAATTGGATGCCAATTATCGCGGTTTGGTCGACGCCGCCACCTTGCGCCCAATCGAAAGCAAACAGACCGAGAGTTACCGTAAGAAAAAAATCGTGACCGATCTCAGCTTCACCAATTCCGGTGTGACGCGCACTCGAACCGAAGGGCCTGGCGCCGGCACGCCATCAACGCGCTCATTTAATTTTACCGGCTTGTACGATCTCCACAGCGCGCTTCTCTATCTGCGGAGCCAACCGCTGACTGAGAAGAGCGCTTACCGGATCGTCGTTTATCCCGCCACTTCCGCGTATTTGACAACGGTAACGGTTTTAGGGCGCGAGCGCGTCTCGGTTCGCGCCGGATCGTACAACGCAATCAAATGCGATCTTCAACTCAAACGCATCGGGAAGAAATTTGAGTTGGAGCCGCACCGGAAATTCCGCCGCGCCACGATTTGGATTTCGGACGACGAAAATCGGATTCCTCTGCGCATTGAAGCGCAGATTTTTGTCGGCACAGTCTTCGCCGAGCTCCAGAGTGTCCGCTTCGATCAGGAGAAGAGTTAAAAACGACTCCCGATCTTTAGATCGACATCCTGGTTTCTAACTTAGCGCTCCGGAATCCATTCACCGCGAACCGGTGCTTCCCGCAATGCACGCCGACGCGGAATATAAATCGGTCCGTTTGATCCGGGCAACAATTGAAGCGCGGCCAAAGTGTCGAGATCGAGTTTCCCGGTCACGGGCAGACGCGCGCGCGCCTGATACGCTCGCAACGAGAATTCCAGCTCCGGCCCGGCGTTTCCATCGATCGCGCTTCGATAAAGCCCGCGGCGCGCCAGGAGATTTTGCGCCGAAATAATCACGTCTCGCTGAACTTGCGGCGGCGAATTTTGATACGGCGTGCCGGCAAAATGCTCACCTGATCGGGCGGGCACCGCTCCGTAATCAGATCGCGCCGGCGCTTGCTCGTCACGCCGGAGCGGAGCGGGGGCGGATCGATTCTGCGGCTCCGGAAACGGTTGGCCTGTTAGGGGATTTGTCGGAGCTGAATTTTCTCGCGGTTCGGCCTCCACGCCCGATGTCTCCGGCGCAACCGAGCGCGGCGCCGGCGGCGGAGGCGTCGCTTTCGCAGTCGCCGGAGCTCCGGAAGAATCGACGCCGAGCGACTTCAAAGTTTCGTCGTTAACTTCGCCGGTAATCTGGAGACCGTTTCGAATTTGGTAACGCCGAATCGCCGCGGTGGTATCGGCGTCCTTCTCACCGGTGACTTCGCCGTAATAAAAACCCTGGTCCTTCAACGCCTGCTGCACATTCTGGATCGCTTGATCCGCTTGCGCCGCGCTGGCGATTGCGGTGAGCAAAAGCACCACTGCGATGGAAAGTTTCATATGGATCTCGATGTTGCTTGGACGCCGAATTTTTGTGCCTATTCAGTGCCCGGGCCGCTCACCGCGAGGGTAAGCTGTCGATCTTTCAAAACGTCCCGGTACCGCAAAATGCCTTCACTGATCGCCGCCGCCATTTGATCGCGGTAATCGTTGCTCTCGAGTTTTGCAATCTCATCCTTATTGAGAAATCCCGCTTCGACCAGCACCGCCGGGGCGCTGACATTGGCGATCACAAAAAATTGTTCCGCTTTTGTTCCCCGGTCCGGTGCTTTCGTTCGCGCGACCATCGCCTCTTGGACGAATCGAGCAAGACTTTCGCTCGCCAAGGTCGGATTTTCGGCAGCCGGTCCTTGAAAAAAAGGAATCCAGGAAACTAATCGAGGTGCGGGCGCGGCTTGGTGTTCGGCAAAATAAGTTTCCACGCCGCCCACGACTTTCTTTCCTTCGTTGAAATGAATGCTGACGAAGATGCAATCACGCGCGCGATTGGTCACGGCAGCGCGATCCTGGAGCGACACGTAACTATCACCCACTCGCGTCATCAGAGTCGCGAGGCCTTGGGCCTGGAGCAATCGGTCGACGCGTTGCGCGATGTCGAGGGTTAAATCCTTTTCAAAAATCATCCCGCACATCGCGCCGGAATCCTGTCCGCCATGGCCAGGGTCGAGAACGACCAAAGTAAACGGCGCCGGTGCGGCCGTCCGTCGCATTGACGTCGCCGGGCGCGGAATCGAGAGGATTTGCCACCAAACGAAGGACGCGATCATCAGCGTCAGCCCCAGCCACGCGACAATGTTTTTCATTGTCCCGCCGAAACCCGATCGCCCCGCAGCCATTTTTACCTTTGCAGATTCGCCCGCAGTTCTTCTTCAGCCAAAGGCCGGTAACGGATCGCGCTCTTCCGGTCGCGTTCGAGCACGGCCGCTTCAATCCCGGAGTTGGTGAGCTGCTCATCTCGATGTTTGCGAATCGCGTCGCGCTCCGGCAACTCCTTGATCGCGTTCTCGCCGAGCGCCATTTGGCCGACGGCCCAGGCATCCGCTGCCAGAGTCAGCGCGTCCGCCAATTGCGCGTCGGTTGCGTGATTTTGTTGAAGAAACTTTTCCATCAGCTGAGACGACGCTTTGCTCCCGCTCAAGACCGCGAACCGTTGGCGCGGCTGCGCGCTCGGACCATCCGCCGCGATCGATCCATCGTAATCGACCGACAAAAACAAATCTTCCTTTGGAGTCGAACCTATCTCGGCAAAAAGCAATCGGGCCAGATAAGGCGGCCCATAAACTTGTTCGAATGCGCTCTTCATCACCGGACTGAGAGAGTAATGCGCGAGCCGGCGCAACGAAACATCCGCCGCGGAGCGAGTGAACCCTTCAGTGCTGGCAAGCTCGATTGCCGCCAGCCGCAATCGTTCGATGTCGCCCGGATGACCGATCGCGCCCATCGCGATCCGGTCGTAGATCTCGTAAAGCTTTTGTCGCGACCGCCGTCCGATTGTGAGAAAAAGAATTCCGTCGCGATAACCAACGGCCGCGATCGGACTTCCCTGCGCGAGTTGCGTCTCCACGTATTCGCGCCGGTTCGCGATCGCTTCCACCCAACGGTACGGTTCTTCGATCATGCCACTCTTTGTTTGAAAATTCCGGCGATCTGTTCTTCGGGCAGAGTCGTAATGCCGTCGCGCGAAACGATTTTGATCAACGGGAAAATTTTCCCACTACGATCGACGCCGCCGGTCGAGGTGTCCGCTTCCGCCGCAGTATCGAGAGCGCGCAACGCAATCGCGATCGCCTCGTCCTCGTTCAATTCCTGAAGCTTTTTCGCGCCCCAATTGTTTTCGTAATAAAGAATGCCGCGCACCGCCGGCGAACCCGAACCGGTCGCGGCGTAATCGGTCACTTCAAATTGCGCGCCCATCGCATCGTAAAAATAAAGACGCGCTTCCGGTTTTGAATTTCTATCGTAGGTCGCAAAGATCGGCACGACTATGCCGACGCCCTGGATGACGAAGCCGAAGTTATCGCGCAGCAGCTTCGACAAGGCGCGCACTTTTCCGTCCACGCTCATTTCCTGCAATTGTGTCCGCCGGAAAAATTGGAACGAATGTTCGAGCACGCGCGCCATTTCCCACGCCGTCGCCGGCACGCCGGCGATCGCCATGATCGAATATCGATCTATCTCCAGCACTTTGTCGGCGCGATCGTAAACAACCGTATTGCCCGCGGTCGCGCGACGATCGCCCGCGACCAGCACACCGCCGGCAAATTTAAACGCAAGGATCGTCGTCGATTCCGTCGGAACAAATGAATGACCGCCGGCCGCGGCCGTTGGTTCGGGCGCGACTTGCAGCAGACCCTTGCGGCGCAGGAGCGCGGGAAAATCTTCGCTCGCTCCCGAAAAATTCGGATCGAGCGCCAGAGGCGGCTTGTCCATTATTGACCGGTGCGCTGGCGGTAGCGCTTCGACTGGTTGGGGTCCACCTTCCGCATTTTTTTGAGCAGATCTTTCGTGTCCGGTCGCGAAATGTCGGGCGAGCGCGGACCACCTTCGTCCCCCTGCTTCGGACCCCACGGAGCGGGATCAAATGGCTTTTGCACGCGCTCCGGCATGGGAAAAATTTAAGGAGAAATAGTAGGAAGGCAAGCTGATGACCTCGGACCGGCTCCGCTTGCCAGTGAAAGCAGCTGGTGCCAAAATCGGGGTTCCATGATATCGCCCGCCGCGAGAGTCGCTGTCGCGCTTGTTTTCATCGCCCTTGCGAATTGTAACAGCTTTGGCCAAATGTTTGCACCCACTCCAAAAACGCAGCCATCGCCGGCGGTCGATCTCCAAACGCTCGCGAAGAAGTTGGACGAACAGAATGCGAAGATCGACATGCTCTCGCAACAGATTCTGAAACTTCAGCAGCAGATGAGCGAACGTCGTCCGGGCGTAATGATCGGCGAAGGCGCGCCTTCGAGTTCAACATCGGTCTCGCAAAGCGGAACAACATCGACATCGACCGCTTCAAGTTCTGAATCGGCTGCAAAAAACGGCAATGGAAACACGCACATTGTCGCGCGCGGGGAAACGCTGACTTCCATCGCGCGGATGCACAACGTCAGCGTGAGCGACCTGCAAAAATTCAATCACATCGATAACCCGTTAAAGTTGCAGGCCGGACAGACTTTGCTCATTCCGCCGTCGCCTATTCCGTCGCCATCTTCGTCGGAATAACTAATGGACGAAGTCGCCAGCCAATCCTGATTTCTTCGTAAACACGCTGACGGTTGCCTCTTCGGTCCGATTTCTTTCGACCAACTCGCCGATTGGGCTTCAGCCGCGCAAGTCGCGCCGCAGGATCTTGTCTCTGCTGATCAAGTAACCTGGCTGAAAGCGCCGATGCTCGCCCGGCTCGGGATGGATTGGCTCGTTGAAGTAACGAGCGAACATTTCTATGGGCCAACCACTGTCGGCGCGATCCAGGAATTTCTTCGGCTTGGCGACATCAACGCGGACACGTTTGTCATTAACTCCTGCGATGGAACGCGCCGGCAAATCCGCGACATGCCTGCGCTTTTCAAAATCAATGCGCCGAAAACGAGCCACGACCAAGTCGCAAGCGAGCCTGCTTCGGCCGGAACTTCATTTCGCCTCCAGGAACGCATTCGCGATCTCGAACAAACCTTGCGCGAAGAAAGGCGCGCCTACGCAGAGCTGCAAGAAAAATATGATGCGCTGTTGAGCCGCGGCGGCCCGGCCGCTTAGATCGACAATTCCTGGTCGGGCGATTCGACCGGCGCTTCTTCCAATTCTTCTTCGGTCTCGGCGATTTCCCGGCGCGATTCGAGCAAACTCTGCTCGCACAATCGCGCGTACTTCCCGCCGTGCGCGATCAGTTCTTCGTGCGTGCCGCGCTCAATGATTCGGCCGTGGTCGAGCACGAGGATCTGATCGGCGCGCACAATCGTCGAAAGCCGGTGCGCGATCACGATCGAAGTCCGGTTCGCCATCAAATGTTCGAGCGCTTCCTGAATCAGACGCTCGGTCGCGGTGTCCACGCTCGCAGTCGCTTCATCGAGAATGAGAATCGGCGGGTCTTTCAATAGAGCGCGCGCGATCGAGAGCCGTTGCTTTTCTCCCACACTCAACTTGACTCCGCGCTCGCCGACGACGCTTTCCAACTTTTCCGGCAACCGCTCGATGAACTCGCGCGCATTCGCTGCGTCCACCGCGCGCCAAAGATCGATATCGGTGGCGCCAGGTTTCCCCATCAAGAGATTTTCGCGAATCGAGCCGTTGAAGAGAAAACTTTCCTGCGTGACCAATCCAATGTTTTCCCGCAGCGCGCGAATGCCGTATTCACGAATCTCTTTGCCGTCGACGGAAATCTGGCCGTCGCCCACTTTCAATTCGTAGAAACGCGGAAGTAAACTCGCCAAAGTTGATTTGCCAGCACCGGTCGCGCCGACCAGCGCAATCGTTTCGCCCGGATGTGCATGCAGCGAAATGTTTTTCAACGCCGGCAAACCTTCGGCGTAACTGAAATTGACGTTTTCAAATCGAATGTCGCCAGCTACTCGCACCGCGAGGTTGTTTCCGGTCCAACCGGGCTCAATCGGTTCGTCCAAAATTTCAAACACGCGCTCGCCCGCGGCGCGGCCGGCCTGCACAAGCTGGTTCAATTGATGAAGTTTACTGATCGGATCATAAAGAATCGCGGTCAGCATTAGGAATGCGACCAAATTACCAAGCTGCATCGTGCCGTTGAGCACCGCGAAACTTCCGAACGCGAGCACGATGACGGCGCCGATCGCTTCAAACATCGACATCGATGGCGAGTAAAGCGCCCAAACTCGCATCACCACTAGCGTCGCGTGCCGCAATTGATCGCTCACGCGATTGAACCGCGCGTGCTCCTCGCGTTCGCGCGCGAAACTTTTGATCTGGCGAATCCCGGAAAGATTGTCGTGCAAGAGCGCGTTCATCGCCGAGGCCGCACGCCGCTGGAGACGATACCGGCGATGCGCCGTGAGCGTGTAAGTCAGCGCGCCGACGATCAAAAATGGGAATGGAATCAGCGCGAGCAAAGCGAGCCTGGCATTGAAATAAAACATCACACTGAGAACGATCACGATTTGCAGCACGGCGACCACGCCTTGTTCAATTCCATCGATCAGCACACGCTCGACCGAGTTCACGTCTTCGATCACGCGCGTCATCAAATCGCCGGTGGCGCGATTGTCGAACCAGCGCAGTGGCAGCAATTGAATGTGCGAATACAAATCGCTCCGGAGATCGAAAATCACGCGCTGCTCGAACGTGTTGTTCAAAATGATCCGGAGCGCGTTGAAACCGTGCTGGAGTAAAAACGCGACCAAGGCGAGCGCGACCAGTGGAAGAAGTTTTTCCGGATGATGTTGGCGGACCACGTCGTCGATGATCCATTTCGTGACGCCGGGAAAAACGATCACCATCAGCGTGCCGGTGATCGCACACGCCAGCGTGCCAAGTGCGAGCGCGGGATAGCGTTTCAAATAACGAAAGACGCGCCAGACCGTTTTCATCCCTGATTCACGATTAGGTCGGTTATCACCGCCCGCCAGTTGATGACCGTGAAAACCCCGCATGCCCTAACTTACATGCGATCTCCGGAATGTTTATGTCGATCTTTGAAGGTGAGCTCGGCGATTCCCGATTTATCCAGTTCGCCCAGACCTTCCGCGATCATGCGCTCATATTGTTCCTTGGTCACGCGCGCGAGTGGAAGATCAAGACCGAGTTGACGCGCAAGCTCGCAGGCGATGCCGCTGTCTTTCGCGGCGTGTGCGGCGGAGAAGAAACAACTGTGATCGCGATTTTGCATATCTTCGCCGTCGGTCTCCAGAACACGCGAGTTCGCGCCAGTCTGCGCAAAAACTTCGCGTAACATTTTCAAATCGAGACCGAGCGCGGCGCCGAGGCCGAGTCCTTCGGCCAAACCGCCCGTGTTAATATTCATCACCATATTCACGAGCGCTTTCACTTTCGCCGCTTCGCCGGCTTTGCCGATGAATCGAACGCTCGCCGCAAGTTCTTTCAGAATCGGTTCTGCTTTCCGAAAAGCTTTCTCGCTCCCGCCGCACATCAAATAAAGTTTTCCTTCACGCGCCTGAGGAATGCTAGACGCCATGCACGCTTCGAGCGATTCGGCCCCGGCGTTTTCCGCCAGTTTCTCTACATCGACATGCACCTGCGGCGAAATGGTCGCGCAATTGATGAAAAGCTTTCCGCGCGCGTTCTTGAGCAGATTGTCACCGTCGCCTGAAAAAATTTGCCGCATCGCGTTGTCGTCGGTCACGACGGTGAAGATCACGTCCGACTCCGCGGTTACTTCCGACAAATCCTGCGCCGCCGCGCAACCGAGCTCGCCCGCCAAATCGGTCGCCACTTTGCGATTCGAGTCGTAAACGGCGGTGATGTTGAACTTACGCTCCTTCAACCGGCGCGCCATGTTCGCGCCCATTCGCCCAACTCCAACAAATCCGACATTCATTTCCGAAACTTGTGCGCGAAAAATGGGTTGTGTTTCTTTTCTTCGCCGACCGTCGTCATCGGCCCGTGACCGGGACAGATAATTGTCTCGTCAGGCAACGTCAGAATCTTCTCGATATTATTTTGCAGCGCGTCTTTGTAGGAAACACTGCCACCGCCCATTGACCCCGCGAACATTGAATCACCCACGATGGCGACCGGCCGTGCAAGGCCGGTGCAGACGAAAGTGATCCCACCGGGTGAATGTCCCCAGGTCAATCGCGCTTCGATGCCGATCTTGCCAAGTTGAAAATGTTTTCCTTCTTCGATCTTGTCAGCGCCGGGGACCGGTTCGCGCGCCGGCGCGAAAACTTCGGCGCCGGTTTCTTCGCGCAATCGTGGCAGATCGGCGACGTGATCGGGATGCGCGTGCGTCAGCAAAATCATCTTGATGGTCAGATTTTCTTTTGTCGTCAGTTTCAGCATCGACGCGCAATCCGCCCCGGTATCAAAAGCGACCGCATGCTTTGTCGCGAGATCCCAAACCAGATAGGCGTTCACGAGCATTCCGCTGTAGCTCGTGCTGAATTGCGCGAGGCCATCGAAGTTTTTCAATTCGGCAGGCCGATATTTACCTGGTGCAAGATCGACAAGCGCATCCGCATCGAGATCGAGCGCCGGCGCAACTGCGCGCAGCGTTGCTTCATCAAACTTTCCGTCGCGGACTTGGCGGATCGCATCCGCGTTTGCGCCGGACTTGTTGGCCAGCTCGCTATCGGAAATTCCCCAGCCGCGTTGCGCTTTGCCGACGATGTCGCGAACATTATCTTCGAGTTCGATCATAACCTTTTTTCGTCAGGCAGAGAGCGCGTGCGCTTCTCGATCGCAGTGCAGCTCACGAATTTTTTCGCGAACGAGCTTTTCAAACGCGCTTGCAACATCGACAACCGAAATCGGTTTGCCGATTTCTTTTTTCATCGAAGTCATCGTGACGTTGGAAATTCCGCAAGGAATGATTTTCGCGAACGGCGAGAGATCGCCACACACGTTCAATGCAAAGCCGTGCATCGTGATCCAATGTCGCACGCCGACGCCGATCGACGCGATCTTGCGATTACCAACCCAAACGCCGGTCAATCCTTCGCGTTGCGTCGCGGAAATTCCGTAACGCGCGAGAAAGTCGATCAACGTTTGCTCGAGCCAGCGCAAGTAGCGATGCAAATCCTGTCCGCAGCGGCGAAGATCGACAATCGGGTAGCATATTAATTGGCCGGGGCCATGATAAGTCGCCTGGCCGCCGCGATTGATCGCGAAAAGCGGATGCGGCAAGTGCGCTGCGCCTAACAAACTCGTTTTGTCCGGCGTGCGACCAATCGTGTAAACCGGCTCATGCTCGAGCAAAAGAATTTCGTCCGGCGAATCGCGATCTTGGCGTTTCTTCGCAACGATGTCTTCCTGAAGCGCGAGCGCATCGGCAAAATTCACGCGACCGAGCCAACTGATTCTAAGATCGACATCCGTCATATTTGTTTCGCTCCGGGAATTCCCATCCGCGCGGTTTCCTGCGCGCGCAGGTGCGTCAGACCGATCGCGAGTGCGTCAGCCGCATCCGCATCCGGAGTTTCGGTCAAACCCAGAAGAGCGCGCACCATGAACGCGACCTGATTTTTCCCAGCGCCGCCGCGACCGACGGTGGCCTGTTTGATTCGCGTCGGAGGATATTCAAAAACGGGCAATCCGTTTTCGGCCGCGGCGAGAATGGCCGCACCACGCGCCGCGCCAAGAAGAATCGCGGTCTTGTGACTCTGCACGTAAATCACCGACTCGAGCGCGCAACAATCCGGCTCGTGCTCGCGAATCAACTGCGCGAGCCGATCGCGGATCGCGACGAGACACGACGACGAGCGAAGTGATTGCGCGTTGTGGATCGTTCCGAAATAAAGAGAGCGCGCTTTGCCGTTGTTGGCGTCGACAATCGCAACGCCGGTGCTGCGAAGCGAAGCGTCAATGGCGAGCACGCGCATGTCAGTGACCGAAACCGAGCGCGAGAAAAACGCACCCGGCAACGCCGAACAAAAGACCCACTATCCAAAACGCTGGTTTCTTCGTGAGCGCGGAGATTGCGGCAATCGCAATCGCGATTTGGAACATGGTCACGCTCCGCGCGAAAACTTCGTGCTGATGAAAATTCGATTTTGCTTCGGCTTGTTTCAGTTCCGCTTCGGCTTTGATTTCCTCCTGCTCTTTTTCGTAGCGATCGCGCTTTTCGGAATCTGCTTGGTTAGGGGTGGTGGCAAGCGCGATCTTGGCATCAAGCACCGAAGCCTTGATGCTCTTGGCTTGATAGTAACTCCATTGATCGGACGATTCGATCTGGCTCATCATCGCTTCGTTGGCGTGTTTCCCGGAAAGAAGTCCGGCGATCGCGGCGAGCACGGCAAGGATGGCGGTGCTCAGCGCCACCCACGAAATCCATTTCTCGCCACCGTGCTCGGCGCGGTGATGGATCTCTTCGTGTAAATTTTCCAGCGGAACTTCGGCCTCTTCCATGAGTTCACTCTAAGATCGACATCTACGGCTTCAAGATCGAAACGTAACCCGAATGACCGCCAAAAAAACTGAACCCGGTCTCGTCCGACGTTTTTTCTCTTCGCTCGGTCCCGGCATCATCGCCGGCGCGGCGGACGACGATCCATCCGGCATCGCGACTTACTCGATCGCCGGTGCGCAGCACGGGCTCGCGCTTTTGTGGACCGCGCTGATCACCTGGCCGCTGATGGCGTTCGTGCAAATGATGTGCGCGCGCATCGGCATGGTCACCGGCCGCGGTTTGGCCGGCGCGCTGCACCGCAAATTTCCCAGACCGCTTATTCTGGTCGCGTCGGTCGCACTTTTTTCGGCGAACTCGATCAACGTGGGCGCTGATCTTTCAGGAATGGCTGACGCCGCCAAAATGCTCACGCAACTCAATTCCTATTTGTTCGTCGTCGTTTTCGGCGTCGGCATTTCGCTTGCCACGATATTTTTTCGTTACCATCAGATTGCGACCATTTTGAAATGGCTCGCGCTGGTCTTGCTGGCCTACGTCATCACCGGATTCATCATCAAGCCGGACTGGTCGAAGATCGCGCATGCCGCTTTCATTCCGGCGTGGCCGAAAAATCACGATGAATGGGGCATGCTGGTTGCAATCCTCGGAACGACGATCAGTCCCTATCTTTTTTTCTGGCAGGCATCGCAGGAAGTTGAGGAAGAAAAAGCAAAAGGCCGGCGAATGATGGTGCGGCGATTTGGCGCGTCGCGGAGGGAAATTATCACTCGCAAGATCGACATCGACATCGGAACATTTTTTTCAAACCTGGTAATGTTCTTCATTATTCTGACCACGGGACTCACGCTTCACCGCAACGGCATCACAAATATTCAGACGAGCAAAGACGCGGCGCAGGCGCTGTTTCCGTTGGCGGGAAAATTTGCCGGCACGCTTTTCACTCTCGGCGTGGTCGGCACCGGCTTGCTCGCAATTCCAACTCTGACCGGCTCGGCGGCGTATGCTTTGGCCGAAACGTTCGCCTGGCGGGAAGGACTTGATCGCCGCTTCCGCGGCGCCCGGCCGTTTTATCTCGTGATCATCGTCTCGACGCTCATCGGAGTTACGATGGATTTTCTCAAGATTAATCCGGTCCGCGCCCTTTACTGGACGGCGGTGATCAACGGTTTGCTCGCACCGGTTCTTCTTCTCGGAATTGTCATCGCATCGCTCGATCGACAAGTGATGAAACAACAGCCGAGCTCAATTCCGAGCGTGATCGTTGTTTCGGTGGCGACGCTGTTCATGTTTGGCGCGGCGATCGGAATGTTTGTGTTCTGAAGATCGACAATTTGCGCCACCGCGTTTTAACTTGAGAGCGGATGAACGAAACGAGCGTCTGCCAAATTTGCGGGAAAACAAAACGGACAGGTGAAGGACAGATTGCGGAATTCATTCGGCCTTCGCTTTTTGAATTCATCAAAAAGGCCGAGCCGACTTTCGACGAGAAAAGTTTTATCTGCTTCGATGATCTCGGCCGATTTCGAAAAGATTATGTTCGCGAAGTTTTGGCAGACGAACTTGGCGAATTGTCCACGCTCGATCAGGAAGTGATCGAGAGTCTGCACCAGCACGAGATCCTTTCGAGCAACATCGAGAAACAGTTCGAGCGCAAGCTGACGTTTGGCGAACGTCTCTCCGATCGGATCGCGGAATTTGGCGGGAGTTGGAAATTTCTTATCACTTTTGGGACGGTCATCGTCGTGTGGATCGGCGCCAATGTGGTGTTGCTCGCTATCAAACCCTTCGATCCATATCCGTTCATTCTTCTCAACTTGATTCTTTCATGTTTGGCCGCCGTCCAGGCGCCGGTCATTATGATGAGTCAGAATCGGGCTGAAGCTCGCGATCGCTTGCGTGCGGAAAACGACTATAAGATCAATCTCAAGGCAGAACTCGAAATCCGGCACCTGCACGAAAAAATCGATCACCTCTTGCGCAAGCAATACAATCGCCTTTTCGAGATCCAACAGATCCAGATCGAGCTTCTCGAAGAAATCAGCCAGAAGCGCAAGGGCTGATCGCGGTTCAGCGGAAAATCGCGATAGTAAGCCGCAACCAAGAGCTGCTAGGATGGTTTCATCGTTGAGGTCGTGCCCTATGAAACATTTAATTGCAGCTGGCGTTGGGATCCTGGCGTTGGGCTTTGGCGTTAACGGACTGGCCAAGGACAATGGAAACAATTCTTCGAGCTCGGCCGGACCTGCGCCGCATCGTGGCAGTTCGTCGACCGCATCCGTCACTTCCGGAGGAGTGCCACATTACTACAGCGGCGGATCATCGTATCGCGGAATGAACGTTTATCGAAACGGAAACCGGAGTCTGGTTTATCCGCCCGTCAGCAGTAATTCGCACCCGCGCTTGAGTAACGCATCGATTGGTCGCCAGTTTCATTCCGGCCAGTCTCAGTCCAGCGCGAACAAGTTCAGCAGCAGCAGCAGCGGATATGGGCTTGAAAGTTCCCGTAATTTTCGGCAGTCGGAGAATTTGCGGCAGGCCGGCAACGCGCAGAACACTTCCGCGTTTAACGTTGCCGGTGGCGGCAAAAACAGACTCGACCCGCAAACGTCTGCGCGACTTCGAAATTGGAACGGAAATGCTTCCAGCACCAAGGAAGCGCGTTTGAATAACTTAAATAATGTCCAGCATCATCACGATCACGCGTGGTGGAGGCATCATTGTGTCACCATCATCTTTTTCGACTTCGGCTGGTGGGGCTGGTACGATGGCTGGTGGTACCCGGCCTGGGGCTACGATCCCTACTCCTATTATCAGTACAACGAGCCGATCTACGGTTACGGTGGTGAGTCGCCCGAACAAATTGTGGCCGGCGTTCAAGCTGCGTTGCAGGAGCGTGGCTACTATCAATACGAAATTGACGGCCGAATGGGGCCACTGACCCGCGCGGCGATTGCGCGCTATCAGCGCGATCGCGGATTGCCAATCACGTCCGGCATCGATCCGGCGACGTTAGGTTCGCTCGGGGTCATTCGCTGATTTGCAATCGCGATCGCTTCGTCGTTGATAGACGAAGTGGAAAATTCGGACGCGCCCAAAAAACAAAAACGCAGCCGCGTCAGTGCCGGACTGCTGATGTTTCGTCGTAAAAAGATCGACATCGTCGAAGTTTTGCTCGTCCATCCCGGCGGCCCGTTTTGGAAAAACAAAGACGACGGCGCATGGACAATTCCAAAAGGCGAAGTGCAACCGGGGGAAGATTTATTAACACGCGCGCAAATCGAATTTGAAGAAGAACTCGGAATCAAAGCGTCGGGAAATTTCAGGCCGCTCGGTTCAATCAAACAGAAAGGCGGCAAGACAGTTCATGCCTGGGCCTTCGAAGGCGATTTGCCGCAATCGTTCGAGCTTAAGTCCAACACCTTCGAGATCGAATGGCCGTTGCACTCCGGCAAATTCAAGGCATTTCCCGAGATCGATCGCGCCGAATTTCTTTCCGACGAAATTGCGCGGCGCAAAATCAATTCCGCGCAGACGGGGTTTCTCGATCGGCTGAGCGATGCGCTCGCGGTGAAGTGATTCACTTCGTTTCGCTTGTCTCCGGCGCGAGCACACAGCGAAATCCGTAAATCACGTCACGCTCGTTCCGATCGACCACGTTGCGATAAGAGGATTGCATTTCCAGACGGTTTGTCGTCGCCCACGAACCGCCGCGCAACACTCCCCAATCACGGGTTCCTCCGCTCGCACCTTTGTAAGTGTCGGCGCACCATTCCCAAACGTTTCCGCCGACATCGTACAGGCCTAACGAGTTCGCCCTGAAACTGCCCACCGGCATCGTTGCGCCGCGTCTCTGTGGAATTCCATAATTCCCCGCGTTGCTCGGCGGCGGCCATTGTTTTCCCCACGGAAATTCATTTTTGATCTTGCCGTCCCGCGCTTGCGGCGTGCCGCCGACTTCGTTTTGCAATCCGACCGCCTGACTCCATTCCTTGTCCGTCGGCAGACGATACGATTGTCGATCTTCAATCAAATTCTCGTCGCGTTCTTTTTCAGTGAGCCATTTGCAGAACGCCATCGCGTCGAACCAATTCACTTTTACGATCGGATGATTCGGCGCTTGTTGAAAATCCGTCGGTTCGTAATGGCGACCGCTCGCCTGCAAGAATGATGCGTAGTCCTGCACCCGCGTCTCCCAAACTGAAATGCGAATATCGGCCAGCGGAACGAATTTCATGCCTAACGAATTTGTGAACGACTGCCCTGGCGCTGGACCAACGCTCTTTTCCAATCGCGCTGCGAGAAAAGTTTGCTGTTGCGGTTCGACTTTGCCGGTGATCGACGTCGGTTTGTAACCGCCGAGCTGCAATTCGTAAGTAACGTCGCCCGGTCTTACTTCTTCGATCACCAGCGGCGTTTGGCCAAATTCCTTACCGTTGGCGGTAACAATCGCGCCACCGGGCGCGCTCGTAATTTTCACGCTGCCGTTCGCGAATACAAAATTGACCGCGTTGTCGCGTTGTGGATCGATGTCGATCTTTTGTTGTTCGTTAGGCCAACCGTCCAAATGCGCGATCAAATCATGCGCGCGAACTGGCAGATCGAGTCGGAGCGGTGCGCGCCCGCGCGATTTCCCATCGACGGAAATTTCCGCGCCGCTCGGCTCGCTCGTGATACTGGTCGTGGCGTTGATAAAGGCGAACGATTTGATCGCGGTCGCGCCGCGTTGGATTTCGATTTCATCTTTAATTTCCCAATCGCCGCGATGCGCGGTCAGGAAATATTTTCCAGTTGCAAGATCGACAATCGACTGCGGCGTCACGCCCTCGCGGGAAATTTGTCCGTCTTCGCTTCGAATCGAGAACTGCGCGCCGGGCGGTTCGGATTTAATTTCGAGCGCGCCCTTGCTGCGAACAAGACGAAACGGCGGCAACTCCAGCGGACGTTTCGCGCTGAAATCAGCGCTTGTCTCGATCGGTTCGTAGCCGGGACTCATGATGCGCAGATTATATTTGCGCGGCTCCAAGTCTTCGAACGTCGCCGGACTTTTTTCCGCGTGATCTCCCAACACGACCAACGCGCCGGCCGGTTCGGTCCGAATCGTCATTTGCAAATGCAGGTCGGTCGTCGGTTGCGATCGGACCCACCAAAACCAAAATCCTGCGATGGCGATCGCTAAGATCGATATCGTCGCGATTAAAAGTTTCGCGCGAGATTTTTTCGGACGTTCGCCGCGCTCGAGCGCTACGAGATCGCGGTTCATCTCTACGGCCGAGTCGTAACGCTTCTTCGGTTCGTTCGCGCAAGCTTTGACGAGGACGTTATTTAATTGCAACAGCTGCTCGCGATCTGGCCGTTGACTGAGTTGCGAATCGATTTCCGGAAAATCGAGCCGATCTTTTCCGGTGCAGGTTTCGTAAAGAAGTTTTCCGAGACTGTAGATGTCGGCTTGCGGCGTGCCCGGACCTTCCGGCGGAACGTAACCTTCCGTGCCGACGAACGATTGCTGTCCGCTCGCCGCCACCAATCCGATGTCCGCGAGTTTCGGCACGCCTTCGGTGAAAATAATGTTCGACGGTTTGATGTCGCGATGAGTCAGGCCACGCGTATGCAAAGCCTCGAGCGCTTCGGTCAGTGAAATCCCGAGCCGGATCGACTCGTCCGCAGTCAGACGTTTGTGCCGCGCGAGATCGCTTTTCAAGGTGCGCGGCTCATAATTAACAACGTCGATCTCGCGGCCGGCGAGGTGGTCGTCCGCCAATTCCATGCTGTAGTAGAGATATTCGCTGGTTCGGCCGACATGCAGAATGTCGATGAAGCCGGCGTGTTCGCGCGAGATCGGTTCGAACGCCGACATTCCTTCGAACTCGCGGAGAAACGAGCGCTCGCTCTCAAACGTGCTGCGATAGACAATTTTTACCGCGCGCAGCGCGCCGGTCACCGTGCGCGCAATCCAAATCTCGCCATAAGCGCCGCGCCCGATCACGCGCAGCAGTTCGTGATCGGGGATGATTGGCACTTGAGCAGAAACTTGGTCGGGAATGGTCGCGATTTTACACAATGCGCGACTGCTAAGCAATTGCAGCCGCCGTAGCTCTTAGCGCCCGAGTTTTTCCAACGCTTTGATTTCCTTCTTCAAGACCGCGCCAATCCGATGCCGCGCCAGATAAACTTGGCCGACACTGACTTTCAACTGGTCGGCAACCTTTTGCGCCGGCCATTCTTTCCGGACGTAACAATCGAAAATCTGAAATTGTTTCGGATCGACCTTTTTTTTCGCGCGCGCAATCGCGGCTTCAAACAAATTCTCTTTCCAATCCTTCTCCCAAACTTCGTCAAGATCGACCGCACGCGAATCCGGCACGCGCTCGATCGTCGCCGTCATCCGATCGTCGATCTCGCGCGGACGTTTTGCTTCGCCCGGCTGGCGTTTTCGGAACTGATCGACAATTCGCCAACGCGTGATTTGAAGGAGCCAGCCTTTGAAGGAACCTATCGCCGGATCGTATTTCAATTTGTCGATCTTCTTGGCAACGGTGATGACGGTTTCCTGCACCACTTCCTGCGCTTCGGCATCGGTCAGGCCGGCTTTGCGCGCAGCTGAATAAATTAGCTTCCAATAAGTATCGAAAAATTCCTGCCAGCGTTTTTGGTCGTCCCAGTTAACCAGCCGATCCACCAAACTGCGCCGCGTCGCGGCTAATCCTCCGGTCCTCACACCCTCGTTTTAGCCGGTTCGGCCGACAAGGAAAAGCTTCCTGAAAGATTCCGGGGAGTTCAACGTATCCCCCTCATGAAAACTCCCGCGCCTCTCTCCAGAGTAGTTGAATGGCTTGCCGTTGGAGCTGCCTTTCTGCGGCGAATCCCCGAGCAACTCTTCGGAAATATTTCTTGGCGGCCGCCCCGCTGGCTCACGCGAATCGGCGAACGTTGGAGCCGCCTGGAACGCGCTTATCCGCGCCTGATCCTTCCGACGATTCTCGCGATCTTCGCGATCGCATGCGCCGGCGCGTGGACTTGGAATTGGTATTCCCATTTGCCGAAACCGCATCGCGTCACAGTCAAGATCACGCCGGTCGAGGTCACGAAACTGGAGAAGGACCTCAAATTTCCGCGGCTGGTTGTTTACTTCAGCGAATCGGCCGCGCGTTTGGACGATTTGAAAAAGCCGAGCGTGCAGGGCGTCGAGCTTCAGCCGCATCTCAACGGCGTGTGGCATTGGCTCAAAGACGACATCCTCGTCTTCGAACCGACCGAAGACTGGCCGGCCGATCAAACTTTTCGTGTCGTCTTCGACAAGAAATTTTTCCCGAGTCACGTGCGGATGGAGAAATTCGTTTATGAAACGCAGACGCCGACGTTCGAGATCGCGATTAAGAAGCTCGAGCTTTATCAGGATCCAACAACTCCAACTCAGCGCACGCTCACCGCAACGCTCGAGCTCACTCATGCGGTCGAGCCCGGCGAACTAGATCGACATCTGCAATTCGTAACCATAAGCGGCGCGAATATTTTCGCGGCGAACGATCCCGCTCCGCATTTCAAAATCACTTACGGATTGCATCAACGCGTCGCCTACGTGCAAAGCTCGCCGATCGTTTTGCCCGCAGAGGACGATTTTGCGAAGCTCACGTTGAGCAAAGGCGTCCGCACTTCGCAAGGCGGCGCGCAATCGAAGAACGAGCTCGAACAAAAAGTTCAGGTTCCGTCGGCCGCCTCAATGTTCAAGATCGATTCGATTGAAACAACGATTGCGCGCAACAAGAACGGAGAGCCGGAACAACTCATCGTTCTCGCCACCACCGCCGACATCAGCACGCGGGATCTCGCGAAAGCGCTCGAGGTCCGATTGCTACCGAAACGCAAAGCTTCCGAAGAGGAAAAGGAAGCGGAGGTCGACAGCTCGGAAGAAACCGAACAAGCGTCGCCAACTCCCACCGCTTCGCCCGACGAGTCCGATTCGAGCGAGGAATCAACCGGCTCGCAGTTGAAAGAAACCGAGCTTTGGAAAAGCGCGGCCGATGTTCCGGACGAAATTTTCGATGAAGCGAAGCCGGTTTCGTTTGCCGCGCTTCCCACCGAGAAGGCGCAAGATCGACAACATGCGTTTCGCATCCGCGTGGAAACGGACGGCGAGCTTTATCTCCGGATAAAGAAAGGCGTCCGCGCGGCCGGCGATTATCCGCTGAGCGAAGATTACAACGCCGTCGTCGAAATTCCGTCGTTGCCGCGCGAAGTGCAGATTGAAGGCCAAGGCGGCGTCCTCGCGCTCAACGGCGAAAAGAAATTGTCGATCCGTTCGCGAGCCCTGAGCGTGATCGAATTCGAAATCAGTCGCGTCGCCACCACGCAGATCAATCATTTGGTCAGCCAAACTGAAGGACAATTTGAAAATCCGATCTTCCAGAATTCGGATTACTTCAGCAAAGAAAACATTTCGCGCATTGCGACTGAGCGCCAGAACATCGCCGTGGAAAACAAATGGAAAGCAAACTACTCGGCGTTCGATTTCAGCGAGCATTTGCGCAAACCGGCCGATGGCGGAAGTGAGCGCGGCCTGTTTTTCCTTAGCGCGCAAGGTTGGGACCCCGAAAAAAAGAAATTAATCGAGGTCCGCGATTCGCGGTTCATTCTCGTCACCGACATTGGGATTCTGACCAAGAAAAATGCCGATGGCAGTCACGACGTTTTTCTGATGTCGATCAAACAAGGCAGGCCGCTCGCAAACGTCGTTGTCGATCTTCTGGGCAAGAACGGCATTCCGCTGCAAAGTGCGAAGACAGACGCGAACGGGCACTGCACGTTCACCTCAGTCGATAAATCGTTGCGCGAAAAGACGCCGGTCGCATTCGTGGCGCGCAACGGCGACGACGTTTCGTTCATCCCCTACGTGCGCGAAGATCGACAACTGAACTTCTCGCGCTTCGACATCGACGGCGTGGACAATGTGCTGCCGGAAAATCTCGATGCGTTTGTTTTTACCGAGCGCGGAGTTTATCGGCCGGGTGACGAAATCCACATCGGTCTGTCCGTGAAACAACGAAACTGGCAGGGAAATCTCAAGGGTCTGCCGCTCGAGACCGACGTGATCGACGCGCGCGGCCACAGCGTACAAACAAAAAAAATCAATCTCCCGGATTCGGCGTTCACCGAATTCACCTATCAATCCGCGAACGAATCGACAACCGGCCTTTACACCTTCAACGTTTTTCTCGTTAAAAACAGCAAACGTTCGACGCTCCTCGGTTCGACCACCGCGCAGGTGAAAGAATTCTTGCCCGACCGGATGAAGATCGACAGCCGGCTGTCGCAGGAATCGAAGCGCGGTTGGATCCAGCCGAAAGAAATGCGCGCGACCGTTTCGCTGGCGAATCTTTACGGCACGCCCGCGACCGATCGCCGCATCGTCTCGAAAATCGAACTCACGCCGACGGCGTTTGCGTTTTCGGAATTCAAGGACTACACCTTTTTCGATCCGCTCTACGATCCGAAGAAAGAGCGCACGGAACAAACGATCGAGCTCGGCGAAAACAAAACCGACGGCGCCGGACAAACGCAATTCGATCTCCAGCTTGAGCGTTTCGCCGACGCGACGTATTCGATGCGATTCATCGCGGAAGGATTCGAAGCCGAAGGCGGTCGCAGCGTAACGACGACGACGAACGCGCTTATTTCATCGTTGCCGTACGTGATCGGCTGCAAAGCCGACGGCGATCTGCGCTATATCGACATGAACAGACCGCGCGTTGTCGATCTTGTCGCGGTTGATCCGCAACTCAATCGCATCGCGCTCGGCAACGTGACCGCGAACATCATCGCTCAGGAATACGTTTCGGTATTGACCAAACAGGAGAGCGGCAAGTTCGCCTACGAATCCGTTTTGAAAGAGCGACCTGTGAAATCGGAAAAGATTTCGGTGGCCGCCAATGGTTCCAAGTACACACTCCCCGCTAATGAGCCCGGCAATTACATTTTCGAATTGCGCGACGATCAGGATCGCCGCCTGGCCAAAGTCCAATTCTCGATCGTCGGCCAAGGCGCAGTCTCGCGGTCGCTCGACAAAAACTCAGAGCTTCAAGTAAAACTCGATCGCGCGCAGTACGACAGCGGCGACGAAATCGCGATCAGTATCACCGCGCCGTACGCCGGCAGCGGCTTGATCACGATCGAGCGCGATCGCGTTTACGCGCAGCAATGGTTCCAGGCCAACAGCGCAAGCAGCGTTCAACACATTCGCGTTCCGGAAAATTTCGAAGGCAGCGGTTACGTGAATGTGGCGTTCGTGCGCGCACTCGATTCGAAAGAAATTTTCGTCAGCCCGCTGAGCTACGGCGTCGTTCCGTTCACCGCGAACAAGGAAAAACGCCGGCTCAAAGTCGACATCAACGCGGCCGCGACTTCGAAGCCAGGCGAACCGTTGCACATCAAATACAACACCGATCGCCCGAGCAAGATCGTGATCTTCGCGGTCGACCAGGGAATTCTCCAGGTCACCAATTACAAAACGCCGGACCCGCTCGCGTTTTATTTCCGCAAATGCATGCTTAAGGTCGACACCGCGCAGATTGTCGATCTTATCATTCCGGAATTTTCGCTCCTGCGCTCGGTCTCGGCTTACGGCGGCGGCGGCGACATTCAAAAGCTGAATCCATTCAAACGCGTGACCGAAAAGCCGGTCGTGTTCTGGTCCGGCATCATCGACGCCGACAACAAACAGCGCGAAGTCGTTTATGATGTGCCGGATTATTTCGACGGCACGCTAAAAATCATGGCGGTCGCGATCGCCAATGACACGGTCGGAGCGAACGAGCGAGAATCACTCATTCGTGGGCCGTTCGTGATCACGCCGAGCGTGCCGGTGCTTGCTGCGCCGGGCGACGAATTTGAAACCGGCGTCACGGTTGCGAACAACGTCGAAGGCTCCGGACAAAACGCTGAAGTCGAATTGCGCGTGCAACCAAACGAGCGATTGGCGATCGTCAGCGGCTCGACCCAGACGTTGCACATCGCTGAAGGCCGCGAACAAACCGCGATCTTCAAATTCCGCGCCAACGACAAACTCGGTTCCGGCGAAATTGCGTTTATCGCCAAAGCGAACGGTCAGGAAACAAAACGCCGCGCGACGTTGAGTGTTCGGCCGCCGGCGCCCTACATGACCGAAGTCCACAGCGGGAGTTTCAAGGACAAGATCGACATCGCACTCACGCGCGACATGCATCCGGAATTTCGCAAGCTCGATGCCAGCGTGTCGGCGTTGCCGCTCGGACTAGCGCGCGGTCTCGATCAATACTTGAGAGATTTCCCTTACGGTTGCAGCGAACAAATCACCAGCGGCGCGTTTTGCCGATTGATGCTGGCCGGCGAAGCAGATTTCGGCTTGAGCCGCGCCGAGATCAACAAGCAACTCGAACACACGTTCGGGATTTTGGCGCGCCGCCAAAACGATCAGGGCGCGTTCGGTTACTGGATTCCGGAAACGGGCGATCACATCAGTTTCGTTTCCGCTTACGTGATGGATTTCCTCAGTGAATCGAAAGCAGCGGGGTTCGCGCCACCGCAAGACATGTTCGCAAGCGGCCTGCGCAATTTGCAAAAGATGGTTGCCCGCCAACCGGAAGACCTGAACGACGCGCGCACGCTCGCCTACTCGATCTACACCCTCACGCGCGAAGGCGTGATTACGACCAATTACATTCTGAATCTGCGCGATTGGCTCGACAAGAATCGCAAAGACGAATGGCAGAGCGACATCACCGCCGTTTATCTCGCCGGCGCGCTCCATCTTCTCCACAAGGACGCCGACGCTGAGCGCTTGATCGGCAATTACAAGATCGCCGACAACAAAATGGTTGAGCGTTGGGATTTCTGTCAGCCCCTCGGAATGAATTCACAATACATCGCCGTGATCGCGCGTGAATTCCCCGCGCGGCTCCGCAAAATTTCCTCCGAGCAATTCCAAAACATTCTCAAACCAATCGGCGACGGCGAATTCAACACGCTGTCGTCTGCTTACGCCGTGCGAGCGTTGAAAGCGTACTCGCATGCCGTCACGCAGAACCCGCCGGAGCTTTCGATTGCCGAACTGCATAAGGACAAAAGCGAAACGCGACTCGTGAACGGAATGAAAGCGTTGTTGCGCGCCGAACTTACCGACAAGGCGAGCGGCGTGCGTTTCAATTCAGCGCAACGCTTGAGCGGCCCGGGCGCGTTTTTCCAAATCGTTGAAGCGGGTTTCGATCGTCAGGTTCCGAACGAGGCGCTGAAGAACGGGCTCGAAGTCTATCGAGAAGTTCTCGGCAAAAACAACGAGGCCGCGTCGCGCACCAAGCTGGGCGAGCAACTTCACGTCCGCATTCATGTACGAAGTTTGCAGCGCGAGGGCCTCACCAACGTGGCGATTGTCGATCTTCTGCCGGGCGGTTTCGAAGTTGTTGATTCGTCGATTCACACTGGAACCGGCTCCACGCCCGGCGTCGATTATGTCGATGTCCGCGAAGATCGCGCGGTATTCTTCGTGACCGCGCCGACCAACGCGCTCGAGATCGATTATCAGATCAAATCGGACAATCGTGGCGAGTTCATTGTGCCACCGGTGTTCGCGCAATCGATGTATGAGCGGAACATCAAAGGCCGCGGTGTCGGCGGAAAAATCACCGTGACCGAATGAAAACGCTTCGGAAAATATTGCGACCGCTGCTGTTGGTGTGCGCCCTTGTCAGCGCGATTTGGATCGCATTACCAAAGCCGCCGCTACTCGACGGGATTTCATTTTCGCAAATCGTTCGCGATCGAAATGGCAAGTTGCTGCGCGTGGCATTGAGCAGTGATCAGAAATTTCGGATCTGGACGCCGCTTTCGAAAATTTCGCCAGACCTGACCAATGCGACGCTGCGCTATGAAGACAAATATTACTCAAAGCATCCGGGCGTGAATCCGATCGCGCTCGCGCGGTGCGCCGTCAATCTCGCGCGCTTTCACCGCGCGACCGCCGGTGGATCGACAATCACCATGCAACTCGCGCGGCTCCGGTTTCATTTGCGCACACGTAGCGTTTCCGGAAAGCTCGAACAAATTCTGCGCGCGTTCGAGCTGGAGCGGCATTATTCGAAGGACGAGATTCTGGAAGCTTATCTGAATCTCGCGCCTTACGGCCGGAACATCGAAAGCATCGGCGCAGCCAGTTTGATCTATTTTGACAAGCCGGCGGCGCAGTTGAGTGAACCGGAATCGGTCGCGCTCAGCGTGATTCCGCAGAGCCCCAGTCGGCGTGCGCTCTTCGCGGAACGTGACAATCGTTCGGTGAATCAAGCGCAATCGAATTGGTACGATCGCACTCGCAATGATGCTCACGATCTCTCCGGACGCGAGTTCCGCGCACGGATGCAACGCGATGGAAAACTTCTCGCGCCGCATTTCGTCCAACAAGTTCTCGAGAGTTCACACAGCCGCGACGAAATCGCGACCACGCTCGATTTGGAAAGGCAGAAGGCGATCGAACGCCGAATCACCGATTACGTTGCGATCAGCCGGAACCGGGGAATCGAAAATGCCGCGGCGATGTTGATCGACACGCAAACAATGGACGTGCTCGCGCAAGTTGGCTCCGCCGACTTCGACAAGATCGACATCAAAGGTCAGATCGATGGGACACGCATGTCCCGCTCGCCCGGTTCGACGCTGAAGCCGTTCGTGTATGCGCTCGCGCTCGAGCAGGGCTTGATTCATCCGTTGTCGATACTGGCCGACGCGCCGCGGAGTTTCGGTGATTACAATCCGGAAAATTTCGATCGCGAATTTCTCGGACCGATCCGGGCGTGCGACGCGCTCGCGCGGAGCCGGAATATTCCCGCGGTCGAGCTGACTTCACATCTGGCGCACCCGACGCTCTACCAGTTTCTCAAAAGATCCGGCGTTCATTTAGCCAAACAGGAATCTTTTTACGGTCTCGCGCTCCCGCTCGGCGGCGGCGAAGTCTCGATGCAGGACTTAGTTCGGATGTATGCGGCGCTCGCGAACAACGGCGAGCTGCGACCGTTGCGCTACAACACACGCGATCGAATCGCACCGCCGAAGAAAATTCTTTTGCCTGAAGCAGCGTTTCTCACTTTGGAAATGCTCGGCAACGTGCCGCGGCCAGAAATGAATTGCGCGGATGGAGCTCGCAGTGCTCCGGTTTATTGGAAAACGGGAACGTCACATGGATTTCGCGATGCGTGGTCGATCGCGATCTTCGATCATTACGTGCTCGGCGTTTGGGTTGGAAATTTTGACGGACGCGCAAATCCGCAGTTTGTCGGCCGAGTCGCGGCGGCGCCGTTATTATTTCAAATCATCGACAGCTTGCGCGCGAGCTGGCCGGAGCCGGCCGCGCAACATCTTCCACCGCCGGGCGCAAATTTGAAACGCGTCGAGTTCTGCGCGCGCTCGGGCGATTTGCCGAACGAACATTGCACTCAACGAGTGGAAGGCTGGTTCATTCCGGGAATGTCGCCAATCAAGACCTGTGAAGTGCACCGCGAAGTTCTGGTCGACCGCGCGACCGGTCTCCGCGTCCCGATCGACGACGGCACGCGCGATTTGAAACGCGAAGTTTACGAATTTTGGCCGGGCGACATTCTCAAACTGTTTGAACAGGCCGGTGTGCCGCGAAAAACTCCGCCGCCATTTTTGCCGGAGACCGGAAGCGAGCTGATCGGGCGGACCGGGCGAAGTCCGCGAATTATTTCGCCAGCGGGCAAAGAAATTCTTCTCGCTTCGACCAAGTCGGTCCCTTTGCGGGCGAAAGTCGATGGCGACGTGCAAAAGATTTATTGGTTTGCGGGCAAGAAATTCATCGGTCAGGCCGGACCGAACGAATTTGTCGGCTGGGACGCGGACGCAGGCGATTACGAAATCACCGCGCTCGACGATCACGGACGCGCCGCCTCGTGCAGCGTCATCGTCCACTGATTGCAGCGCTCATTGACCGCCGCTACAGATAACGTGTGTCCCGTCAATACACGCTGCATCGGCCGGCAAGATCGACATCGATCCATATCGATTATGCGGCCGAGCTGAACGAGCAACAGCTGGCGGCGGTGACGGCGAAACCGGGGCCGCAGTTAATCATCGCCGGCGCCGGCTCCGGCAAAACGCGCACCCTCACGTATCGCGTCGCCTATCTCCTCGAGAATGGAATCGACCCGCGAAACATTCTATTGCTCACGTTCACCAATAAAGCCGCGCGACAAATGCTCGACCGAGTTGCGAACCTGTTACCGATCGATGCGAGCGGGATTTGGGGCGGAACTTTTCACTCGGTCGGGAATCGGATGCTTCGCCGGCACGGCAGCGCGCTCGGTTACAACAGCGGTTTCACGATCATGGATCGCGAAGATCAGAAAGATTTGATCAACACCGTGGTCGCGAGCGCGGGGATCGACCCGAAAGAAATCCGGTTCCCGAAAGGCGACGTGCTCGCCGAGATTTTCAGTTTTGTGGTGAACACTGAAACGCCGCTCGAAGAATTGCTCGCCGGGAAGTTTCCGTATTTCCTGCCGTTGCTCGAAAAAATCAGCGACGTTCACGCGCGCTACGAGAAAAAGAAAAAGGCGACGAACTCGGTCGACTTCGACGATCTGCTCGAAAAGACACTCACGATGTTGCAGAAGCACGAGAACATCGCGTCGGTTTATCGTCGGCAGTTTCAGTTCATCCTGGTCGACGAATATCAGGACACGAACAAGATCCAGGCCGATCTGATCGATTTGCTCGCGAGCGAACATCGAAACGTCATGGTCGTGGGCGACGACGCGCAGTCGATCTACTCATGGCGCGGCGCGAATTTTCAAAACATTCTCGAGTTCCCGAAACGTTACCCGGATGCGCAGGTTTTTAAGATTGAGATGAATTACCGGAGCGTGCCGGAAATTTTGGAAGTCGCGAACGCGGCGATCGTCACCAATGTCGATCAGTTCAAAAAAAATCTGCAACCCATCCGTGAATCGAATTCGGTGAAACCGGCGGTGGTCGCGCTAAATGACGGGAACGAACAAGCGCAGTTCGTCGCCCAGCGAATCCTCGAGCTGCGCGACGAGGATGTCGATCTAAACGAGATCGCGGTGCTCTATCGCGCGCATTATCACGCGATCGAGTTGCAGCTCGAGCTGTCGCGCCGAGGAATTCCGTATCAAATCACTAGCGGGATTCGGTTTTTCGAACAGGCGCACATCAAAGACGTCATTTCATTTTTGCGGTTGGTGGCGAATCCGCGGGATGAAGTCGCGTTTAAACGAATGGTGAAGTTATTACCGGGAATTGGAAATCGGAGCGCGGAGAATCTTTGGAACGCGTGGGAAAAATCGTTGAACGAGCGCGGTGAAATTACTTCATGGAGCGAACGTTTGTTGCCGATGAACGTCAGCGCGAAGTCGAAGAAGCATTGGACGCAGCTTGGTCATACCCTCGATGAAATCGCGCCGGGCGGTCAGCCCAATCCGCCGTCGGAGATGATCACGTCCGTGGTCGAAGCGATCTACGACGACTACGCGAAAGTGAATTTCACGAACTACGAGTTACGAAAGGAAGATTTGAGCCAGCTCGCAGCGTTCGCACGCCAGTTCAAAGACCTGAACGAATTCCTGTCGCAGCTGGCATTGATCAGCAATGTCGACGCCGAAGCGGCGCCGAACGGCGCCGCGGACAAAGAAGCAGTAAATCTCTCGACGGTGCATCAAGCCAAGGGACTCGAATTTCACACCGTCTTCGTGATCTGGCTGACCGACGGAATGTTTCCGAGCAGCCGCTCGATGGACGAACGGAAAGATTTGGAAGAAGAGCGCCGTTTATTTTATGTCGCGATCACGCGGGCGAAGGATGAGCTTTATCTTTCCTACCCGCACATGCGGTTGACCGGCGGCTACGGTGATGTTTTCCAGCGGCCGTCGCGATTTTTAAAAGAAATTCCAAATAAACTGGTGGAAGACTGGGACGTGAAAAGAGGCTGATTACTTGCCACAGATGAACACAGATTTACACAGATAATGTTGGAGATCGGACCCGAAGCTGAAGCCCATTTTCCGCACAAGGAAATCACGGAGGCGATCATTGGAGCCGCTTTCGAGGTTTACAACCAACTTGGTTACGGATTTTTGGAGCGCGTATATCAACGCGCACTGCAGGTTGAGCTGCTTCGACGTGGCGCGAGCGCCGAAATCGAAAAAAGGATTCAAGTCCAATATAAAGGCGTCGTTGTTGGCGATTACGATGCCGATCTAATCGTCGCTCAGTCTGTCGGCGTGGAAATCAAGGTCTCGCCTCAATATGACAAGCGCGACGAAGCCCAGCTTCTTAACGAGTTGAAAGCAACCGGCTTGAAAGTTGGCGTCTTGTTGAACTTCGGTCGAACCAAAGTCGAGTTTAAACGCCTTGTCTTCTGAAATCCATATTTCATCTGTGTCCATCTGTGGCTGAATGAATCTGTCGCCGGAAAAGAAAATCGCAGGTGTTCTCGCGCCATTGTTTGGATTGCGAAGCGAAAACGATCTCGGAATCGGCGACGTCGCGGTTTTGCGCGAGTTCATTGATTGGATGGCGGAGATCGGTTTCAAGCTGGTCCAGCTGTTGCCGATCAACGAAATGGGGCACGATAACAGTCCTTACAACGCGATCAGCGCGATGGCGATTGAGCCGACGACGCTTTATCTCGCGCCGGGTTCACCCGAAGATTTAACGCGCGAGGATTACGACGCCGCACTCGCAGATGTCAATCTTTCCAAGCTTCGCCACGGCGCGGTGAAGCATGGCGCGGTTAAGAAACTGAAGCGAAGTCTGCTTGAGGAAGCATTCGCAAATTTCTCAGCGCACGCGTCAGAAGACCGTCGATCAAGGTTCCAAAAATTCTGCGAACAGGAATCGGCGTGGCTGAATGATTACGCTTTCTTCCGCGCATTGATGGAAGAAAACGGCGAGAATGAAGCGTGGGACCGGTGGCCGGCTGAGCAGCGGCAGATCGATTCCGCGCGCGTCTGGGTTGAGCGACAACCTAAGAACAATGAATTTCGAAAGCGCGAAAATTTCTTTCGATACGTGCAATGGATCGCGCACGACCAATGGTTCGAAATCAAAAGCTACGCCGAGCAACGCAGCGTCGCGCTGATGGGCGACATTCCGTTCGGCGTCAGCTATTACAGCGCCGACGTCTTCGCACGGCGCAACGAATTTGCGCTCGATTGGTGCGGCGGCGCGCCGCCCGAAACGCATTTCAAGGACGATGAGTTTACCCAAAAATGGGGGCAGAACTGGGGCATTCCAATTTTTCGCTGGGATGAAATGCGTCGCCAAAATTTTGACTGGTGGCGGCAACGCGTCCGCAGCGTTCGCCAGAGTTTTCATCTTTTCCGAATCGACCACATCCTTGGCTTTTACCGGATCTACGCGTTTCCGTGGCGGCCGCAGCGGAACAAGAAATTTCTGCCGCTCGATTGGAACCAGATGCTCGAGCAAACCGGCGGACGCGCGCCGCATTTTCATCCGCGCGACGATTTCAACGCGGAAAATTCTGAAGCGAACCGCCGCGAGGGCGAAGAATATTTGCGCGCCGTGCTGGAAGAATCGGGCGACGCGCGCGTGATTGGCGAAGATCTCGGAACCGTGCCCGATTACGTGCGGCCGAGCTTGCGTTCGTTAGGCATTGCCGGCTTTAAAATTCCACAATGGGAATTTTACCATGGTCGCGTTGTCTCCGGCTCAGAATACGAGAGGCTTTCGGTCGCGACGTATTGCACGCACGATCATCCACCGGTCCGCGCGATGTGGGAAGACGCGGTCGGCGCAAACGACACAGCCGCCGAGCAGGCGCGTTCTGATTTGGAAAAAATCGCCACGTTCGCCGGATTCGAACGCACCACCGAGCCGATCGACTTCGAACGCGATTTTTATCCGGCGATCATGAATGCGCTTTTTCAAAGCGAATCGTGGATTGCGATCGTGATGATCACCGATCTGCTAGCGCGGAAGTATCGGTTCAACGTGCCGGGCGTGAGTGCGAACTCGAATTGGACGCGGCGAATGCAACGCAGCATTTCGCAATTGCGCTCGAGCCCGAAGGAACGAAAGCGAATGCAATTGATTCGCGCGCTGCTGGAAAAAACAGACAGAATATAGCCACACATCGACACAGATTTTCACGGATGACAAAGAGTTCCCGATCATCTGATCCAAAAAATCTGTGTTTATCTGTGTTAATCTGTGGCTAAAGATTAGTGATGAAGTCTCCGATTAAAGTCGCGGTCACCGGCGGCGCCGGGCAAATCGGCTACGCGCTGCTGTTCCGAATCGCCTCTGGCGAAATGTTTGGCGCGGATCAGCCGGTTGCTCTGCACCTCATCGAAATTCCCGCTGCGCTCACTGCCCTCGAAGGCGTGGTCATGGAATTGCACGACTGCGCATTTCCGCTTCTGCAATCGATCGTCCCGACGGCGGATCTCGATGAAGGATTTCGCGACATCAATTGGGCGTTGCTCGTCGGAAGCGTTCCTCGCAAAGCTGGGATGGAGCGCAAAGATCTGCTCGGCATCAACGGCAAAATTTTTGTCGGTCAGGGAAAAGCAATTGAAAAAAATGCGAATGCCGATGTCCGAATTCTGGTTATCGGAAATCCGTGCAATACCAATTGCTTGATCGCGATGAACAACGCGAAAGAAATTCCACGTGACCGCTGGTTTGCCATGACGCGACTGGATGAAAACCGCGCCCGCGCGCAGCTCGCGCACAAAGCCGGCGTCGAAATCACACGGGTCACCAACATGACGATCTGGGGAAATCATTCCTCGACCCAGTATCCGGATTTTTACAACGCGAAGATCGACAGCAAACCGGCGAACGAGGTGATCAGGGACGAGAAATGGCTAAAGGAAGATTTCATCGCCGCCGTCCAACAACGCGGTGCGGCAATCATTAAAGCGCGCGGACTTTCATCCGCAGCGTCGGCCGCGAATGCAGTGATCGGCACGGTGCGCTCTCTGACCAACGACACGCCGAAAGATGATTGGCACAGCGTGGCGCTTTGCTCGGACGGCAGTTACGACGTTGAAAAAAATTTGATCTCGTCATTTCCCACGCGCGTGAAGGGCGGAAAATTGGAGATTGTGCAAAAACTTCCGTTTAATGAGTTCAGCCGAGGCAAGATCGACAAATCGGTCGCCGAGTTGAAGGAAGAGAAATCCGAAGTGGCGAATTTGTTGTAGCGGCGGTCTATGACCGCCGTCGGCGCTCGGAGAGCGCCGCTACAGTTTTAACTTTTCTCCGGTCAATCTCTCGAATGCTTCAACATATTTCGCCGCGGTGCGGGCAATCACGTCGCCCGGTAAACTCGGTCCCGGCGCGGTTTTGTTCCAATCGAGGGTCTCGAGATAATCCCGGACGAATTGTTTGTCGAAACTGGGCGGACTTTGGCCTTCAGCATAATGATCGGCCGGCCAGTAGCGTGACGAATCCGGCGTGAGCACTTCATCGATCAAGAGCAACTGATCGTCGATTGTCCCGAATTCGAATTTCGTGTCGGCGAGAATGATTCCGCGGACCGCCGCATGATCCAGGCCTTTCGAATAAATTTCGAGACTCAATTGTTTCACGCGCTCGGCCATTTCCTCTCCGAGAACTTGCGCACAGCGTTTCATATCGATGTTTTCGTCGTGCCCGGTCTCCGCTTTTGTCGCCGGCGTGAAAATCGGTTCAGGTAATTTCGATGCCTGCTTCAAACCCGGAGGCAGTTTGATTCCGCAAACGCTTTGCGATTGCTGATACTCTTTCCAGCCCGAACCGGCGAGATAACCGCGCACGACGCACTCCACTGCTAACGGCTGAGTTTTTTTCACGATCATCGATCGGCCAAACAGTTGATCGCGAAACGGCCGCAATTGTTTCGGGAAGTGATCGAAATCGCAACTGACAAAGTGATTATCGATCTTACCGAATTTGTTGAACCAAAAAGCGCTGAGCTGATTCAGCACTGCGCCCTTTTTCGGAATCGGATCCGGTAAAATGACGTCGAAGGCCGAAATCCGGTCGGTCGCCACGAAGAGCAGCGTTTCGCCGAGATCGAAGACTTCGCGGACTTTGCCGCTGCGCAGTTTCTCAACGCCTGGAAGATCGACAATCGATTGTGCGTCCATTTGCATCTACCATTCTTTGCCATGGCTGGAATCGTCGTCAAACCAAGAGCGCGAATTCTTCACGGCCACGACTGGGTCTTTTCCAGCGAAGTCCTGAAAATTTTCGGAAAGCCGAACGACGGCGACGTGATTTCGCTCAAAGACGGGCGCGACAAATTGATCGGAAGCGCGATCTACAATTCCAAATCGCAAATCGTGGCGCGCCGGTTTTCGCGGCAGCGGCAGGATCTCGATCTCGATTTCTTCAAGCGCCGGATCGCGCAGGCGAACGAATATCGCGACCGGCGAAATATTAATCCAAAGTTGCGTCGGGTTGTTTGGAGCGAGAGCGACGGCCTTCCCGGCGTTATATTGGATCGCTACGGCGATTATTTAGTTCTGCAAACGCTGACCCTGGCGATGGATCAGCGAAAAGATCTCATCGTAAAGGCGATTGTCGATCTTTTCGACGCGGTCACGATCGTCGAGAGAAGTGATTCACCAATTCGCAAAGCCGAAGGGCTCGAATTGAAGACGGGCATTCTAGAAGGCGCCGAACCAACAGGCCCGCTCACGATCGAAATCGAGGGGCTGAAGTTCGATGTCGATCTTTTGCACGGACAGAAAACCGGCTTTTATCTCGATCAAGCGGCGAACTATTCGCTGGTCGCCAGTTTCGCGCGCGAGCGGCGCGTTCTGGACTGCTTCGCGAACCAGGGCGCGTTCGCCCTCGCCTGCGCGCGCTCCGGAGCGGCGGATGTGGCCGCCGTCGAAGAAAATTCCGAAAACGTTGCTGCCGGAAAAAACAACGCGGAACGAAGCGGACTCAAAGTGCGCTGGATCGAGCAGGACGTTTTCAGTTTTCTTCGCGGCGCCGAAAAAGCAGAAGCCGAATACGATCTAATCGTTCTTGATCCGCCGTCGTTTACCAAAACGAAAAGCGGGCTGCACGATGCGCTGCGCGGTTACCGCGAACTACATGTGCGCGCGTTCAAGTTGCTCTCGAAGGATGGATTGCTCACGACGTTCTCTTGTTCTCATCACGTGAGCGAATCTGCATTCGCGCAAACGATCGCCGACGCGCTGGTGGATGCGCGCCGTTCCGCGAGAAAACTCCGCCGCTTCGAGCAAGCGCTCGATCATCCGGTGCTGCCGACAATTCCGGAAACGGAATACTTCAAAGGTTTTTTGTTCGAAATGATGCCGGGCCGCTGAGGTGCGAGCCGCACTGGCATTTATCAGAAAATATCTGGAAATCTCGACAACGTTCATTAATGTGCGCCCAGCGGCAACCGCGCGCGAGGTGAGAAACGATTGAAGAAGTTTGACATGCCGGAAAAAATTCGACCGATCGAACAAATGCTGGAACTGAGCGAAGAGGAGCCGCTGTCGCCCGAGCATCTCGATTCGCAAGTTCAAAAAGCGCAGGACCAATTGCTTCAGCTCAAGCGGCAACAGGACCAGATCGAAAAGCAAAAACGCGAGCTCGAAGAGTTGAGCCGAAAACAAGAAGAGCTGGAGCGCGGCCGGGCGGAAATGTCGGACAAGCTCACGCGCTCGCTGGTTGTTCTCGAGCGCGAAGCCTACGATGCGCAGAAACGGCTCGAGCAGTTGCGCGCGATGCGCGAAAGTTTTGGTCAACATTTGGAATTGATCGAAGCGATCGATCCGAAGAGTTGGAACCCCTCGGACTTGCACAAGGAATTGAGCCGCGCGTTGAGCACGGTGGAAGGCGCGCGCGTCGAATTCAGTCAACAGCGGAGCCGTTTGCAGCCGACCGACGGCAGCGGAGAAGGCGACACGGCCCTGGCCGAGATCGAACCGGTTTTTTCCAGCGGCGGCCGATCGCTGATGCAATGGATCAAAATCGGTTTCGCGTTCAGTTTGCCGCTGATCGTTTTCGGTTTCATCGCGCTCTTCCTCTTTTTCTGGATGGCGTCAACGGGCCGGTGACGCCGCATGCTTCGCCGTTCGCCTAGATCGACAACCACGCTCGATCAAACGAAACAGGAATTGGCGCAGAAGGAATCCGAACTGCGCGATCAAATGCAAAAACTCGAGCGCATGATCGCCGACGCGCCGCGCGTGGCCGAAGAGATTGAGAAACGCCAGCGCGAGGAGCTGCTCATGCGCGCGAGCGCGGGCGGCAGCAGGTTGGATGTTTCGCTTGCCTTGCACGAGGAGCGTTACGGCGGCGCCAATCAGAAGCCGCGTGTGTCGCTGCGCAAGCAACGGCGCGAAGGCCGGATTATTTTTTTGGTTTTAGTGATTGCGGTTGTGATCGCGGCGATTTGGTTGCTCAATCACCTCCATTTCTAAACCATGGCCAAAAGCACCGATCTCGACGTAGGCTACGTGTCGAAACTCGCCCGGCTCAATTTGAGCGACGAGGAAACGAAATTGTTCCAAAAACAATTGGCCGACGTTTTGAAATACGCCGAAAAACTCGGCGAAGTCGACGTCAGCCACGTCGAAGCGGCGGCGCACGCGGTGCCGATGTTCAACGTTTTTCGCGAAGACAAGCCGTGCGACTGGTTTACCGCGGATGACGCGCTGAGCAATGCGCCGCACAAAGCGAATCAGCTCTTCATCGTTACCAAAGTCGTCGAATGAGCAAGGCGTCCGATTTGCCGGCGCTCACGATCGCCGATCTCCAGTCGCTTCTTCGCAAAAAGGAAATTTCGCCGCGCGAAGTGATTGAATCGCTCCGTGCGCGCATTGAAAAAGTCGAACCCAAGATCGATGCCTATCTCTCGATCGATTTCGACGCCGCGCTCAAGGAAGCGGAAAAGATCGATGTCGATCTTCCGCTTGGCGGCGTGCCGATCGCGGTCAAGGACATTATCAACGTCAAAGGTCAGCCGTGCACCTGCGGCTCGAAGATTCTAGGAAATTATCGTTCGCCCTACGACGCGACGGTAGTCCAAAGGTTGCGCGCGGCCGGCGCGATTCCGCTCGGCAAAACCAACATGGACGAATTCGCGATGGGTTCGTCCACCGAGAATTCGAGCTTCAAAGTCGCGCACAATCCGTGGGATCTTTCGCGCGTGCCGGGCGGCTCGAGCGGCGGTTCGGCCGCGGCCGTGGCCGCTGATGCTGCGTTCGGCGCACTCGGCACCGATACCGGCGGATCGATTCGTCAACCGGCAGCACTCTCCGGCGTTGTTGGTTTGAAACCAAGTTACGGCCGCGTATCGCGGTTCGGTCTCACCGCGTTCGCCTCCTCCCTCGATCAAGTCGGGCCGCTCACAAAAACGGTGCGCGATGCTGCGATGATCATGAACGCGATGGCTGGGCACGACCGGCACGACTCGACTTCACTGCCCGATCCGGTTCCGGATTACACAACAAATCTCGGGCGCGATTTGAAAGGCGTTCGACTCGGTATTCCAAAGGAGTTTCGAGTTGAAGGACTCGACCCGCAGGTGAAATCGGCGGTGAATGCGGCGATTAAGCAACTCGAATCGCTCGGCGGGCAGATTGTCGATGTGAATCTGCCGAACACTGATTACGGGATCACGGTTTATTATTTTCTAGCGACCGCGGAAGCGTCGGCCAATCTCGCGCGGTTCGACGGCGTCCGTTACGGTTATCGCGCCAAGGATGCGAAAAGTTTGCTCGATCACTACGGTCGCACGCGCGGGGAAGGTTTTGGTCAGGAAGTGAAACGCCGGATCATTCTCGGCACCTACGTTCTCAGTTCCGGTTATTACGATGCCTACTACGTCCGTGCCCAAAAAGTTCGTGAGCTGATCCGCCGGGATTTTGTGAAAGCGTTTGAAAAGTGCGACGTCATCGTGTCGCCGACTTCGCCCGAACCTGCGTTCAAGCTCGGCGAGCGCACGGCAGATCCGTTAGCGATGTATTTGGCTGACATTTTCACCAACACCGGAAACCTCGCCGGGATTTGTGGAATCAGTGTCCCGTGCGGATTTGCGAAAATGAACGGCAGCCAGTTACCAATCGGATTACAAATTCTCGGTAAGGCCCTCGACGAAGCGCGCATTTTCCAAATCGCGCACGCTTACGAACAAAGCACCGACTGGCACAAGGCGAAGCCGAAGATTTGAACCAGCTAACCTACCAGGCAGCGGCATGGAGCGCTCGCAACATACCATTTAAAATATGCGAAAGTGGCGTACAATAGGCTTGCACGCTTCTATCACCCTCGGCAGCCTTATGAAGATTTTGAGACCGGCGAGATTCGGACTCGCATGGGGGCCTTAGCACGACCCTGCTTTCTCCTTATTAAGCTACGGTCTCAAATTTGTAAGAACGACTGGCGGGATCATGTGCCAGCCTTTCTTCTTTCCTGCAGCAGGTCGCAGCGCATAGCGGTTCTTAGTTTTATTTGTCATCACGCGAATTATTGGCGTGCGCGACATTGTCGAACGGAAGAGTTCGCAAAAAATCGGCGATGCGTTTGACGTCCTTTTGAGTTAGATCGATCGGCAGTTCGAATGAAACTTCCAGGTCGGGCCGCAGCCTGAAAGTGTGAGCGATCGGTCCCTTCGCACTCTTTCGAGCAGCTTCGGCAATCTCTTTGGGCGAAGCATGAAACGAAAACCGCGTTTTGCGATTGCGCCGACCGAGCCATACCCAGCCGCGGTTGTCGCCTTCGAGCGTACGAAGCATTTTCAGAACATCATTTCGATGAACAGTGATGCCGGCATCCCACATCCTTTGTGCCAAATCGTCCAGGTTGATCTCGCGCTCATCCACATCGTTCTCGAAAAGGAAATCCATTAGGATGCGAAACTGCGGATCGCTCTTGTAGAGGCGTTGAAGGTCTCGTTCGTCGATCTCCTCCCCGATGCTGTTAATCATGATTGCCAATGATTAAAGGAGCTACGCTAAAAAGTCAAATCTTAACGCTCCATAGCGCTTTGAATGTTAAGTTAAAGCCCTGCGCCTGGGAGAAAAGCTGTCTGGCGATGAATGGATTCGCCCAAGTCGACTCCTACTTGACGACTGCCACGCGCCAGCTGGTGAGCTTGGCCTTTAGTCCCATGCGTTCCGCGCGCCTCGCCAGTACGAACTCGAACGTCTGAGGCTCGTATCAATCTGTACTTTGAGTTCGGTCCGCCTTTGCCGCGGCTACGGCGTGACAGCTCCGAAAGCGTTCGAAGCTGGAGCCGAAGACGGGATTTGAACCCGTGACCTACGGTTTACGAAACCGTTGCTCTACCAGCTGAGCTACTTCGGCGCGCGGAGCGTGGAAGATTACATCCGTTGGCACCCGACTCAAGCGGCTTAACCGCAGCAAAACGGATAAAACAAATCAGGAACCCAGGAAAACAGGAAGAGACGATTGGTTTAAAGCGAATTAGGAAAGCATGAACGCAGGCTTTTGATGGGATACATTGGACAATGGCAAAACCTCCTCTTTGTCACTGGACGGCAAATCGTGACCCGAATGCTGCCGGCCAGAATATTCGAGCACAATTTGAGAAAGGTTTATTCCTACGAAACTTGATTGCGATGCGCACGACCTTCAGCGCTTTTCTGGTCCTGCTCGCTTCGATCAGCGCAACCCGGGCCGGCGATTCTAATCTCAAATCGGACGAAATTTATTCGGCGTGGTTGCGGATGTACGATCTACAATTCGACCAGGCGCACCGGGAGCTGAAACAATGGCACGAAGCGCATCCGGAGGATCCGCTTGGCCCGGCATCGGATGCAGCAGCTTATCTGTTTTCCGAGCTCGCGCGTTTGGGATCGCTCGAAGCCGAACTCTTTGTCAATGACGACCGCTTCAAGAATCGGAAGACGCTGGATCCCGACCCGAAAGTGAAAACCTCTTTCAATGAACGGATCGACCAGGCAGACCGGCTGGCGGACTCAGCGCTCCAAAAATCCGACGTCGACGCGCGCGCGCTTTTCGTGAAGTCGCTGACGCACGGACTTCGCGCTGATTACGTCGCTCTGATTGACGGCCGCGGAGTAAAAGCGCTGTCCTACACAAAATCGGGACGGGTTTACGCCGAAAGATTGCTCAAAGCCGATCCACAGGCATTCGATGCCTACCTTGGCCCAGGGGTGGAGAATTATTTGCTGAGCTTGAAACCAATCGCTTTGCGGATTCTGCTTCGACTGACCGGTTCTCAAGTCGATCGAGAAGCTGGTCTTGAGAAACTACGGAAGACCGCGGCCCAGGGTTATTATCTCGAGCCATTCGCGAAGCTTCTTTTAGCGGTGGCGGCTTTGCGAAACAATCAACCGCAGACAGCACGCGAGATTCTGACCGGACTGCACGATCGTTTTCCCGACAACGAGCTTTACTCGGTCGAACTGAATCGATTGACCTCAACGGCGCAATGATTCCCGAATGTCGGACGAACCAAATATGATTCCGTCACCGCAGTTCGAGGTCGATATCGGCGAGGTCCGGAAACATTACGATCGATTGTCGATCTTATACCGGATGCTGTGGGGCGAGCATCTTCACCACGGCTATTGGGAGAATGGTGAATCGATCGAACGCGCGCAGATAAAATTGATGGAGCAGCTGGCCGAGAAAGCCGGGATTCCGTGCGGCGCTCAGGTTTTGGATATCGGATGCGGGCTTGGCGGTTCGGCTTTCTGGTTGGCGAAGCAATACGATTGCCGCGTCACCGGACTTACCATCAGTCCGGTCCAGGCCCGGATGGCAAACAAAAAGGCGCGAGTAAACGGTCTGGCAGATCAACTTCGATTTCTCGTCGTCGATGCGAACGTCTGGCAACCAGAGCCGGAAAGCGTGGACGTTGTCTGGATTATGGAAAGCAGCGAACACTTTCGCGACAAAAAGAATTTTTTCGAACGATGCGCGCGCGCGTTACGGCCGGACGGCGTTCTGGCGGTTTGTGCATGGCTTCGAGGCGAGCAATCAACCGCCGACCATCACGAATTGGTCGCGACGATTGGCCGGGCCATGTTCAGTGCCAGTCTCGATACGCTGAGCCAGTACGCCGACTGGATGCGCCAGGCGAACCTGAAAGTTGAGATCGCGAAAGATATTTCCAGAAACATCGCTCCGACCTGGGAGTATTGTTCTCGAATGACGCAACGCCTGCCACTAAGATGGTTGGTGCATCTGGCGGATGCTCCCACCCGCCGATTCGTGAAATCGTTTCCACTTATGACCGAAGCTTACGCCAACGGCGCAATGGCATTTGGCCTTTTCGTTGCCAGGAAAACCGCACCCAGCGGATAACCGTTCTCGACCGAGATGAATCGGCTGGAAGAAATTCTCGCGGCGAAGCGTGAGGAGATTGAGCAGTTGCGGCCGCGCATTGCCGAGTTGGATCGACTAGCGCAGGCACGAAAAGATTTTCGCCATTTTCGCGAGGCGATTGAATCGAGCGACCAAACAATCGCAGTCATCGCCGAGATCAAGAAAGCGTCGCCGTCCGCGGGCGTGATTGCGGAATCGTTCGAGCCGGTTGAGATCGCGAAAAGTTACGAGAGCGCCGGCGCGAATGCGATTTCGGTTTTGACGGACACGAAATTCTTTCAGGGAAGTCTGGAACACCTCAAAAATGTGCGCAGCGCCGTTTCGCTTCCGCTCCTGCGAAAAGATTTTATTTGGGACCGCGCGCAGATCGTCGAATCAGTCGCCAACGGCGCGGATGCAGTTTTGCTAATCGTGGCAGCGGTAACTCAAGATCAGCTGGTTCGCTTGCTCAAAGCTGCCAAAGAATATCGGCTCGACGCATTGGTCGAAGTCCACAGCGTCGACGAATTGCAACGCGCGACCGAGGCCGGCGCCGAGATCATAGGAATCAATAATCGCAACCTGACTACGTTCGATGTCGATCTTGCGGTCACAGAAAAGATTTGCCGTGAAGTGCCGGACGAGATGGTGCTCGTCAGCGAAAGCGGAATCAAAACGCTGGAAGATGTTCGGCGAATCAAAGCGTGCGGCGTTGACGCAATTCTCGTTGGCGAAGCGTTGATGCGCGGCCAGCTTTCGATCGAAGCGCTTCGGAAGGCTTGATCACGCTGTTTTCGGCGAGGAGAAGAGTCGTTGAATGGAGCGCCAGATCGTTCGCACCGGCGGAAGTTCGCCCGCGCGCGCGACGAGCACCGGACAATTGGCGTGATTCAAAATGCTGCGAGTGAGATCGCCCATAATGTAATGCCGCACCATGCCGCGCGCCCGCGTCGAGCCGGTCACGATGAGCTCGTAACTGGTATCGCGCGCTTCGGCGAAAACCTGATCGACGACGTTGCCATGACGAATCCGGACTTCGGTCGGCACGGCCATTTTCTCGAGCTGCGCTTTTTGCGACGACAAATTGACGCCGAGCTCCGACTTCGATTCGAGCAAGCGGGTCACGTCTTCTTCCAGTTGCATCAGATCGGCGTAAATCGCCGGCGGTTCAGCCATCACGTGCAATAACGTGACCGACGCGCCGACCGCGCTCGCCAGTTTTCCGGTCAGCTCCACCGCCGGCTCGATGAATTCCTTTCCGCCGGTGCAGACCAGGAAATGTTTTAACTGCGCCCATTCGCCAATCGCGACCAGCACCGGCGGCGAAATCGATTTGATGACTTCGTAAGTTTTTTCGGAACGCCAATAGAGACCGGTCGCGCCAGTCTTGCGGGCGCCGATGACGACCAGATCGTAGTTCGTCTTGGTCGTTTCATCGACAATCTGCCGGACCGGATCGCCGGAACGAATCACGATCTGAGGTGAAACATTTTTCGCGCGCAACCACTCGGCCTGTTTCTCGAGCGCGGTGCGCAGCGACGATTCCTCATCGGCTTTCTCCGCGATGCCAAAAAGAGTTGTCTGCGCCTGCAATGGGCCGGCGAAGGAAGCGCCCAAACGCGTCGCGCTATCGGCGGCTGGCATTCCATCGCTGCAAATCAAAATCTTCATGCGGAATTACAATTTGTGACCGGTGATGAGTGTATAAATGACGATGGCGGCACCGATCAGCGGCAGCGGGACAAAGGCGAGACGAATTTTCGGTCCGGCAAAATATTGGGTACAAATAGCGCCGATCTGCGCGCCGATGGCAGCGCCGGTGTGCATCACAAGCGCAATCAGGATGTCGACGTTACCTTTGATCGCGTGCGTGAACGTGCCGTAACTCGCTGAAATAATAATCTCGAACAAATCAGTGCCGACCGCGAGATGAGTTGGAACTCCAAGCACGTAAACCATCGACGGCATCCGAATGTAACCGGCGCCGCCGCCGAGAAAACCGCTGAAGAGCCCGCCAATAAATGCGACCAGCAGAATCACCCAGAGCGAAATCGTCACGCCCGAAGTCGGCAATTTAACCATTGGTCGAATTTTCAGGTTCTGGATCGCGCGGGTCACGTGCATGAAGGCTGAATGATCTTTCTTGTTTCCTTGCGCGCCGGCCGGCGGCATCGGCTTTTTTGCGGAGAGCGATTTCCTGCTCTCCCAAATCATGAAGCTCGAAATGCTGACGTAGACCGCGATCGAGACAATGCTGACGACCAGGTTCACGTTGCCCGCGCGTTTCAAGATTTGAATTAATTGAGCACCGATTTCCGCGCCGGCGATGGTGCCGATGGCCATGATGAAGCCCAGACGAAGATCGACATTGCCGAACGCGCGATGTTGGCGCACGGCGACGACGGATTTGCCGACGATATGCGCGAGGTCAGTGCCGACGGCAAAATTCCAATCCAATCCAACGACGCGCAGCGCCGGTCCGGCGATGAAGCTGCCGCCGACGCCGAAAAAACCGCCCAGCACTCCAATCACAAATCCGGTCAGAATGAGATAAAGCGGGCTGATGTGCGCGCCGGAGATCGGGAAAAACATATTATTCGGAACGGCCACGAACCAGCCACAACAGAAAAGTGGTCACGTTTTGAAGCAGAACCGCCTGGCCAATCATCAATAAAATGGCGACAGCGGCGTAGCCCACACGATGGGCGTGTTCCAGCCGATGCAGCGTTTCACCAAGAAAATGAAGGACAAGAAAGAAATAAGCCACCACGAGCACGGCATAAATCGCGAGCTCGATCAGAAATGCGCGCAGCGTTCGGCCGGCTTCCTTTTTCATCTTTCAACTTCTTCGCGCCGCATCAGGCTCAAGGTCGTCTGCGATCATGGCAAAAAGCAAATTCCGTTGCGGACGGCAATCTTTCCCCGTACCGTTTTATTCGTCCAATTGGGGACAAACATGGCGGACGCAGCCAACAAATATCCCGAGAACGCACCGGGTAAGTTTTATGTCGATGAACAATGCATCGACTGCGATTTATGCCGCGAGACTGCGCCGGCCAATTTCAAACGGAACGACGACGGCGGTCATTCCTACGTCTACAAACAACCGGAAAATCCCGAGGAAGAAGCGCTTTGCAAAGAAGCGATGGAAGGTTGCCCGGTCGAAGCGATCGGCAACGACGGCGCGTGAATGATTCCATTCCCGTCGCGCTGACGATTGCCGGTTCCGACAGCAGCGCCGGCGCCGGCATCCAAGCCGACCTGAAAACATTCAGCGCGCTCGGAGTTTACGGTTTGACCGCGGTGACGTGCGTCGTCGCTGAGCTGCCGGGCAAAGTTTCCCGGATCGAACCGGTCAGCACGGATTTGGTCCAGGAACAGATCAAGTTGCTGGCAAAAAGTTTTCAGATCGATGCGATCAAGACCGGGCTGCTTTGTTCAGCAGCGATCATTTCCGTCGTCGCGAAGTCGATTGTCGATCTTTGGCATCAGGGTCCGCTTGTGGTCGATCCCGTAATCACGGCAACTGGCGGTGATCCACTCCTCGAGCGCGACGCGACTGACGCTTACAAATACGAATTGTTTCCACTCGCGACCCTAATCACACCAAATCTTGACGAAGCTGGGCAATTGCTCGGCGAGAAAATTTCCGAGCGCGCGTTGATGGAGCGCGCCGGCAAAGAATTAGAAGAGAAGTTCAACACCGCGATTCTGTTGAAGGGTGGTCATTTGTGCGGTGACGACGCTGTCGATCTTTTGTTTGCGAATGGGAAGGTCACGGAATTTTCTGCGCCGTTCGTTCGGGATATCGCAACGCACGGAACCGGCTGCACTTATTCTGCCGCAATCACTGCCGGCCTCGCCGCCAATATGAATCTCGAAGACTCAATCGCGCGTGCGAAAAAATTCGTGACCTCCTGCATCGCGAATCGACTCCGGTGGGAATCGAAATCGGGCGCGAACATCGACGCGCTGAATCATTCGCCGAACGACGGCTAGCGCTTTTTCTTCTTGTCGATCTTTCCTGCGCGTTTTGCTTTTTTCCAGCGCTTCAATTCCATCGCTTCTTCGGCCGCGGCCGTCTCCGCCTGTTTTTTGCTCCGGCCAGTTCCTTTTCCGAGAACGATTCCTTCCCAAACCGCTTGCACGACGAAGCGTTTGTCGTGCTCGGGTCCCGTTTGCGACAGCACTTCGTAAACCGGGCTGCGCGGCGAAATGCTTTGCAGCAGTTCCTGCAAATGTCCTTTCGGATTAATGTCGACCGGCTCCTCCACGAGTTGGGCAAGGCCCGCTTTGGCCTGCGACAAAATGAATTTTTTCGCGTCTTCCAAACTGCCATCGAGATAAAGCGCGCCGATCAACGCTTCGAACGCATCGGCTAAAGTCGAAATCCGGGACCGCCCGCCGCTCGCTTCTTCACCGCGGCCCATTAACAAAAATTGGCCAAGATCGAGCGCGGCCGCGTGCGATTTCAGAGCGTCGCGCGAAACCAATCGTGAGCGCAGTTTCGTCAATTGTCCCTCCGGTTGGTCCTTGAAATGTCCGAAAAGATATTCCGTGATCACGAGCTGAAGGATCGCGTCACCTAAAAATTCGAGACGTTGATTATCGAAATGCCGCTGCTGCGTCTCGTGGCCGAGGCTTGGATGAGTCAACGCTTCGGCCAGAAGCAGCGGGTTGCGAAATTTATAACCAATTCGTTCTTCGAGCGGATGCACGTCAGCGCTTCTGATAAATTTCGAGCGACATGACAACGTCGAGCGCGCGCTGCAAACCCGAATCGTGCGTCGGTTGTTTTTCGCGCGCGCGGTTGCGTCGCTGCGCGTCCGGAACGTCGAGCTCGGGATTTGTCCCGGCGATTAACGCAGCTTCGTTCAAATGCGGCCGTTCCGTTTCGTAGACGAATGGAGCCATTCCGCCTTTCTCGGCGCTGAGCCGAAATATTTGCCGCGTATCTTGGATCGACATTTCGACCGGCAAATCCGGTTTCATGCCGCCGGGATACAAGAGCTGACCGTCGCCCAAAACCGCTTCGGCCGACGCGACCCGCAAAATTTTGCCGCTCGGCAACGGCGAATCGGAATATTCCGCGGCGCGACCGGCGGTAGGCTGGCCAATGAGCAAAGCCTTATTGTAGATTTTAAGCGCACCGGCCAATCCTTCGGCGCCGCCCGCGGTGTCGCTGTCGGCCAGGACCACGATCAAACCTTGAAATGCCGGATCGCGGTCCGAACTGAACGAGCGGTCCTGGCGCGCGCCTTGTTTGCGCAAAGTGAAAAGCGTTTTGCCTTTCGGACAAAAGCGTTTCGCGAATTCAGCGGCGCTCGCAAAATCTCCGGAAACGCTCGCTCGAAGATCGAGAATCACGGCGTCGACTTTTTTTCCACCGAAATCCTGCAGCGATTTGTCCATCTCTTTCAGGTTGGCGTTGTTCAACGAGCCAAGTCTCAGATAGCCGATGTGTCCCTCAAAAATTTCGCTGTAAAACGGCACGGCTGGCTCCGCGGCTGCGGTTTCGCGATTTGGCAGAAGCATTAATCCGCCCGGCATTCGGACGAGCAATCCGGCGACGGTCGCCCGATTTAATTCCGTTTCAGTGATTGCGTCCGGGTTGGCGAAGTTGCTTTTCAAAAGCGAAATCGTTGTCTGAAGATCGCTCTCGCCTAACGAATTAATAATTTCCTGCGTCGTCGGCGTGGGCGACGCAGTTGCTGACGCTGTCGGCGCCGCGGATTTGCCAGGGGAACTTTTTGTCGGCGCGGAAGACGGGGCCGGGGCTTGTGCGCACAGACTTGCGACGAACAAAAATGAAATGAGCGTTGCGGCCGCGCGATTCAACATTGCACTTATTGTTAACTGCTCGCCGCGCTCAGGGCAATATCGCGCCGATAGTGACAGCCTTCGAATTGAATAAGCTCGGCCGCTTGATAAGCCTGGTTCCGCGCCTCGGCGATTGTCGATCCAAGCGCGGTCACGGCAAGAACACGGCCGCCCGTGGTAACGATTTGGCTACCCGCCGACTTTGTGCCGGCATGGAAAATCTGGACGCCTTCCAACTTTGCTGCGTTCTCCAGACCTGAAATCACTTTGCCGCCTTCGTATTTCCCAGGATATCCCGCCGACGCCAGCACGACGGTCACGGAAGCGCGTTTGTCCCATTCGATCGTCTGCTTGCCTGCCGAGCCGTAGCCTGGCCAAGGCTGGTCGATCTTCCCGTCGATCGTCGCTTCCAACAATTGAACAAGATCCGATTTCAGCCGCGGCAAAAGCGCTTGCGTTTCAGGATCACCAAAACGGCAATTGAACTCGAGCACACGCGGGCCGTCGTCGGTCATCATCAAACCGGGATACAACAAACCGCGATAAACGATTCCTTCCTTCGCCAAACCGCGGAGCAGCGGACGCATCACTTCCGTTTCGAATTGCGATTGCAATTTGCTGTTCCAATTGTTCGCCGGACTGAACGCGCCCATCCCGCCGGTGTTTGGTCCTTCGTCGCCATCAAAGACGCGTTTGTGATCGCGCGCTGATTCGAGCAATCGGTAATTTTTTCCGTCGATGAGGGCATGAATGGAGCATTCGCTTCCGCGCAAGAATTCTTCGATCACGATGCGGCGGCCGGCGTCGCCAAAGCGCGCTTCGTTCATCATCGCTTCAATCGTCGATCGCGCCGTTGCCGCATCATCCGCAATGATCACGCCTTTGCCGAGTGCGAGTCCGTCTGCCTTTATCACGACCGGGAATTTCAATTCGTCGCAATAACTGAGCGCTTGTTGGCTGTCGGAAAATGTTTGGGCCTTCGCCGTTGGAATTTTTTGCGCGCGCATCAACTCTTTCGCAAAAATCTTCGACGATTCCAAACGCGCCGCCGATTTAGTCGGTCCGAAAATTCGTAAGTTGTCTCGCGCGAAAAGATCGACAATCCCCAGCGCCAGCGGATCGTCCGGGCCAACCACGGTCAGATCGACATCATTCTGCTTGGCGAACGCCAGCAACGGCTTCAACTCCGTCGCCGCGATCGGAACATTTTCCGTGATCGAGGCAGTGCCGGCATTTCCCGGGGCGCAAAAAATCCTAGCCACGGCCGAGGATTGTTTCAATTTCCAAGCCAGCGCGTGTTCCCGGCCGCCGCCGCCAATAACCAGAATTTTCATCGCGCCAGCCAATTGAAAGCGCGGGCGCGCAAAAGACAAGTGTTCACAGTTTGCGGCTGGCTATACGTTCCATTTGGCCCATTACGCTCCGACTTGCCGGCATCGCCACCATGATTAAAAAGAAAGAATGTCCAAGAACGGTTCCTCGGCTTCTGTCCTCGACGCGCAATGCCCGTCGCGCCTCGTCCTTGATCGGATCGCCGACAAATGGACGGCGATCGTCATTCAACTTCTTTCGAAAAAGACGATGCGTTACGCCGAGCTTCACCGGGAGATCGGCGGGATATCGCAAAAAATGCTGACCCAAACCCTCCGCAGTCTTGAGCGAGACGGGCTCGTCCAGCGCAAAGTTTACCCGGTCGTGCCGCCACGAGTTGAATATTCTCTTTCACCGCTTGGACGAACTCTGATCGAACCATTGCGCGCGCTTTGCCGCTGGTCGGAAAAACATCTCACTGAGCTTCAAGCCAACCGCGCGCGAGCAAGAACCGCCACTCCAGTTGCGAACAAATGAAGTATCGCGTGTTTTTACTCTCGCCCGCTTACGCCGGCGGCCGACGCACTCAAATGATTCTGAGCGATCGCGCTTCTGGAAGATCCCGATCAGCGGCTATTAGTTGCCGTGTCAATTCGGCCATCCGAGTGAACACAAATAACGATATGCGCGTCTGGATTATTTTCGTGCGCGAAGCACTCGGCTATCGATTTTTTGCGCGCGTCCTCGGGCGTATCGGCCCACGCTGATCCCCATCCATGAGTGCTTGAAACGGCCAGCGCGATCCATGAATTTCGGCACCAATTAGTCTTGGCCTGACTATGACCACATTTCCTCAGCGCTTCCGCGATCGCTTCTTCTTTCGTGGCCGCTTTAGTGCTATAAGCCCAGCTGTGCGTCGGCTGGTGGTATGCAATCGCCCCATACGTGTTCTGAGCATGCGAGGCTGGAACAATCACCAAGACGAGAAAGACTCCGAACAACAAAATTCCGCGACCGAGTTTTTTCATAACTGACAAGGTACTGTTTTTCCGCAGCTGAGGTCAACTCCTCCGGCAAGGGTCGTTACTCCGAGTTCAGCTCGAAGTTGATCTTCACATCGTAGTGATCGCCGTTGCCGAGGCCGTCCGGCAATGGCTCGACGCGACTGACTCGAGTCGCCAAGGCTTTGACAGATTCGTCGAGCTCGGAATTTCCCGACGGCCGAACAACTTCGAAACTCGAAACGCGGCCGTCTTTTTCGATACGCAATTTAACGAGTACTGAATTCTTGCCGCCTTCGCCGGCGACGTTTGTTGGTTGGACCCATTCGCTGTAAAAGCGGTCGTGCAACATGCTGCCGTACCAACCGAACTGAGCTTGCATCGTGCTACCGCCGGCGCGACCGCCGTTTGTCCCCGCCGTCGTTCCTTTTCCAGCGCCGGTCAGAGTTGCCGGTGTCTTGGTTGACTCTTTTTCGCTGGCCTCGTCTTTCACCGGAATCGCTTTCGCGATCTCTTTCTTCTCTGTTTCGTTATCAGTTTGTTCGGTCTCGATGTTTTCCGGGCTCGGTTTCACAGACGGTTTTGGAGATGCTTTGGCTAAAACAATTTTCTTTGGCGATGGCTTTGGAGTCGGCGTCCGAGCCGGACTGGCCGTTGGCGTGGGTTTCGGTTTTGGCGTTGCCTTCGGCGTTTCTTTTGGTTTCGGTTTTGGCGTATGAATCGGAGTGGGCGTTGATGTCGGTCGTGGCTTTGGCGTTGGAAGTTGGATCTCGCTCGGCGCCGAGGCCAAGTACGGGCGATCTTCTTCGGATTCGCGCACTTCGAAAGCTGATTTCGATTCCTTCCGCGGCGCCGGCGATTTGGTCGTCGCTGGATTTTTCTTTTCCGAAACAATGCCGTCGCCCGCTCCGCCGCTCATCCAAACCACGTTTTGCGTATTCGTGTCTTTGCTCGCACTGCTCCAGCGAACTAATCCAACGATGATGGCGATATGCGCCGCGGCGATCAGCGCGACGTTGCTCCAGAACCGGAGATTTTTTGGCATCGCTATTTTGCTTCGGCGCGGGTAGCGATACCGACTTTCATGATGCCCGCGCGTTGCAACGCGTCCATCAAGGTCACCAATTTTTGCACGGGCAAATCGCGATCCGGACGAATGACGACCGCCACATCCGGATTCGCCCGTTTCAATTCGGCCAGTCGCACGCTTAATGAGTCAAGATCGACAACTTGATTGTTGAACCGGATCGCTTCGTTGCGATCGATCGAAACTGTCTGGACTTGCGAGGATGTGACCGGAGGATTTTTGGCGCCGCTGGAAGGAATGATCAGACTCATGCTGTTTTCGAGCAGCGGCGTTGTGATCATGAAAATGATCAGCAGCACGAACGCGAGATCGAGCAGCGGCGTGATGTTGATTTCCGAGAGCGACGTCAGACTTTGCCGTTGCGAGTAACGTCTCATTTTCGAAATGCCGACTCGCGGGCTGCGTGATCGACAAATTTATGCTCGAGGTCAGATGCGAGCTCGGCCGCGAAGTTGTCCATCTCGACGATCATTCCGCGAATGCGCGTGACCAAAAAATTGTAACCGAACATTGCCGGAATCGCGACGCAGAGCGCGGTGACGGTGGTGATCAGAGCGCCGGAAACGCCGGGCGCCATCGCCGCGAGATTCGGCGCGCCCGCTTCGGCAACGCCGGTAAACGCGTCCATTACGCCCCAGACCGTTCCGAGCAATCCAAGAAACGGCGAACCGCTGACCGCGGTGGCGAGCAAAATCATTTGCGATTCGAGTTCGAGCGCCGTTTCGCCGACGGCGCGTTCCATCGCCGCAGTGACTGCGCCCATTTGCGCCGCTGAAATTTTGTCGGCAATCCCGAGACGCGCTTTGAACGTTTCATCAACTTCCGCCGAGCCGAGCAATTGAAACGTGATTTCCTGACAACCGGCGCGATAAACATTGAAAATCGGCGAGCCGGGAAAACGCGCATTTTTCTCGAATAGACGCAGCGGTTGTCGATCTTGCCTGAAAGCGTGCAGAAAACGCGCGTTTTGTTTTCGCGCGAACTGGATCACGCGCAATTTCGTGAGCATGACTGACCAGCTGAAGACGGATCCGATCGCGAGCAAAAGAAGGACGATCTTGCCGGCAATGGTGGCGTGCCCAAACGCAAACACCAGACCGCCGGCTGCAATCAACAACGCTATCAATCAAGTCACCTGCGCAACTATTAGCGAATTCCAACGAAAGCGCTACTCGCTAGCGCCAATCTTTTTTGGAAACGCCGGCCGCAATTTTGCGACGACGACGAACGCGAGACCGATCGCGATCAGGAAAAACGAAAAAAACTGTCCGCGCGTGAAACCGGCGATGAGACTCGCGTCCGGTTCGCGGAAATTTTCGACGACGATTCGAAAGATCGCGTAGAAGATGCAAAATAACCCGGTGAGCACGCCGTTCGGCTGGCGCATTCGCGTGCGGACGAACCACAAAATCAAAAACAGGACGATCCCTTCGAAGAAAGCTTCGTAGAGCTGCGACGGATGGCGGGGCGTTAAGATTCCGCGAAGAATTTCTTTCACCTGCGGTTGGTGACGCACCGCCGCGACAATCGCGTCCGGCGAAATCAGCGACGGATCGATCTTGGTAGATCGCGCGACCGCCTGGCTCGCCTCCGCGAAATTTTCGTTCAGCTCTTTTGGAAATTGCATCGCCCAGGAAACATTCGTGGCGCGACCGTAAAGCTCACCGTTGATGAAATTCGCGCAGCGCCCGAAGAACAAACCGATCGGCGCGGTCACGACCAGATTGTCGCCGAGATTGAACCACGAAATTTTGTTGCGCCACGCATAATAAAACGTGAAAGCGAGCAGGCCGAGCATACCGCCGTGGCTCGACATTCCCCCTTCCCACACCCGCAAGATCGACATCGGCTCGCGCAACATCTCCGGCTTGTAGAACAAAACGTAACCGAGGCGGCCACCGGCGATCACGCCGAAGAGGGCAGCGCCGGTGATGAAATCGCCGACCTTCGCAACCGGCAAATCAGCGAACCCGCGGCGCGCCAGAACGCGGAACAAAAAATAACTGCAAACGAACGCGAGAACGTAGGCCAATCCGTACCAACGCGGACCGACATTGTCCCACAGCCGGAAGATCAGCGGATCGAGATCGTGGACGTAGTAAGCGAGCATTCGCGTGGGCGATTCTCACCGCGCGCTCGGACGGTTCAACACTTTTCGCAAAAACGGCGCTGTCCGGCTTCTTTTATTTTTAGCGACCTGCTCGGGCGTTCCAGCTGCCACGACTTTGCCGCCGTCGGCGCCCGCTTCCGGTCCAAGATCGACAATGTAATCCGCTTCCGCGATCACGCTCAGGTTGTGCTCGATCACGATCACGGTATTTCCCTCGTCAACCAATCGATGCAGCACCTTGAGGAGAAGATCGACATCGGCCATGTGCAAACCGATCGTCGGTTCTTCGAGGAGATAAAGCATTGAGTCCGGTTTGCGCATTTTGCGAATTTTCTCGTTCGTCGCGCGTCCGACGCCGCGTTTCAATTGCGTGACCAGTTTCAAACGTTGCGCTTCGCCGCCGCTCAACGTCGGACTTGGCTGCCCGAGCTTGAGATAACCGAGACCGGTTTCAACGAGCAATGAAAGCGGCCGTGCGATCTTTGGATGCGCCGAGAAAAATTCCGCGGCTTCCTCGATCGTCATCTCCATCACGTCGCCGATCGATTTTTCGTTGTAGAGAACTTCGAGGGTCTGCGGATTGTAACGGTGACCGCCGCAATCTTCGCAGGGCACAAGCGCTTCCGGCAAAAAATTCATTTCCAGTTTGATCACGCCCTGGCCTTTGCAGGTTTCGCAGCGACCGCCTTCGGCGTTGAAGGAAAACCGGCTCGCGGAATAACCGCGCACGCGCGAGACCGGCAACTGCGCATAGAGATTGCGGATCTCGTCGAAAACTTTGATGTAAGTGCCGGGCGTCGAGCGCGACGTTTTGCCGATCGGCGATTGATCCACTTCGTAAACCGCTTCGATTTTTTCCGTGCCGCTCACGAGTTTGAACAAATCGCCGTTGCCTTTGCGCTTCTTGTTTTCCAAATCTTCAATCACCGCGGGCAAAAGCACATCGTGCATCAACGTCGATTTGCCGGAACCAGAAATTCCGGCGATGACTGACAATCGCCCGACTGGAAATCGAACATCCACGTTCTTCAAGTTGTTCGCGCGCGCGCCGTGGATCTCGATCCAGTTCTCAACCGCGCGCAGCGACCGCCGCGATTCGCGCGTCGGATGTTGCATCGGCTTCTTCAAACAACGGCCGGTCTCAGAATTTTTTGCGCGTTCGATGTCTCGGAGCGTTCCGGTCGCAACGACTTCGCCGCCATGAATGCCGGCACGTGGACCAAGATCGACAATGTGATCTGCGCGCCGCATTGTTTCGTCGTCGTGCTCGACAATCACGAGCGAGTTCCCTTTTTCGCGGAGCGCTTCGAGCGTGTCGAGCAATCGCAAATTGTCGCGCGGATGCAGACCGATCGTCGGTTCGTCCAAAACGTAAAGCACGCCACGCAAATTCGAGCCGAGCTGCGCGGCAAGGCGAATCCGTTGCGATTCGCCGCCGCTCAACGTTTTCGCCGAGCGCCCGAGCGCGAGATAACCGAGCCCGACGTTTTCCATGAAGCGCAAGCGCTGCCGGATTTCCGGAATCAAATCGGCCGCGATAGTTTGCTGCGTTCCGGCAAACTTTAACTTGTCGATCTTTTCCGCTGCTTTGCTCGCGGAAGGATTAGTGAATTGATCGATCGTCATACCTTGCACGCGAACGTGACGCGCCACGTCATTGATGCGTGAGCCGTGACATTTCGGACATTCGTGCGCTTCGGTGGCGTCGATCCATTCCGATTCGCGCTCGGCGCGCAACTCCTTTTCCAAAACCGAGTCGCTCGTTTCTTCGGCGGCGGTTTGAAATTCCTGGTTCCAAATCTCGCCGAACCCGCCGCATTCCTCGCACGCGCCGTGCGGCGAATTGAACGAAAACAATCGCGGATCGAGCTCTTCAAACGCGCGCCCGCAGTTCGGACAACTCATCTCCGTGCTCATCACGGTCAGATTATTTTTCGCGTCGAGCAGATGCGCCGTGCCGCGCCCAATATCCAGCGCGCGCTGCGCGAGATTGCGCGCTTTCGCGATTCGCTTGGCGTCGATGACGCCCATGACAACCGAAATCGTGTGCTCTTTGAAACGCTCCAGTCTCTTAAACTGCGTGATCGGAATGAGCTGGCCGTCCACGAACAAGGTGTCGAATCCCTGACGCTCCGCCCAGCGCGCGACGTCGGTGTGAAATCCTTTTCGCGCTTTGACCAGCGGCGCCAGCACTTTGAGCGGACCGCGTTTCGCCGCCGCTTCAATTTGTTTCACGATCGCCGCAAGACTTTGTTTCTCGACTGGCAAATCGCATTGCGGACAAAATTGCGTTCCGGTTTTGGCGAAGAGTAATCGCAAGAAATGATAAACCTCGGTCACGGTCGCGACCGTTGATTTACCGCCACCGCGCGTGACCCGTTGCTCGATCGCTACACTCGGTGGCAGACCGGTCACAAGATCGACATCCGGCTTTTCGAGCTGCTCGACAAACTGTCGCGCGTAGGGCGACATGCTGTCGAGAAATCGGCGCTGGCCTTCCGCGAACAAGATGTCGAACGCGAGCGTCGATTTGCCAGAGCCGCTCAAGCCGGTGATGACCACCATCTGGTCGCGCGGAATTTTGACGTCGATGTTTTTTAGATTGTGCTCGCGCGCGCCATGAACGCCGATTACGCCATTTGTTCCGTTGATCTTGAAACGCGGCGCGGTTTCAGCGGCGCGAGCCAATTCGACTTCATTGTCGTCGTAAACGAATCGTGCTCTGCCTTGCGACTTTGGCGTCGGACGTGAAAGAACTCCGCGGAGAAATCTGCCGGTGTGCGAAGTCTCGATCTTCGCGATGTACTCCGGCGTTCCAACGCCGACGACTTCGCCACCGTCATCGCCCGCTTCCGGGCCAAGATCGATAATCCAGTCGGCTGACTTAATTATCTCGAGATTGTGCTCGATCACGATCAGTGAATGACCAGCCTCAACGAGTCTTTGAAAAACCTGGACCAGCATCGCGACGTCGTCGAAATGCAAACCCGTCGTCGGTTCGTCGAAGATGAAAAGATTACCGTGTTCGTTGTCTTCGCCATTCTTTCCGGTTTCCGCTTTCCGCTTTCCGGTTTCGGCTAAATGCCTAACGAGTTTCAGCCTTTGCGACTCTCCTCCCGACAGCGTGTTCAATGGCTGACCGAGTCGCAAATAACCAAGACCGACTTCATCCAAAACATCGAGCGGCTCGGAGAGTGTTTTTGTTTCGCCGATCTGGGCGAAGAACTGAATCGCTTCGTGCACGGTGAGCTCGAGCAGATCGTGAATCGATTTGTCGTGAAGCTTAATTTTCAAGACGTGCGGCTGAAATCGTTTCCCTTCGCACTCCGCGCAGCGCACGTAAAGATCGCTCAGGAATTGCATCTCGATCTTCTCGAAGCCCGTTCCCGAACAACGTTCGCAACGACCACTGCCGGAATTGAAAGAGAACGCGCCTGCGGTTAGACCTTGCGCCAGTGCTTCGGGTTGACCGGCAAACAATTCCCGCACGCGATCGTAAAGACCAAGATACAAAATCGGGGTCGAACGCGGCGTGCGCGCGAGCGGCGATTGATCGACCATCACAACTTCGTTGATCCGATGCGCGCCACTCACCGATTTGCACGCGCCGATTTCGTGGTCATTCGATTGGCCCTTCGCGACAAGCAGATTTCGATAAAGCACATCGTGAATCAGTGTCGATTTGCCAGAACCTGAAACGCCGGTCACGCAGGTGAAAACGCCAAGCGGAAGATCGACATCGACCTTCCTCAGGTTGTGCTCGTGCGCGCCGGTGATCTTGATCGACGCGGTCGATTTGCGGCGCGATTTCGGGAGCGGAATCGTTTTGCGACCGCTGAGATAATCGGCGGTGAGCGATTTGTTCTTAAACAAAAGCTGATCGAGGGCGCCGTTGAAAACTAGCTGACCGCCGCGCTCGCCGCGGCCCGGACCGATGTCGATCAGATTGTCAGCCGAGCGAATAATTTGCTCTTCGTGCTCGACCACGAGCAGCGTGTTGCCGCGATCGCGCAAGTTGTGCATCACGCGAACAAGCCGGCCGATGTCGCGCGGATGAAGTCCGATGCTCGGCTCGTCCATGACGAAGAGTGTGTTCACCAGCGACGCGCCGAGACAGGTGGTGAGATTAACCCGCTGGACTTCGCCACCGCTCAAGGTGCGCGTCGAACGATCAAGCGTGAGATAACCGACGCCGACTTCGCAGAGATAATTCAGCCGCGCGCAGATTTCGCCGCGCAACATCTCCGCCGTCGAATCGTTTGGCGCGATGTCGATCTTTGAAAGAAGATCCGCTGCGTTTGCGACTGACAACCCGGCAAACTGCGGAAGTGTTAAATAATCGTCTGCGCTTTCCGGTTTCCGCTTTCCGGTATCCGGTATTCGAAAATTGAGCGCTTCCGGCTGAAAACGTCCGCCGTTGCAGCGCGGACACGTCGTGTAAGAGCGATAGCGACTGAGCAGCACGCGCATGTGCATTTTGTAAACCTGCGATTCGGCCCAGCGGAAAAATCCGCGCACGCCGTACCAGCGATCGTTGTCCGAATCATCATCGCTGTAACTTTCTCCTCGCTCGCGCGCGGCGACGACTGACTTCTCGCCTTCGATGACAAATTGCTGGTCAGCCTTCGGCAATTCCTCGAATGGAACATTGATGTTGATCTCTTCTCGAGCGCAGGCGCGGAGCAAATCCTTTTGCGAATTACCAAATTCTTGACCACGAAACACGCGAACCACACCCTGTTTGATCGACAATGAGCGATCGGGAATCGCTTTGTGCAGATCAATCGTGATTGTCCGGCCAAATCCGCGACACTCGGGGCAAGCCCCGAGCGGATTGTTGAAACTGAAGAGCCCCGGCGTGGGCGGCCGAATGTCGAGATCGCAGTGCGCGCAATGCCAGCCAGTGGAAAAAGGAATTTCGGAGACCGGATAGCGGATACCGGATAGATTTTTCGTTGGCTCTGAACTTTCCGGTTTCCGGTTTCCGGTCTCCGCGATCGTGACGACATTTACTTTCCCCTTTCCAAATCGAAGCGCGGTTTCGATCGCTTCAACCAATCGCGGGCGATTTTTATCAGCGATCTCGATTCGGTCTTGAATAACTTGAACGCGTGCGCCGAGTCGTAGCGATTTCTTGGGATCGACATCGACACGCACAACTTCGTTGTCGATCCAAACCCGCAGATAACCTTGTTGCTGGAGAAACTCGAAAAATTTCCTTGGCTCGGTTTTTGCGGGAACCGAAACCCAAAACGTGATCAGAACATTTTTGCCGGAGCAGTCGCGCAACACTTCATCTGCGATGGATTTCGCCGTCTCCGGTCGGATCTCGCGGCCGCAACTCGGACAAAACGCTTTGGCGATCCGCGGCCAGAGCAATTTCAAATAATCGTTGATCTCGGTCATCGTTCCGACAGTCGAGCGCGATGTTTTGACCGGGTTCGCTTGTTCGATCGCGATCGCGGGCGGAATTCCGCGGATATCGTCGACGCGCGGCTTGTCCATGCGGTCGAGGAATTGCCGCATGTAAGGCGAAAAAGTTTCGACGTAGCGGCGCTGCCCTTCGGCGTAAATTGTTTCGAAAGCGAGAGACGACTTTCCAGAACCGCTCGGGCCGGTGATGACGGTCAATTTCCCGAGTGGAAGATCGACATCGACGCCTTTGAGATTGTTCTGGCGCGCCCCTCGGATCTCAATGCACGGCGCCGCCGCGACCGCGGCGACGCGTTTTTTTTGAGCAACCTTCGAACCCACTGGAGACAATTCCAGATGGGAACCCGATTCGCAAATTTTCGGGCCAAGGAATGACGGCTTCCAGCCGTCAAATTAAAGGTAACGGCTAGGAAGCCGTCACTCCTTGAATCGCGCTGCGACTCGCTCGCGTTGTTTCAACAATTCATCCGGGACAACGCCGCCCAGCGATTCAAAAAACTTCTTGTGCTCGGCCAGCTCGGTTTTCCAATCTTCGTGATCGATTTCGAGGAGTTCGTCGACGCATTTGTGATCGATCTCGAGCTCCTCAAGATCGAGGTCGTGAATGCCGGGCAGCCAACCAATGGGCGATTTCAATGCGCCGTCGCTGCCTTCGCAGCGATCGATCATCCATTTGAGCACGCGCATGTTGTCGCCAAACCCCGGCCAGAGAAATTTCCCGGACTCGCCTTTGCGAAACCAGTTCACGTTAAAAATGAGCGGCGGTTTGGTCAGCCGTTTTCCAATCGCGAGCCAATGCCGGAAATAATCGCCGATGTTGTAACCGCAGAACGGGAGCATCGCCATGGGATCGCGACGGACCTGGCCGACTGCGCCGGTCGCGGCCGCGGTTGTTTCCGAAGCCATGGTCGCGCCGAGATAAACGCCGTGTTCCCAATCGAACGATTGAAAGACGAGCGGCAACGTCGTGCTGCGCCGTCCGCCAAAAATGATCGCACTGATCGGAACGCCTTCGCCTTTTTCGAAATCGGCATCGAGCACCGGATTGTTTCGGCATGGCGCGGTGAAGCGCGAATTCGCATGCGCCGCTTTTTCTTTTGAGTCCGGCATCCAATCGTTCCCGCGCCAATCAATCGCGTGTTTCGGCGGCGCGCCGTCTTTGCCTTCCCACCAAACGTCGCCGTCATCCGTGAGCGCGACGTTGGTGTAGAGCGAATCGTGCTCGATCGATTTCATCGCGTTCGGATTCGATTTGTAATTGGTGCCGGGCACGACGCCGAAGTAGCCGTTCTCGGGATTGACCGCCCACAAACGCCCATCGCGAATCTGCATCCAGGCGATGTCATCCCCGACAGTGGTGATTTTCCAGCCGCCGAAATGTTTTGGCGGAATCAACATCGCGAAATTCGTTTTGCCGCACGCGCTCGGGAACGCCGCCGCCACGTAATGTTTTTTTCCTCCGGGCGATTCGACCCCGAGGATCAACATGTGCTCGGCCATCCAACCTTGTTTGCGGGCAAGATAGGAACCGATCCGGAGCGCGAGGCATTTCTTGCTCAGGAGAACATTACCGCCGTAACCAGAGCCGACCGAGATGATCGTGTTGTCTTGCGGAAAATGACAGATGAAGCGCCGCGCAGGATCGACATCTAATAATGAGTGCACGCCGCGGTTCCATTCCGCGGCCGGATCGTTGCCGAGTCGCTTGACCGCGACTTCGCCCATGCGTGTCATGATTCGCATACTGAGCACGACGTAAATCGAATCGGTGATTTCGAAACCGACTTTGGTCAGGGGCGAATCGGGCGGGCCCATGATGTAAGGCACGACGAACATCGTTCGCCCTTGCATCGCGCCTTTAAGCAGGCCTTGAAGCTTTGAATAAGTCTCAGCCGGCTCGCTCCAGTTGTTCGTCGGACCGGCCTCTTCTTTGGTCGGCGTGCAAATGAAGGTGAATTGCTCAACACGGGCGACGTCGTTCGGATTCGACCGATGCAAATACGAGCCCGGAACTTTTTTCTCGTTCAACTTGATCAGAACACTCCGCTTCATCGCCTGATTGAGGAGAAATTCATGTTCGCGATCCGAACCGTCGCACCAAAAAATATTTTCCGGTTTGGCGAGGAGCTCGACCTCGTGGACCCAATCGAGCACCACTTTATTCCCCGGCTTGTTGTCGCCGATTCCTTTCGGAAGCGAGATGGCGGGCGCGATGTTCTTCATTGGTCGATGTCGATCTAATTTAGGCGAAGGACAAATTTCTTCCGGTTCGCGCCGTTCTCCAAGAATTTTTTCGCGGCTTGCGCCGCGAAATCGGCGGTTGTCTATTTAGAGCATGTTGGGAGTCGCTACCTCCGATGATTACCGGCCGGTCACGTGGGTGGGTCGCTACCCAGTTCGCGTGACTACGATAATCGCCGCGCTCTACGTGCTCGGAATGTTCCTGACCACCATTGCGCTGAGCGCGCATTGGAACGTGATGCCATTCGCGTTTCAGCCCTACGCTTTTCTGCATGGGCGAATCTGGCAGCCGTTTACCTGCATTTTCATCCAGACCGCTTCGTTCTTTTTTCTTTTCAACGTGATCTTTTTCTACTGGGCGGGAACGGAAGTGGAAAAATATCTCGGAATCCGGCGATACCTTTTGCTGTTTGGACTGCTGCTTCTGCTCGGTCCTCTTATCTTGATCGCGTGGGGACCAGCGGCCAGTGGATGGAATTACGCGGGCTCGTATGAAATTTCGGTCGGGCTGTTTATCGCTTTCGCGACGCTTTACCCGAACGTGGAATTATTCGGCTGGGTCAGTTTGAAATGGCTCGCCTTTGCTGGATTGGTGCTCGCCTCGATGCAGTATCTGCCTTCGCACGAATGGGGAAATCTCTCCGTGCTCTGGGCGATGTGTTTGGCCGGTTTTCTTTACATTCGTTTCGTGCAGGGACGAATCCCGATCAATGTCGATCCTGCGCGCCTGAATCCGTTTCGCCGGCGCCGGCCGCGGCTGACGATTGTGCAGAAAACAAGCACCAGCTCGCGCCGCGTGGTCGAGCCCGAAGATGTTTACGCTTCGGTCGATCCAATCTTGGACAAAATTGCCAAATCGGGAATGGGAAGTTTGACTGAGACCGAGAAACGAATTCTCGATCGCGCACGGAATCGGCTTCTCAAAAAATCAGACTGAGGGCGCACCAAGGAGCGTCGCAATAAAATCCTGCGGCGTCTCAGCGTGAAGCAACAAAGTCCGCAACGGGCGATCTTTAGTAATGCGCGCGATCGCGCCGACAACGACCAGGTAATCATTGATTAATCTTTCCGGCACCGCGATCAGAAAAATCAGTTGCGCAACTTCGCCTTTGCCAGTCCACGGAATGCCGGCTTCGCTTCGCCCGACGCCCACGACGATCTCGTCGACCAGTTTTGTTCGCGCATGCGGAAACGCGACGCCATTCGCGGCGTAGGTTGAGTTTGTCCGCTCTCGCACCTCCAGTTGTTCGAAAAATTTACCGGCATCGCCAATCTTCCCGTTGGCGGCAAGAAGATCGACAATCTCGCGCATCGCGTCGATTTGGGCCCCCGCGCGAAGATTGAGCGCGATTTGCCGGGGATCGATCAGTTCGGCGAGCGCGATGGGCATGACTAATTGTTGGATTCTGCGCCAGTTATCCAGTTAATTGATCGGTCGTGGCAACTGAAAACAGCGCACCTGCCAGCCGGGAGACGACCGTTTCTCTCCAACGCAGCCTTTACGATCCCGGGTACGTCAACGCGATGTCGCATTTTTATCGCGGCGAGATGAGCCGGATCATGGTCTGGCGACAACGGCTCGACGTGACCACGAACTGGGCGATCACGAGCAGCACGGCCATCATCACCATCTCATTTTCCAGTCGCGAAGTGCCGCACATCATTTTCTTTTTCAATCTCGCCATCGTTTGGGTGATGCTCTGGATCGAGGCGCGACGTTACCGATTTTACGACGCCTTCCGCGCGCGCATCCGGATGTTGGAAGCGCATTTCCTCGTCCCAATGGTAATGGAAAATCGCGACCTACTTCAAGGCGAATGGAAAAAGCTCGTCTGCGAAGACTTGATTCTCCCCTGTTTCAAAATTAGCAAGTTGGAGGCGATCGGACGCCGGCTGAAACGCAATTACGTTTTCATCTTCATCATGATCCTAGTAGCGTGGATCACGAAAATTTTTCTTCATGCGCCGCACGCGATGGAAGGCGTGCCTGATTTCTATCGCGCGCTACGAGTTGGGCACATTCCAGCGTGGCTGGTAGCGCTAGTCATGATCGGCACGTTTATCAGCGTGATCGGCATTACCATTTACGTCAGCAAGAAATCATCCGGCGAAATTTCCGAGTTCGGCACGCATCGTTCGTTGTGGCGGATCTGAGCGGCGAAGAATTTCAAAAGCTTTGCGAGATTGTCGCGAAGCTGCGCGGGCCGGGAGGTTGCCCGTGGGACCGCGAGCAAACGCACGAATCACTTCTGCCGGCGACGATTGAGGAAGCCTACGAAGTCGCCGAAGCGGCGCGCACCAAGAACGAGGCGCATTTTCGTGAGGAGCTCGGCGATCTTTTACTGCTGGTGGTGATGCACGCCGAGATCGCGCGCGAAGCCGGCCGATTCAAGATCGACAACGTGATCGCGGAGGTCACCGAAAAACTCATTCGCCGTCATCCGCACGTTTTTGGCGAGAGCGATGCAAAAGACTCGGGCGCGGTCTTGAAGCAATGGGAAGCAATCAAGCGCGAGGAAAAGAAAACCGACACGCATTATCTGGCCAGTCTTCCGAAATCGTTGCCCGCGCTGATGCGGGCGCAAAAAGCGCAGAGCAAAGTCGCTCGCGTGAACTTTGATTGGACTGAATTGCGGGACGTGATCGCGAAAGTGGAGGAGGAACTTGGCGAATTGAATGCTGCGATTCAAAGCGATGATCAATCAGCAATCGAAGACGAAGTGGGCGATCTCCTTTTCGCGGTCGTGAATCTCGCGCGCAAATGCAAACTCGATGCGGAGAGTTCGCTTCAAGCGGCGACGGACAAGTTTGCTGCTCGATTCAACCGACTGGAGGACGAATTGCGAAATCGCGGCAAGAAACTTGGCGATGTCGATCTTGCCGAGCTGGACGCGATTTGGAACGAAATTAAGAAGCGCTGAAGCGTTTGCTTCTCCTCTCTGTTTAGCCATATTGGCCGTCCCCGATGCAGATCCTGATTAATTTCCTGCTCGCGATTTACGTGCTGATCGCGCTCTTGATGGTGCTGGTCATTCTGATGCAACGCCCGAAGAGCGAAGGCCTTGGCGCGGCGTTCGGAGGCGGCGTGACCGAAAATATTTTCGGCGCGCAAACGACCAACGTCCTGGTCAAGTTCACCGGCTGGCTGACGGGAATGTTTTTCGTGCTCACGTTCGCGTTGTCGGTCTTGTACGCGCACAAGACGAGTCGTGACACGGGTCTTCGAAGTGAATTGTTGAAACAACAATCAGCGGCGCAACCTTCGGCATCGCCGGCACCGGCGAATCCAAATGCCCCGGCCGTTCCTGCGCCCGGAGCGCCGATTGTTCCCGCCGCTAGCGCGGAACCGAAGCCTTCGGTGACAACTTCGCCGATTGCGCCGTCGCCATCGCCGAAAGCTTCTCCGAAATCGAAGTAATCGCGTTGGCAATCCGCCGCGCGAAGTCACGCAATTGTTACGCAGCCGTCATCTGGCTGTAACAATCGCTTCTTAGCGTCTTCTCGTCGCGAGAAGAGCTGGGGCAGATGGCGCTCAACTCGCGATCCAACCCCGCGGCGAAGGCCGCAATTCAAAGGAGATAAAAATGTTGACCAAAAAGTTCGCTCTAATTGCAGTCATCGTAAGTTTGTTCGCCCCTTCGATGTCGATCTTCGCGCAAGATGCCGGCGCGTTGCTCGATTTGCTGGTTAAGAAAAAGATCATCACGGACCAGGAAGCGGAAGAAGTCCGGGCTGAATTGACAAAGCAGGTTTCGGAAACCAGCAGCGGCAAATGGAAATTGTCCACGCCCATCACCGAGCTGGAGCTGTACGGTGATGTTCGTTTCCGTTACGCTTACCAGGGCGGACAGACTGATGATAACTCGCCGCTCGCGCGTCCGGCCAATGGCATTGCCGGACATGACGATTGGCAGGAGCGCGAACGTGAGCGTTATCGCGTGCGTCTCGGACTTCGTGGAACTCTGGCGGACGATTGGTTTTTCGGCATTCGTTTGGAAACAAGCACCAGTCCGCGTTCCACCAACGTCACGATCGGCGATGACAGCGGCGTGAACGGTCCGTTTTCAAAAGACAGCGATCGAATCAGCGTCGGTCAGGCTTATGTGGGCTACAAAGGCTTCCGTGACATCACGCTGACCGCCGGCCGAATGCAGAATCCGCTCGTCAACACGCTGATGGTTTGGGATCCGGACATCAACCCGGAGGGAGCGGCTGAGCAATGGAAGCGCACATTCAATTTCGAATTTGGCGGCGGCACCACCGTTGCGACTGCCGAAACCTACGGCAAAGAAGGCGGTAAAGGCGTCGTTGCGCCGGCAGCGAGCGAGCCGTTCAAGCTCAAGCTCGATCTCTTCGTCAACTTCGCCCAGTTCATTTACGACGATGCAAATCCGGAAAATCCTCTTGGACCGCGCGCGAGAGTTTCGTCGGGTGCTGGTGGAGCGACCGGGCAGACGAATGATCTGATTCCAAACACGGACGCGTTTCTACTCGCGTGGCAAGCCGGCGCGAGAGTTACCCTGCCGAAATACAATCTGTTCCTGCAAATCGCGCCGACGATCTACAACTACACCGGTAACGGCGACACGTTTAACATTCATTACCAAGGCGGGTCGCCATTCGTTACGAACGCAGCGTCGCTCGCGCAAAATCAGACCGGCATCAACAGTTTGCTCGTCTTCGACATGCCATGGGAAATCGGCTGGAAGATCAAGGAACTTCCCGTTCACCTCTTCGGCGATTTCGCGGTCAATCTTGAAGGAGACGACCGCGCATTGGCGGCTGGCCATCCTGGCTTCGGCGATGAGCGCTACGCCTATCAAGTTGGCGCAGGCGTGGGGCAACTAAAGCAAAAGCACGACTGGTCGATCGACGTTTGGTGGCAGCATTCGGAACAGTACTCGCTCGATCCAAATTTGGTGGATGACGATATTTTCGATGGCCGTCAAAACATGGAGGGCATCGCAGCGAAAGCGGGCTATGCCCTGACTGACGCAGTGAGCGTTAACTTCACTTACAACTACGGCTGGCGCATTAACGACAATCTCGGAACGGGCGGAATCGTAAACGCGATCGGTATCAATCCAATTGATCAGTACCAGCTCTTCTTCGCGGACCTGAACGTCAAATTCTGAAAGGCAACTTCTCCTAACAATCATCAACCCACTATGAAACTAACTCACCTAATTCTAAGTCTGACACTCGCGTTCGGTTTGGTTGAAGCCAAAGCTGATCGTCTTGTCATCAAAGGCTCCGATACACTGGGTGCGAAACTCGTTCCGCAGCTCGCGGAGCATTTCAAAGCCGAACATCCCGGCACCACGTTCGACATCGCGGCGGAAGGATCGACAACCGGCATCGCTGCTATCATCGACGGCACGGCCGAGATCGGGATGGCGAGCCGACGCGCGAAATCATCTGAGGTTGGTGCTGCAACCGCGAAGGGTCGCAACATGAAACCGACGATCGTCGCTTATGACGGCATCGCGGTGATTGTGAACTCGGCGAACCCGGTGAAGACGCTGACCAAAAAACAAGTGGAGCAAATCTTCACCGGTGACGTCACCGATTGGAGCGGCGTGGGTGGATCTGGCGGAACCATTTCCATCTACACACGTAACACTTCGTCCGGCACTTACTCGGAGTTCAAAGAATTGGCGATGAAGAAACGCGACTACGGCAAGACTTCCCAAAAGATGGCTGGGAATGAACAGATCGCCGCCGAAGTTGGCAAAAACAAAAACGGTGTTGGCTACGTCGGCATGGCTTACACGAAAGCATCGGGAATTAAGGTCGTCTCGATCGACGGCGCAGTTCCGTCCGTGAAATCAGTCCAAGATCATTCCTATCCCTACTGGCGGCCGACATTTTATTATACCAACGGCGAGCCGACCGGTTTGGCTAAGCAGTTCCTTGATTACACCATTGGTTCCGCGGGCCAGAAAATTGTCGCGCAAGTCGGATTCGTCCCGATCAAGTAATTCAATTCGCTCTTGATCATGAAAAAACTTTTCGTCGCACTAATCGGGCTCAGCTTCGCGAGCGTGATCGCCCGCGCCGACACGCTCGTCATCAAAGGCTCGGACACGCTCGGCGCGAAGTTGGTGCCGCAGCTCGCCGAAGAATTTAAAGCGCAACATCCTGACACCACGTTCAACATCGCGGCTGAGGGATCGACCACCGGCATCGCCGCGATCATTGACGGTACTGCGCAAATCGGAATGGCCAGCCGACCGACCAAACCCGAAGAAGTTGCCGGTGCCAAAGCCAAGGGCGTCAACTTCAAAGAAACGATCGTCGCCAACGACGGCATTGCCGTGATCGTGAACTCGGCGAATCCCGTCAAATCGCTCACGAAAAAGCAAGTCGAACAAATTTTCACCGGCGACGTGACCGACTGGAGCGCGGTTGGGGGATCGGGAGGAAAAATCTCGATTTACACCCGCAACACTTCCTCGGGCACGTACTCCGAATTCAAAGAGCTCGCGATGAAGAAACGCGATTACGCGCCGGATTCGCAAAAAATGGCGGGCAACGAGCAGATCGCACAGGAAGTTGGCAAAAATCCGAACGGTGTCGGATACGTCGGCCTCGCTTACACGAAAGCGGGCGGAATTAAAGTCGTCGCGATCGACGGTGCGACGCCGTCGAAAGAAAGCGTGCTCGCGAAAAAATATCCTTACGCGCGTCCGACCTTTTATTACACGAACGGCGAGCCGAGCGGCCTCGCGAAGCAGTTTGTCGATTTCACCGTCAGCGATGCGGGACAAAAAATTGTCGAGCAAGTTGGATTTGTTCCAATCAAATAGCTCCGGGCAGGACTGGCATTTAGCAGAACTGGTTAGGTCAACGAAAGCCCGCCGGGAGAGCGCTCCGGCGGGCTTTCACTTTTTTGTAACAACGAGATGTCGACTGTAACCCAACCGCGATTTTCTTTTGAGCGACCACCGATGTTTGGCGAACCGGTCCGGCATGTTCGCGCCGCGTGGATCTCCGATGTTCACCTCGGAAAACGCACGAGCAACGCCGAAGCGCTCCTCCAATTCCTGCGCGACTACGAATGCGAGAAACTCTACGTGGTCGGCGATTTGATCGACATCTGGTCGTTGCGCCGCGGCCATTATTGGCCTCAAGCGCATAACGACGTGATCCAAAAAATTCTGCGCAAAGCGCGCAAAGGCACGCCGGTAATTTATATTCCGGGCAATCACGACGAATTTGTTTCTACCTTCGCCGGCTCCTACGGAAACATCTTAATTCAAAAGCACGCGATTCATGTCGCCGCGGACGGCCGGCGCGTCTTGGTCATTCACGGTCACGAGTTGGACACCGTGGTGCAAAACGCGAAGTGGCTCGCGTATCTCGGAGACATCGGCTACGAATTTCTTCTCTCGCTTAATCCAGCGATCAATTTTTGCCGGCGCCGATTCGGCCTCGGCTACTGGTCGCTCAGCGCTTACGCGAAAAAGCGGGTCAAAGACGCGGTCAACTTCATCGGCCAATTCGAAAAAGCGATCGTTCATTATGCCGAAAGATTTCGAGTCGATGCGGTTCTGTGCGGACACATTCACAACGCCGCGGTCCATCAGCTTGGCCGCATCACTTATTACAACTGCGGCGATTGGGTCGAGAGTTGCACCGCCATGGTCGAGCAACAGGACGGCGCGATCGAGCTCGTCACTTACCCCGCATTTCCGATGCGCGCATCGGAAAAGCCGCCGGCTGAGCTTGTCCTGGCATGAAATTCTTTTTCACGTTGTCGATCTTGCTGGCGGCGGCGGGCTTGTCGTTTGCGCAATCCGTCGCAACCGAGATCATCATCAGCGTGCCCGACCAACAACTCGCCGTCGTCGATCGCGGCAAACTAATTTCCAAATATCCAATTTCGACTTCGAAGTTCGGGCTCGGCGATTCGAACGGAAGTTATCGGACACCGCTCGGCGTTTTATTTGTCTCGGCAAAGTTCGGCGATCGTCTGCCGTCGGGTTCTGTGATTAAAAACCGAGTCGCTACCGGCGAGATTGTCAATCCGAACGCGCCCGGCCGCGATGCGATCGTGTCACGGGTGATTTGGCTGCGCGGATTGGAACAACAAAACCGCGCCGCGCGCGATCGCTGCATTTACATCCACGGCACGGCGGAAGAACGCTCGATCGGCCGGCCTTCGAGCTTTGGCTGCATTCGAATGAAGTCGCGCGATGTGGTCGCGCTTTACGATTTCGCGCACATCGGGATGCACGTCACCATCACGCAAGGCAAGATCGACAACTTCATTCAGCAGCACAACGATGAAGAACCGAGTCTTTGGGCGCGTTCGGATTAATTCATGAAAAAGAAAGTCCTCTTCATTTGCGTGCACAACAGCGCGCGGAGCCAGATAGCAGCTGCGTTGCTCAACAAGGGCTGCGGGAAAGTTTTCGAAGCTCAGAGCGCAGGGCTCGAACCGGGTACGTTGAATCCGCTGGCTGTTGAAGTTCTCCGCGAGATCGACATCGACATATCAAAGAACAAGACGCGGGCCGTGTTCGATGTTTTCAAATCCGGAGAACTGTTCGCTTACGTCATCACTGTTTGTGATGAATCAGAAGCACAAGGCTGTCCGATTTTTCCGGGCGTGACCACTCGGCTGCACTGGTCGTTTCCGGATCCGTCGAAATTCAGCGGCACGGCCGAAGAAAAGCTAGAACAAACCCGTAACGTCCGGGACAAGATCGAGAAACAAATCCAACGGTTCTGCGCCGAACATCGCTCGCGTTAGGGCTCGTCACCCATTCGTCACCCGATTTTGACAATTCGTAACCTGACCGCGCCGAGCCAGCCGATACGCTCCTGCATGCGAGTAATCACCATTAAGCGGCCAGCGAAGCGAGCGAGAACATCGAGAACTAGTCGATCCGTTCTCCGATTCGCTCGGGATTTTTTCGCGAACGAAAATCATCTCGAGTCTACCATTGAAGCACTCTTGTTCGGCGCGCTGTTGGCCATTTCAGCATGGCCGATCATCGCTGCGGCAGACGCAATTAATCGGATTCTCTAGCGGCCGCCTTATCATCTTTCGCCTGGGATTTTTTGCGGCGGCGGCGTCACCTCGGATTCCGCCGGGCTTTCTTCCGCGGATCGAAACGTGGTCCGGCCGGCTTCTGTTTTGTGCTTTTCTATCGGACCAAACCATCCGCATGCTGAAAATAAAAAGGTCGCCGCGATGGCAAGCGCGATTGATTTCACTCCGGTTGACCTTTCTGGGCGCTGACTGACAAAGTCTGGTCAAGCAATGAGGCGCGAGCGAGACTTAATTTTCTCGCAAATAAAAATCTTGGCGAGCAGTGCGAGAAGCGTTTGAGTGAATGGAGTGCGCCGTCCCCATCACGTTTCTTCGCGCGAAATCGAACGAAAGTTTCTGATCAAGCATTTGCCGGCCAAAATCCTTCGCGCGCGACATTTTCGAATCGCACAGGGTTATCTCGCGAACGAGCGCGGCGGCCGGCACGTTCGTCTGCGCAAGAAAGGAAAGAGCGCGTTTCTCACGTTTAAGGTCGGTCGGGGAACAGCCCGCGAGGAGCGCGAGATTAAATTGAGTCCGGCCCAATTCGCCATGCTCTGGCCGGCAACGCGCGGCCGGCGATTACACAAAACACGCTACGAAATTCCATGGAAGAAGCTCACCATCGAGGTCGACATTTATCGTGGACGCAGCCATGGCTTGATGGTTGCGGAGGTGGAATTTTCAAATCACGCGAGCCGTCGTAAATTTAAGCCGCCGCGCTGGTTCGGGCGCGAAATCACCGGTGAAAAGCGTTACAGCAACGTAAGGCTGGCGCGCGAATAGATCGACAATGAGCTACGAATTGAAACACGGCCAATCACTCGGCGATAACATCCGCCGGATTTGCCGCAAACAAATCGAAGCCGCAATCGCGATCACCGTCGGGGAAAGAAAAACGCACGACACGCCGGTGCATCAAATGCGGAAGCATTTGAAGAAAGCGCGCGCGGCGCTGCGATTGGTGCGCAAAGAAATCGGACGCGGTTTGTTTCGCGAGCAGGATCATTGCCTGCGCGATGTCGGCCGGCTCACCTCGGAAATCCGCGACGCCGAAGTTCGGTTGCAGACCGTTCGCGAACTACAAAGCCTCACTCAACGTAAGCGTCGCCGTGCCGGCTATCCAAAGCTCGAAGGGATGCTGATGCTCGAGTTGGAAAATTTCATGGCCGCGTTCGCGGAGTGGCAGACTCAAGCGCTGCCGCTACTGGAAAAAGCGCAGGCCAATACCGACTGCTGGCCCCTCGATCAGTTTAGCTGCAAACAACTGCGGCGCGCCGTTCAGCGCACTTACAAAGGGGCGAGAAAAGCTCTCGCTCGAGCTCGATCAACTCCGACGCCCGAAAATTTTCACCGCTTCCGCACCTGCGCGAAAAGGCTTTGGTACGAACTACGCATTCTGCGCCCGATCAATCCGGTCGTGCTCAAAAATTTGAGCGATGATCTGCGCTCGCTCGGCAGTCTGCTCGGACGCGCGCACGATTTGAGTTTTCTCGGCGATCGCCTCCGCCGGGAAGATCGATCCGGTCACCGCGGCGACATTCGCCGGGGCGAACAATCGGATTGGGAACGTGAAGGACACAAGTTGCTGGCCGTGATTGAGGTGAGCCAGGAAGATTTGCAACGCGGCGCCGCCGAGCTCGCCGAACATTTTTTTGCCGAACGCCCGCGCGATTTCGGCAAGCGCGTCGCGACGTGGCTTGAGGAATGGGAAGAGAAAGCTTCGCCATCCATTGCCGAAGCGCTCGTCACTTAGCTTTTCGGGAAAACTTCGGCGGAAAGAGCCGAAGCAAGCGGCCGCTTCGCCAGGAGCGGTCGAGTTCCACTAAAGCGACGCCGGCTTTGGAAAGTTTCACCGCGCCGCCGGTCAATTGTTCGACCGTGTGACTGAAGTCCGGTTCATGACCGACGATTATCAAACTTTCGGCCGGATGTTTTTTCAGAACGCGCTCCAACTCCTTGCGACCGAATCCCGGGGCGAGCAATTTGTCTTCTCTGCATTTCAACTTGAGATGCTCAGCAGCAATTTCAGCGGTCTGCGAAGCGCGCGGAAGCGGACTCGTCACAATCAATTCCGGTTTTGCTTTCAATCGCTTCAGAAATTTCGCGACCTCGTGCATCTCTTTCTTACCGTGTTTCGTTAACGGCCGCTCATCGTCCGATTTTTTCCAATTGGGCCAATCGGCCTCCCCGTGCCGTAGAAAATAAAGTTCCACTGTCGATCTTACACGATCTTCCACTTCGGCTGGCGCGTGCGTGGATCGATTTGCCAAAGCCGGGCCCCGCCAAGATACGCGTTACGATTGTGTCCGAGTTCTGCGCCGTCGGGCAGTTCTCTTAATTTTTTCACATTGCCACCCCCGAGCACAACGTAATCCGCGATGAAAGCTTTCTTGAGCTGGGCGACCGCAAGCATTACGTGGCGTTCCCATTCTTTTTCACCGAGCTCGCGCATTCCCGGTTTTCCCAAAAAATCTTCTATGATCCCGTCGTCCCAATATGGCAAATCGCCCAGCTCGAGGGGCAGAACCATGTCGCGAAAGATCAATGTTGATCCAAGGCCGGTGCCAAGTCCGAGAAACAACATTCGCCCGCCGCGATAACTGCCGAGCGCCTGCATCGCGGCGTCGTTCACGATTCGAACCGGTTTGCCGAACGCTTTTTCAAAATTAAACCGGACCCATCCTTTGCCGAGGTGCTTCGGCTCGTCGAGAATTCGGCCGTCGCGGACCAGCGCCGGAAATCCAACCGAGATCGCATCGAACTTCCAGTCGTCGACTTCTTCTTTTACCTCCGCGACCATTTCGCGCGGCGTCAGTTTCGGGCCGGATTTGAATTTCCGCTTTTTCTCGCGCGAGATCATCATCTTCACGTGCGACCCGCCAATGTCGATGACCAGAATTTTTTTCTTCATGCGGGTTTTGGCGGCTCAGGCGCAACCGTGATCGGGATCAATTTGTCGGCCGGTGGCGCTTTTTTTCGACCCAGCTTTTTCGCTCGCTCGCGCGTCACTTCGCGAAAATGCCATTGCGCCTGCGAGCGCGGTTCCGGTCCTTCCGGTTTCAGGCGGCGGTAGCTTCCATCGGGTTGAAGTTCGCGGGCCTTCACGCGGTCGTCCAGGAATCGCGGCAGAACTTCATTGATAACGCTGCTGCGAAGCGCCGGGGTTTCGATTGGAAAAGCGACTTCAACACGCCGCAGAAAATTTCGCGGCATCCAATCGGCACTCGAGAGATAAACTTCGGGCTGGCCGGCGTTTTCGAAATAATAAATCCGGCTATGCTCGAGAAAGCGGCCGACGATGCTGATCACGCGAACGTAATCGCTCAGGCCGGGAACTTTCGGCCGCAAACAGCAAATGCCGCGGACGATCAAATCGATCGTCACTTCCGCAGAAGACGCGTCGTAGAGCGACTCGACGATTTCGCGATCAACCAACGAATTCAGCTTCGCCACGATTCGCGCCGGTCGCCCGGCACGTGCGTGATCGCGCTCGCGCTCGATCAAGCCGATCAGGCGCTGTTTCATGTCGAACGGCGCGACCATCAGTTTTTTCAAACCAGGATAACCGGCGAGACCGGTGAGCGTGTTGAAAACGATCGCGACTTCTTCGGTCAGCTGCGGATTGCTTGTTAACAAACCGAAGTCCGTGTAAATGCGCGCGGTGCGTTGGTGATAATTGCCAGTGCCGAGATGCACGTAACGCCGGAGCTGATCCGCATCGCGACGAACAATCAGCATCGCCTTGCAATGCGTTTTTAATCCGACGACGCCGTAAATCACGTGCGCGCCCGCTTCCTCGAGTCGCCGCGCCCATTGAATGTTGGCCGCTTCATCGAAGCGAGCGCGCAATTCCACAATCGCCGTGACTTGCTTTCCGGCAGTGGCCGCGTCGATGAGCGCTTCAACAATCGGCGAATCGCCACTCGTCCGATAAAGCGTGATCTTGATCGCGAGGACTTGCGGATCGCGCGCCGCTTCCTCCACAAGATCGACAATCGGCTCAAAGCTGTCGTAAGGATGATGCAACAGGACATCCTGCCGTCGCATCACGTCGAATATGTCGGCATGCGGCGGTAATGCCGGGTCCCGTCCCGGTTGAAATGGGCGATCTTTCAAATTCGCAAAGGCATCGTTGGTTAGAAGCGGCGAGAGATGCGTCATCGAGAGAGGACCATCCTGTTTGTAAACGTCCGCTTCAGTCAGATCGTAAAAGCCGGTCAGCAGCTCGATGAAATCTTTTGGGCAATCGGCTTCCACTTCCAATCGGACTGCGTCGCCCTTACTGGAACGCCGCAATTCTACTTCAATGGTGCGGAGCAGATTCTCCGCTTCTTCTTCATCGATGTAGAGATCGCTGTTTCGGGTAACGCGAAATGCGTGCACGGCGTCGAGGATCAAGCCGGGAAAAAGTTCGGCAATGTGCTGTTTAATCAGCGAAGCGAGATAAATGTATTCCCACGGTTCGTCTTCACCCTGGCCGCGCGGCGTCAAGATTAGTCTCGGAATAACGCGCGGAACCTGAACGATCGCGAGCAACGGTTCGCCGCGGCGCTTTGTCTTCGCGCGCACGAGCAGGTTATGGCTCTTGTTGAGCAAGTCGGGAAATGGATGACTCGCGTCGACCGCCAACGGCGTCAGCATCGGAAAAACTTCGTCCTGAAAATATTTGCGCGCCCACGCCGCACGCCGCGTGCCCAGCTCCGAAACTTTTCGGACGCGGATTCGGTTTTTCTCGAGTTGCGGAAGCAGCTCCTTGTTAAACAGCTCGTACTCAGTCGCGACCAATTCGTGAGCGAGGCGTTGGATTTGATTGAAGGTTTCGGTTGGACTAAGTCCATCCGCCGCCACGTCGCTCGTTTCGCTCTCAATCTGCTGTTTGATCCCAGCGACGCGGATTTCGAAAAATTCGTCGAGGTTCGAGCTGAAGATACTGAGAAATTTTACTCGCTCGATCAGCGGCTGCGTCGGGTCCTGCGCTTCTTCAAGGACGCGCCGATTGAATTCGAGCCAGCTGAGCTCGCGATTGATGAAGTTTCTCGGATCGCCGAAGCGTTCGCGCGCGCTTTGCTCAGTCGTTAACGGAACAATGGCACTATTCTCCTCCGCTTCGGCCCTGGATTGCGGTTGCGCCATGCCTGCAAGCGCTCCGCCTTAAGTCGTAGCCGCGACGGGTTGGTGGCGGATGTCTTCGGCCGCGGCAGCGTAAACCGCGTCTTCGGCAATGTTCGTCGCATGATCTCCGACGCGCTCGAGACAACGCGAGATAAAAATTAAATTGAGATAACCGCGAAGCTGTTTCGGATCTTGCGCCATTCGCTCGGTCAGTTTTCGGTTCGCCATCTTGTTCATGTAGTCGAGGTCTTTGTCGCGAGCGACCACCGCCCGGCCAAGATCGACATCTTCCCGCGCAAACGCGTCGATCGCATCTTTGAACATCGCCATCGCATGTGCCTGGATCGGATTGATGATTTCGACTTCGGGCAAGGCTGGATGTCGATTCAACTTTCGCGCGCGGCGGGCAACATTTGTCGCCTGGTCGGCGATGCGCTCGATGTTCGGCGAAAGTTTCATCGCCGCGACCACGCGCCGAAGATCGGACGCGACCGGCTGATAACGAAGCAGAACGTCGATCCCGTCTTTGTCGATTTGTTTTTCGAGCTGATCAATCTCCTCGTCATCGGCGATAGCGGTCGCGCAAAGATTGTCATCCCGCTGCAACAAACCTTTAACCGCGCGGTCGAGCGTACGTTCGGCGAGGCCGGCCATCATCAGCACGTTATTGCGCAGCGAGCTTAATGCTTCGTCGAATGTTCCGAGAATATGTTTGGGCGCGTTCATTTTTTAACCAAACCGTCCCGTAATATAATCTTCCGTGCGCTTTTGGCTCGGATTGGTGAAAATTTTCGTAGTTGCGCCAAACTCAATCAATTTGCCGAGATAAAAGAAACCGGTGTGATCGGAAACGCGGCCGGCTTGCTGCATATTGTGGGTGACGATCACGATGGTGTATTGCGACTTTAATTCGTGAATCAGTTCCTCGATTTTCGCGGTCGCGATCGGATCGAGCGCCGAGCACGGCTCGTCCATTAAAACAACATCGGGCTCAACCGCAAGCGCGCGGGCGATGCAAAGGCGTTGCTGTTGTCCGCCGGAAAGCCCAAGAGCGCCTTCGTCCAACCGATCCTTCACTTCATCCCAAAGCGCGGCACCGCGCAGGCTTTTTTCCACTGCCTCGTCGATCTTCGACCGCTTGTTGATTCCGGCGATGCGCAAACCGTAGGAAATATTTTCGTAAATCGATTTCGGAAAGGGGTTCGATTTTTGAAAAACCATTCCGACGCGGCGGCGAAGATCGACCACGTCCACCTCCGGCGCGTTGATATCGGTCCCGCTGAGGCGAATCGCGCCGCGCGTGATTCGGGCATGCTCGATCAAATCGTTCATTCGATTAATGCAGCGCAGCAACGTTGTCTTGCCGCAACCCGATGGGCCGATGAAAGCGGTCACTGCTTGCGCCGGAATGTCGAGATTTACGTTGTGTAGCACTTTGTTCTCGCCATAAGCAAAATCGAGGTCGCGCACGTCGATCATGATCGTCGCCTCTTCGGTTTCCTCGACCGGGCGATCACTCTGACGTGAAATTTGTTGAGGCAATGTTTGGGGCATTTCGATTAAGCTTACCATGATAAGCGTCTCCGTTGTCGTTCCCTGAGCAAGATGGAAGTTAAAGCGATCAGCATCACCACGACGAGGAAGACGAACGCGGTCCCGTACTGCACGCGCTCGGTGTATTCGTTCTGCGGAATTTTCGAGCTGACGACATAAATATGGTAGGGCAACGCCATCACGCCCTGGAAAAAGAAATTCGTCCAGTGCGGCACCTGCCATGGCATTTCGTCACGCATCGCATAGGCGGCGGTGAACATGATCGGCGCGGTTTCGCCGGCGACGCGCGCGATTCCAAGGATCGATGAGGTCAAAATTCCCGGGACTGCGTAGGGCAAAACATTTTTTCGGATGGTCTGCCATTTGGTGGCGCCGAGCGCGAGCGAGCCTTCGCGCAAACCTTGCGGCACCGCCCGCAACGATTCTTCACTCGCGGTAATGATCGCGGGAAGCACCATCAAGCCGAGGGTAAACCAGCCCGAGAGCAGCGAAACGTTCCAACCAAAGAAAATTACGAACAAACCGAAGCCGAAAAGTCCAAACACGATCGACGGAACACCGGCGAGATTCAAAATGGCGACCCGAATCAGCCGAATGAGGCGACCGTCCCGGCTGTACTCGCTGAGGTATATCGCGCAGCTGATTCCAATGAACAGCGCGAGCGTCATCGAACCAACGACGAGCAATGCGGTGCCGACAATGCACGGCCAGATTCCGCCAGCCGAATAAGAAACGCTTGTTACATCGACATCTTCCTTGTGCGTTGTCTTCCATTCGCGAAACTCGCGATCGCCCAACTCCAGTTTTTTTCCCTGATAATCAAAAACGTAAAGCGTCTGCGGCGGCTCAGTCAGAAATTTCAGGTTCACGAACGGCGCAGCCTTTTGAAAAACTGTTCGCCCACCTTTGATCCCGATGTCGAGAAAAATGTAAGTCGCGCAGAGCAACACGAAATAGGTGCCGATTCGAAAGGCCAAAAAGAGTAACGCCTCCAAAAACTTGCTGCGACGGCGATGTGTTGGCGCGGCGATCATTTCAACCAATGCTCATCCGGTAGCGCGCGACCAATCGTTGCGCGAGATAGTTGATCCCGAGCGTTAGCGCGAAGAGAACAAGGCCGACCATGAAAAGCGCGCGATAATGAATGCTGCCGCGCACGACTTCGCCCATTTCCTGCGCGATGATGCCGGTCATGGTGTGCACCGGTTGGAAAAACGCGCCGAGACCTTGTGTGAAATCCGGAATCGCGATCCGATTTCCAGCGCAGAGCAAGACCACCATCGTCTCGCCGATCACGCGGCCGAGCCCGAGCAACACCGCGGAAATAATTCCGGAAAGCGACGCGGGCACGAGCACGCGCGCGATCGTTTGCAGTCGATTCGCGCCGAGGGCGTAGGAGGCTTCCTTGAATCCGCGCGGTACATTGCGAAGCGCGTCTTCAGCCAGAGTGAAAATTGTCGGGACGGCCATGAGCGCGAGCAACGAGCCGGCGGTAAAAACATTCAGACGTTCGCTGATCGGGAAGAACGGCACCCATTTCATGAACGGCATTTGCGACAACGCGCGGACCGCCTGACCGACCACGGCGATCCCAAAAAATCCGAGCACGACCGACGGAATCGCCGAAATGAATTCGATGTACGGTTTGATGAAAGCTTTCTCGCCGCGCGCTGCGACTTCGCTCACATAAATCGCCGAGCAAACTCCGAGCGGGACCGCGATGATCAGCGCCACCGCCGCGACCATGATCGAACCGACGAGCAGCGGGATAATTCCGTACCAATCCTGCCAAAAACTCGCCGTGATCCACTCCGTGCCGAAAAGAAACGAAGTGATCGCGCGATATGCCGGAACCGATTCGTCGGGATTCCAATTGCGAAGCCGCAGCGAAACGTTGGGAAGCTGGTCCAGATATAGTCGGGTTTCGATTTTCCATTTTTCAAAAGCTTGTCGCGATTTTGGATTCGTTAACTGCGGCGGATTCGAAAGGAGCTTGTCGATCTTCGCCTTCATCCCGTCGGCGATTGTCAGAAATTTCTCATCCGCCGAACGGACCGCAGACATTGCTGTAGCCGGATCAACCGGCGGAGCGGCCGCTGATTCGCCTTCCGTTTGCGAAACTGCGGCTGGAGCGCCGGCAGCGATCAATGCTTCGCGCAACGCCACCGCCTGATCATTCGCATCCGAGACGAGCGCGTTCAAAAATTCGCCAGTGTCGCTGAACGCGGCGGCGAATTGGTCGAAAGCTTCGAGATTGCTGCCGGGTGATGATCGTACTCCTTGTTGCCGAATTTCGCCGAGTTTTCGCGAAAGCGCGGCGTGTTGCTGGGCCTGATCGCGCATGATGTCGACATATTCCAAGCCGGCGCGGCGATAGAGCCGGAGATTTGCGAGATTCTGGCCGAAAAAGCCGAACCCTTCACGAAACAGAAAAATCGTGATCAACGCGAGAACGATGATCGCGACTAGGGCGTTGCTGCCGAAAAAGGTCTTTATTGCTGCTTCGGTGGTCAAGCGTCGTCGGCGCGAGACGCTTCTTTCGGACAAGATTGGTCCCGCAGCGGCGGGACGGGCGACCGTTTCCACAATATCGACGATGCGAAACGCCGCGCCGAGCGGCAACGGATTTAATGTTACGATTCTGTGACAGCCGGGAGGCTTAGCCGAATCGTGGTGCCTTTTCCAAGTTCGCTTTCGGCTTCAACCCGCCCGCCATGAAGCTGGGCGATGTGCTTCACGATTGACAACCCCAACCCCGTCCCGCCGAGCTCGCGGCTGCGCGCTTTGTCCGCGCGATAAAATCTCTCGAATATGCGCGGCAAATCTTCCTGAGCGATCCCGATTCCGTCATCGCTGACTTCGAGTATCGCGTCGTTCCCGCGTCGCGCCGCAGTAAGGCGGATCTCGCCGTTTTTGTTCGAATACTTGAGCGCGTTATCGAGCAGGTTATCGAAGACTTCTCGAAGCTGCGTTTCGTCCGCAGAAATGGCAGAACAATCGTCAGCCACATCGACAACCGCCTTCAAGCCTTTGGCGGCCAACTTTTTTTTCCAATCCCGAACCAAGTCGGAAAAAAATCGTAAAAGATCGATCTCGCTCCACTGCAGGTTCGAACTTCCGGCCTCTAACTGCGCGAGTGTGAGAAGATCGTTCGCGAGCAAGCCGAGCCGCTTCGTGTGCTGCTCCATCACCTCGAGAATCCGGGCGGTTTCGCCGCGTGGCATTTTCGGATCGTCCAACATCGTCTCTATGTAGCCGCGCAAGATCGACAACGGCGTGCGCAACTCGTGGGAAACGTTGGCCACAAAATCCCGGCGGATTTGATCCGCGCGCTTCAAATCGCTGATGTCGTGAAATAGAACGACAGCGCCGGAGATTTGGCCGGCTTCGTTTTTGGTCGGGACGGCGTTGAGCTCAACTTGGAAACCGTTCAGGAGCAATTCGCTTCGCAACGGTTTTGCCTTCTGCAAAGTATCGGCAATCGCTCGGTCGAGAGCGGGATCGCGCACGACTTCGAGAAGCGGCGTGCCCTTCGAAACGTCTGGGAACGAAAACAGATTACGGAACGTTTCGTTTGCCAAAACGAAGCGACGATCCGAATCGACGACCAATAATCCATCCTGCATCGCGGAAAAAATGGCCTGCGTGCCGGATTCGCGCTTCGCGATTTGCTTATCGAGCTCGCGCTGGCGCGTGAGAATTTCTTCGAGCGCGACGCCAACTCTCTGCGCTTCTTTACTGCCCGCGACCAAAAAAGTTCTTGGTTGCTCGCCCCGGCCAACTTGTCTGACGAGCTGATCAATCTCGCGCCAGGGCGCGATCCATTTTCGACGGGCCGCAAAAAAGATTGCGCCGATCACGACCAACGTTACGAGAACAATGAGCGACCACATCGAATTCAGGCTTCGCGGAAACGATAACCGAATCCGCGCACGGTTTCGATCTGGTCACCGGCTTTGCCGAGTTTCTCGCGCAACCGGCGAATGTGAGTGTCCACGGTGCGAGTATCGATCACACTTTCATAGCCCCAAACTTCGTTCAGGAGCCGATCTCGCTCCTGAACGCGGCCGCGCCGCTGCATCAACATTCGCAAGAGTCGAAACTCAATGCTCGTTAGATCGACATCGTTTTTACCCACGCTGACCTTGTGACGCGCCGGATCAATCGAGATCGAGCCGGCCGTCATCGGCTCTTCGGTTTGCTCCGCCGCGCCGCGGCGCAGGATTGCTTTGATCCGCAAAATGACTTCGCGCGGACTGAACGGCTTGGTCACGTAATCGTCCGCGCCGAATTCCAAACCAACGATGCGATCGATCTCCTCCGCGCGCGCGGTCAGCATCACAATGGGAATGTGCCGCGTTGCCAACTCGCTCTTCAAGATCTTGCAAACCTCGAGCCCCGGCATTTTCGGCAGCATCAAATCGAGAATGATGATGTCGGGCTTTTCTTCACGCGCTTTGGCGAGGCCAGCGGCGCCGTCGTTCGCGATTGAGAACGCAAAGCCGCCGGCTTTGCGCAGATTCAACGTCAAAAGATCGACAACGTCCTTTTCGTCTTCGACGATGAGGATGCGTTTCGTTTCGGAAGACGTCATGAAAGGAAAGCAATCTCATTCAAACTGACCCGACGTGGCAACAATGAATCGGCACTGAAATTCCCCTTAATTTTTTTCGGCTTGGAGATTACGTGCGGTTGAGCCGATGAGTGTCATGGCGGTAACGCCGCCTGCAATTGCTAAGACCGCGCCGATCGCCATGACCACTCGAAACCCGGAGACGAACGATTCGTCAATCGCGCGGCGAATCACTTGTTGCCTTGCTGCATCGTGATCTTCCGGAATCGCGATGGCAGCGAGCTTGGTGCGTTGAGACTGCAATGATTGCGACGCAGATGCCGGCAATTTCATTTCCACGATTCGCTGATCGAGCCGGCCATTAAAAACGTGAAGCATCACGATCCCGAGCATGGCGATCGCAAGAAGACCGGCCGTGCGCGCGACCGCATTGTTGACCCCCGACGCAACGCCGGCGCGATTTTGTGAAACAGAATTCATTACCGTAGTCGTCAGCGGTGCGACGCTGATGGCCATGCCTAGACCGAGAAGAAGGATCGGCGGAAAAAAATTTGTCCAATAACTGCCGCCAATTCCCGGCCAGATGAAAAGCGCGTAGCCGCAGGTCGTGATCAATGGACCGACGATCAGCGGTAGTCGCGCTCCGTAGCGCACCACGAGTCCGCCGGACCAGCGGGAAAGAACAAACATGAGCAAGATAAACGGCAACAACGCTGCGCCCGCCGCGGTCGCGGAGTAATGTTGGACTTGAATGAGATTAAGCGGCAGAAAAAACAAAGTGCCGCCGAGCGCGGCGTAAAGCAGAAGCGTCAACAAGTTCGTTCCGGCAAATGCGCGGACACGAAAGAGCGAGAGCGGCAGCATCGGCTGCGAAACTCGCGTTTCAACGAATAGGAAAACAAGCAGAAGCACGCTCCCGGCGATCAGGACGAAGACGACGGACGGTTCAGTCAAGCTAAGCCGCGATGATTCGATTAATCCGTAAACGAGCGCGCCCAAACCAGCCGCGGCCAAGATCGCCCCGAGCCAATCGACGCGCGTGTTTTCCTTGTCCGAACTTTCCGCAACGTGCCGAAGCGAGATCAGGATGACGAGAATCGCGATTGGAAGATTGATAAAAAACACCGCGCGCCAGGAAACGTGTTCGATCAACCAGCCGCCGAGCAGCGGTCCGATGCCGGTGGTGATCGCGCTAAAGCCCGACCATGTTCCGATCGCGCGACCGCGTTCCTTCTCCGAGAACGAGCTACTGATAATGGCGAGGCTGCCGGGGATAAGAAGCGCTGCGCCCAATCCCTGAAAAGCACGAAACGCAATCAGCTGTCCGATCGTGGCGGCAAATCCGCATGCGGCCGAGGCCGAGGCAAAGACTGCAATGCCAATCAAAAAAATACGGCGTCGCCCGTAATGATCACCGAGCGAACCGCCAATCAGAAGAAGCGCAGAGAGCAGGAGCGAGTACGCTTCGATTACCCATTGAAGATCGACAGCGGTGGCGTTGAGGCTCGATTGCAACGCCGGCAACGCGACGTTAACCACCGTGCCGTCGATGAACGCCATCGCGGAAGCCAGGATCGTGGCAGCGAGAATCCAAGGTCCGCTCGCTTTCGAACATGGCGCCGTCGCCGCTCGGGCCCGGACTACGTTCTCGTCACAAGGGTCTCGAACGATTGCCCACATTTTCGCGAATCAATATTCGCAGAACGCGTCGTCGGGATAGCAATACAACCAACGCTCGCCCGGTTGTGCGGACGCGATCACCGGATGTCCACTCGCGTGCGCGTGTTTGCTCGCGTGACGATTCGGCGAGCTGTCGCAGCACAACGTCGTGCCGCATGTCTGACACGTTCGGAGATGAACCCAACTCGCGCCGATCTTCACGCACTCGACGCACTCGCGAACTTCCGGCTGCTTCACGGAATCGACGCCATCGAGATGAGAGCAACCGCGTTCCGTCAAATCAATTGTCCTTCCTATTGTTTCGGGACGCGAGACGAAGCTGAATTCCCGCGACCGCCATTCCGCCTTCGCCTACCGCCGCCGCACAGCGCTTCACCGATCCGGAGCGGACGTCGCCGGCTGCAAAAATTCCCGGAAGGCTCGTTTCCATGGGCGTCGGTTGATGTTTGCTCGCCCGCCACGCCGGCGCGCCGGCAACCGTGGCTCCCGTTCTAATGAAACCTTTGTCGTCGCGTTCAAGTTCTGCCGGCAACCATTCTGTGCATGGCAACGCGCCCGTCATTGAAAAGACGGCCGGCGTTTTGATCTCCCGCCGTTCGCCCGTGCGCGTGTTTTCGATTCCGACCGCCTCGAGTTTGTTTCCGCCCAACATTTGCCGGATTTCCGTCCGATAAAGAATCTCGATGTTTTTCTGCGCTTCAACGCGACGCGCCAAATAATCCGACATGCGCTTTCGAATGTCATCGCTCCGAACAACGAGCAAAACTTTGCTCGCCCCGTCCGAAAGAAACATCGCTGCCTGGCCGGCGGAGTTTCCGCTGCCGACCACGCATACCGTTTCGTTTCGACAAATCTGACCTTCCAACGCGGTGGCGGCGTAATAAACTCCGCCGCCTTCGAATTTTTCCCGGTTTTCGGCAGCAAGCCGGCGATAGTTCGCGCCACTGGCAATCAAAACAGTTTTTGCGCGCAGAATTGCCGGGCAACCTTCGATCTCGATGCAGGCGCAGTATTCGTCATCGGCGTTGTAGCGTAACGACAGAGCTTCGGCCGGCGTCGAAAACTTTGCGCCGAAGCGGTAGGCCTGTAGTTGCGCGAGCCAGGTCAAATCGCCGCCGCTGATTCCGGTTGGGAATCCAAAAAAGTTTTCGATGAGCGATGACGACCCCGCTTGTCCACCCGGCGCGTAGCTCTCCAGAACAACGGTACTGAGTCCTTCCGAGCCGGCGTAAACTGCGGCCGCGAGTCCAGCAGGTCCAGCGCCGACGATGGTCAGGTCAGAGAAAATTTCCGTTTCATTTTCGCGCGCGAGCGGACGCAGCAGCCCCGCGACTTGCGCGACTTCGCGCAGCGACGGTCGCCGCAATGGCGATCCGGCCGGCGTGATCAATGTCGGTAAATCGCGATTCGTTAGGCGAAAACGTTTGCTCAATTGCTGGCCCTGATCGCTCGCAAGATCGACAAGTCGATGGGGAATGTGATTTTTGTCGAGAAAATCGTCGATAAGATGTCCATCGCGATCATCAGCCGCAGCCAAAACCCGAAAGCCCGCGAACTCGCGGTCACGATTTAGCCGCCGCCGTCGCATAATGAGCGCGTTGACGATCGTTGTGCTGACGGCCGGTATTTCGGCCAACGCGCGACGGAGCTCCGCCGCCGGCACATGAAGGATTTCCGCTTCATCCGAGATCACGCGTACGCTGGCGAGAGCTGACGTCCCCTGTAGCATCGACACCTCGCCGATGAAATCGCGCGCGTGCGCAATCGCGAGAATCTGTTCCGTGCCGTCGCGTTGCTCGACCGCTTCCAATTCGCCGCGCAAAACGATCGTTAGGCCGAGATCGCGCTGGCCGGCCTTGAAGATGACATCGCCGCGCTTGAGCAAGCGTCTTTGTCCTAAAGGTTCAAGCAACGATAACTGACGATCGTCGAGTTTCGGAAACGCGATCGCCTCCGTGTCGCGATAAAACTGTTCATCCTGTTCCTCGGTCGTCGGCGGCATGCTTCAATATCGCAAACGCGTCAACCACGCCCGCGCAAGATCGACAACGTGCTTCTCGTCTTCGACGATGAGGATGCGTTTGCTCGACACCGCGTCCATGTGCGCGCGAGGCGTTGGTTGAACCCGCTACTTCGCTTCGGCGGCGGGTTTGACGCCGGCCTTTTCGTTCAAGAGCGCGGTAAATTCCTGAAGACTGGAAACGATCTGGGGCGCTTTGGTCAGAACTGTGCTCGCGAGTTTCTCAGCATAATCGGGCCGGCGTTGCGACATTTCCGAGAGCGCCATCATCACCGCAAGCGCGTTGTTAATGCCATGTTTGATCTCGCTGAATTTCTTTTGCAGCTGGACCAGTTCTTCGTGGGTGATGGTGCGGTTTGGGTCGCTCATAAATCGGGATTTTCGCTGGAGAAAACTCGGGGCTGTGCTTGACTGGTAGGTTCGAGATTTGTCGTCCTGATGCCTGCGCAAGTTATTAAGATCAGTGGTGCGCGCCAGCACAATTTGAAGAATCTCCACGTCGAATTGCCGCGGGAGAAGCTGGTGGTCATTACCGGTCTGAGCGGTTCGGGGAAATCCTCCCTCGCCTTCGACACGCTCTATGCCGAGGGCCAACGCCGTTACGTCGAGAGCTTGTCCGCTTACGCGCGGCAGTTTCTCGATCAGATGGAAAAGCCGGACGTCGATTTCATCGAAGGCCTTTCGCCCGCGATAGCGATCGAGCAACGGAGCGCGGGCGCCAATCCAAGATCGACAATCGCGACGACGACGGAAATTTACGATTATCTGCGAGTTCTTTTTTCCGCGGTCGGCCAGCCACACGATCCCAGAACCGGCAAACCGATTCATCGACAAACCACCCAACAGATTGTCGATCAAATTCTCGCTTACGAACCGGGGAGCAAAATCATCGTCATCGCGCCGCTGATAGGAAATCAAGCGGGCGAGTTTCGCGACGTGATTGAACGATTGAAACGCGAAGGATTTGTACGCGCGCGGATCGACGGCGAAATCGCTGAGCTCGATCGGCCTGACCCGATTCGGTTAAAGAAAACCGAGCGGCATACGATTCAAGCGGTGGTGGATCGATTGGTCGTGCGCGACGGAATTCGCGTGCGTCTCGCGGATTCGGTTGAAACCGCGTTGAAATGGGGCGGAAACAAATTGTCTGTTTTGAAAGAGAAGAAAACTTCCAACGCCCAATTAGAAGAGTGGGAAGAACAACGGTTCTCGACGGATTACGGGGATGCGGAGACCGGATTTACCCTAGGCGAGCTGACGCCGAAACATTTTTCGTTCAACAGCCATCTCGGCGCGTGCCCGGCGTGTCACGGTCTCGGAACGCAGCTAGTGCTTGATCCCGAACTGATGATTTCGGATCAAACGAAAACGATTGCCGAAGGCGCGATCACGCCGTGGCGCCGGGGGACGAAGCGGATGCGCGCGTATTACCAGAAATTGCAAGGCGCTCTCGTAAAACATTTCCATGTGGATGAAGACGTGCCGTTCGAGAATTTGCCGGAGCCATTCAAGAACGCCCTCTATTTCGGAACGAACGGGACGCCGATCAAAATGAATTTTGCTGGCAACGGCGAAAAGGAAAGGCCGTTCGAGGGTTTGGTGCCGCAAATGCAGCGACTTTACGCGCAGACGCAAAGTGAATTTACGCGGAACCGCATTCGCGCGTTCATGACTCGCGAGCCGTGCAAAGTGTGCGGCGGCGTGCGCTTGAAGCCGGAAATTCTGGCCGTCACGATCAAGAATCGCAGTGGCCGCGAGTTGAACATTCATCAATTCAGCGAGCTGACGACAGAGGAAGCGGCTCGTTACATCGACAATCTCGATCTGGCCGCGGCGCAGAAAAAAGTCGTGGCCGATGTTGTGCGCGAAATCGCATCGCGTTTGCAATTTCTCGTCGAAGTCGGGCTCGGTTATCTGACGCTTGATCGCGAGAGCGGCACGTTGAGCGGCGGCGAAGCGCAGCGAATTCGGCTCGCGACGCAAATCGGTTCCGGGTTGGCTGGCGTGCTTTACGTTTTAGATGAGCCCAGCATCGGTTTGCATCAACGCGACAACGCGCGACTGCTCGGAACGCTTCGGCGTCTGCGCGACCTCGGAAATTCCGTGATCGTGGTCGAGCACGATGAGGAAACGATTCGCGCGGCCGATCACATTGTCGATCTTGGGCCCGGCGCGGGCCCGCGCGGCGGCGAAATCGTAGCGCAAGGGAAACTCGAAGAAATTCTGCGCGCGAAAAACTCGCTGACGGCAGATTACTTGTCCGGCCGTCTGCGCATTCCCATTCCCAGAAACCGGACACAGCCGCGAACGGTTCGCGATCGCGTAACGAAAAACGAAGAGGGCTGGCTGATTGTAAAAGGCGCAACGGAAAACAATCTAAAGAACATCGAGGTCGCGTTTCCTCTCGGCTTGTTCACTTGCGTCACGGGAGTTTCCGGGAGCGGCAAATCGACTTTGGTCGACAACATTCTGCGCCGCGCGCTGTTCAGGCGCTTTTACAATTCAAAAGAGAAGCCGGGCGCGTTTCAGGCGTTGCGCGGCGTTGAACAGATCGACAAAGCGATTGTGATCGATCAAAGCGCGATTGGACGCACACCGCGATCGAATCCGGTGACTTACACTGGCGCGTTCGGGCCGATCCGCGAATTGTTCGCGCAACTGCCGGCGGCGCGAGTGCGCGGCTACGATGCGGGACGTTTCAGTTTCAATGTGAAAGGCGGCCGTTGCGAAAACTGCGAAGGCGGCGGGCTGATCAAGATCGAGATGCATTTTTTGCCGGACGTTTATGTGGAATGCGAGGTCTGCCAGGGCCGGCGTTACAATCGCGAAACGCTCGAAATCACTTACAAAGGAAAAAATATCGCTGACGTTCTCGACATGACGGTCGATGAAGCCGCGCGCTTCTTCCGGAACGTGCCGAGCATTTCCGACAAATTGAACGCGCTGCTCGACGTCGGGCTCGGTTATTTGCGGCTCGGCCAAGCCGGCACCACACTTTCCGGCGGCGAAGCGCAGCGAGTGAAACTCGCGACTGAGCTGGCAAAGAAAGCGACCGGGCGAACGGTTTATATTTTGGATGAACCAACGACCGGCCTGCATTTCGCCGACATCGAGAAATTGCTCCAAGTTTTGATGAAGCTGCGCGAAGCGGGAAATACGCTGATCGTGATTGAGCACAATCTCGAAATGATTAAGTGCGCGGATTGGATCATCGATCTCGGACCCGAAGGAGGCGAGCATGGCGGCGACATTGTCGGAGCAGGATCGCCGGAAGAGATTGTCGATCTTGCAAAAAGTTATACTGGGAAATATTTGCGGCCGTTATTGCAAGCGCGATGAAACGAACACGGCGGATTGTTTTTATCGCGTTGCTCAGTCTCGCTGCATTTCCGGCGCGCGGAGACTTTAACCAGCAACTCGCAGAAGCCGCTCGGCCGCTGAACGAAGGAGTGCCGGAGGTGGCAGCCGCCCGATTACGAGAATTGTTGAAACAAAATCTTCCCGAAGCACAATGGCGCGCGGCCGCGGAAAAATTGCTTGAAGCGCTGGTCGACGCCCATCAGGAGGCGGAAGCGTTCAAGCTTCTTGACGACCCGCGATTGCGGCCAACCCGAACGGCCAATTTCTGGCGCGCCCAACTGTTCGCGAGCTCGGATCGAAAAACTGAGGCGTTGGATCTTTACCAGCAGATCGTCGCTGATTCCGCGTCGCCTTTGAGAACGGAAGCGCGATTTGGCGCGGCAGAGATGTTGCGCGCGCTCGGAAAAACGGAAGGGGCGCTGCAAATGTTTAGTGAATTGTCGCGCGATCCGAAATGGGCAATTCGAGCGCAACTTCGAGAGGCCGAACTCTATTTGGAAAAATCCGACGCCGCGAGCGCGCGACGCGTGCTCGACCAAATGCAACCGCAAGCCACCTCAGAAAAAAAAGAGCGCCATTGTTTGCGCGGCCGGCTCGAAATCGTCCTCGGCCGACCGGACCGCGCGATAACGATTTTTGAATCGCTCGTAAAAAATCCAGGAGCTGCGAGCCACGAAACTTTGACCGCGGCGCTCTTTGGTTTGGCGGACGCGCATCTGCAATTGAAAACGCCGGAAAATGGAGACGATGTGCTAGAGAATTTTATCGAACACCGGCCGTCCGATGTCGATCTTGCCCGTATTTTCGCGAAGCTGGACGAACTGTACCGCGCGGAAAAGAAACCATCGCGAAGCGAACTCGAGCGCTGGACGCGAGATCCGGCGCAGCCACGCCGCGCGTTCGCGCAATGGTATCTCGCGCGATTTGATCTTCGGCTTGGCCGGCGGGATCGCGCGCTGGAATATTTCGCGGCCTTGCGTCGAAGCCATCCGCGAATTCCAGCGCTTGGTTCCGCGCTGCTGGAACTTGCGCAGCTCAATTTGGAAGATCGACATTTCGACGAAACGCTGTCGATTTTGAGCGAAGCGCGCGCCCTCCAGCCAGAACCGGCGACACTTGATCGCATAAATTTGCTCATGGCGCAGGTCCAATATCGCGCCAAGAATCTCGATGCGGCCACTGCGAGCTTTGAACAAATCGCATTTTCCAATTCTTCGCTCGCGTCTCTCGCGATGTTTAACGCGGCGGTGGCGCGACTCAAAGAAGGCGATCAAATACGTTTTCTGGCAGACGTGGAAGAGCTCGGCAAGCGGACAAACGATCAAAGATCACGCGCGGATCTTCGATTGGAAGCTGGATTAATGGCGGCGGCGAAGGGCAACCCTCAAGCAGCCGATTCTCTGCGCGATTTTCTCCGTGAGTTTCCAAACACGGAGCGCGCATCGGAAGCGTGGGTCGCGCTCGCCGAGCTGGCGTTTCATGCGACGCCGCCGCAAATTGATGAAGCCCGGAAAGACTTGGCGCGCGCGGCCGAATCAAAGCCGACGCCAGCCGCGCAGGAACGGGCTGATTATTTGGCGATTTGGCTGGAAGACGCGGTGCGCGGTAATGAAGGGAAAGTTGTCGATCTAGCGAAGCAATTCATTCAGCGGCACGAAACATCGGATCTGCGGGCGTCGGTGCGAATGAAGCTGGGCGAAATTTATTATCGGCAGCAGGATTTCGCGAATGCCGAAACGCAGTTCGAATTGTTGGCCGAACAAAATGCCGCCGGACCATTTACCGAGCGGGCGATATTTTTCGCGGGCGAATCGGCGATGGCGAGCATGGCGGCTCAATCCTTGGAGCGCGCGATCGTTCTTTTCGACCGCGTCGTCCGACTCGACGGGGAATTAAAGTGGGCCGCGCGAAACGAGCAGGCGGTGATTGAACGCAAACTTGGAAAAGCACAGGACGCGCTCGCTCTTTATGACGAAGTCTTGAACGGGAACGCGCGGCCAGCCGAAAAACGGGAGGCGACTTGCGGAAAGGGCGACATTTACTTCGAGATGGGCGCAACCGATCGGCAAAATTACCAGCGCGCGATTGAAGCCTACGATAAGCTGGCATCGGACCGCGAAGCGCCCGGACACTGGCGCAACCAAGCGTTGTTTAAGAAAGGTCTTTGTCTGGAAAAAGAAGCGGACCGCGGCGGAGCACTGGCCAGCTTTTACAGCGTCCTAGACGAGACTTCGCGCGCGGATAAGTCGCATGAATTTTTCTGGTTTTACAAAGCGGGATTTAACGCCGGCCAGTTGTTGGAAGCGGACGCGAAGTGGGAATCGGCGGCGGCGATTTATGAAAAACTCGCGGCTGCCGGCGGATCGCGTTCGGATGAAGCGCGGGAACGGCTTGACCGTCTGCGACTGGAACATTTTTTGCGTCAGGAATAAATGGCCGGACGGTGTCCGGTTTTCTCCTTGCGTTTGGCACTGAAAAGGCTCACCCTTGAGGCATGACAACTGTGACGAAGTTAGCCACGGTCGCCATGTCGATCGCGATTTGCGCATCGGCGTTCGCAGCTCCGCAAAAGAGCGTTGCAACCTCGAAAAAGCCTCTAAAGGCTGTGAGGTGCACTATTATGATCTCTGGTTCTGCCGTTCGGCAGGACTGTGATCGGCTCGCTGTGATCCCGACTACTGCATATCAGCTCGATCGAATCGGCGGCCATTCGGCAGTAAAAGATTGATTTTGGCGAATTGATTTTCGCTGGAATTGAATTCCGGCGCCCTCACGTCGGCACGCACAGTTATTTTTAATTCAAAAACGCGCGCTGCCAGCGCTTTTTTCGGCTTCGAATTTGCCGTCGAGTTTGGGCGAATGAATCCTTCGAGATGCGGCTGCCATTCCTTTGATGATATTCGTGAGCGCCGAATTCGCGGGACAATCCAAACCGTGTTTCAGCGCAAGCACGACGAGCGCACCGTTGAGGTAATCGATTTCAGTTGTTCGGCCGCGCAAGACATCTTGTTGCATCGAAACAATGTTAGGCGAACCGGCATAGGTCGCGTTGATCTCGGTCAGCAAGTCCGCTCCCAGAAAAACGCCTTCGGCCAGAGCGACGGCGACGCACTCGTCAATGACAACTTGCTTCAGACGGTTCAAGCGAGGATCGACAATCTCGCCGACTTTGCTGCGCGTTATCGTCGTGATCGGATTCACGATGCAGTTAAAGACAAGCTTACGCCAAACTTCTGTCCTGATGTCTGGCGGAATGCGACAGTCGAGTCCTGCAGCATTCAGAATCGCGGCAATGTGTGAGCTACGTTCGTGATTTTCGAGCAATGTATAACCGGTCGCCATGTAGCGAATCACGCCGGCGCGTTCGAAAATTGCGCCAAACTGAGTGATTCCTCGCAACACAACGACGCGGCCCCTCAGAACGTCACGCGCGATTTGATCGCTATTCAAACCGTTCTGAAGAGCAACGATTGTTGTATCGTCACGCACGAGTGGTGCGATGGGTTCGAGCGCCGCGGCACTCGCCGGTAATTTGGTCGTCAAGAGAACCAAGGTTTTGGGCCCGATCTGCTCCAACCGCGTCACCGCTCGAACACGAACAGTTTTTTCCTCAATACCTTCAATGCGCAGACCGCTCTTGTTGATTGCGCGAACATGATCCGCGCGCCCAACGAGCGTGACATCATTCTCCGCGGCAAGCTTGGCGCCGTAGAGACTGCCAATCGCCCCCGCCCCGAGAACGATGATTTGCATGACCCGCAGCGTAACATGCGCCGAAGCGAGTCGCGACTAACGGTTCGCCAGCGCCGCACTGAATCAGAGCGACTGAGTTGGCGAATTTTGAACCAATGTCCGCAGGTGCGAAGCCTGCGCGAGCGCAGCACGCGCTTCGTCGTTGCGCCCCATTCTTTCAAGAATGTTGGAAAGCAAAATATACTGACTCGGCTGATCCGGCTGACGACTAATTGCGCGTCGCTGCGCACGGAACGCTTCCTCCAAATTGTTTTGTCGCAACTTGATCAGCGCAATCAAGTGCAGCGCTTCCGCGTCGTGCACGTCCAACCAGCTCGCGTGCGCCAGAGCTGCATCAGCGCCGGCGATGTCGCCAGTTTCCGCGCGAAGCCGGCCAAGCGCAACAGCCGCGCCGTAGTGCCACCAATGTTCGCGCGCAAATTCTTCGATTAATGGAACCGCCGCCGCCGTTCCTTGAACTTCGCGCCGGAGCTCCGCTTCGTAACTGATCAATTCCCAAACGCCGGGATGAGCGGCACGCGCGGTTTCAAGCACACCGAACGCGCCTTTGTCGTCACCGGCTTTGTGACGCACGCAGGCGAGATTTACGGCAGCGACCCACGTTCGCGGATATTCCTTGCTGATGCGCCCATCCGTGTTGAACAAAGATCGAAAAAATGTTTCCGCCTCCGCAGCCTTACCCTCGTGAAGCAAGACATTGCCTAAATTAATTCGAGCCGTCGGATAATCCGGCGAGCTCGCTAGAACACTCCGCAACATTTTCTCCGCGACGGCATAATCTCCCCGGCGCGCGTAAACTTGAGCAAGATTGACCGAGACCCGCGCGCTTTCACCGCCGGCCGCGAGCGTGCGTTGATAAAATGTTTCTTCGTTCGCCCAATCGCTACTTCGGACAAAACTTCGGGCGCTCAAGCTGACGACAGCGATCAACGTGCACGCACTCAGCAGCGGCCGACAACGAATCGGAAGTTCAATCGCGCATCCGAAAACGAAGATCAAGAATCCGACCGCCGGGAGATAGAGCCAGTGTTCTGCGACGGTGGCGTTGAGCTGGACAACGTTTGAGATCGGAAGATAAGCGGCAAAGAACCAACTCGCACCGAAGATGCGAAGACGTTGTCCGCGGCCATTTTTGATTCCGCCATAAACAAAAACCGCGAGCAGCAGCAACCCTAAGATCGACAAGTATTCGGTCCCGATTGTTCGCCGCCAATCCGAATTGCTTCGCCAGCCCGCCGGATCGACCACCGTGCGCTCCATGTGCAGGTTTGCCGGCACTATCATCAATCGCGCATAATCGCCGAGCGAACGCGCCATCAATACCGCCCGGACTGGAGTAGTCCAGCCGGCTTGCGGCTGCGCCATCGGACGTTCTCCCGGAAATTGGCGCAGACCGGCGTAGGTCGCCAAAATGAGGGCGCAAAAAACAATTGTCGCGACACGACGGCGAAATGAAAAGTCTCGTTCGACGAACAGCAGATGCGCAACAAAGAGAACGATCCAAACGCATGCGATCTCGCGTGAGAGAAGTGCGAGCAAGCCGCTGACAATGGCCAACGCGTAAAGACTGATTCGAGCAGCCGAGCGCGGTACTTTCCGCGCCTTTAGAAATAAGAGCCAACCTGCGGCCGCAAACAAAAACGATAAACTGTCGGCCCGGCCGGAAATGTAATCGACGGCCGCGCTGTGAACTGGATGAACCACCCATAAGACAGCAATGAGGAACGCACCGCCCGAAACCCACGATCTTCGCTTTTGCGCGCGCTTACAAGGTCCGGGGACAACGCGCCGGCAAAGTAACGAGACGAGCAAGTGCCGAAGCAAAAAGTAGAGAAGTATTCCGCTGCCGGCGTGAAGCAGAACGTTAGTCAGATGAAATCCAAACTCGTCGGTGTTCCAAAAAAAGTAATCCCAGATAAAAGAGATGTTTTGAACCGGCCGATAGTGAACCGACAACGAGTCGAGGAACAAGTAATGCCGAAACGATTCCGGGATCAAAAGCGGACTTTTGATGAACGGATTGTCGTGGGCAAGATATTGATCGTCCCAAATCCGTTGCCCCTGGAGAGCTGGCGAGTGGATTAAGATCGCTACGAAGAGAATGACAGCGCAGCGGAGCCAAGCCGCGTTAATTAGTCGGGCCACATTTCGTTTCCAGGAACTGGGCCCGATCGACTCGAGTGAATGTCGATCTTGTGTCGGCCTAACGACTGGGGTTGAGACAGTCATGTTTGTTTGTTCGCGGTCCTTCAGTAAAACGCGAAAGCGTCCTTTCCGGTTCGGAAGGACGCTTCCGTCATAAGAACCAGAGGTTGTGACTACGGTGAGTAAGGCGACCAGAACCCGGTGTCCGCGACGTCGGACAACGTGCTAAACGCGCCTGCCGGAACGGTTGGGAGCGTGTCGACGGTTTGAGCGCCGTAATCGTCTCCAAAAAGATCCTGACCTGTATTGAAAAGGATGGAGTTCTTCTTGAGATAATTAGTCCAATCAGCAACGTTGACCACGTCGCCACTTTTTCGGCCGGTCTCGATTGCGTATTGGTCGACTGCTCCGTCAATCATCCGGAGGTCGTTTAGGATCTTGGATGCTTGCGAGCGTTTCCGGGCCCGGAGGAAGCCAGGGACCGCAATCGCGGCCAGCAATGCGATGATTGCGACCACGATCATGATTTCCACCAGGGTGAAGCCGGCGTGTTTGGTTTGAAGTCTTTTAAACATGATTGCGTTTATTTAGTTAATTAGTTCGTAGGCGAGTCGTGATCGCCGGACTTCGCGTCCTTTTCTCACGACTCATTCCCTGCCACTCGGTTTGAATTCGAATGACAGGAGAATGAATCGTCAGATTCTTTAAGGACCGTATGGCGACCAGAAACCGGTGCTGGCCACGTCCGACAACACTGTGTAGTCGGCTGCCGGCACTTGCGGGATGGTGTCAACCGTTTGGGCTCCATAAGCGGTGCCCAGAAGGCTCTTGCCGTTGTTGTAAAGGAGCGAACCCTTCTTCAAGTAGTTCGTCCAGTCAGCAACGCCGACCACATCACCGGTTTTGCGGTTCGTTTCGATCGCGTACTGGTCACACGCTGAGTCGATCATGCGCAGATCGTTCAGAATGCGGCTGGCTTGCGAACGTTTGCGCGCCCGGAGGAATCCCGGAACGGCAATCGCCGCGAGTAACGCGATGATCGCAACTACGATCATGATTTCCACGAGGGTGAAGCCCCCGCGGCGTTTGTTGATGGCGTTTAACATGCTATTGCTTTCTTTATCTCTTGTTTGTTTGACTGCGCTCCGCGATGTGATCGCGAAGTGGCCTTTAATGAGCAGTGTTAATGCCAACCCCGGTGAAATCTGACTCCCTTGCCGGACGCTTTTCCCTCGGGCTCGGCCATTTGGTCTTCGTCGCGGTCTTTATCCTTCGCCTCTGGGCTCTAATCCGCCTCACCCATTCGCCGCTCCTTCTGCCGACGCGTGGCGACATGCACTTCTACAACGATTGGGCGCGAGAAATCCTGCAGGGGCAATTCGTTCAGCACCTGGCCTTCTACGGACTGCCGGGCTACGCCTATTTGCTCGCGTTTCTTTACAAGCTTTTTGGCCAGAATCCTTTTGTGCCCGGCCTGCTCCAGGTCACACTCGATGCCGGAGTCGCGCTTCTGATTTACCAAATCTGTGTCGCTATCTTCGCCGCTGTAAGATCGACATCTTCCACAACCCCGCGACTCATCGGCGTAATCGCGGCACTCGGTTGGGCGTTCTTCGTTCCGGCCCAGGCCTATTCGGTCGTGCTAATGCCGACCGCGTGGTTTGTTTTCGTCTTCTGGTTCGTTGTTTGGCGAATCGTGCGGAACAACGACGCGCTCTCGACCCTCGAATTTTTTCTGCTCGCATTGCTGGTTGGTTTAACAGCAACTGCGGTGGCAACCGTCCTCGCGATCGTTCCACTGCTTGTCGCAGCATTGTTTCGATCTAAAGCCCGCGCCCCGCGCGTGTTCGCACCCCGGCTGGCGCTTATCATCGTCGGATTGGCGCTTGGCACTTCGCCCTGCTGGTTTCACAATTACTTCATTGCGAAAGATCCGGTCCCCCTTTCCGCGCACAGCGGTATTAATTTCTGGATCGGCAACAATCCCGAAGCGAATGGTTATCCGCGTTTTCCGCCGGGACTTCGCGCCGGTCAAGCGGCGATGCTTCAAGATTCGATCACTCAAGCCGAAGTCGCCGCCGGGCGTCCATTGAAACACGCAGAAGTTTCCGCTTATTGGTCAGGCCAAGCGAAATCTTACGTCAGTGGTCACTTCGGCGACTGGCTGAAGTTGCTTGCGCGCAAACTGCGCAATTTCTGGAGCGCGTTTCAGTATGATGATCTCAGCATCATCACCAGCTTGCGCGAACAAGGCGTGGTTCTGCCGGGAATTTCTTTCGGCGTCGTTGCGGCGTTTGCAATTCCCGGAATTTTTCTCGGCTGCTGGGTGGCGCCGCGAGCGCGCTGGGTCCTCGCGGCAATTCTGTTCTCGATGAGCGCGCTCCTAGCTGTTTTCATCACTGAACGCTATCGACTCGTTACTGTCCCCGGCCTGTTGATCTTTGCTGTTTTCGGATTGTCGATCTTGTGGCAGGCCATCATCTCAAATCAACTTCGCGTCGCCGCCATTTACGTTTTCGTCCTGATCGGGGCGACAACGCTGGTCGCCTGGCCGCAGCGAAATCCGTCGCTTTGGGCTCTCGACGCTTACAACTCAGGTTGGCAGGCGCTCGAATCAAACAATCTCGAGCTCGCCGAGCGAAAACTTGCGGTCGCCTATGCTTACGTTCCAGATAATTCGGAAACGCTTTTCGCGCTTGGCAACTTGCGGTTCGCTCAAAACGATCGAAGCGCAGCACAATCGTTCTATCACACCGTGCTCAATCTCGATCCAAAACATAAAGGAGCGTTCAACAATCTCGGCGTCATCGCGCTTGATGCCTCGCAACTCGATGAAGCCGAGAAATGGTTTCGTCTGGCAGAAGATGTCGATCCTCGCAACGGCAAGACCCATTTTCTGCTCGCGAAAACATTGCTCGCCAAAAACGATCCCGACAACGCTCGAGCGGAGATCGAGATGGCGCTTGAACTCAATCCCGGGCAGCAAGAGTTCGTCGCGCTCAAAGCGCAACTCGAATCCAAGTCGCAGTGACTAACTTTTTGAAACGCGCCGAATGGATCGTGGCGGGTTTTCTTTCCGCAACGGTCGTTTTTCTCCTGGTCGTTCGGCTCACTCATGCCGGCGCCCTTTGGCGTGATGAATGCGCCATTGTCAATCTCGCGCGGATGCCGGGCGTCACCGAGATCGCGCAGAATTTTCAACACGAAGCGTTTCCGCTTCCATTTCCAATTCTCGTTCGCTTTTACACCGATGTTTTCGGAACAAGCGATGTCGCACTGCGCAGTTTTGGATTTCTCGCCGGCGTCGCGGTGCTGAGCGCGATTTGGATTACGGCGCGGTTAATCGGTCGCGGCCCGCCGCTGATTGCGCTCGCGTTGCTCGGCCTCAACACGACTTTTCTTTTTTGGGCAACAACTGTCCGCGGCTACGGGCTCGGTTCAGTCTTCATCATCCTCGCCTTCGGCTTGATCGCGACTCTGCTCAGCGAGCTCCCAAGGTCCCGAGTCATCAGCGCTGCTCTTGTTTCACTCGTGGCCGTGCAATGTCTCGTTCACAATCTCGCGCTCGTTGCTGCGCTGACTATTTCCGCCGGCACCGTTTCTCTGCTGCGCCACGATTTCAAACGCTTGATCATTTTCCTAGGCATTCTTGCGCTCTGCTTCATCTCGTTCCTGCCATATTTGGGCGCGTATTCGAATTCGTGGAGTCAGGTCGTCGAATTTCCGGTCACGCCGCGCTTGCTCTGGAACCAATTCAATTTCGCTTTGGGCAATCCAAATGCCCCGCTCGCCTTTCTCTGGCACGTCACATTCCTCGTTTTGCTCGGCGCGGCGCTCTGGAAACTTTGGCGCTCGCACTCCAACAAGCAAGACTCGGACGGGAATCTTTTGGTCTTTGCTTCGCTTACGGTGATCGCGGCGGCGATCGCCTATTATGAATTTCTTCAAACACTCAGTTATCTGACCCGCTCTTGGTATTTTCTGGCCTTAATTTCTCTGCTCGCGGTGGCGCTCGATTCTTTGGGCGCAGTTCTTAGCGACCAAAAAGGGATCCGAATCGGCCGGCTCACCTTCGCCGTAATCGCTCTGATTATTCTACCGATTAACGTCTGGCCGAAAATCATCGAACGCCAGACCAACATCGACATCGTCGCGCAAAAAATAAGTCAGGACGCGAAACCGAACGATCTGATCGTGCTCGCGCCCTGGCAGTACGGCATTTCTTTCAACCGCTACTATCATGGCACGGCGCCAGCGATCACGTTGCCGTCGATAATCGATCTTCGCGTCCATCGCTACGATCTTTTCCGCGAAAAAATGCTTTCCGAACATCCGATCGATGATGTTCTGGAAAAAATTCACCAGACGCTCGCGAGTGGAAATCGTGTTTGGATCGTCGGAGGAATCAAATTGCCGCCGATTGGCCGCGAACCGCGCATCTTGCCGCCCGCGCCGAACGCAAATGTTGGTTGGGACAACGTCGCTTACAGCGATGCTTGGATGGAACAACTGGGCGCGTTTGTTCGCACGCACAGCGAGCGCGGCCAGAATATTCCTGTGCAATCGGACCAGCCGATCAATCCATTTGAAGACGTGCCGCTGATCGTGATCCGCGGCTGGCAATAGCTAACGAAGGCACTGAAGCTGCTCGAATCGACAAGCATGAGCCCCACTCGCGATTTGCGCACGACGTTTGTCGTCGTACTCGCGCTTGTCGCGATGACGTTGAAGCTCGCGCTCGCTTATAACACGATCGGCACGAACGATGCAGTTTTCTTCTACGGCTTCGCCAAAGTGCTGAACGAACACGGACTGGAATGGACTTACGCGCACAGTCGCTATTTCAATCATCCGCCGCTCACCGCCTATTTTTTGCGCGGCATCTTTTTGCTGACCGAACAGAAATGGTGCCAGGAACTCGGTATCCATTTTCCGTTTCTGTTGCGGTTGCCCGGAATTGTTGCTGATTTTCTCGTCGTTCTCGTCCTGCTTCAGTTTCGTAAGATCGACATCCGCATTCCAATATGGGCGCTCGCGCTTTTCGCGCTGAGTCCGGTCTCGCTCATGGTTTCGGGATTTCACGGCAACACCGATCCGGTCATGGTTTTGTTTTTGGTATGCGCGGCGTGGATGTGTTTGCGAGATCAGCCCGCGCTTACCGGATTGTTTTTTGCGCTCAGCTGTCAGATCAAAATTGTGCCGCTCCTTTTTCTGCCGGCGCTCGCGCTTTTTTGGTTCTCCCAAAATAAAAGCCGTGGATTTTTGATCACCGGAGCGATCACGACTCTAATTCTGTGGTCCGAGCCGTTGCTCAAATTCCCGATTCTGTTTTCGAAAAATGTTCTCGCCTACGGAAGCTATTGGGGCACGTGGGGAATCACTTATTTGTTTCGCTCAACCGGATTGCCCGAGTTCAGTCGGCTGTCGTTTTTTGATCTTGAGCCCGCGCAAAACATTATCGTGACCATTTTGAAAATCATCATTGTCACCGGCGCGCTTTGGATCGCCTGGCAACGCCGAAATGCGCGCGGCCACGCCTTCGTCGAATCGATCACTTATACGTGGCTCGTCTTTTTCATTTTCGCGCCGGGAGTCGGCGCGCAGTACCTGATTTGGCTCGCCCCGTTCATTCTGATTTCGTCGCCGACGTTTTACGCCGCGCTCACAGTCGCCAGTTCCATTTTCCTGTTTGCGTTTTACAACATCACCTCCGGCGGATTGCCGTGGAAGGTTGCGCTCGCGATGGATGATTCCAAACAACACTGGATTACCTGGTCGCTGCTGCCCTGGCTCATCATCATTGGAGGCTCGATTCTGCTTTGGAGAAAAACTGCTGACGGTCGACTTGATCTGCGCTTACTTAAGTTGGTGAAGTTGCGCGCCGAAAGCGCGTAAACGATGACCGAAACTCAATCCCGACTCCGCAGGATCGACATCGTTCTGCTCGCGATCATTTTCGTGATCGCGATTTTTCTGCGAATCACCCCTCATGCATTTTCGCCTGGCGCGACGTTGCATTTTTTGGCGCCGCTTCATCCGCAACCGGCCTGGAGCAAAATCGGATTCGATGAAGGACTTTATCGCGAGTACGTCAACGCGCTGAGTAAGGACGGACTCAGTTCTTATCCCGACATCGTCCAGGGTTACATCGACGTTCAGAAAAAACTGCCGGGCTCAATTCTGCCGCCGCTGCGTTTTCTCTACATCTTCGCCGCTTACAGTTGGCATTCGATTTTCGGAACCGAAGCGCTCGAGGCGCTCTATCTAGTCGCCGCGTTCTTTAGCATGCTCACGCTGGCCCTCGCGACGTTTTTCGCATGGCGAATTCGCGGACCGACCTGGGCCGTCGCCATCGCCGCGTTCATGGCGTTCGCGCCAACCCAGCTCCACATGTCGCAACACGCGCTGGTCGACGGCTTCTTCACATTCTGGGCAACGCTCGTTCTCTGGTTGCTCTGGGAAAACTTGCAAACGCCGCGCGATTGGCGCTGGCTCGGTGCTTACGTCGTTGCGCTCGCGCTGCTTATTTTAACGAAAGAAAATTCCTTTTTCGTTTGGGTCGCCCTGATCGCTTTGCTCGTCACAAATCGCTGGTTGAAATTTGGAAACGTCACCCGCGAGCTCGTCATCGCCACCTTTCTAGGCCCGTTGCTCGGCGTCGTCGTACTGATCTTCCTCGCCGGCGGAATCGACATGTTCATTCAAAGTTACCAACTCTCGGTCGGCAAAAATTTCCAACTTCATTACGCTATCCTGACCGGTGACGGCCCGTGGTATCGCTACCTTGTCGATCTAATGCTAGTCAGCCCGATCGTCTTGATTCTCGGTATCGGAACAATCTTTCGATTGAACCGCACGATGAAGCCGGAACTCTTCCTGTCGATCTTCATCGCCGCGAGTTACCTGGTGATGTGCAACGTGAAGTACGGAATGAACCTTCGTTACGCGAACATGTGGGACCTGCCGCTGCGATTCCTCGCTTTTAGCCAGATTGTCTGGCTCGCGTCATTCGCAAAACGATTTCAGACCGCGATCATCGCCTCCGCAGTCGTGCTCCTCGCCGCGATTGAGTTTCATCAATACATCGTGCTCGCGGTGCGCTATCCGCTTTACGAATTGATCACGCACGATCTGTTGCAGGCGTTGTCGATCTTGAAGTGATCTATAGGGGAAGCTGCTAGCTTCCCGATCCCAACGCCGAATCCGCCGCCTTCAGGATAAACTTGTCTTCGTTATCGCTGAGACCGTTGAGAAAGCTTCGGACTCGGTGGAATGATTGGCGCAGGAAAAGTTCAGCCGCAGCGTTTTTCTGACCTGGTCGTTCGCCGTTGCCCTGCGCCGATTGAACTTCCGAATCCCACCGGCTCAATACCGCCGTCGATGCAAACAAATCCATCGCCGCGCCCGCAATCCGTTCCTGCACCAGCTGCATATCGAGAATCGGTTCGCGATAAAGAATAAGCGATTTGTTTACCGCCAAATTGAATTTCCGAACCAATCGCCCAAGCTGGCTCGCAAACGATTTCAATTCCGCGCTCCGCACCGGCACATCGGGAATTCGCACTGTCGCGCCTAGTCGACTCATTCCCGCGTTCCAGGCTTTTCCAATTCCGCCTTCGCGCGTCGGTTTCAACATCGTGTCGTAAATTTCCTTGAACTCCATGCCCGGCCCGCGCATCCCGACGAGCGCGATGAACGATTTCAATACTTCGTTGCTGCCCTCGCCGATCTGATTGATTCGCGCATCGCGGAGCATCCGTTCAAGCGGAAGATCGGTCATGTAAGCCGCGCCGCCATGGACCTGGAAGGCGTCGTTGATGCATTCCCAAAGCAGCTCGGTCGTGAAAACTTTCAACATCGCGGTCTCGACCATGTAATCTTCCAGACCGCGGTCGATCAGTGACGCAGT
>Ga0070707_100000048_pt1 | contig 103194 bp, 112 predicted proteins | sample KBSK5502metaG_FD_65468 | JGI IMG/M metagenome (GOLD analysis project Ga0070707, IMG submission 65468) | Corn, switchgrass and miscanthus rhizosphere microbial communities from Kellogg Biological Station, Michigan, USA - KBS K5-50-2 metaG | ecosystem: Host-associated > Plants > Roots >... | reverse complement strand
AAATTACAAGTTCTTGTCAAATCCGGATTGTTTAAATAGCCGATCGGGAGTTTATCGCGTTCCGGAGTGTGCCAGGTGCGGGATTGAGGCGGCTTGGCAAAGTACTGCACCTGTCAAAGAGTGGCAATCTTCTCCTTCGACTCGAGCAATATCCTGTGCCAATAATTGGCGCACAAGTCTGCGACTACAAACTGCGAAGCATCGGTGTGGTCAATAACATTCTGGGTCCCGCGAAGACTCCATACGTCTCTGTGAAACCCGTCTCGAATGTTGACGGCGCACTCGTCGGCCGGGTCATCTACCAGGTCGAGAAGGATTAGGAGCATCAAAAAGAAGACTTGACTGAGACACTGGAACAGGTACCGAGAATTCCGACGGGTCCTAGACCTGCTCGTCTCTGTCCCGAGTGTAAGGGTTCGAAGTTAATCCGCGACTACGACACCGCGGAAGTCGTATGCATGACATGCGGCTTCGTAGTTACCGACAAGATTGCAGATTCTCGCCCCGAATGGCGTGCTTTTGACGATGAGCAGCGAGCAAAGCGAGCCCGAACCGGGGCGCCTATGACGTTCACTATTCATGATAAGGGTCTATCGACCATCATTGACTGGAGGGATCGTCCCTCCGGCACGAAGAGCGTCAGCGCTGACCAGCGTATAGAACTGTACAAGCTGCGGAAATGGCAGCGCCGGGTTCGAGTCTCAGACGCGACTGAGCGGAATCTCGCTGTTGCACTGTCCGAGCTGAGCAAGCTTTCCGCCGCCTTGACGCTTCCCAAGAATATTCTGGAAACTGCTTCAGTGATCTACAGACGCGCGATCAAAAAGAGACTCATTCGAGGACGATCAATCCACAACGTAACGGCCGCAGCCATCTACATGTCGTGTCGTCAGTGCGGAGTACCGAGAACACTCGACGAGATTGCGTCCGTCTCTACGTTGAACAAGAAAGACATTGGCCGCAGTTACCGGTTCATGCTTCGAGAGCTCGGGATGTTCGTTCCACCTTCGGCCAACCGTAGCTATGCGGCTCGGTTCTCCAATCGTCTCGTGATTTCCGGGAAGGCAGAAGGGATCGCGATCCGGATTCTAGAGATAGCACGTCAGATGAAGCTCACTAGTGGCCGAGGTCCGGCGGGTATTGCTGCGGCATCCACATACATTGCGACCGTGCTGACGAATGAACGAAAGACTCAGCGAGAGATCGCGGAGATCGCAAATGTGACCGAGGTTACTATCCGAAACCGGTACAAGGAACTGTTAGAGAAGCTCATGATCGAAGTCCCGCTCTAAGCGGACTTAGGCTACTCTGCTGGTCAAGCGAGCTCTTTGAGTTCGGAATCTACAGATCGGTCTCGGCCTAGACAAATGCGGACCAGGCTGGGAATTTTCAGCTTGAATCCAGTCCGGTATGATTACTGCCCGAATGAGTTCTTGAGTCGTGATTCCCCTCTCTTTCGCGAGTTTCGTTAACTGAGAGAAAGCATCTGTATCGAGAGACTGGATGAACCTGCTTGATCTTATTCTCAGTCGGCTATCTCTCGCCTGCAACGTCAACCAAAATACTCGGTTAGGAAAAATAAGGTCAATGTGTAGAATGCCGCACAGTAGTCGTGTTTCGCGTCACCTGTATACCAGCCGTACGTGCGATGCGACTGCAATTGAGGGCGGGCCTAGCTGTCGAGTAGGAGCTTGGGGCGGTGGAGGTATAGTTTACTTGCCGCGGGTTCTCTTGGTAGACTCGCTGGCGGCTTCTTTCAGCAGTCTATTGGTGTTCTCGGTTCCACCGCCAAGTTTCAGCGTCTGTTCGTGTGCCTCTGACAATCGTTTGGTAGATTCGATGATGTCCGCGCGGCGAGTCTGATCGGCGTTCGAGGATAGTTGAGTCATTGTCTTGGTGGCCTCTTTGAATTTCCCGGCTGCCAGTTGCTTGTAGTATTCTTCGAGGCCTTGGTAGTAGGCGAATTCTGACATGAGGCTGTTGCGTATTCCCTGTGTGTACTCTTCATCGTTCTTTGCTGGTCGAATGTTCACGGATGAGTTGATGGTTTGTTTGGACCCGTCGACCGCGTCGCCATAAGAGACTTGGACGTTAAGCAGTTGACCCTTGAAGCCCTCTGGCATGTTGACTTGGCCCCATATCTTTGCGATATTCTCTAATGCGTTGATTTTGACCGGGGGTCCTGGATAGTTGAGGATGCGAACGTCTGATGGTTGAAAGTCGACCGTGATGTTTCTTCCCGCAACCTGGCTTACCGCGTTCTCCTGCATCACAACGGGCAGCTTGTCTGCGTCCGTTACGTGGTAGAGGACTCCGCCGGAAGCATCGGCTAACGCCTTGAGAATGTCTTCGCGGTAGTCTTCACCGATGCCGAATTCGATCATCTTGAAGCCCTGTGGGGGTTTCAGCGCCGAGTACGGTTCAGGTTTGGTCACGTCAGTTGGGTGACCGTCGGTGAGGAGTAGGATCCATCCCGAGCCGCCGCTCTTTGCAGCCATATCGAATGCTGATGTGAGTGCGGAGTAGAGTGCTGTCATGCCTGTCGCTTTGATTCCCGGAAGGGTTGTGGAGAGGTTGGTGTCGGGGTAGGTGTGGACTGAGTCTGAGAAGGTGATGAATGAGACCTTGTTTCCGGTCGGGATTCTGCTCCAGTATTCCTGGGCTCCTTTCTTGGCGAGTTCGAGTTTCTTTCCGGCCATCGAGTGGCTCGTGTCTAGGACAATGATGTGTTGGAAGCCTCTGGCCTCTGCCTGTTTCTCGGCGACGAGTGTGATCTTGAAGACTGCTTCTACTTTGGAGTCGTACGAGTAGCTGTGGCTTAGCTCGGTTCTAACGGATAGTGTCATACTGTTACTCTCTCCATCTTACCATTTTCGAGGATGAGGACTCCGGCCTTGCCGCCGTGGTATCTGCTGGAAAAGACGGTTATGACTCGTCCATCCATGTCTTCTCGGAAGCCGTCGACGACTTCGTGTCCGCGGATGATTCCCTTGAGCCCGTTATTTTCGAGGAATGTCTTAGTCGCTTCGGTGCCGTAGTAGTATGCTCCTTTTCCTCTTACGCTTGGTATGAACTCGTCAATCGATTCTCTCGGATCATTCCATAGGAGCTGGAACGCAATGGGATCGTCAGGGTTCATGTCTGGCCAGGGGAGGGATGCGATCTCAGACACGTGTTCCATGCCTTTTGCGATTCCGCCGTGTAGGCAGAGGTAGTCGTTCACGACGACTGCGTAGGGCATTGCTTGGAAGAATTCCTTGAACTTGTCATAGCTTCCCTCGCCAAGCTTCTCTGTAACCTCGTTCGTGAATCCGTAGTAGGGATTTGTCAGAGGGCTTTCGTGGTTGCCCCGGAGCATTATTGTCCGGTGAGGGTCTTCGAGGAGCGTTGATGCTATGAGTCCGAGATTCTCTAGACTCTTACTCCCTCGGTCAACGTAGTCGCCGAGGAAGACGATCAGGTCCGCGTCGTCGAAAAATTTGTCGATGACTGTTTGTGTCACGTCTATTGCACCGTGTGTGTCTCCGACGAAGATTACTCTGTCCTCATACCTCGGGTTTAGTAGGGGTCCGGCGAGCTCTGCTTGGGCTTCACCGATCACCCTGAGCGCCTCTGCGGCTTCAATCATTCAGTCACGAGCTTCACGATAGTGCCTGTGCCGAACTTCAAAACGTTATTCGGCTTGACTTCGACACTATCGCTGACTCGCTGAAACTCTTTGCCGTCATAGAGGAAGGTGCCGTTGAGGCTTCCTAGATCCTTCAGCATGAGCCTGCTGCCGCTGAAGCTGAGTGAGGCGTGTTTCCTGGAGACCTCTTGGTCGGGTATTACCACTACGTTCTCTGGGCTTCTACCGATGGTTATGGTGGGGAAGTCGCCGAAGTCGATACTGACCTTAGTCTTGAGGAGAGATGACGCTGGGGTGTTGACGAAGGTTAGGTAGTAGTGCGAGCCAGAGGGCGGTGGACTTGGTTGGGCTGTTTGCTGGAAGCTCGCCATGGGGCTTGGGCGGAAGTCGGGTGGTGTTGGTGCTGCTGTCTGGTTGTCGTCTGGTTCCGGTTCGGCGGAGGGTCCTGAGAGTACGAATGAGGGTTTCTGGGATCCGAAATCGTCGCTCGGTGTCATAGGCTCCGGCGCTTCGATCTTTTCCGGTTCTATGGGCTCCGCTTTGAGCGGTTCGGCCTCTTCGTCGTCCTCGTCCTTTCCTTTCTTGCTCTTCTTACCCTTCTTTTGCTTCTCCTTCTTCGGTGAGTCTTTTGGAGAGTCTTCCCAACTGGATGACTTGTCCTCGTTTGTTGATGTGTCGTCGGATGATTCTGAGGAGCCGAGTAAGCTGGCCATGTCGATGCCTTTCGAAGCGACCTTGGCTCCGGGTCTCTTGTCACCGCAGCCGTCGCAGAACGTCCGGTAATCCTCGTTTTCGGCACCGCACGATGGACACTTCCAGTTCCCGGTCGAAGATGCCTGAGGCGTTGATACTTCGACACTGGTTCCGGTTCCGGTTTCGATTTCGTCATCGTCGGTTGCGGGCTTGGAATGACGGAGTTTCATGGACCAACTGGAGATTGGTTGCGGGACGCGGTTTAATCTCTGACAGTACCGAGGGTCAGTGTCACTAGAGACATTTTCGTTTTGGGTCACGGTCTTCCCCTCTCGTCGAAGAGACGTAGAGAGGATTCTCTGACAACTATTGCCGATTGCGTAATGAGTGGATTGCGGTGGGAGGAAAACAGCCCCAAGCCTCCGTCCTAGCTAAGCCCCATCACAGCCTTCCGGCACCTACAGGGTTCTTCGCCCCGTCACTCGTTACGGTTCTCTCACTTCCTCTTGGCTTTGCATTCGCACTCGGGTTTCAAGGGAATACTCTGACCTACGTTATCACGGTCATCAGCTTCGGGCTCCTCACGGCCCTCGACCTCAAGACTGGATTCCTGAGATCCATTCTAGGCTTTGCTGCCACACTCCTGACTCTGTCCTACATTCTTCAAAACTCAGCATTCTCCTCCCAGATCTCCTCAGCTGGGCAATTCACATTTCTATTCGTAGCCCTTCCCCCCGCTGCCGGCGTCTTCCTGTCTACGATTCTCTTCTCTAGAAGGGAAATTTATCGGGTTCCTAAGCAGATGATCCTGGCGACACTCGCAACCGGCATTGGACTCGTTGTCGGTGCGTCGAAAAGTACAGGTGCGAATCTTATTGGATCTTCCCTCTTCTCGGCATCATTCTTCATCGGGCTAGGTCTGGGGGCAAACTGCATTCAGATGGTCCTACTATTCGTCCTCGACAAGTTCTGGCAAAAAAAGAGATTCTCGATGGCTGTAATGCCACCGGCTTTCTTCTCATACAACGCGATCATTGGATACCTATACTTCACTACATTTAATCCGGACCTTGCCTACGTCTTCTTCTCCTCGCTAGGATTCCTGCCGATCCTGGCCGTGGCCGGAATCGTCGCGTCTTCAGTAGCTGTCAGAATGTTAGGCGCTCCTGTGCCTGCAAAGATCTCGTCAGGACCCGCGAAGACCTCCGCTCCATCCGCTGCTCCGCCTAAGATCAGGGTTTCAGGAGATCATTCCATCAAACTGGGTCACGTTGAGACAATCAAGATCGCCACAGAGTCTGAAGGAAAACCGCGAGATATGGCCACGATTGACGCTTCGATACAGACTCCAGCGGGCAAACGTGATTCCCTGAGACTGTCACATGTCTCGGTCGGCAGATACAACGCGGCGTACGCCCCCGGAAAACCAGGCAACTACAATGCCCATATCGTGGTGACGAGTAAGACACATCAGACTTCCAAAGAATCTTTCTCGTTCAGCGTTCAGTCTCCGCCACCAGTCATCACCCATCCTCCGCCCGCGCCAGTCTCCCGTCCCTCACCACAGGTTTCTCGTCCACCACCGGTCTCTCGTCCCGCTCCCACGCCAGTACCCGTCCAACGTCCAAGCCCGCCACCTGTAGTGACGCTTCCACCTCCACCCTCCACACCGCTGCCGAAGACCGGTCTTCCGAGTCTCGAAAAGTGGGACCCGAGGATCTGGGTGAACCAAGAGATTCATGGGTACCGCGTGGTCGAACATGTCGCAACCGGCGCTACAGGTTACGTGCTCCGCGCGACGTTTGGTCAAGCGGCGACGGAGATGGCGCTGAAGATCCCGATTTTGAGGATGACTACTCGCGTTAGGGCGGTGAACGAGCCTACTGCGGGAACTATCACATTGAACGAGACTATGTCAGAGGCGACCCGGCTATTGGAGTTGTCTGGTCAGTCAAAGTATGTTGTCCAGATACGAGGGGTCTTAGTGGACCGGCTGAATGTGCAGGAGATCGTTAAAGGGAATACCGCGCTCTACTACCGTAGCCCGCCCGCTATTGTGATGGACTTCTTGAAGGGTGGGACGGCGAAGAGGCTGATCGAGGATCCGCAATACGAGCCGTTGTACTATTCTGAGAAGTGGGGCGGTATTGTGGTGATGCTTGGCCAGATGATGGCGCAAGCGCTGGATATGATTCACAAGGCAGGATTCGTCCACTTGGATGTGAAGCCGCAGAATGTATTGTTCACTTCTAAGCCGCCGTTGACGGGGCAGGATATGCTTGACCAGATGGTGGCCGGGTCGTTGGTGCCGAAGCTTGCTGATCTAGGCTCCGCGGTCAAGAATGAAGGAAAAGTGGTTCAGTTCACTTCTGAGTATGCGCCGGGTGAACAGGTTCTCGGTGAAGAAGCGGACCCGAGCATGGATGTTTACGCTTTGGGTGCGACGCTGTACACGATGCTGACGCGGACCCCGGTTCACTCGAACTCTCTGATCGAGGCGATGAACAATCTATCCAACAATCCTAGCTCAAACAAGGCGGCGAACGATCTCGAATCCGCATGGGACTCTTTCAGCCCCGACCTATCAAAAATTGATCCGAAATTCTCGGCAATCACTCCGGTCTTGAAGGATATGCTAGCGAAAGATCCTCAGCGCAGACCAGACGCTGAAAAGGTAGCGAACTCTCTTCAGAAACTCGTAGACAAGCACGGCCGTCTAGGATAGTATTCTCGAGAAAAAAAGAATCGTGACCCCCGGTATCGTGTCGAGCAATGCTCCGGGAGTCACTTGCACACTTTTTCTTGGACGAATAGTTCGTCCATTTCTTGAGGGTTGAGGGTTCCGATTTTTACTCAGCTATTCTGGCTGTTCACCTCTCTGCTACTATCCCTCACGGGACAAATAGCGTGGGGGACAGCTGATCCCATAGTATGGTCAATCTTGAATATGAGAATCACGTATACAACTGAACATAGTCTGAATGAGTAAACACACATGACGTTGTCGAATGAGTCCTATGGTTTGAGGGCTTGGCCGCACATGTGGCAATAGTTCTTCCCCAACGATGGCGTCCCGCACGAAGGACATCGCAATCGAATACCGCACTGACTGCAATACTTGCCTCCACTGGGTTGGCGGCTTCCACAGACTGGACACGTATCATAGTAAACCTGTTGCGGCGGACTGAGTAGAAGGCCAAACGTAGTTGTGAAGCCGACGGTTTGGCCCAATGGGTTCTGAGAGGTCTGATCTGGAGGAACTGTATGGCCGTGCATTCTACCCGTTCATGATATGGTCCCGGAGCCTCAAATAGATTCTTGTCCCATATTCCACTGGAACTTTTTCGCTCATTTTGTCGAACTAGGTGGAGTTAATTAGGCGTGACCCAAAACGGCATGGCCGTGTTCTCGCGAGTACTGCTTCACAGCGGAGAAGCCAAGGAGTCCGCCTAAAATAATCAGCAGAGGCCCAGAGATCAGAGCTATGACGGACCCGATGGAAGGCACGTTAGGCGCATTCTGCAACACGGAGGTCTGGGCATAGTAAGCCATGATAATGGCTGAGATGTTTGCGATCCCAATTGCGAATATTATGGACGGCCACGTTATTCGTCCTTTCCAGTCTTCCAGAATACGGCTAGCGCTCCAGATTACTAGGAAGCTGGTGAAGAATAGAGTCTCGTAGCCGTAGCTATAGTAGATCAGAGACGTATTACGATCCGCTAGACCGGCGACGTAGAGTGATATCATCTGGTAGGCCGCCCCAATGATCGAGACAACAAAAGCGGCCGTCGCCCTGTTCGCCATGCTGCCTTTGTTGAGCTTGTAGGGTAGTTAACGCTTTGACGAGTTCCACTAGTTCGTTTGCGGCGCGTCTCACTTTTTCTTGAAACGATTCTTCGTCGGTGGTGGCTTTCCTTCCCATTCGATCATGTCCGAGGGTTTGCCCCAACGAGGGAGGCCTCCCAAACCGATGGATTCGGGGAGCATAGTCGGGCTGAGGGTCTCGGGCTGTTCGCTCTGCTTCTTCTCCGGTCTGAGATGTACTATCTCGAAGTTTCCTGATGTGTCGAGGACTCGCTAGTCTGGCAGGTGTCTGGTGTAGAGAAATTTGTGGAGTAGAAACTTGATCTTCTTGTTAGTGAGTCCAGTTATCTCAAGGATCTTCTTGCGCTGGGATACTTGGCCGCTGGAGATTGCTGTCATATATTCGACTAGAGATGAGACTTCGTCGTTTTCAAGGTCATCGGCAACAATCCGCGTCAACTGGTTCACCCGATCGTGAGGGATATTGTAAAATTGCACGTTCTTATTCCTATTGGATAATCTGAGGCTTTGAGATTGTGTAGAAACATCCGACCCTTGTTCAACTTCGATCCTCCAGCTACTGACGAGGAGATTAGGGCGGCTTCGCTGCAGTTCGTCCGGAAGATCAGTGGCTTCAACCAGCCATCGAAGGCAAACGAAGGTTCGTTTATGGCCGCCGTCGACGGAGTAGCTCACGCGTCGGCTAGGTTTCTGCGTTCCATGGAGACGAGCGCGAAACCGAAGAACCGGGAGCGAGAAGCTGCGATGCGGAAAGCTAGGTCCGCTGAGAGGTTTCCTTCACGCGCCTGATTCTGGTCCGAGGATCTTCTCCATTATTATCCAGCCAATCTGTCGCTTGAACCCGAGTTTTGTGTTCACAGCCAGCATCGCCGCGTTAACGGAGTCGTTCCACGTCTTGATTAAGTGATATTCGTTTCTCTGTCCAAACTCGGTAATCTTCAGCTTGAGAGCGGTGGCGATGCCTCGGCCTCGGTACTCACGAATCACTCCTGTGTCGTCCTGTTGAAGAACGCCGGGCTCCGTGTCGATTCGATGGACGTCACTCATTCCAACATAGTTCTGTCCGTGCTTCGCGATGAAGTAGCCTTCGGGCAGAAGTTGAGGATTCTTCACGGAGTAGCTCACCCAGTCCTCGTAGCTCAACGGTGTGAACTCTGCTTCGCGAGGCATATCGGCTTGGATCAGCTGGACGAGCTCGTGAATCTTCCTCAAAGAATCCTCGCCGTGTTGTTGTTCCTGTGCGAGCGTTGTGAATGTGATTCCTTCCTTCCGAAGATTGTCCAGGTACTTCTGGAAGGGTGTGGTTTTGGCTGTTGATAGGTCGAGGCGGGACTCCCAGTTCCTCGTCCTCTCTACGAATCCTCGTCTCTGGAAGAATTCTATCCGTTTGTCGAGATCCTCCTTGACGGTTGTCCAGACGAGAATCGCGTTGCGATGTGCAAGCTCTTCGCTGAGCTTGTTGTAGATTGCTCGCCCGATGCCTCGGCACTGCTGTTCGGGGTCCACGAGAATGTTCGCAGTGAACTTTCTTGGATGATACATATCAGGTACGTTGATGAGCTGGCCATATCCGACGATCCCGTCGTGTTCCAGGTCAACGCACTCGAACCGTCGAAGCAGATACTTCGTCCGGTCCACACTCTCATCCCTGCTCCGTAGCTCTGCAGCGCTGAGAGGATAGTCTGGATAATTCGCATTATAGATCGCAACGATCCTCTCGTAGTTGCTTGGATGGAACTCTCTGAAGCCGAGGGAGAGAGTCCTCTGGGCACTCATAGCTCGACCTGACTTGGAGGAGCTATGTCAATCTTCCCGGGCTTGTACCGCAAGACCGCTCGGCCTGAGGCGAGTGCGACGGGGATTCTGGAGGGGTCCCCCGACCGAAACCTCGTTAAGATGCCGGATGACGAGGCAACGGCATGAGACGTTGGTTCACCAATCAAATAGTGATGGGGGCATTAGTTGTCTTGGCTGTCATAGTCGCGGGATTTGCGGGATATGCTCTAGGCCACAGTGGCGGGTACGCTGCCGGCTACTCGGCCGGGTATACGGACGGGAACCCTGACTATGCGAAGATACAGGCTAGCGTCAAGAGCTCTGAGGTCAACTATTTCGGCTACGTTCAACAAGTCCTCAGCAAACTTGCTGTCGAGTCACAGAACAGGTCAGTAAAATCTCCGTCAGCCGGTTTCGACAAGCTCTATTCAGTTTTCAAGGCTGCGAACGATTCCTCCACCATGTTCGGCCAGAACATGACCTTCTGCAACCCGACCGCCAAAGGATACTTCCAAGCCACAGCGACGAACACCGGCAACGCGAACTTTACAAATCTCTACCAAACCATCTGCCTCTACTACACCAAACTGGCGAACGACTATACGGGTCCACTGACCTCTTTCACACTACAGAATCTTAGCAACGATTTCACTTTGCTCTCTATCGACCTTCTGAAACTGGACAGTGTGATCCAGAGCTTTCCGCAATAGTTGAGTACAAGAGACACAACATAGCGACTGACGTTTCCATGGATGATAATGAGTTTCTGAAACTCATCCACGAAGGCGCGCTAACGGGCGACGAGTTTCGTCACAGAGGACATCTTCGCCTCGCATGGCTAGTCCTCTCCACTCATCCACGGGATGAGGCGGAGCGGATTGTTGCTAGTGAGATCCGTGGGTTCGCTGTTGCCAATGGCGCTTCGAACAGGTATCATGATACTCTGACCCGTTTCTGGGTCCGTCTTGTCAGTCATGCGATGGAGCATGCGCCGAAGGCTCGTGGCATTGATGAGCTTCTTAGCATGTTCCCTTTCCTGCTCGACAAGAGTCTCCCGTATCGTCACTGGCGAGGAGAGACTTTCAACTCGGACCCGGCTCGGACGGGCTGGGTTGAGCCAGACCTACTTCCACTGCCGTGAAGCGGGCGAGGGTCGGTTTGATAATGGATTGTTGCTTCGGTTTCTAGGCGGGCGTTTCCAAAAGCAGTTTCTTCTCTTCTCGCAGAAACGATACTAGTGCTGTGTTTACTTCGTCCGCATGGGTCCACGTTATGAAGTGTGGACCATTCTTGATCGTGACGAGTCGCGCGCCTTGCACCATCTTGACGGTGCGAGCTCCCGCGCTAGCGTAGGGAACGATCCTGTCAGCGTCCCCATGAATGACGAGTGTGGGTGATGTGATTCTCGCTAGGTCTTTGCGGAAATCTTCATACCACGTCCTGACGCATGCGATGCTCGCGTATGATCCTGCGAGAGCGGCAATGTTCCAGCTGTTACGTATCGCTTCTTCACTGACTCTTGTTCCTAGGTTCTGATCTGTGTTGTAAAAGTTCTTGAAGAAATCTGTGAAGAACGCGTACCGGTCTGATGCTACTGCTTTCTCTATGCCGTCGAAGACGGGCTTGTCGACTCCTTCCGGATTGTCGGACGCCTTCAACAGGTACGGTGGGACGCCGCTGATGATAACCGACTTCGAAACGTTCCTCGAACCATACCGTCCCTGATACCGCGCGACCTCTCCGCCTCCCATACTGAAACCGACCAGCGCGACGTTCTTGAGGTCGAGCTTGGTCAGCAGCTGATGTAGGTCCTCGCTGAACGTGTCATAGTTGTAGCCGGTGGTGGGCTTGCTAGAGGTGCCGAAGCCCCGGCGGGAATAAGTGATTACTCGATAACCGGCGTCGAGGAGGGGTGGAAGCTGCCTCTCCCAACTAGCACCACTCAACGGATACCCATGAATCAGAACAACCGGTTTACCGGAACCATGATCCTCGTAGTGTAGATCAATATTTCCCGAATTCTCCTTCCCAACGGTCACGAACGGCATGATAGGATCGGTGCGGATTCTGTTTGCATAGAATACTTATGATTATTGGTCGAATACCGATCCGAAGCTCGGACAGTCAGTTTCGCGTCGCGAGGAGCAACTACTTTTGAGATTTCTACGAGAAAGGCCCGACCAGTTGAAACTGTTCTAGGCGAGTCTCGTGTTTCAGGGCGCAGAACTGAACAATCGAGCATTTTTCCAGGTGCAAGATATCGGCATGTTTCAGCGTGAGAATTCGGCAGATTCAAGATCGGCCTTTCCGATTACGGATCATGGTTTACTCTGCCCCCGGCTATGTCGAAGGCGAATCGAATGACTTACCCTTCACTAATTACCGCTCAACCGGAATTTCACGTCGCGGCCGTCAACTGCATTGAGATTTTTTCGGTAATGACTTTCCAGGTAACGTGTTTTCTAGGCGAGTCCAAGAATTCTAGGCGCAGAATAGGTGAGCTAGGGTTTTGGGAAGTGCGGGTTTCTAGCAAGGAAACCGCGGAAAAACTGCCGACCCCATACAGATTCCGGATCAGGGCTTGTTCTGCGCCAGTCTGGTATGAAACAGTCTGCGGATTTCACGAATTCTGGAGGTTACTTTTTACTAATTCCCTCCAAACTCCGAGTTTTGTGTCGCGGGAAATAATTTTTTTGTAAATCTTGGAAAGGACCCCTTTGCTCTCTGAACCTTTTCTGGAACGGATTCTTGACTTGTCGCCTAGAACTGGCGAGATCGGAAATTTTCAATAAGCTCCAGTACGCGCAATGACAGCATCATCCTCGCGTAAACTCGGCACGATATAGAACGCCCTCCCAGACAGCTGATCAGGGCTTCTTCTGAACGATTCTCTCTGAAAGAGATCTATCGATCAGACAAAGTGCATTATCAAAGCAATCAGACTGCCAAGCAGCACTAAGAGTCCGCCCAGTCCACCGGCAAAATATCCTAGAACTGCTAGGATGACTGCCCACACCACCTCGCCTATACGAGTATGACCGTAGAGCGCGATAACGCCGACTCCTATGCCAAAGATACTTCCCGAGATGGAGACTCCGATGTACCGGGACTCAATAGAGCCCCCAAGGACCGTAATCAGGCCGAAGATTATCAGTAGGATTCCGCCTATGAGTACTAGAATCCTCGAGATTCCTTTGACCTCTATCTTCACCGCTTTTGACATGATGTCCGTTCATGAAGAATTTTGATAATTAACCCTTAGGCTGATCAACACCTTTTTCCAAAGCGCTCCTTTCTTCTCAGATGCTCCCTCCAGCCGGTACGGTTCTCGCCGAGAATCCCGCTTTTGAACATACAATAGGCTTCAACAGAGGTCCGTGATTCGGGCAAGATGGTTTCTGTTCTCTTAAGTATCCGTGGGAATCTGATTAATGATTCATGGTCGGCTGGGGCTTCGCATTCGGCAGAGGAATAGTAGTCCTCCTATGGAGCATCGTCTGGGCCATCGTCGCAGGAATAATCGGCGCACTCATCATCGGTGGATCACTTACCAGCCTCATCTCCAATCCGACCGCGGTGGCCTCGAACCCTACAGGTGTCGTTACGGGGTTCCTCGCAGCCTCGTTTCTAGGAATCTTCCTAATCATCTTCATCGCAGTCATCGGACTCTACGCGACCATCGTCAAGGTGGCAGTGGACGGTGCACTTTCCCAACTGGAAAAATCCGGACAGTACAACCGATCATCTTACGCAACGGCCTCGATGGGATCGCAGCCGACAATGGTGGCACCCGCGATGAGAAAGTTCTGCGCAAACTGTGGCAACGCCCTACCAGGCGGAACAGCGAAGTGCTCCAACTGCGGAGCAAGCCTCTAAGGATCGAGCCAACAGGAGACTAAGGATCCAGCTCAGTCCTTAGTGTGGTCATCTACTTAGCGGAAGCGATTTGATGATGACTAGGGTCAGAAGGACGGCGACTCCGATAGGAAGAAGGATGTGTTGTGGACTGAGGATCCCCTCGGTACCAACCATGAAGTCGTTGAGACCTTCGCCACTCGTGAGATGATGGAGTAGATCTGTGAGAAATCCTCCTAGCAACAAGACTAGGGGCAGAAAATAGAGATCAATTTTCTGGAGTCTTGCGAGTCGAGACCTTGTCTTCCGGTCAGATTCTCTGGAAAAAGAGGGGTTTGGAGGGTTAGGGGTTAACTTCCTACCCTCCCATTATTGAGCCGCTGTTGAACATTGAATGGAACTGTGCGATGATACCGGTGCTGAGCATGTCTGCCATCTGGAGAATCTCTAGGTGCACCTGCTCGTATGCGTTCACTGAGCCTTGGTAGTCTGCTTGGAGATACGCTACTGCTTCTTTGAGTGTCAGGTCTAGGTGTGTCTTCATCATCTGCTGCATTGTGGCGAGAGGCCAGTTCTTGGGGTTGGCAGCGTTGAGGAAGCTGGCGATCTGGTTTGCGTTAGCGTACCACCGGGTGATGGCGTCGTTGAGGGCGGTACTGTTGCTTGCCTTGGCGTCGGTCAGGATCTCTGCGGCTATAGTGATGTGGTCGTGGAGTAGAGATGCTAGCTGGTTGCCTGCTGCCTCTCCATAGAAGGGTTTGATGGCGTTTGCGATGTCGACCTGGTTCTGTAATAGCCGTGTGACTGTTGTCTGAGTGTCTGGCAGTCCGTTTGCTACGCTGACTATGACTAGCCGGGTCCAGGTGATGTGGTCCTCCCAGAGTTTCCGCATCGCGTCCTGGAAGGTTACGGTGTTGGTCTTGGCTGAGGCTCCGAGGCTGGTGGCAACTGCGCTGACGGATAGTAGACCGATGGCGACGAGGGCGATAGCGAGTAGTGTCTTTGGTAGGTTTGGTCTGGTTGGTAGTTTCATACTTTAGTCACTTTTCCGTGTCTAAACTAAAGAGCACAGTATAAATATCTTTCAGTGTCTATAGTATTGATGAAGAATAATGGCCGATCCCTCAATCCTAGGACCTACGAGGGCCCGAATCGTCGCACTTCTATTGGTCAGACCGAGAACTGCAAAAGACGTAGCCGAGATTCTCAAGATTCAGGTGAGTGCTGCCAGAAAACATCTCGAACGACTCGGGGAGTTCGGACTTGTCGAAGATCAGTTTCAGAGGGCAGAGCTGGGACGGCCCAAGAAACTCTACGCCTTGACTGAGAAAGGAAAGGAGCTCTTCCCTCGACAATACGATATGCTACTCACCGAAACCATAGCCCAGCTGGCCAAGGAAAAGAGCCCGGAATATCCCGAATCGATAATGAACAAGATCGCCGACGGAGTAGTCGAGAGAGAAGGTCTCATCGAAGGAAACCGAGGCGAGAAGGCGGAGAAACTTGTGAAACTCCTTGATGGTCTCGGGTTCGAAGCAAGTCTCAAGAAAAGCGAGGACTCGCTCGTCTTCGTTAGCTCAAACTGTCCTCTATTGAAGACGGCCGAAGCACACCGGGAAATCGTCTGCAGAGGCTTTCACGAACAACTCCTCAGGAAGTCACTCGGAACCCTACAAGTGAAACGCGAAAGCTGGATAGTCGATGGCGACTCCTACTGCACCCACACGATACACATGAAGAATACCTAGTGCTGAGCCTATACTCCCAAATTCATCGACTGCTCTCAAGTATTAACTGTGAAAAAAAAAGAAGAGAGATGTGCTCTGTTGCCGAGGGCGGTTAGGATATTGTATAGCTAGTCAGCTGGAATGTCGCAGAACCTGTGTTACCGTTGACTCCGACTCCGTTTTCGAAGAAGAAGCCGCTGCCGAACGAGAGTCCCAGGTCCTTGATGTTGGAGATTGACGCCATGAAAGCCGCGAGGTCAAATGTCCCTATGTGGCCGCAGAGGTCGGACCAGTTCTACGGGTCTAACGAGACTTGCAGAGTGATCACGCCCATGGAACCGCCGGTCGAAAACTGATAGTAGCTGCCGGAGTTGACGAGAGTTGCTTGGACTGGCGTGTTGGACCACCAGAAGTCGAACTCGTTGGCAACAATGTCGTGGGAGCTGTTGCCGTTAGTGCCTAGACATGAGGACATGCCGGCTTGCGGAAGGTTCGATGTGAAGTAGAGCCTCACTGTTCCGGGACAGTTGGTTGGCGACGCTGCTGGGCATCCGCCGTCGGGGTTGCCGACAAACATTGTTCCTGATGACGTAGTGATGACTTGTATCGTCGCAGTTAGAGTGTTGCTGGTGGATAGGCTCGCTGTGAAGCCGTTGGTCAAGAGATTGGCAAAGCCCGGAGGGCTAGCGGTGGCGTCGGGAAATAGAAATTGGACTCCAGTTGAGATGGTGTCTGCGTGAGTTGTCTTGATCTTCGAGTCCGACAACTCCAGAATGGACCATTGTGAACCGGTCAGAGGAAGCGACGTGTCCGCGTAAACGGTTAGGACTGGTACTAGTAGAAGTGACGCGATTGATAGAACCGCGATTGCTAGAATGATTGGTTTCAAGAGTTTTTCCGAGAGGCTATTCCGCGATATCTGAGTACTTATCGGACAGGTATACAATCGGGGACATGTGACAACATATCGCAGGCCGAGAATATCGAACCTCGACACTTTCTTTATCCGAGGAATTTCTCGTAGACCAAAATCTTTGCGCCTTTCTTAAATCCCGAGCTTTCGAGCCTTTGTAGGAACGGTGATCTAGATGGGAGAAGGACCCGCAGCTTTTCGCGCTTCCTTTGAAACTTCAGAAACCTTAGCATTCGGATCAACTTCACAGCTTCGCCGTGATCCCCTGCCACAAATCCCCCTGTCAAGATTTTCTCTTCGTCGAGAAAGATGCAGCACGCACTGGGCTCTCCATCTCTCGATGTGACCAGAACGCGGCCTTTAGCGATTAGGCTTTTGAGAACATGATATGTTATCGGGTGCCAGGTCCATCCGTCAGAATACGTCGCATGGTTTTCCCTAAGATTGGGACGGGTCCTCAGCCAGTTCCAGAGATTTTTCGCTGAGCGTCTAGGCACTGTGATGCCCGCGGGTTTCACGCGTAATCCTTTGGTCGTGTCTAGTCGCTGGAATGTTCCCATCACCGGGAATCCGATCTTCGACAGATGTTGCCTGGAAGCACGGTTGCTGCTGCCTGTAGAGAGACGTGCAACCCTCGCTCCCTTTCTCTTCGCCCATTGTACTAGCGCTTGGTTCAGCTTTCCAGCGATTCCAAGCCCGCGATATTCTTCGTGGACTCTAACGCCGTCGAGCCAGGCAACATAGTTGGCTTGGAGACTGGCATGGGCGCAGCCGACGGTTCTTCCGTCTACAGTTGCGACTATGAATCTGGCGTTCTTGTCGGCGACCCAGTCGTCCCAGACTCCAGGTAGATAGTCGTGGCCGCCCCAGATCTTTTTGGAGATCTCTAGAATCGGAGATTTGTCCGATCGCTTAGCCTTCCGAATCTTGACCGTGGCCCATTTCCGTTTTCTTGATACTTGTGTAGAGGTCAATGTTGTAAGGTGAGTGGGTCGATTAGCATACTGTTGCTGGCAGTGTACACTTTCTATCCGCGGCGTATTCGCTGTTGGTTTCGCTCTCGCATCTCGTCGATTGCTGAGTGGGCGTCTTAGGCTGGAGTCTGTGTGGTTGGAGGATTGGCGGGAGGAGGAGTTGTTGCTGGAGGGCTGGGTCTGCGTCTTGTAAGTTGGATAACTTGGAGTGCTACGCCGGTGGCTGCGATTAGACCGACGATTATTGTGTATGTCTGTTCTGAGCTGGCTAGATTCGCAATGTTCTGGACTTGGCTGTTTATTGTTACGGTGGCTGTTCCTGTTCCGCTGCTCCTGACTATTGCCCCTGTTTGTGAAGCATTGACGAGGAGGGTGTAGGATCCTGCTGCGTTTGACGGGAGTCTGATTGATACAGAGTAGGATGTTAGGCTGGTGGGTCGGACGTTGCTGGTGAGGTCTTGGACTGAGCCGCTCGGGATGGTCAATGATGCTTGGTTGATTGTGAATGTTGAGCTGAGGCCTTGTGGTGTCGCTCCTGATGGCGAGACTAGTTGTATTGTCCAGGTGATGTTGTCCCCTGGAGAGGCGGTTGTGGGTCCGTTTATTGAAACCTGGAGGCTTCGACCGTCAACAACGTACAGTGTCGCTGTGGATAGTTGGGTTCCTGAGAGCCACTCATCGAGTCCGATGTTGTAGGCGCCGTAATAGTTGGATGTGGGCAGTATCGTGTCTGTGAGGTTGCCGGATCTTGTGGAGAAGAAGAAGCTGATCAGATGGGTCTGCGAGATTACCGGGATTCCACTCATCCTTGCTACAAAGAACGCTTCCCTAGGTAGACCTGTGGCTGTTAGTGTGACGGGGTGTTGGTAGCCCGCGTTCCCGGTGGTTTGTATGGATAGGCTCGGGGTGTCACGTGGGCCGAGTCTGGCTGTGAAAATGTCCGTCTCTCCCATCAGGACTTCTCTCCCGAGCGGTCTCACTGCCCCCCTCCCGTCGGTCCAGACTGGATAGGTCTGGTTTCCGGAGACAGCCAGATTGAAGTAATCACCTATGAAACCGATTGTGAAGAGCGGATCCGTGCCAACATCTGTGACTCTGATGTTTGGACCCATTGTGGTTCCATGATTTGTGGCTGTGGCGTAGAAAATGTCGTATCCTATTCCGACCGGGTCCAGCCTCTGATCTCCCCAGATAATGTGGACCACATTGTCGCTGGATACTTTCAGCCAGGCGAAGAAGTGTCCGTTCTGGCTCGAGTTGTCATTGATCATGGTCGGCTGACTCCAAGTAGAGCCCCCGTCAATTGACGCTACCAAGTAGACGTCGGCGGGGTCTACGCTGAACTTTGCCTGTCGTGCCCCGTATGCGACGTAGATGGTCCCGTCCGGAGCGACGTCCATTGATGGGAACATGGAGCTCCACCATCTGAAACAGCAAGAGTTGCCCTGGCTGGCGAAGGTCAGTTGTTGAGGAATTATGGCCGCCACCGTAGGTGGGGAGAACGACGCTCCACCGTCTGTCGATTTCGTTATCATGATGCTGGCGGTCGTGTTGAGGAATCCGTTGATTCCTGTATCGAAGTAGGCGACGTAGAGGTTGCCGTTCGGCGCGACGGCCGGCATGGAGCCTTGGACCACTCGACCGGTCATGGAAGACGCGGGCGATGTTGCCGTGGGACTTGCCGCTACTGGACTAGACCATGAAATTCCCGAGTTTGTCGAGTGGACCTGCATTATCGTTGAGTTCACTTTGCATGAGGAGAGACAGAATTCCGTGAAGTCGGTATATGTCACGTATATGGTGTCGAGGGATGGGATGTTCTTGTTGGGACCGACCGCGAGATACTCCTTGTCATAAATCTCTGAGACGACTGATGATGCGCCAGAGAACGTCTTTCGCTGGACCGCAACATGGTTCGTCCAGTGGACCCCGTCTGTCGACGTAGCAACAACGAGGTCATCCCGAGTAACGCTGCCAGAAGAAGAAGCAGCTAGGGAAAGGAAGGAGTAGTAGAAGGTCCCCGCACGATCGACACCAAGGGCAGGGTCGGAGGCGAAAGTGTCGTTGCCCTTGGACAGGGGTAGAAACGATGGGGCTGACCAGTCCGTTCCCTGGTCAGAGGAGACATAGGAGACCATCTGTCCGGTGCTGAGACTGTTCGCGCCAACCACCATCACAAACTGGCTTGTCTGGTTCCTTACTACGATGCTCGGCTCATCCTCCAGGGGGAAGATGCTTGAATTTCCGGTGACCCTGAAATTGTTAGTAAATAGGCTAGGCGGATCTGGGGTAGATGCCGGGCCTGAGGCGACAGTTCCGATCATTGCTTGTGTCTGAGTCGAGTCCAGAATTGTACGGTTATCCTCGAGATGGTTCAGCTTCGCCCAGACGCTTCCTGACAGAGCGTCTGTCCACGGATGGACGGTCTGGACTGTTCGACTGGCTAGGGCGTGGCCGATCGGGACTGAAGGGCCGGCTGAAATGAAAATTGTCGCGATAGTCAAGAATGAGAGTGCGACGCCTAATACTCTACGTGCTTGCAAGGACGCGGCCAGATTCGTGGAACTCTATTAAACAATGCCTCCTCGATAATCCATTCCGCAGACGCAACTCTGAGAACTCAGTTAAGAAAAAGGGGGTTTGGGTTTCGGGGAATTGTCTGGGTGGCGTCTATAGATGAGTGATGAGCTTGCTGATTCCCTTCGGTTTTCCAGCTCTGCCTCTGGTGGGTGAGGGGTTGGCTCCGAGATTGAGCGTTTCTAGGAATTGTGGTTTCTGGCGCGCGTGCATGGTAGCCTCGAATCCTGAAGCTAGTTGGATGAGCTTTGGTTCGCTGAAGGCCGTGCCCATGAATGAGATTCCTACTGGTACGCCGAAGCTGAAGCCTGAGGGGACGTTGATGATCGGGTAGCCGACTATAGCGCAGGGCGAGCTAGATCCTATGACGAAGTGGTCTCCATTGATCAGATCTGTTGGCCAGGGCGGGTTGTCTGTTGGTGCTACTATTGCGTCGAGATTGTTCTGTGAGAGGAGCAGGTCTATGCCCTGGGTCGCGCCGATCAGCTGGTCGTGTGCGAGCGCCTCGTTGTAGCTGAAGCCGAATCCTTGCTGGGCGTTCGGGTCCGTGCTCAGCGATGCAGCCAGTTCGAAAAGCTCCTGGCCAAAGAACGGCATCTCCGAAGCTGCATTGTTGTTGTCGAAGTCGATGAGAGTCTGGATGTTTCCTCCCGCAGCTGGGACACCCGTGCGGGTGGCCAGATACTTCTGAATGTCAGTGACGAAGTCGAAGAGGAGGATGGTAATCTCAGCATTTCCGACGAAGATGTCTTGGAAGTTGGGGAAGAAGACGTCGACGAGGGTCGCTCCAGCATTCTTCATCGCCGTTAGTGAGTCTTCGAAAATCGAGTCGGCGTGTGGGCTAAAGCCTTCGAACTCGCGGGAGACGCCTATGCGTGCGCCGTTGAGTCCGTTCGGGTTTAGGAACTGTGTGCAGTCGATTTTTGAGAGGTTGGGGCGTTTTGCGCCCGTGCCGAGTTGTCCGAGTGGGACGGTGCTGGTAGCAGGGTCGCGCGGGTCTGGTGTTCTCTGGATGATCGCGTTGAGGACTGTGGCCGCGTCTGCGACTGTCCTAGCGTGCGGTCCAACGGTGTCCTGTGTGTGGCTTATCGGGACGACTCCTGCTCTGCTCACTAGTCCGACTGTCGGTTTTATTCCGACGACACCGTTGTTGTTGGCTGGGCAGACGATGCTTCCGTCTGTCTCTGTTCCTATCGAGACGCTTGTGAGGTTGCCGCTGGTTGCTGCTCCTGAGCCTGAGCTTGATCCGCATGGGTTCCATTCGATCGCGTACGGGTTGTGGCACTGGCCTCCGCGGCCGGACCAGCCGCTGGACGAGTGGAATGATCGGAAGTTGGCCCATTCGCTCAGGTTTGTTTTGCCTAGGATCACGGCGCCTGCTTTGCGTAGGTTGGCGGCGACGGTCGAGTCTTGGAGTGCGGGTGTGCCGACGAGGGCGAAAGATCCGGCCGCGGTCTGCAGCTGGTCGTGAGTGTCAATATTGTCCTTCAGGAGGACTGGTATTCCTTGCATGGCTCCGAGGATGGTGCCGGCTTGTCGTAGCATGTCCTGTTGACGGGCGATGGATGTTGCGTCGGGGTTGACTTGGAGGATGGAGTTGAGTGTCGGGCCGCTCTGGTCGAGTGTGCTGATGCGGGCCTCGTACATGTTAACGATGGAGGCGGCCGTTAGGCTTCCCCCGCTCATTCCCGCTTGTAGCTGGGCGATGGTCGCCTCTTCGATGCTCGAGGCCACCTGAACGATCGGACGGGGTTTGACCGTTTCTAGCGAGGGTAGCGAGACGTTTCCTAGTAGGACGCCGGCTCCGGTGAGAGCGGCAGCGGCGCTAGCCCCATACAGGAATTCTCTCCTAGAGAGTCTTGGCTGCTTTTGTAATGGTTCTTCTTGGGTTTCTGTTTCTGTCAATAACATACCTTCCGGTGGTTTGGATTTTCGCGCGGGTTTGTGCGCGTTGGATTTTTAACATTTTCTGATGGTTGGCCTAGAACTATTCCAATGAATGTCTCAAGCAAGCCAGAGCACGATCAAGCCCGCTCGACGCGCAGAGCTGCTCGATGAGAATTGAGCTGAGCCTTTACGGACGGGTCCTGTGTATGATCAGGTCGAGTCCGCCCGCCATCAGCAGTCCTGAGACGAGAGCGACGAGAAAGCCGACTCGTCAGATGATGGTGCCAGAAATAAGGCGAGCAATGCCTAGCCTACGCAGAAGAGCAGGATTCCCAAGAACTCCTCGCTCTCTGACGGGACCGAAGATCGCTCAGTCAATCAGACTTGGTCATCGCGGGAATCAGAGCATGGGTGCTGAACTTGGTCATGACTTATGCTTAGGAGCTCTCAGTCCATACTTTTTCGGCTAATGGCTTGGGTCGCAGGTTTCGATAGACTTTTGGCGTTATAGGGAATATTTAGGCGAGACCTCGATTGGGCCTATTTTGCGGACTGATTGTTTGCGCTCGCATGATGTAGCTTGGCGAAATCTTCGTCTATTGTTGCGTTGACCTTGTTGAGGCAAGCTTCGTCTTGTTGGCCGCAACCCTTGAGAAGATTCCAGGCGTCCTCTTTGGAGAGCTCCAAGTCGCCCGCGTCGTTCAGATAAGCTAGAGTGGCATCTTTCAGATCGCCGAACTTGGCGAAAAGACTGGTGCCTCCTAAACCCAACGTTGTCAAGGCGCCTACAAGGTTGGCGAAGGCGAATGCAAGCCCTAAAACGACAATGACGCCGGACGTGTAGACGATGTTAAAGACGAACTTCTGTTTCAGACGATGAATAGCTCCGGAGACCGCAGTTTCGTAGCCTTTCACCTTGGCCTCAGATCTTCCGTATGGAGTATCTGGTGGAGCAGGCTGACCCTCGGACCCTGACGGAAGTGATAATGTGCCGCTCTTACCAATAAAGCTCCAGCGATCTTTTTGAAACGAGTTTTGAGTCTTAGCCGCCTCGTCAAGTACGAGACCGGCAAGCAACGGCGATATACTCTCAAGCCTCTGAGAACCCTTCGACGGCTTCGGGAAAATTACTTTGGTCTCACTCGTTCTTGCTCAACCCGTGTCCAGATTCAAAGTCTTTTCTTATAAAATGAGAGGGTCGATAACAGAGGGTTATCATTCCTCATTGTCAAGATCCTTTTGAACCGTAGGTTCTTCCAGAACTGGAAAGAACTGTCTAACTCTTTCCTGTTCCTCTCGATGATTTGAAACAGATCAATCTGAACGCTATGGTTCTCGTGTTTGAGCAATTGCCCAAAGCTCACGCAAGAAAAACGATTAGCTTAGTTCTCCGTGTGGCAGGTCGTTCACGACCCGAAGCTGAAGGGGGTGCTATTTGGGAGGGGTGCGGCTGTGTTTGACGATGTACTCTTTGAGCGAGTCTATGACCACGTCGGTGAATGTTAACTCGTGATCGATGCAGTAGTGCGCGACAGTCTTCTGGAGGGACTTCGGTATGACTATGCTGGTGCGGTAGTCTTCGTCGTCCTCGCTCTCGGTCGCCATGCGTATTCAGCAGGAAATTGGACTCGCACTATTACATATCGATGTAACCTATGATTCTGTGGATATGGTTCTATGCGCTTATGTGTCCGTGTGGAGATGTGTCTTACGAGGAAGGGGAGAAGTAGATGCAGGGCGATGATGTCGATCCCATTCCGCCGTTGATGAACGACGAAAACGCAGAATGGGGCTAGACACGGTCTCGACGTGTCAGCATGGTACTGTTGAAGGGATAGCTCAATCCCTCACTACTCAGACAGATCGTTAGCTCAGTGTTCGACACGGCAGATTGTTGACGACCCGAACATCACGACTATTATCATGCGATATCCATGGGACGTACGGGCCGCTTGACAAGGCTCACCGGACGACGACGAGGGTAACGGCAAGTTGAAGCATCAAAAACCTGGAAAAAAATAGTCCGGCAGGATTGAACGAACTAGTCCGAGACCTGGTCCGACAGATGCTTAGACTGCAATGGGACGATGCCACAATAGTCTTCCACCTCAAATCCGCGAAGATCCGGAACGCGCGGAAGATCCTGGACAGCGTCCTAGACGAGGCCAAACAAGAAGCAATAGCACGACTGAACGTGTAGTCCGTTAGCGCAATTTCAATGGAACGTTGATGCTGGGGATGGTAAAGATGTCGGCCCACCACGAGCGAAAGTTGTCGACCGTTTCCTCGGGAGCTCCTTCGAAAGTGAAATGCTTCACGCGTGGGATGAGGATTAGACGGTTGTTGTGGAATTCTTCTGCCCAGCGCTCTGGCCATTTCTGGCCTGTCATCGGATCCCCGTCGCCGAACTGGATGAGGACTGGTTTGTCGCGGAAGGACTGTAGGGCTTGGTCGAGTTCTTCCTGGGTCGCCTTATCGTTGAAGCTTGCAAAGAGTCTCAAGGCGCGGTTTCTAGAGTCTCTCTTGTTGAATGGTCTCGTGTAGTGCTCGCGCTCGCGTTTCGAAAGGGTCCGGGTTCCCAGCGCCATCTTGGAGCCCATTGACCGTGCTAGGAAGTTCGAGTACCTGTTCATGAATCGGAAGATTCGGCTTGTGGCGATGCGGAGTGTCCAGGCGACTGATCGATATTTCTTGATTGACCAGCCGAAAGTGCCTCCAACGACCAGGCCGAGAACACGGTCTGATTGTTGGGCTAGGCCGAGTATTGCAGTGGGTCCGCCTCCATCGTTGGCCCAGACGACCACGTTTCGTAGGTTGAGAGTCTCCACGATCTGGTCGAGCACGTGGCTCTGAGAACGAAGAGAATAGTCATAGTCTCCGCGTGCTTCCGACAGTCCATAGCCAGGGAGATCTGGTGCCACGCAGCGGAACTTGTCGCTGAGCTCCTCGATCTGGTAGCGGTAGGTGAAGCTCCAGCCGGGACCGGGATGGATGAAGAGCAGGACGGGAGCGTCGCGCGGGCCCTCGTCCACATAGTGTATACGGTGTCCGTCTATCATCATCCACTGGTCCTTGAACGGGTAGAGTGATGAGTCGACCCAATCCGGACGATCATAGCTTTCTTCCATCATGGGTCACTCCTTGTCCTGGAGCTCGAAGCCTGGATGGTGGCAAGCCTCTCGGGCGTAGTCGTCCATAGTCGAATCTTTGGTGAGACTGTAGCCCATTCGAAGGAATGAAGAACGAAAACGAGACGCAATGTAAGGAGCGAATACTTCCTTGAGAACCATTGCAGCCTTGTCCAAGCTAAGCTCTTTGGCAATTACTTGCTTCCTGCCCCAACCTCGACCGATCACGGCCTCTCTAGCAGCTCGTAGGTTTCTAACCCAGTCCGCTTTCCCAAACGTGTCGAAGACGTAACGGCGGCCTTCTAGCCTGAACAGTCCTACGGGCGTCGTGCGTGATCGACCTGTCTTTCGTCCACGGATGGTGAGGAGAGTCATCGGTCCGGCTGGCACTCCGAGGTGGAGGAAGCTCTTCATTAGGGGATTCAGCAGTGGAACGTAGAATGGGACCCGATGGTTTTTCGTAATCGGACTCTGTACGATAGATTCGCCGTTCTTCGGCTGATTCGGTTTTCCAACTCGCATGAGAATACTATCGTCGGCGTCGGATTTAGTTTGACGTTAGGTCGGACCTTCAATTAAGGGAAGCTTTTTGCCCACGATTTCTCCAGTTTCTTGGTTGTGGATCTCAAGGACTTTCAACTCCTAGTTGCTCTTCACCAGGACGCTCGTCAAAGCCTCCTTTCACTGGGACGCCGGGTGTCTCTGTCGGCCCCGGCTGTGCTTGAGCGGTTGGAAAGGTTGCACCGAGATCGGGTTCTGCTGGGCTATGGGCTCTGGGTAGACCCGGTGGTCTTCAATCGTCAAGAGACCCTGGTCTTCTTCGCGCGCGAGCGGACACGTGAAGAGGTGTTGGGGATTCTGAAGGGGCCTGACGTCGCCTACGTTGGCTGGAAACTTGATGGAGGCTTGACTGTCGCATTGTGGTCTGACAATGTCAACCGCTCTATGACGAGGCTTAGCCTTTTCATCGGGGAGAGGGCTTCGGGACACGCCCTCACAGGAGCGGGAGACATCGCTCCATTGTCTATTCTCGATTTTATGATTGTTGATGCTCTTGTCGACGATCCGAAGATGCCTTTCAAAGAACTCGTCGTAGCGACCGGGTTGAGTCCTAAGACTGTGCGCAAACATCTAGACTCTCTCGTTAGATCAGAGGCTATAGTGATCTCGCCGAGGCTAGGTGCAGGCTCCAGTCCTGGCGAACTTGTGTACAATCTTGCTGTTGCTGGCCGAGTTCCTATGAGCGAGATTCGCAAGATTGTCGAAGACGTTCTCCTAGTTCATGAGACCCGGATTCCTCCGATGAAATACCTGCTCTGTCGAAGCCGGGATCTCGGCGAGGTCAACTCGAAGATCCGTGCCCTGAACCGGCTGCCAGGTATAGAGTCCGCGGCTGTATCGCTGAACAAGGAGCTAGTGTTCGCCAACGAGTTCATCCACTCGCTAGTGCGAGAGCGTATCAAACGGCTAGAAAAAATACGAATGTCCAAAACAGTCTTCGCGTAGAGTAACTTGTCCTGGCTAACTGTTCAAAGCTATCTTATGAGGATGAACGTATGAACTCTCAGAAAACGGGTATGTTCAGAAGCGGGATGGCTTTGCACCTTGGCCAAGGACAATGGTAGGCACGCCAAGTCCGCGGGCCTTGTTCTCCTCGCGCTGACTCTAATCGCCGGTCTATTCGGTCCTGCATCGGCCCAAACCGTGCTGGGTGAGGCAGGCTACTACAGTTTGACCTACACCGTCTCCTACCGGGATCTTCCACAGCCAGGGAGCTCCGTCACCTTGGTAAACACTCTCTCAAACTCGTACTACTCCAACAGGACTGTGACTAACCCTAGGATTGTTGCTGTGGAGATCTTCAGTGCCTTCGGCAACTTTTCGGTTCCCGGACCCTATCCGATCTACTTCAACACGGGCGACACCTTGCTTGATCAGACGGTCCAGATACCTGGCAGCGCGGCGCTGGGTCGTTATGCTGTGACCGCGGTCGCATTCTATCAGCTCTCCTACATCACGCTTCAGGGCGACGTATGGTACAACCCGCCCCCATTGGTGGTACGAGGCACCATACTAGTAACCACGCCTTTGCTAGCGACGATCTCAAGCATACTTACTGTACTGGTCAAGTACTGGCCGCCCATCCTCCTCATCTATGCGACCGCAGTTGTACTCTTGACCCACCTCGTAGTCGAGAGGGATCGGAAGAAATCGGAAGAATATAGATTGGGCTCAGTGGACAAATTCTAACTTGATCCGATCAGGGTCCTCGAAATAGACCGCGTAGTAGCCCTTCCGATACTCAGGATACTCCTTCGGCCCACCATACAGCACCTTGATCTTCCTCGGAACAAGAAACTCGCTGTGAAATCTGTCCACATCCCCTCTCGAGTTCGCCTGGAACGCAATGTGGTTCAATCCCAGTCGATGCCGGTGAAATCCCAACTCCTTGTAGCGCCCCAGGTAGGTCACGAAAACCCCGGCTTCACCATTCTCCCATCCAACATAGTCCTTTCCGCTCACGATCTGCTTGTAGCCTAACCATTCTAGGAAATCATGATAGAAAGCCTTCGAGCGTTCGAAGTCTGAGACATTGATCTCTACATGCCGAATACTGCCCCGCGTAGACACCATGAACTAGGCGACACCAGTCATTGTTGATTAGCCTAGCGTCCCATGTGGAAGGTTGTTGACAACTCGAACATCATGACTACTGTTAACCTCGTAGAGATCTCCATGGTCGAACTTCACATCGAACCGGACCCGGAGGATGGTCGTCTTGATACTATGCTTTCGGGCGAGGTCCAAGGCTCTATTCTGTAGCGGGATCAGTCGGGAGTCTGCCGATTTTACCTCCACCAGCAACAACTCCTCGCCTCTCTTAGCAATCAGATCAATCAACCCGCCCAGATCAGAACCGTCCCTTGCGGTCTTCTTGTAGCTAATCATGTCATCAACAAACTCTTTGACACGAGGATCCGCGAACAACGGACCACGTTCCTCAAGCAGCCTCTCCCAGAGCTCCTGCCGGCCGGACTGACTCATACCGCCGGCGTAGCGTACTCCCGCGATGTACGGGGAGACGTTGAAGCTGAAATCCTTCACAGTGAAACCCTCAGCCATCAACAACCGCTTAGCCAAACTCTCCGCAACATTCCCCAACCCCTGCTGAAGAATAGTGTTGAACCTCTCGTCCGTCAAATGCCCGCGTAGAGACGTCTTCTTGAGAAACGCCGTCGATTCCTTGTTTCAGCGCACATCTCAAGCGATGTGACATAGGATGAAGAGGAGACCGAATGACATGCCCTTCTTCCCTATTTGTGCGGAGTATTGTAGAAGATGATGTGTCGGGTGGGTGGATAGGACGGTCCTAGTGTTTCCGCGCTGCCTGCTTCCTGAAGACGGTTCTTCGCCCGACCTTGTCAAGTACGATTTCGAATTCGTCAAAGAAGCCTTCACGTCCGACCAGGTAGGGCGCGTTGCCATCTGCGAAACACATCGGCAGCTTCACCTCTTCGGCAAGATCCGGAACCACCACGCTTATCGTATGGATCCGGGCTTCGAGAGAACACTCGGGTTTCGGAGATATTCCTGTCAGAGTTATCCTTGTTCCGACCTCCCAGGTGAGTCCGATCCGTTCTGCTAGTTGGCGGGGGGCCAGTGAGATATCCGCGCCGCTGTCAACGATGAAAGAATAGAGATTAGAACCAGTCTTCTCTCTGAAGAGAAGATCGATTACCGGACGATAAACGGTCCCGGTCCGGGTCTTCTGCCTTGCCCACTTCCTAGTGAAGCTGGACATAGACGAGAAGAGTCGGCTTTTCGACCTTGGTAATCAGAACCATGCCAGGATTCAACTTGTCAATCTTAGCGTAGAGACCCTTCATCGTCGTACTGGCAGCAATCACTCGCTTGTTCCTGATCGCAACATACTTTCCACGATACCTGCGCAAGACGACTGACTTGGCTGAGCTAAGCCATTCCCCGTCCCTCTGTCTCAGCCGAGCCTCTCTCAACAGCCCCGGAGATATCTTCCCGCCTGACCGCTGTCTATCCTGGAGCAAGACTCTTCACCACCAACTGATCGATTCCACTATTTACGCGTGGTCTGCCCATCGCAAATGGGGCGCTATCGTCCAGAAGTCTTCGCACTCCATCGTTTTGCCCTCACTACTTGTGCGGAGTGTTGTACAGGTGATGTGTCAAGCATCGCCGGCAATGAATCCACGCCCCACACTTCCAACACTTCACCCACTGAGACTTACCGTCTTCCGGCAAAGGCTTCGAGGACCGCGTCTCCAATTGTCTAGGCATTCAGGTCACGGCCATCGTTCTTTGTCTGCAATATACGGGTGATAGAAGTTCCCAAACACATGGTTTGCGTCGCGAGCTGCAACTGCTTTTGACATTTCACGATGGTACCGGATTTGGTAACCGTAGATGGTACCAGAGAACGAAGCAGGAATCTTCACATGGTACCAAAACAGGCCCATCTGGTAACTCTTGCTTACCCTGGATCTGAAGGATCTAGAAGGAAACCTGGGGTCTGCCGTGGAATACCTAAAGTCGAGAGTTAACGCGGAGGAAAGTTCGAGGGCCCAGCGTCCAGCTCCGGCTTCTGCACGCGAGGGATGCAAAGGGAGAATTCAGAAACCCCGGAAATTCAGACTTCAAAGGAGTGACCAGAAGTTCGCGATCTTTGAGAAGACAACTATCGAGCGATGACTAGCTCAAACGAGTCGCGCGCGGTCATTTCTTGAAAGTAAAGATCGAATATCCGTCGACAAGCTCGTCCGCGACCAGTTTGAGACCCACATCTTGAATTGTGTCTGCGCATTGCTCCAAGAAACTGCGATTCGTGTCATGGAGAATAAGAGTATAGTGGCCTCCAGACTTCAAGGACTTGTGGATAAGATTCGAGGCGCTACGCAGCATGGTGAAATACTCCATCGCGTCTTTTCGTCTCCTTCCATTGATGATTAACTCTCTACCAAAGTTCAACCTCTTGTTCAACCATGAGGTGTAGAACAAACTTAGTTCGAAATACTGTGCCTCGTCACTGTGTGGGGGGTCGACCAGTACATAATCGAGGGATCTCCTCGGGAATTCAATCCTTGTTGCGTCTTGCAGCAAGAATGAAGCATCCGCCATCCCAGAGAAGACCTCCTCAGAGCTTCCAACCCTCACTTCCTGATGAGTCATCAAGAGATCTGAAATCCTTCGAACTGCTCTTCTGAACACTCTGTATGGATTCCTGACAGTGTAAGTGCGAGGAATCCAATAGCTGTTAACAGGCCAAGAACCTCCCTCCTCTCTACACATCTTAGAGCTTCTCGCGAGGGTAGCCATGAAGGCTAGTCTGAGGCAATTTTTGACATTTTTCTTGACTCGTAGCCCTTGAATATCGTCCCAGAGCGAAGTGAGGATGGCAAGGTTTCGAGCCGTGAATAACTCGGACAGACTGGACACGTCCCTGCGTTTGAGAAACGGGGTCCCGTCGCCGTATTCCAACCTGTTTTGTGGATGATGTAATCTCGGCTTCACTTTGCCTCCCACAAGCCAATCGATGCTGACTGGTAAAGAAAGCCCGCGCCTGCCACACGAGCACTGTGAGACAAATCGGCATCCGATTACGAACTCAAGCTCTTGCACTAAGCGTCCCTTTGCTAGTGTCTTTACAACATGTGTAACTGTTTGACTGTCGAGTTCCGGATGAAGTGAGACTAGGGCGCTGTGAGTTATCCCTCCTGAAGGGATGGACTTGTAAACAGATTGAGACGTATCGTTCAACCCGGTTTTAACCGATCGTAGTCTTCGGTATTTTCTACCATAGGTAATAGATTCAGCCTCCCTCCAGTTTCCACATTTGCAACGAACTGAGAAAAACTTCGCCCCCTGACACACGAAGGGTCTTTTCCTTCTGAATCTGACTAGTGGTTCAGAAAGTAGGGTTGCGGACGCTTTCATAAACTCCCGTGAATCGCAAGGTGAAATTGTAGTCTTTGCGATCAAATGGGCGAATGGATTCAGATCAACGTAGATTGCACGACGATCCAACTCGAGTGCAGTCTTTACAAATATCCCGCTTCCTCCGAAGAAGTCCGCTACTATTTGGTGTGGTTTTGTAAAGCGTTGGATGTAGAACTGAGCCAGATTACGCGACTTTCGTCCCCAGTAACGAACCACCCCTTCTGCATTTGCTGAGCCGGTTCCATTGTGGAGCGTTCGCGGATTCAACATATGTTGTCTGTCTGGCTAGTTGGCTCCTTACCTTGATTCCACAGCTCGTCAAAGCTCCGCAAAGATTTGACTATATTATCACTATCACTGATGATGACGTACCCTTCAACGTTTTCGTATAGTCCGGAAAGAGTCAGATTTGCCGACCCCATTATCAATAGTGAGTCATCAATGATGATCATTTTTATGTGCGGCAGTCTATCGATTAGAACTCGCAGGTCAATCTGCTCGTCTCCTTGCGACTGAAAAATTCTGAGAGCCTCAAGGTGAGTTTCGTTTTGTTCATCATTAGATGTTATGATTTTGAATTTAACTCCTTGAGCTTTTGAAAGGTCACAAATAGTCTTCGCGACCTGCTTCGAAAACCACGGCGAAATAATCGCAACTTCTCTCTTCGCTCCTCTGACGTAATTGAGTAGGTTGCGAGCTTCTCCAATCTGTACTTTGGTTCCAGACTTCGAACCCGAAATCAAGTCAGATTTGAAAACTCCCAGCCACTCATTTAGGAAAGCAACGACCAGGGATTTCGAAACGCCGAAAATCTGTTCGAACGGTGAATAATGGCAATCTGACTCAAGTCTGACGCAATGATAACATCCGTCCCAGCAAAGGGGAGTTGAGGAAAGAATGTCGTCTATGTACGGGGACACTTCATCTTTGTCAATGATGCTCGAGGTCTTTGCGTCGCGGCTGAGAACATACCTCACGAACTCGACAGGCATTGAAATTCCAAATCTCAGCTGGAATGTTCGATGATAGGCGTTCACCTGATTCCAAATGAGCTTAACATCTGAGCTAGCCCTAGTAGGAGGCACAAAGAGCCCGTGTCTACTACACATCGCAACCAACTTGTTTATTCGAGAAGCTAAGTCGTCAAGATATTTCGGTCCGATCTTAGCTACAGATGCAGCAAAGCTTTGGGTAAGCCCAAGACCCTTTTCGGCATTTTCTATTATGAATACACGATATTTCCCGTCGCTCTCCGCGCGGTCACTGAACGAGTATACAAGATTCTCGGAAGATGTCTGAAGCGTGGAAATCACCTCTTCGTGGATCAGATGAGCCAAGCCGTGCATTAGTAATGCGACCCCAAAACTCACTAACTCCGGTGTCACGTTACGAGATTTCATCAGTTTCTCGTAGTCGCTTACCTTTGCGTCCTTCGTCCCTCGAACGGTATTCGAGAAGAACGTGCTTACTCTCCTCAGGTCATTGACATCATAGTTAGTCGATACGAAATGTTTGGTTAGAACCCAAGCAAATATCTCCGGGTCATTCGACAACACCGTTCTCACAAACGTCTCGATCCAAGATGCTTCGACGGAAAAGCCAACGGCCCTCGTCGTGATCTGATAACCTGGGGTTTCTTTGAGTTTAATCATTGGCGAATGAGTGAAGTAGCTCGAGTAGAAAATCACCGAATCGATGAATAGCTTAGCCTGAAGACTTGGTATGGTCTCAATCGCCAAACCAAACTTGTTGGATTGAATAGGAATTGGAGAATCATATCTGTCGATTTTTACTGCGAGGTCGGGAGAAACCTTGGATAGACTATAGAAGGATGTAGGACCTCGCCAGAACTTCTTTCCCTGACATGGATCCCAGAGGTAACATTCTCTTCTCTGGCACCGGTTTACCGGCGATACGTAAAGTCCCATTTTGCAATAGTATGTATTTTCGGGAGAGCGGCGATCGACTTCCAACCTAAACCCGCGCTCACCAGTTATTGACACCGTATCCTTCAGATTGTTGACGGTAGTAAGTTTGATGGAATTAGGAGTTAGAATCTTGACATCTCCTTCATAGAACGTTCTAGAATCATCATCGCACCATCTAGTGGTAACTGTGTGCCCGCGTGCAGAAGGAAGCAGAAGCATCGAGTAGTTCCCGGCCGTTCCACGCAGCTTGAACGGCGTATAGGAAAACAACATGTTGTCGATTGGTTTTGATCGTGCTTCCGGGTCCTTCTCCGTGCCGATTGAAACCGCCGGTAAGGGCTTTTCGAATAGAGTGTTGAGAGTAAACCCAAGGTCTTTCAGGACCTCCAGAAGATCAAGCCATTGTCTTCCTCGAATGACCTCGTCCAGGGCATAGAACGGGGCTACTGACAACACATTAGCTGTGGTTACTAGCTCCCCGAGTCTGATGTCCAGCTTATCCCTCTTCCACAGTCGATGGGTCTCCTGGGTAAGTTCACCTATCGCAACGAAAGTATCCATGTCTATCTTTCGAGAGGCTAGGAGCTCAGCTCTTTTCCTGTCAAGGGAATCGACAGCAGATTTCACAGCTTCCTGCGACGCCTTTGACTCCAATACGGAGTCCTTTAGCTTCTCAAGAACCGTAGAACTCGTACGTCATCAACTCCAGAGCTTCTCAACATTGCCCAATACATTCGACAACGAGCGTCCTAGTTCTCTTACGGATGATTCATAATTTTCAAGTTCCTTCACGTTCGTCTGTTGCTGAAGCTCTTTCGACGATTGGAGGGCCTTTTCGATTATGCGTTTGGCCTGGAGAATAATATCTTCGGACTGTCTGAGTTTGTCAAGACCCTCATCCACTGAGAGGCCGGAGGCGGCACTATAATTCGCTAGGCCAAAGGTAGTCTTTTTCTCCATTTTGTCAAGAAGTTCATCTAATATCGCCAGCGATGACTTATCTCCAGATATTTCCTCCTCGTAAAGGTAGACCTCAGCGAGCTCCTTCCGAGCATTCGAGACAATTAACTTCAAGGAATTCAGCGCGTCCGCAACAGACAACCATTTTCCGCTTATCTCTGAAACGAAGTCCATGTATGTGTTCCTTTGACCGGCAGCTTCATGATCCAGAATTGAGAAGATCACGTGTTGTTTCTTGATCTCTTCATTTTCCCAGGCAACAGGAATCTCAACCTGGGGTTCCAGCAGTCTCTTGTATTCGTCTCCCAGAACGTACCGTATTTGGCTAGGGCTATTGGTGACGACCAAGATTCCTAATGCTATTCGGCCTACTTCGTCGCTTCTGCCGGCGCGTCCAATTCTCTGAACATAACTCTCCGCAGTCAACGGTACCTTGTACTGCACGATAGCAGCAATCGAGCCAATGTCCATGCCGAGTTCCATCGTAGAAGTGGCGAATAACACGCCAGAAGCACGATTCTTGAAATCGTTTTCGACTCGCGCTCTCTCCCTTGAGCCGAGTTCAGCGTAGTGATGATCGTAGATTGACGATAGCTTCGAAGAATCTATTTCTTCAATCCCGCGTGATAAGCCGATCCAACTAAAGGGTTCAGACGGGTCTTTTACGCTTGGAGTTTTCTGCGGGTTAATGTGGTCGTTCTGAGCCTGACGCTCTCGGATAATCGTCCTTACGACAAAATCTCTCAATCGTTCTACTTCGGAGACGTTGTCGATGAAGACGATGCTCTTCTTCGAATTCGACAGACCCCAGACTCCAAGGAGAAGCGATATCTCCTCAGCGAGTGATTCTGCGGATCGCAGGGGGTTCGGAGCGACTATCAAATTGATGACAAGCTTTCGCTTTTTCTTCTTACTCGCTTCCAGAATCTTCTGATACTCCTCGTGGTAGATTCCAGTAGACAAACCCAGCAGTCTCTTCGTGAATTGCACAGGATTGTGGATGGTAGCAGATGATACTACAAATCGGGCGTCGCCCTTGACGAGCAAGCTGAACCTTGCGAGTATTCTTCGGAGTAACCATCTCGCATGACCACCCAGTTCTTCGCGATAAACGTGGGCCTCATCCAGAACGATCCATCTCACGCTTGACCCAACCATTGATTGAGCGGATTTTGTCATCAGCCTCCTGTTTAGAGCCGATAAGTTCGAGAAAATTATGGTTGGCCGGGACCCCCAAATGTCTCCCTTAGTTGCTACGATCTCGTCGTATGATCGATGGCAAGCGTTGCAAGTAATCACGGCGGATCCCCTTGCGACTTGGTAGTGAAGTGTTCCGTCACATCCCTTCTGAATGCATTTTACACCACGAAAGACTTCCTGTCGTTTCACGTCATCAGAACTTGAGCTCCGAGGCGTGTCTCCATCATCAATCCCTACGGTGATCCTCGGCATGTTCTCTTTTGTGAGTCTCTGATTTAGTTCATGAATTACTCTCAAGAATTTCATGAGCTGATCACTCGCCAAAGCCTTCCGAGGGTAGAGTACAATCGCTTTGGTTCCGAGAGTTTCTGGTTCGGAAAGAATTGACGCCAAGATCGCCACGTAGAAGATCAGAGACTTACCACTCGCCGTAGGAGAAACCAGAAGGTAGCATTTGTCATTTCGAGAGATAATGTTCTTGAGATAATGGATCTGGTGATGCGCAAGGCCGGAATAGCCGGAGTCGCGGAGAGCACCGACTAGGATACCCGAGGATTTCTTGTCTAGATTGAGGAAAGGGTTGAGGTCTTCCAGATCGTGCTCAGTGAACGAAGGAAGGGATTCCTCCTTGGGTTTGATCAGCTTGAACTCCAAGGGTATTTTGGCGCTCCAAATTGCCGCCTTCGAATTTATCGATCTGTAAACGAGATCCACATGCATGGTTCGAAAAGTGCCATCTGGGTAGGGCACGAGCAGCCCTGCTTCATGCAACTCTCGATTGACGACACCGTGTTTGGCGCACGTGGCCGAGACTTGATCAGTGCTAAGACGCGATTCTTTGCTCTCGAAACCGAAGGAATTCGCCTCAAGATTGGCATACTCAGATAGGATCAAATCTTGGTAGCAGTCGATTTCAGCATCCGTCTCGAACATGATCTCAATTAATTTAGTCGATTGGAACTGGATATAAGGAGTTAATTTGAAAGGCAAACCGCTGGAAGAAAATCATCTAATTATTCTGCTGAAAGACTTCGACAGTAATCTTGCACTGAGCTACCTGAACTGTGTGAAGACCGCTCGCGACATGATGGAAGCGAAAGGACTGTATGGGGCCGAAGAGATTCAGGATGCAGTCCTTGTCGATCCGATAGGATTCAGAATACCTTTCAAGGAACCTATCTTCATAATGCTATCACACCCCATATGTCGGTTACGGTCTAAGGTTCCGTATCCTAAGCAAGTTGAGTGGGAAAGATTTTTCGTCACGCACCTTGGTATGGTTCCAGTCTATCTCGTGAATCTGAATATCATTACGGTATTGAAATTCTGGGGGGACGACTCTTCACTGGTCGTTTCGAGGCCTTTTCAAGAGGAATTGGACAAGGGCGAAGGATTGTTCGAGCTTCGGCCTTCGGTACGACCAGTTCAGTATTCTAGCATGAACTTCGTCCTTCAATATGGAGCAAAAATGTACACTGCCCCGCTTCAGCTCCTGGAACCATTTCAACGATACTACGGTTTTCTCTTCTGGGCCTATCCGGGCAAGGGCTACACCTTCTCATCTCACTTCTTACACAGGAGAACGCAAATTACAACCTTCATGAAAGTGACAAAGAGCCTCTACACCATTCGGTCCATAGGCAGTACGAAGCAAATCTACGTTCAAGGTCGTTCGATTGATTGCAAGGAGATGGATCTCGTGGGATTCGATTTCGAAGATGATAACGTCAGAGAGGTCAAAGGGATTCGATCGGTTGTCCCGATCGATATCATTTCCGAATTGGGGAAGAAAGACGTCCGTAGGTGCTTTCTTAATGCGATGATGACAGAGTTAAGGTCAGGAACTTGGAGGGCGAACTTACTCAGCAACATCCTAGAAATAGGGGAGTCGTTGTTCGATCTCACCTCTTCGTTGATCGGCATCCAGGTCGATAGGCTTTACCACGAATCCGACAGACCGGCCTATGTATGCACACTCGGAGAACTACGAAGTAGTACAACAAAGCTTCTCAAACAGCTTTTCGGACTGATTGATTTGCCGAGCACCATATCCGATAGCATCGATCACTTCGGATTGGCTCTTCGTTCGCTCTATCCGTTCATAATAATAGACGACCAGAGAGTATTATTCGCTCACCCAATCATCTTAGGATTCTTAGCCCAGCAAGGAATGCTTGGATTAGTAACGCAAAGGGACGACAAGGCGATGGTCGATCTCTTGAACTTGCTCGAGAAAATACACGACCTCCATGGAAGTCCAATGCAGATATTCATAGATCCGAGAATGGAGAGATTCAAGGCGGGCAATAAGAAGGACTCAATGTACGAATTGTTATCGATAAACAACCGGATTGCTCTTTACAAGTCCATGCATCAGTCATTCTCTGATAACGGAGTCGGCACGGATCCAGCTGCCGCCTGGGCAGTCCGTAGTTGAGAGGGGCTTTGTATCTATGAGGGAGCCGCGGGAGGAGCGTCTGAATTCCGGCGCACGCTGACGCCATCATCTCGGAGAGCAGGCGATTCAGCTATTCCTTACCTAGGGTGTACATAATTTCCTCGTACAATTCGTCTCTTCTCTTATCCGAATAGCCATCGTAATAGAGTTCCAAGATCCTATATCCTCTCTTTCGCAAGAGCCCTCGTAGTTCTTCGTCCTTCGTCAATTGGCTTGTTTTGAGATGGACCCTGCCATCGACGAATACAATCAAAGGTCGAGGTTCTATCGGGAAGTAGAAATCGACTGTTGTTATGGGTATCTCGACTTGTGTTAGGTAGTGTATTCGGTCATTTTCTAGGTTGAATGCTAGTTCTTGTTCCATCCGTGAGGGGTTGGCGTGTAGTCGTTCTCTCCAGTCGCTCCGCTGACCCGACATCTTTGATGTTGAGCCGGGTTTCGGTTATTGTTCAGACACGAGAGTGAAAGTGAGTGCAGCCAGGGCCCGGTCTACGCCGAAAGGACCCATGAAATGGCAAATCAATTCAGCTTGAGGTACTCGTGAAGTCTTCCCATTGACTCATAGAACCGATCGTAGTATGTTTTGCTTCGGTGCTTCCGAATTGCGGAGTTGAGGGAAGGATAGACGTATTGCGTTCTCAACAATTCATCATACGTGGTGTAGATTTCTCCGCCCTTGGCAAGCTTCCTACCAATTAGCCTGCGGCAAATCGAATGGGTCAGGAGGTAAGCATTGTTAATGAGACTGAAAACCAATTCAGAGAATTCTTGGGACTCTGGCGATTTGCTTCTGACTCCCCACTTTTCCGATTTCATAACAAACTTCTGTTCGAAGTTATCGTCAAAATTGAATTTGTCCCTCAACTCATTTGCGATGAGGGCTGCCACAACCCAAAACGCGGGATTCTTGAAGTCTCTATCGTAGTAAATCTGTTCGTCCTTGACCCCCTTCCACTTTTGCAGCCTTCCATATGAATTTGAAATCAGCTTGTTCATCCACCAACTGTACTTGCACCTAGAGTGACTAGGATCCGAAACGCCGGGAAATATTCTGTCAAAATATCGCCCGAATAGATTAGAGGCTCCCTGCTGCGCAATATAGGGGTCCTGGCGGATTACCGCTGCAATGCACTGCGCTAGATCGGCAGCATCGATCCATACGTATCGACCTCTCGCTTCAGGCTCTTCGCGTAACAAAGTTTGTTTCTCGCCAGCTTTACGAAGAAGGTAGTATCTTCTCTCCGAACCGGCGACTCTGTCAGCCAGAAGTCTGTGATGGAGACAGACCAAGCGGAAATTGTTCGCCATGAGGTCCCGTGCCTCAACGGGGTTCTGACTGTTTCTAGACTGTGCAATATCTCCGGCCAGCCTAGATGCTTCTTTGTTCAATTCGACTAGAGTGACCAACACCTCAGCTGCGGGATCAGAACCGTCATGTTCTTTATAGAATGTGTGAATGTTCATCGCCGTCTGGCAACCATTGCTTATTGACCCGCGCTCCAACAACAGGGTGTGATCCCCCTTCGGTGTTGCTTTGCTGCATTGAATGGTTATGCCGTTGTTGCGGACGAGAAATTCTTGAGGAGACTTGAGCAGCGTTTCTTTCATTGAGTCGGCGATCTCCTTGCTTCTCCTCTTCGTGCTCAAGAACGTGCGAATGTTGGAAGCGAATAACGCTCGAAGTCGCTTAGTCTTTTCATGGTGCTCAACAATTTCATGGATTCGGCGCGCAGGCACCGTGCCGATCACGAGACTGCCAAAGCCTTGAGGAATATTCAGAATCTCTCTATTGAATTTCAGATCAAAGCTGAGCATTCCTGTTTGCCCGTCTAGGAATTCTCTTCCTCTCTCCAAGAGCATATCATGGGTAATGAAGTCGAAGTCGGTGATCCCGGTTTGGTTGCGAATCGAGTCCTCCTGGGCCGCACTGAAGCTCTTCGGAGTCGCGTAGACGTATCTTGAACCATAGCCACCGGAAATCTTCTGCTTTGCTTCCCTCCAGAGAGGTTTCGACGTCTCGGCTAGATCCATTGGCAGAGCTGCTGTCTTCATGTATTCCTTGAATTTGGAAAATGTCTGAATCGCCTTGGCCTTGCTGGCTGGAGACTTGGTCCAGTCCGCTTCGTATTGTGCTTGACCAATGACCACTTGCGAGTTAGGAGTATCAGTCCAAATGAAGTCTACGCCTCCATCATTGGGTCCATCTAGGATGTGTTTCGCCGCTTCACTATATTCGATTCCCATTTCTTGGTGAAGCAACCATATCTCGAACGCTTGTGCCTCGCTGAGAACACTCCCTTCTCTTTGGAAAGGATAAAGAGTGATTATCCTCTCATATTCTTCCTTTAGAAATCTGACTACATCTTCGTCTGTATAATCGGCTTCAGCAGATCTCAAGTTCGCAAGATTGAAAAATGGCGCACCCTATAAATTATTAACCGATTTTCAGCGGAAACCTTAGAACCATGTCTTCGATTGTTTGTTCGCATGCCGAGGATATACTACAACTATCCGAGAAAGGGTAAACAGCTCGCTGCTGAGAAACTGTACGGAGGCAAAACGGGAGAGAAAACCGTCGGGCTTGTATTCTCGCCAGAAGAAGCTGTCCGATTCGCGATATCCGTCCTTGCCGCAGCATACGGTGGCAAGAACTTCGAGGTAACTGTCTACAGGACCCCAAGGAAGGACGGAAAATACAAAGTAACCTTTACAGCATGAGCTAGTCCCCAGATCAACGAGGAACGAACATCGATGAGGCCGACGATTCTGCTTGACGAGCCAGTTCTCGGAATGGACGTGTATCTGCGGGATCAAGGATGGATCATAAAGACCGTTAGGGAAGTGTTAGGATCGGGAAAATCTGACGATAAGATAATTGAAATTGCAAAGTCCAACAAGTTTGTATTGGTCACAACTGATCGGAAGCTAGTCAAGCGTTGCAAGCTTCTGAATATCGAAGTATTCGAGTTGGGGGTCGAGATTTTTGCCGAAGCCGTCAATCGCCAACTGTCAAAAGCTTACCCGGCCTAAGAGTATGTCTCGAGTTAGATCATCGTCTGTCAGATTTTTGATTAGTTCGGGTTATGCTGGGTGTGGGCCATAAACGTAGGGTCCAGCAATGTTTTCTCTTTGCGTTCTCGCAGTTCGGAGGGATTCAACGATTTTGCTGGTTTCCATGGGCTTTAATGCCTAGGCGTTCTGACTGTTCCTTGGGTTGGGCTTTCTCTCCTGGCTGAATGATCTCTTCGAGTCGCCTGAGGAGTATGGGATACTATCTGTCACTCTGACTGGTCAGCAGGTCAGAAGTAGAGGGGAGAAGATTATTGCGGATTACTTGACGTATCATGGTGTTTCTTACTATTACGAAGCTCAAGCGATGACTAATGACTGGTTCATTTTCAAGAGGAAGATAAGCCGGCCTGACTTTTTTCTTCCGCAGTACAATCTCTTTGTCGAATACTGGGGCTTGGTAGATTCACCAGACCCGAGAACCCGAAACGAATACGTGAAAACTATGCGCTGGAAGATGGCCCAGTATCACAGTAGCAACATCAGGTTCGTCTCGATATATCCCTCCGATATGCATAACATCGACTACAATTTCAGGAGGAAGTTCAGAGTGGCCGTCGGGTTCGATCTTCCTGCCCCACCGACAATGGCTCCCTGTTCAATATGTCATCAACAGATAGGGGACTGGCCGCTGCACGTCAATTGGCATGCCCAGACGGCTCGGCACCCGCGGCCTTAACCGAAATCTAGGGTAATTTTTCTGTCTATTTTGTTATGTGTCATTTTCATTCTCGCTCGGCGGGTTCGCCCAAGTCTGCCTGAAAGAAGTGCTTGGGGAACCGTCCTATGGGTTAGCCGGATTTCGTGAACCCGTGTTTGCTCTCCGAGTGATCGTTAAACTAGTGACTCGGAAATCTTTTCGCATACTGAATATCCCTTTCGGGATCCCGCAAAAAGGGGGGGAAGGTCGAACGGAGCTATATTCGATGTGATTACGCTTTGAAGAATGGTGCATAAGCGAGAAGTGTCTCGCTCTTGAAGATACCTGGGAGGGTTGTAACTCTCTCAACGGAATTCTTCACGATCTCTTCAGAGGTCTTTGCTTGCCAGAGTGCTACTATGTCGAACTGTCCGGGTACTGTGGATGCTTCGATGAAGCCTGGGATGTTGCTTAGCTGCTTGATGATGCTCTCGCTGGTGTTGTGCTCACATGTCAATACTGATACGCCGAGGGCCATCTGGCTCTCGAGCTTACGGGTCGGCTGCATACCGTCGAAGCCGGTGTGAGTGTCGGTCGTGCGTACGTCGCTGATCTCGCGGATTTCCTTGACTGTCTGGTAGATGTTGTGTGGAGTGTTTGGCTTCAGGCGTAGGACTAGGTCGTATCTGCCTGAGACTGGTGCGATGATGTCGATCTGGCTGTTGCGCTTTAGCTCGTCGACCACTTTCGTAGCGCGGCCCGGATTAACGGTCGCGAATACGTAGGTCGGGAAATTCATATTGGTTTGCATTGTTGTTTTTTCTACTGCATTTTATTGCAATAGAGTAATAGGTGTTACTTGCATATAAGACTTTTATTATAGAACCGACGTTCCATTACATGACTGGAAGCGAGGAAAGAGCTTGACAATTCACCGAAACGGCGTTAGCGTCCCAGAAGCGGTCCGCGAGATCCTCACCCGAAATTATCCTGTCTACCAATGCCTGAAGATGAAGCTCATGAACTTCCACTCCCTCGCAGAATTCATCCAGCCACAAGTCCAGCAGCTGAGCGGAAAAGAGGCCAGCATCAACACTCTAGTCGTAGCCATCAAGAGATTCTCCGACACCCTAACGAACGACAAGACTCCCGACGCATCCAAGGTCCTCAAAGACGCGAGAATCTCCCTCTCGAGCGGCATTGTAGATGTGACGATGAGAGTTCCAAGGAACCAGTTCTCAACGATAGTCAGAGAATTATCAGACGTAGCTGGCGAACTCTCAGAGTTCCCTCACATCTTTCCACTTTCAAACTCGATCAAACTGATTCTGCCGGTCGAAGATTACGCTCTTATCCATGGAAAAATGGGGCATCTCAAGGAAGCGGCAGCGCAGACAAACGTGGCCAAGGTGATTCTCAACCTGTCGCCGCATGCCGAGATGACCCCTGGCATAGCCTCCTACATCACAGAACTGTTGTTCAGAAACGGCGTAAACATCCTAGACGCGTTCTTGGGCTACGGCGACATCATAATGGTGGTTGACGACAAGGATGGACCCCTCGCCTATGACGTTCTACAACGAGAGATACAAGGCCCCAAGCCAAGAGAATGAGCTTCGAATCAGCGCAACTGCGGGAGGCCTTCATGAGGATTGGATGTTAGCCTGCGGAAGGCTTTACGGTTCCTGACCTTGCTCTTGGAGCTTCCTCAGAAAGAAAGTCCAGCCTTCGATGTGTTCATCCCTTTTCTTCTTCGCTTCGGAGCTTTTCGAGTAGCCTTCGTGGTGAAGAGTGAGCTGTGTTCCCCCGTTTGGCATCGAGTGGAAGAGTACTGTGACCCTGGTTACGTCGATGGATTCATGATCCCACTTCCAAGTGAATCCTAGCGTCTTCCCTCTGTCGAACATGGTGAACTTGCCCCGAAGATGCCAGTCTTGTGCGGGCCAGGAAAAATGAAATGTCCCACCTACATTGGGCTGTAGCTCTGCCGCTGGAGCCCACCATTTCTTGAGCAGATCAGTATTTGTCCAGTAGTCGAAGAGTATGGCGGGGCTGAGATGGGGAAAATCTGCGACAATAGTGATTCTGTCTCTCGCTGTTTCGACTAGTTCCAAGTTGGGCCTAGTCATTGCCATGTCGAGATGCCGTCCAGGCATGCGATCGGCGTTAGGAGTATTTCTTTGCATGGAGTACAATCGGAATAGCCGGTTCAGCTTTGTAGGCAAAGGGATACCACAGGTCGCCGGTGGGCATAGTCAAGCTGACCGTTATTCGGATAGGTCTGTTGATACCTTCCACAACCACGTCCAATCGCAGCTGTTCGAATTCTCTAGACGCCTTAGGGAAGGGGTTGAGGTTCGAAAGAGAAGTATTCTGAAGGAGCCGGGGTCGGAGCACGCTGACTCAGTTCAGCAGTTGCCCATCCCGCGGAGCAGAGTGGCGTCTTTACAGCGTTAGTGTTTTGGTTTTCTTTTCAGCCCTCGGCTCTAGCTTGGGAAGTGTTATTGCAAGTATGCCTTCAGACATTTTTGCTGACACTTTCTCGGCGTCTACGCTTTCTGCGAAGCCTATGTTTCTACGGAATGTGGAGAAAGCTCTCTCCCGATGCAAGTAGGTCTTCCCCACTTCCTCCTTCTCCACGTCGGATTCAGCGCTCAGTGACAACTCGTTCGGCCCCACATCAATCTTCAGAGTCTCCTTCTTCAACCCCGGAACCTCTGCCTTTACCACATACTCGTTGCCATAGTCGATCACGTCAACATAGGGAACCCGCGTCGGCAGCTCAATCTCGACAGGCCACTCGAATCCTCTGAACGGATCCCAAGGGATCAAGCGAAATGGTTCTGAGAGTCTGTTGAACTCTTCAATCCAGCCAGCTTGAGGCTCCTTAACGGCAAGAGCAGACTTCTTCTTCGCAACGGCATGAGTGGATTTCTTCGTTGTCTTCTTGGCAGATTTTGCCTTCGCTTGCTTCTTGGGCATCGTCATAACTTCAAGGCTCCGGGTGTCGGAGTTTCTTATATGAATTCCTCGGGCAGTTTTTGGCCTCTTGATCACAGTGCAGGATGACTTGCGATGTATCCATGGAATGATCGGTTGCGAGACTGGGGACGACCTACCTAGCTTCCGTGTCGATCGAAAGGACTTTGAACCGGGGCAAGTAGCCTCGCTCGGCTATGACTGAAAGGAAGAAGGAAGACGAAAAGAAGCCTGTCAAATTGGCACCATTCGTTGAGCCTCAACTATTCGTGGCTGTCGAAGAGGCGAATCGTAGACTGAAAGAGATAATGAAGGTTACAGATCCGACAACAGGGTTGTACAGGTCTATCCAGAGAATAACCGAAGTCAGCGAAATGATGCTAAGGCGTCAAGACCAGTTGAGGAAGCTGTACGAACCATCCGAGAGCGTAAGGAAGTACCTTGAAAGAATCAGGCAGCTGGTCGAGCAACTCACTCGAACAAAGATGGACGAGTTACCCTCGATGTCGAGAACCCTCATCCCCCAACTTGAGGGAGAAGTCTCCGGCTATGTCGAGACATTCGAACGAGCACTAGCAGAGAAAGAGAAAGAGATAGAGGCCCTAAAGGCAGAGCTTGAAGCGTTAAAGTCGAAAACGAAGAATCAGCACCCAGTTTGAAGGAGCAGGCTCTTCTCCTTAGAATGGAGGAATGGGGCTCGACTTCGAACAGCTATTGTTCAGACGGAGAGTGAAACAGTTAACGCTTGGAAGGTATATTCTGTCGTGCGTAGATTGTTCGGGCTAGCCAAACTAGCGCGTACAGAATCAGGAACACGGCTGCCGTCCCAGCGAGCACGAGCCAGATTATTGTTGTGAGAATTGGGAACAGTGCTCCACCCCATAGGCTGAAGATGAGTGAGATGAAGATCACTGCTAGCAACGCGAATAGTGCGGGGTGGATCTCGAACGGTTTAGACAAGCGAACAGTGTCTAGGCTAGGTCTTGTCTGGCCAAAAAGAGTTGCTCAGCTGTTTCGAAACGAGATGTGACGGAGGGGAGTCTGTACTGTTATTATTGATGGTGAGACCGTGTGAAGGGAAGTTTCGAGTATCAAGTGGGCTCTGGTCCGTTGTAGTCAGAGCTTACGTGCCATGATTAGAGAGTCGAGAAATCTTCCATTCCTGTAGACCTTCCCAGGAATAGCTCCGACCCTCTTGAAACCAGCCTTCCTGTAGACATGGATCGTCGCCTTGTTTGTGGAGAGAAACTCGACATCCACCGACCTCAGACCCACCCTCCTGGCCTCCGCCAAGAGAACCCTCACCATTTCTCGTCCTATTCCCAAACCCCTGTACGCTTCTCTGACCGTAAGCCCAAGATGACCGTGATGCCTCGTCTCACTGTACGACCCTCGAGTGATGTCGCCATTACCCGCAACCTGACCGTCAACCTCCGCTAGAACGCTAATCTTCTCCCCTTCCTTGATCCCTCTAGACAGTTCGTTCAGCCACTCAGCCTCCTGTCTTCTTGTCAGCCGAGACTCGAAACCAGTGAACAGTTGAGAACTCTCGTCCCGTTTCTTCTCGCGAACAAGGCCATTGATGTAAGCGAGAAGCTTGTCAAGATCCCCAGAGGCTGCTTCTCGCAAGACAACTCTCCTATTGTCGCTAAGCGTGAACCTCTTGAAGACTCGACCAGCCTTCAAAGCAGATCTTCCCGGAAGACTAGAGAGCTTCTCGATATTGTTCGTCTCACGGGTCTATTTCGACTCAACGTTTCGGAGCCCATAGCTCGATGATGTTTCCTGCCGGGTCCAGGAAGTAGATGCTTGTAGAATGAGGGACGCCGTGGAAGTTGTCCCACTGATTCTTCGGGCTCACTTTGATCCCCTTGGCCTTTAGGAACTCGATAGATTCGTCTAGCTTGTCACTTGGAACCTCGAACGCCACGTGAAATCTCCAATCTTTCGAATAGCTGTCAGTCCAGGGATCAAAAAACCCGATCTTCTCATCGCAGACTCCGTAGAGCTGTTCGCCGACCCCGGCAAAGTTCAGACGACCCGGATCAGCCGGAAGATCGACCATCCCAATCTTCCTGTAGAAGTCAATGCAGTCCTTGACATTAGACGCCAGAAACGCTACCTCAGCTACCCGTACCAACGGAAGCCTATCCATTCATCATCGCCGGTGGAATCGGATGTAAACTCCGGAAAAGATTTTCCTTTGCTCTGGACAATGAGCTTTACTCAAGCGTGAGATTCTTGATCCTCTCGGTTATGGTGGGTATGGGCCATAGGCGTAGATCCAGCGGCGGCTTTTCCTGTCATTTTCGATTCTTGGTAGCTGGAGTGAGTATATTTCTTGAATGCGTTCGAGCGATGCTCTCAGGATTTCTTGTCCAGCGACTCAGAGGTAGAGTGAGACTGTTGGGGTCCTGGAAGGAATATTGTGCCGTGTGTAGATTGTTCGAGCAAACCAGACTAGCACGTACAGAATGAGGAAGACAACGGCTGTCCAGACGAGCACTAACCCGATTATTGTTGTAAAGACCGGAAATATCGCCCCGCCCCATAAGCTGACCATTACTGAGAGAAAGAACACTACTAGCAACACGAGCAGTGCGGGATGGATCTCGAACGGTCTTGACAAACGATCAGTGTCTAGGGGAGGTCTTTTCCGGGCAAAAAGAGTTGCTCAACCGTTTCAGATGAAACAGGATAGAACATGCCCTGATCCAGGTTAGGGGCGGCGTTTTGAGATCGCCACTCTTTCACACTGAGCTCCGCTTAATCTGCGGTTGCAACCGGGGTGCTTAAGAGGTGCGCCAGTCAGTAATGATTGATGATTCCGAACTGACTAGGGATATGGCCTCAATGGAGGATCAATGTTGAACTCTGTCTGCCGGCTTTGGGCACTCTTGATACTACTTCTCCCTGTCATCGTATGGCCGGTATCGGCCTCGACGGACACGACGCCGCCGGTCTGGCCCGCAGGGAGCAGAGTAGTAGCTACACGTTTGACCTCGAGCTCGATAGACATTTCGTGGACTCTCGCAGCTGACGACTCGGGGACTGTCAGCTACAAGGTGTTGGAGAATGGTTGGTGGGACGGAATGTACCACCTGTCCCCTGGATTCGGACGCTCGTATCTGGCTCCAAACACGACAATAACGTTCCAAGTGATAGCGTATGATCCTTCCAATAACTGGAGCACAGGTCCCTCAGCAACATTCAGCACAGCACCAGCAGCGTGCCAGGGATACGAGGCATGTCTCACCAGCCTATTCACCTACAGCCCCACATCTACACCCGGCGGCAGAATCATGGTAAACGACACACTGACAGACTATGGACTGGATTCCATCAGAATCACAGGCATAGCTATGACTGGAGACCTTGGAGCCTACTCACTCATCAGCGGAACCTCCCTACTTCTGAGAGTGGGAGAGGTCGGAAACAGAGGGCTCGCAATAGACGTCCCGATAGACGCGACGATTGGAGCACATACAATTTTCTTTTCAGTCTCGTGGGACTATAACTACACGGTCGACGGATGGAGAATGGCGAACGATATCCATCAGAACGGAACTCTCCTAGTCACAAGCCCAACGGCACAAATCCGGCCGAACCTTCTAGGACTCACAAATCTAGTCCATACCGTACTAGGCTACGGATATCTTCTCCTAGGAGGATATCTTGCTATAGTCTCACTTGCGGTCGGTCTAGTCATCAGGAACGACCGCGGGAAGAGAGCTGATCTGTTAAAACCCAGTTCCCCAGAATAGGCAGCGTAGATTAGCAGATCCTGCTTCTTCCGCTTTGTTCGATTGAAAGCTGGTCTGACTGAGACTTGGAATAGTTTCTACAAGGCAAACCTGGAATCCTTGCTGCAAAAGAAGACCTCCGAGACTACGTGAAGGGCCGAGGATAGTGCTTTGCTACTGGAAGGGTTTCATGAGTGGATAGTGGTCCGTGTTAAAGTTGAACGTGTATGGTGTGTCGCCTATTCCGTCGGGGCTTGGGCAGATGTTCTGCTGGGGTCCGCTGCAGCTATCAACTCCAGTAAAGTCTGACCAGAAGTTGCCTCCGCTGGGGTAACCGTTGTCCCACAGGTTCTGGCTCGGGTTGTCGTCGAAGGCCTGGATGGTGTTGTTGAGGATGTTGTTGTGGTAGACCGAGCTCCCGGTAGTGTTGCGAAGGACTATTCCATACGAGTTGCCCGCCTTAACAGTATTTCCGGCCACGAAGGGGGAGCCTGAGGATGTGATGTTGATCCCTGCAGGTCCGGACTGGAAGTTCGTCGGCATACTATTGGTTATCGTGTTGTTCTGTAGGTTGACGCCGTTCGCTTGGAATTCGCTTATGCCGTACTGGTAGAGGTGGACGGTTGGGCCTGATGAACCGATTATCCGGTTGAACATTGCAATCACGGTCCCAGACCCATCGAAGGTGAAGCCTCGCGGGCTCGTGATGTAGTTGTGTTCGATGTCGATGCCTCCATTATTGCCTATCACGATCCCATTGTCAGAGTTTAGTATGGTGTTGAAGAAGACGTCAAGGACGGAACTGGAGAGGCTGATGCCCGTGCCCGAGTCAGTTATTGTGTTCGCTCTTATCTGGAGAAAGTCAGAGTTTATGCAGTTGACGCCTGTCTGCGAATCGTGAACCGTGACACCAGAGACTATGATGTTATCGCTGTCCTGAAGCCTGACCCCGTCGTCGTTGCCTGTCAGTGTACTGTTAGCTATGACCCCGTTGAAGATGTTACCGGGACACTCAAAGCAGCCCGGGGGAGACGCGAACGAGTCCACCAGAATATTTGCATACGTCCTCGTTTCGGATTGGATGAAGACGTTACGGATGACAAAGTAGACCGGAGGCGGGAACGGGTCTCCGGAGACGATGTTTCGGATCTCAATACCGTTCGCCGTGCTGGCGTCTATGCTCCATCCCTGGATGATGTAGGGGTTGTTCTGGGTGCCGCTGCCTCCGGTCACGCCGTTGCTGGCTGTGAAGGCGGCCGGACCATCAATCAGTATTGGCGCGTGACGAACAAGACCCTTCGAGCCCGCACTAACCTGCTTGACTCCAACCATCGCTAAAGTTAGAAGGAACATCAAGAATAGGACTGTGAAGAGTCGAAAGCGGCCGCGTCTATCCAGAGATTTCAAATTATTATCCATTTCATAGACGCTTCGACCTCTTATATTAGGGAGATGCCTATCGAATCGTCAAACGGACGAGTTCACCATGTCCTCAGAGAATTGTGGCTTGGCGAAATATTCTTCCAGTTTAACCCGTAAGATTCGCTGCAACGGTGGAGGGGTCTTGGAGGTCTTGTTCGTTAGGCGGGCTTGGTCCGGTGTACCAGAAGGAGGGTTCGACTCCGTTGGTTGTGCTGGTGTTGTTGAGGAAGTAGGCGATGACAATTTTGATTCCTAGAGCTCGAAGGTTTGTCGAGAAAGACACTCTCTGGGGTTGGGTTATCTGGTAGAATGTTGATCTTTGAAAATCGCGGGGAACAAGCCCTAATCGCAACCAACGGTAATCTTGCCAGCTCTCGGCCGAACAAACGATAAATGCGAAGCTATTGACGATGATTTCTCGGGACGATAGTTGGTCTTCTCGCCGAAAGTTTTGAGCGAAGCGTGGGTACGGTCGATGGCGGCTTGCGAGTGCAGATCTGACAATCATCAGCATGGTCTTCCTTGCGGAGCCGGGCTCCGTCTAGCCAGTCGTGGTATGGAAGGTGAGGGTGGTTGGGAGGCGCATCATATTGTCCCGGAGAGTGAGGGTGGATCAGACAAGCTGGACAACTGTGCCATCGTGTGCTGGGCGTGTCACAGTAAGACCGTTTGACCGGAGCTTCTCGTCCCTAACAGACGATCTCGGCAAGCGGGAGGGGCGAGGGTTAGAGTTTGACGGGATTTTGTTCGTGTCTACGGCCGAATGGCCGCGGTGGTAGAAGAATCTGCAGTAGATTTCTCAGAGAGTCACTCGAATCCTCTTCGCGCGAGAGGGTAGTCTGCTCCTCGTTAGTTTTTCGATCCGTCAGTTGCTCGGGCTGAACACGTCCGGGCTGATGGAGCGGACTTCCCAGAAGATGTTCAAGCATCAAGGCTTTGTCAGCCTCCAATCCGCATGCAGGACAGGAGTAGACGGTTGTTGAAGCAGGTGGAGCTGGAGTTGGATTCTCAAAGAGAGTGGCGACCGGGTTCAGTTTCTTCCTTGGGCTCGCTTTGCGGCCTGTTCGAGATCCGACCCGTGAGGCCTTCAACTTCTTGCCGGTTCTGGTCCTAGCCGCCGAGCGCTTCCTACCTCTAACTATCTTACTTGGGGCTGTCTTCTTTCCATTACGGCCTCTAGCTAGGTGTCCCGAGATGGTCCCAGTGACTCCTTGCAAGAATCCGAGTATCTTCGACTTCACCGCGAAAGCCCCGAGACTGTCAGGAGGTAGAAGGGGCCTCGACTGCTGATTCCGAGATGTTACCGGTCTCGAGAGCATACTGGTAACAGTCGTGCGCGAGTTGAGAACAAAGGCGGAATGGTAGACTCATGAGACCGTGGGGCAAGATCCACCGTGAATGGATGTAGATTTTCGCTCTGCGACGGTGGGAAGGAGTGAGGCTAGAAGCTTAAGTAGAACTTATTCTTATTTATTGCGAATATTCTTGTCGAATCGAGTCAGACTCGGCGACAGAGTCTTCGTCAATACTCCAAGCCATCTCTACGAACGGAAAGTTGGAACAGTATACGCGGCAACCGGTAAGGGCAGCAATACCCGATACGTCATCGAGTGGGAGATATCCCTAGATGAGCACACGGCTCATCATCCATCCTATACCGCTCACCAAATAAGAACGGCTCGATAAGCCTCAACCTCGATAGTCGGTCTCATTGCGCCGAAAGAAGTATCGAAGACCTTCTTCCAACTCAAACCTGTGTGACAGATCGTCGCCATCCTTCTCATGAGCTGAGCAATCAGCAACGAATTTAGCTAAGAAATCAAAAGATCCTAGGCAGGAATCGAGACGATGCAGTCGAAGAAGACCGTCAAAGAGCCCAAGATCGATAAGGAGTTCAGGAGGATCGCTGAGAAGAACCTTCGCAAGGATCGCGAACTCGTAGAAAAGCTCGCGAAAATCTAGTCATTTCTCCGCCAATTGGATAACAACAAATTTCTGTGAATAGATTGATTCCTCTATCGGTCGCTCGTCCTCGAGCTGGGGTTCGAGCTGATGTCACTCGTTTTCATACGTCAGGGTTGGGCTACGCTATTATCTGCCTCCTCTCGAAGCCTTGAGGGGAAAACGAGTTGGGAAAGCTGCAGACTCCCAAGGAGAATGCAGAGGCGACTCTGCTTGCTCTGAAAGAGTTCAGACGGTATCTGGAGGGTCTGGAGAAGGATCTCAGTCGTACCTCAAAGAAGTACTCCAACCGCGAGGTTGCTCAGGGTGTTGGTTTTGTGGCGGCTGGGATTCATGAAGCATTGAACTATCTGGAGATCGTCAAGAAAGTGATCGTGAAGACTGAGCGAGTAGTCGCAAAGAGAAATGCTTCTACTGAGAACGCGACTCTACCATCGGGTCCGTCTTGACGAGAGTTCTTTCTCTAAATCTTGGCCAGCTTTTCCAAGAGCTTACGGTCTTCGCGGAGCACTTCTTCCATCGCTTTGTCGAACTCCTCGTCTAGGAAAGTGTCCGCCTTTCCAGCTTGCTGAGTCATAGATCTGTGACCTATTCTCCTCGCATCTCCGCTAAATTCGTTGCTATCCACTCTTCGGTCTTGATTAGAGAAACTCTGCCGGCCGCAACTTCCGCCAAGAATGAATAGGTCTCTTGAGACTTCGCGCCTATTTCGAAGCCGTTTAGTCGGAGGAATAGTTTGACAAGCTCGAATGCCGTTCTCTTGTTTCCGTTCACGAATGGGTGTTGGGAGATCAAACTGTGGAGTAGATATGCCGCTTTCTTTACCATGGCAGGTTTGAGATCGAGCTGATCACCGATTTCTCTTACTGCATCTAGGACATACTCCAAATTGGATCTGCTGAGATCCCCACGCTCTCCCCCTGAAACATCAAGAACTCGATCATGCAAGCGCTCAACCTGCTCCACGGATGGATAACTAACCGCTTTCAAACATCATCCAGTCGCCGTCTTGCGAGCAGCTCCGACAACGGCTTGGAATAGATACTTAACACTCGTGATCACAGGTGACCTCGATGATCTACAATAGCTAGATGAGGTATGGTATGATTCGTTTTGTTCGTTTTATGTAGTTGGCGTAGTTGTCGCCTAGTTCTGTTAGTAGTGTTCTCTCTTCGACTCTCATCCGGTAGCCGAAGGATATTGTGAAGACTGCTAGGAGGACGAGTAGGGCTCCGAGGGATTGGACTGCTAGTGATAGTCCGATGAACGTGATGAGGACTCCGGTATAGGATGGGTGTCGGACGAGCCGGTACGGACCCTTGTCCACGACCTGGTGATCGTCCACAACCCGTACGTTGAGCGAGAAGAATCGTCCGAGCACCGCTATCGCCCACTGACGAACCGTGATACCTAGCAGCATCAGGAATATCCCGAGGTAGAAGAACCAGTCAGGCAGCTGCAGGACGCCGCCGTACCCGAACGAGAGCGCGATGCCGAGGGAGATCCACACTGTCAGAAGAATCAAGGCGGCAGACCCGCGGTCTCTCCTCACACGTGTTGTTCCTCGTCCTCGAAGCTTCGGAATTAGAAATGCACCAATTATCTCGCTGGCGAACCAGACAAAGTAGGTAGCATCGAAGATGGCCGGTCCGATACCTGTGGCGAATACTGGCAGGGCTACCGTCGGGGACCACTACGGATTAACATCTGGACCATACTTCTATTCAATTTAGCATGTCCCCACATCTGGTTCTGATTAAGTGGTTCATCAGGTTTCAGATGATTACACTCGTCAGCTTAGTCGTGCTCGGAGCCATCTATGCTCTGGCGCTCTGGATCAGCAACAGTCTTCTACTTCAAGTCTCAGACCCGCTCGTCTCAATCGTAGCAGCGGTTGTGGTCTACGGTCTATTCCTCGTACCATTTGTCTGGATAGCGGCCCGGTTCATCTACGCAAGCTTCTCGAGGTATGTTAGCGTCGAAATGAACAAGAGACTCCAGGGGCTAGCTGCTGAGACTCTGCGTCGGATGACTATCAATCCCGGGAGTACCCGATTCGCGGTAAGAAAGGGATCAAGCTCAGCCGGTGTCCGCCGATGGCCGCATAGAGATACGATCGTTGTCGGCGAGCAACTAATGAAGGATGCGTCTGACGAGGAGATAATGGCAATACTTGGTCACGAGCTGGGACACATTGTGAAGAGACATCTGACCATTCGCGGTGCCTTGAACGCTCTGTACTTTTTCGGGTTTCTGGCGGTCAGCTACGAAGCTGGTCGTTCTCATACCTCGGCTGTACTGAGCGTCGCTGGCTTTCTAGCTCTGATTCTCTCGGGGAACCCGCTCAGCTGGAGGATGGAGTATGCAGCCGACAGATTCTCGGCTGAGAGGTTGGGACCGAACCCGATGGTCTCCGCATTGGAGAAGTTGAAGGTGTACTATCCCGACTGTGTGTCGCTTACTCATCCCCCGTTATCGAGAAGGATCAGAAGAATTCAAGCGCTCCCCATACCATCACTGACAGTACCCATCCCAGGTTAGTACAGATCCCTTCAGCCTGAAGTCTTATTATTCAGGGCATGAGCAATGACGTCATGCCTTCATCTAAGATGGAAGTTAAGCATCTCAATTCCCCAGACGAGGTCCGAAAGTTCGAGAATGGAAAGATCGAGCTTGTAAAGATGGGCGGCGGCACGATTGGCCGAGCCAAGTTCGAACCCGGATGGAGATGGTCGAAGCATGTTAAGCCGATAGCGAAGACCGACAGCTGCGAAGCTCCCCACTTCCAATACCACGTCTCCGGCATCCTACACATCGTCATGAACGACGGGACCGCAAAGGATGTCGGTCCTGGAGAAATATCATTAGTGCCGCCCGGTCATGACGCTTGGGTTGTTGGGAACGAGCCGGTAGTCGTTGTCGACTTCCAAGGACTTACGGACTACGCAAAACAGGCTTCGAAGAAATAGATCCTCGCACATATCGCACGGCTCCTAAACGAGCCGTGATATCAGAAGTATCAGCCCGATAGCGTACGCGGCTGCGCGGTGAATCCTCAACAACAGCCTGGCATTCTTGTTCGTCTCGGGTGCATACTCTTTTTCGTTTGTTAAGACTGCCATGTGATGCATCTCGACGACTGTAATTCCGAGAAAGACTGCCAAGCCTACACCAACCAGATCAATCCTCAACGCTTGAATGTAGTAGCTTGCTAGGGCGGGCATGAAGCCCCAGGCCACGCCGAATCCAGCGTAAGAGTGTAGCCACTTTGGCTTCTCGATTGGATAGAAGAGAGCGAAGAATCCTCCCAGGACAACGAAGACTAGGAACCAGGTCGAGTAGGCCAGTGACATGTAGACTCCGATCCCTACTCCAGCCAGAACTGCCAGAACACCCACCGTTCTGATCGCAGCCCGGTTCATCTTCGGAAAGTATGGGAGGTACTTGTCGCTGCTTCCTGCGATGTCGATGTAGTGTGCTCCGATCACTAGGCCAAAGAATCCTGCGAGCATCGTCAGCAGATATCGGTCCAGGTGAAACTCTGGAGCGAGCGTCGATGCTACTGTGACCCAAGAGAAGAGGACGAAGCTGAATGGCCATCGGAAGCCGAACCACCAGACGTTCTTCCTCCAGATCCCGACAAGATCTGGCTCGACCAGAGGAAGAGCGTTATCACTCATGGTCCTCGCTCCACCTCCGCATATTTAGCAGGCCACAGACCTCGCTCGACAGAACTTTCTCATTCCGAGGGTCCTCGCGGCAGGCCAAACCCGGAGCGACTGAATCTGCTGGACCAGAAGCTGATTATGGGGATGAACCAGATGAAGAGTCTGACGTGCACACCGAGCAACAGCCAGTCCCACGGGAAAGCGAGCGACAGCAGCACAATTACCATCAAGACACTCTGTCTATTTCGAACTCTGCGCATCCGAATCATTATCTCGCCATCGACCAGATGCTCTTCTTCTTGTGCGATGATATGCGAGAAAACGGCCAAGATCAATAAGGTCCCCGCATAGTCTACCGTGAAGAGGATCGATGCATACTCTTGAACACTGCTGGGATTGAATGGTGACACCACTTGGTCGAAGAGGTATGGGAAGATCGCGACCAGCATGAGGAGCACTACGTTCAGCATCTGTACAAGCCGGGTCTCCATGGGAAGAACCGACATGTCGCTAGTGTAGATTATCCAGCTAGTGATCAGGATGAGAAAGACGAAGAAAAATTGCAGAATATTATTGGTAATGTCGCTAGTGCTGGAGGTTTGATTGTTCGTTATAACTAGGCTAATCGCGCCAATCGACAACGACAGTCCATAGATTAAGTCAGACAGAGATTCTAGCCTAGGTCTAGGTCGTCGCGGCGCCCGTACCGTATCTTGCGCAGACAATGGATTGGCGAAGAATCAACCCACATAAGACGCTTTACACGAGAATGGAACCGAGCGTCCGCACGAATACGAAACGAATGTGAAGTCGGTGGCCCGGCCGCCGAATGCGGTCGTCATGTGGATGATCTAGAGGATACCGTCGTTTAACGTTCTACAGACAAATCCAGAACCTAGTAAAGGACCGTTGAGCCGTTTCCTATTCTTTTGTTGTCCGCTGGCCTACGTGAGTTTCCATGAATTTCGCCGCACGTTTTATCGCGTCTATCTCGTTTTCTCGCCTCGCGAACCCGTGACCTTCATTCTCATAGATCTTCACCTCAACGATCACACCATTCTTTCTCGCGGCATCCGCCATCTGCTCTGTCTCTTTCACTGGACAGCGTATGTCGTTAAGGCCGGCGAGGAGTAGTAGTGGAGCGCGAATCTTGTCTGCAAAGAATAGTGGGGATCTGTCTCTCCAGAGATCGCGGTCCTCAACTGGATCTCCCATCAGCCATTCGTCGTTCTTCTGAAGAACCGGATCCTCGTTCTCGTGGGCGGTGAACCAATTGGCGAGCGGGACAATGCTTACTCCGGCTGCCCAGAGATCCGGATACTTCGTCAGAGCCATCAGCGTCAGGTATCCTCCCCAGGATCCACCAGTTATCGCGATGCGTTTCGGATCCACATAGCCTGTGGACTTGAGAAAGTCTACGGCTGAAACTAGATCCTTGAGGTCTCCTCCACCAGCATCTTTTCTGAGCGACTCCATGAACTCGCGGCCGAAACCTGTCGATCCGCGGAAGTTAGGCGCGATTACAAGGTAGCCGTGGCTTGTGTAGTATTGTAGGCTGGGGAACCAGCTGTTGAAGTGTTCCCATTGGGGTCCGCCGTGGGAGTATACGATGGCCGGATGTGAGTGGTCCGCTTTGATGTTGGCAGGGACGTAGAGGAACGCGGTTATGGGAGTCTGGTCGAAAGAAGGATAGACGACTAGCTGGGGATTGACGAAATTCTCGCGGTGTAAACCACCCACCAGCGAGTCGGTGATCTGCTTCAGGGTCCGCGCTTTGAGGTCGTACACCCATATGTCATGTGGGCTGTCGCCTGAGGCGTGGACGATCGCGAGCCGCTTCCCGTCACGGGAGAACTTCGCGGCCCGTACGACTCCCTGGGTGGGCGGAATCTCTTCTTCCTGACCACTCAGGTCGCGTAATAGCAGTCTCGCATTCCCCGCTTCGTTCACAACATATGCGAACTTGTCTTCCGTCGGAGACACATCAACTAGTTGGCTGTCCCAGTCTTGAAGAGTCAGCCATTGAAACTCAGGTCCCTGCTTCAGCTCTAGCAAGGCAACAGCGTCAATTCCGCGGTCGTTAGCGTTACTCGTAACATAGACTCGTTTACCGTCCCGGGTCCAGCCTCCCGTAACCGTTGTTGACTTGTCGTCTATCGGAGCGAGCATCATCTCGCTTCCAGATTCAAGATCAAAGACGCTCGCGCCAGTGTACTGATAATTCCGAGTCCTAGTCAAGGCAATCTTGTGACCGTCAGGGCTGAATTCGAGAGCCTCGCAGTCGCCCGCCTCGTTTCCTATGATCTTCTTGATCGTTCCTTTATCCGGGTCGTAGAGAAATACGGGATATGTTCCCGGACCCTCACGCTCCCCAGCAAACACGAGTGATCGTCCATCAGGCGACCATTGTCCGCCTCGGTATCCCATCTTGTCAGAGTTAGTAATATTCCGGATTGTGAATTCCGTAAGATCGAGAAGGTAAAGGTTCGGCTTCTCGTCCCCCTGAAAATCCTGCGCGTATAGAAGGAAGCGGCCATCCGGAGAAGGCTCCTCAAGCAGGGTCCTCTCGTCGCTAACCGTTAGCTGTACTGGCCAGCCGCGGTTGCTCGGGACAGCCCAGATATTGTATCGGCCGGTAATGTTCGTGTCAAAGTAGAGGTGCTCCCCATCCGCGGACCATTGAACGCTAAAGATGCCGCGTGTGTAGTATAGCTTGTCAATGTCCAGCGGGAGATGAGAAGGATTCGACGGGCTGGTGACTGTTCCACTGGAGAGTTTTGCGGCAGGTGTGGGAATCATTGGGCTATCGGGACCAACGAGGCCTACTGGGATATAACGAAGTTACTATGTAGCGTTGTCGACAAGGGCGCTTCAACCAGTCCGCCGAGTAGCACCACGTTCGCGGTGAACGTAACGTCGAGCCTGTAATTGCCGTTGACACGGACCCCCTGGTCGACTGAGAGGTAGATCGTGTGGGAGCGGCCGCCGATTCCACCGCTAATATTCGTCTGTCCCAAGTCTATCGTCTGATTCGAAGGATTGGTCAGCTTCATGCTGATTGTGATGTTTGTCGTGCCTCCGTTGCTCGAAGCGTTAGAGCTTGAGGTTCGCACCATCCCTTGAGTTCGGATGCTGAAGAAATACTCCCACGCTGTGACGATCTGAATTGTTACACTGAGGTTGCCGGTCGTCGTCGAACCTGTTGTCTCGTCGAATCGCGCGATTGCAACGGGGACGTTGAACGACCCGGCAAGTGCGATAGGTGTTACTGCAATGACAATGACTGCAATCGCGATTATACCTAGTATTAGCTTCTTCTTGGATTTCGCTTTCGCGGCGGGAGCAGTCATCCCTTCCTCGAATCCGCACCCCTCCAATCTTTGAGTATTAGATTTTGTTACTATTCCCGAACTTGTTGAGTAGATGGTCCCGTTTACAGCCTGCGCGGGTGGACGCTCTATCTTTTTATCCGTGAACCTTCCGTCTCACGGTCCGAGGTCTCTTGAGCGCTCCAGTCCTGGTTTCTAGATTAGACAAGCTAGAGGATCAAGTCTTCCGCCACACTTTCGAGCTGAGCCCGAGGCAAGCAGTCATGCTGGGCTTACACGACTATGACGGCTTACTACCGGATCTCTCACCTGCTCGGTTGAAGGCTTGGTCCGAAAAAGCCGTCGGACTACTGGAACTCATCAAGGGAGAGTTCCACGAGCTCGACAAGGAGGGCAGACAGGACGCTCAGTCGATGGAAGCTATGCTCGAGAGGATGCTTTTCGAGATTCAAGATCTACGGGCTTACTCGACTCGACCAACGATCTATTCGTTGCAGCTCAGTGCTACCCCATACATTTCAAGAGAGTACGCACCCGTCGATACGAGAATCAGCGCGGTGAACAAGCACTTGCGCACTATCCCCGGATTTCTAGAACAGGCAAATCTGGATCTTGCCAAGACCTTACCGGACCCGATCGTCGAGATCGCGATAAAGCAGACTCAAGGGGTAATGCGGGACCTCGACGGAGCCACAGCCCGAGAAGTTGAAAAGGCGAACATTGCGATCCGGGAAGAGTTCGATCGAGCGAAGGCCGACGCCATACTGTCAATGGTTGAGTTCATTGATGCGCTCCACGAAGAACACAAGACCACGAACGATTTTGCGCTTGGAAGAGTGCTATTCCAGAAGCTACTGTGGGTCAATGATAGAATCGACCAACCGATCCAAGAAGTGTTGGAGTTAGCAGTTCAAGACCTTGAAGCGAACAAGAAAGCGCTCCGAGAGTCTGCTGAGAGGATTAGGCCTGGAGCAACCCCTGAGATTATTGTTCAGGAGATTCAGCAGGATCATCCTACTCCCAAGTTGTTGCTGGATGATGCGGCCGAGGGCTTGCATGATCTTGAAGGATGGTTGAGAGAACGCCAGTTGGTCTCCATTCCGGCAGGAACAATGGTTCGGGTTGTGCCAACCCCCTCGCACATGCGTGAGACAACTACGGCGGCGATGTCGTCCCCAGGTCCATTCGAAAAGGAAGGCTTGGAGGGACTATACTACGTGACTCCTCCTGAGGAGTCATGGGACTCGAAGAGAACCGAGGAGTGGCTGAGCCATCTCAACCGTGTGACGTTAAAGGAGATTGCGATTCACGAAGTCTGGCCTGGGCACTACACTCACCGCGTTTTCCAGAAGGAATATGGAAAGTCGATGACGAAGAAGGCCTACTGGAACAACTCGTTCGGCGAAGGCTGGGCACACTACTGCGAAGAGATGATGCTCGACGAAGGCTATGGCGTTGAGAAACTTCGGTTCATCCAGCTGAAGGAGGCGTTGTTGAGGGATTGTCGGTTCATCGTCTCATTCAGGATGCACACGCAAGGAATGACACTCGATGAGGCGAGGGAGTTCATCATGAAGAATGCCCTGATGGAGACGGGGCCTGCTGAACGCGAGGCGATACGGGGAACCTTCGACCATTCATACTATGGTTACACCCTCGGCAAGCTGTTCATCAAGAAGGCACGGGAGCGGTTCTTCCATGCCCACCCTGACGAGCCTTTACGATCATTCCACGACAAGCTGCTAAGTCTCGGAGGCGCGCCGGTAGGTCGGCTGGAATCACTAATCGTCTAGAAGGTTCAGTATCGATATTCTATGGGGCTCGTAGCCCCCTGCGCCTGTAGCGCAGCAGAGTGTAGACTAAGAGAACACCAACTGCGACTATCGCAATCACCGCGAGGATCACTAAGGTGGGGTCTGCCGCGTTCGAAGCCGGTCTAGCGGGCAGATTGAAAGTATAGATCGTGTCAGGGGTTGTGAAGTAGAGCGTGTTACCCGGTCCAAGTTCCACCGCGATGATTCCGCCGGGTGCGTTGTACAGTTGCGTCATGGAGAGTACTGAGCCGGTATTGTTGAGCTGCAGTTGAACCAGGTTTCCGGTGTTGTATTCTCCAAAGATGTAGCTGTTTGCGGCGACCGCGGCTATCCCTGTTGGCGTTACGACCGGGTTGAAGTCAACGATCGGATCGATGAAACGTGGATCGTTGCAGATCCCTAGGCACGTGGGCCAGCCGTAGTTTCCGCCTTTGACGATGATTAGGATCTTGTCATCGCTGCTAGGCCCGGCCATCGTCGCGATTAGACGATTGTTCGATGTGTCGAAGTCGAAGCCAAAGCTGTTCCGTATTCCCAACGCATAGTCCAGGCTTCCCGGAAACGGGTTGTCGCTCGGGACGGAGCCGTCAGGATTCATCCGGAGCATTTTACCGGTCATAGAGGTCTGGTTCTGTGCCTGCTGGTCTTGGTGGAACTCGCCGACCATAGCGTACAGTTTGCCATCGGGTCCGAACTTGATGTAGCCGCCGTTATGGTAGAGGGTGTTAGGTGCGCTGCTTGTCACGTCGAAAAGATCCTTAGGACTGGTCCCAGTATTGCCACTCGCTGTGTAACGGACTATGTGGCCGTGAGTATAGGACGCGCTGTCACGGTATGTGTAGTAGACGTAGATGTAGTTGTTAGATGAGAACGCGGGGTCGAAAGCTATGCCCAGGAGTCCAGCCTCGCCGCCGTTGAAGACGGAGCTGACTGTTGCGAATGGACTAGGGAGTAATGTTCCGTTGGGCAGTATGATTCGAATGTTTCCAGTGTCTTTTTCGTCGTAGAAGATGCGACCGTCCGGCGCGAAGCGTAGTGAGACGGGAAAGTTGAGACCGGGGAGGAGAGCGTTTGCGGTTGGGGGTCCAGCGGAGATTGCGTAGGCTTGCGCGAATATCGTCGGGGTAAATGAGAAGAGGAGAAGAAGAATCGTCTTTGCGAGGAGATTTGTTCGATGACTGTTTCGGGTCACGGATTATTCTCTTGGCTGGGACGCTTCGAAGTCAATCGATTAAATACCCTAGTGAAAAGAATCGTTATGGATCGGAAATGACTCGTAAGGAATGGCAGAAGAAAAAGAAGAAGATGTCTGGCAGGGAAGGCCCGAAGAAGGGCAAGGTTCGCTAGAATCGAGAAGGCTTCCTGTCGAGGCCGAGAAGCGGAGGGTATCCTAAGTTGGACAGTAGTATGTGTCACGATAATGGTCTGTTACGTGTTGAGTGTTAATAGCGCTTCTCGCTGATCTCCATCGCGTCCTTCGTGGTCTCGGAGAACTCTAACAGCGTATCAACAGTCTGGCTGCGGTAGCGTCCAGTGTTCCGGACGTAGTGGAGGTAGTTCTGCATCTGGTCCTGGAAGACTCCCACGTTGTCTGCGACTACGACGCTTCCCTGGTGCAGCTTGTTCTCAACAGCTTTCAGATAGTCAAGGTACTGTGTTTTCTCGGCGTCGAGGAAGACGAGGTCGAAGGGTCCGGGCAGCTTCGACAGAATCTCCATGGCATCTCCTCGAAGGACCTTGATCTGACCCTCCAGCTTTGCACGCTCGACATTCTGTTCGGTAATCCGGGCATGTTCCGGGTTCTTCTCGACCGTGGTGATCTCGGCTTTGGCTGGGCTGTTCTTGGCTATGAGAATAGCAGAATACCCGTAGAGGGAGCCTACTTCCAGGATCTTCCGCGGCTTGTGCTTCCTCACAACCTCGGCGAGTATCTTGCCTTTGACCGGTCCTATTGAGGGTATGAAGGATTTCTTGCCCATCTCCTCGATCTCACGCAAGACCGCATCCGCCGGGTCCGTGGCCTTCTTCGACACTTGCATTTGCCCATACCCGTGTCGGGGGGATAATTGAGCCAATCGGTACGGACGGGACATTTCGGAATAGGCCGATATCCTCCGGCAGACTCGCCCAGAACAAGCCCCGATCCGGAAATTGTGAGGGGTCGACAATTTAATCGGAATTTATTCGGCGTTTAATCGGGAATCCTGCAACGCCATACTCGGCTGTTCCAATCCCCGATCGGCTGGTCTCCGGCAGAAAACGCGTTACCTGGCTGATCGTCAGCAAAGAAATCTGGATTGCACTCGATGTTCGTGACGCGAAACTCGCGGTCGAGAGGGAATTAACAAAACGTAATCTTCCTCCCAACCCGGGGCAGACTGTTCTGTTCAGAAAGAAACCATCACAGAACAAGCCTTGATCCCGAATCGGGGCGGACGATTTGAGATCGCGACTTTTCACGCTGGCCTCCACGCTTAATCTGCGCTTAGGGAAAATGTTGACAGTTCCATTCTTCGCCTAGAATCCCTAGACTCGCCCACATCAGCTTCAGCTGGCCGGACCCCCCTAGAAAAAATCTCGAAAGCAGTTGCTTCTCGCGACGCAAGAGTGCTCTCTGGGAGAAGTTGACGGAGAAAAAAATCGTTGAGAATACGCCCCGATCAGCGATCTGGGAGACGGGTCTCATATGAAGCCGAGTCTACGCTTGCACGGCTTCAGATGGCGCCGTCTGGAAAAATTGCTGGTTGGCTTGTTTTGCGCGAGAAACCGATAATCTCGCCCGGAAACGTTTCAGACAGAGAGTCGACCCTCCGAAGAATTTAGAAAAAAAATGTTTCCCGCGACACAGAACAGCTCTCTGGATAGAGACCTGGTGGGGTTCAGTCCTTGGCTGGTGTCTTCTCATCGTCCTTTCGGGGTAGTTGTTTGAGAAACTCTCTCGGATACTCTTTCGTGTTTAGCAGGGTGAGGAATCTTCCTTTCTTTATCGACTCCCTCGCGCCCTCGAGCTCTTTCCTCTGCGAGAGATGATCGTGGACCTTGGCCTTGGCTAGAACGTCAAGCACTTTTCCCTCATAGAACGGTTCTAGATTTTTCCCTTGGCAGACTGCGCAGTCACAGCTCGTGGTATTGTTCCGGATGGCTTCGTAGTCTTTCTTCTTCATGCTGCCCCATCCTTTCCGATCGAACACGTTGATCACTTCCTTAGTCAGCGGCGTCGGCGGGGGTGGAACAATCCATCTTGAGAAGCTGTCAACTCCGAACATTGGAAGAATCATTCCCTCGCTGCAGGTCAAGAGTCCGCGTCCGAACCGGACTTTGGGCGGAGTCTGCAGAGCGTGAATCCATACTTTTTCGTGTTTCTTCTTGAAATCCTCGATGCCTCTAAGCGCGTGGTAGTAGAATCCTCCGCGGAGATCGAAGCCGATCATCGACGGCTCATGCTTCTCGACGAGAGCAAGAAGTTTAGCGGATGTCTCTTTGTTCTCGGTTGCTTGTATTACCGGCATTAGCGGCTTGTCGACACCTCTCTCTTCCATCCATCTCTCGGCAAATCGTAGATGGCTTTCATAGTCTTCGAGTGAGAAGTCTAGTGAGTGCTGGACGGTGATGATGTCTAGTCCGGCGAGATATTGAAGATCGAGTAGCGTCTTGAGATCCTCAGTCCTCGTCGGCGCCGAGCCTCCTTTGAATGCGAGATACAACATTCGAATCGCATCGGGCGCCGTCTCTTTAGACAGGAACCGAGCCATCGATTTCACAGCGTCCTCTTGCGTCAAGATCTTCTTGACTGTCTCTGGAGGCGCTAGACGAGCTAGAACTGCGATCTCTCCCGGCAGAGGATCCTTGACACCCGCCGGTTTCAGAGCGTTCCGTTCTGGGCTGATCGGGAATCTGTTAGGTAGCGGTATTCGGTGCTGGCCGATTCTCAGCTCAGACTGACTAGCACTCGTCTTCTCGTCGGTCTTGATCTGCGCAAGCTGGACCGTCGACATTACGCTCTGGAAGAGGCGATAGAGGTAGAAGAATCTTCTAGAGAGCCGAAACTACTGGTTCTGGGAATCGGAATCCGTCTCCGGTTCGGGGTTTGACTGTTCCATATTCTCGACCCCGGACGCCGCTTGGTCGTCAGCAGACGCTCCGGAGGCTTCGGCGGTCTGACTGTCCGTCTCGACAGTTTGAGAGTCGCCGGGTGTAGCGGTGCTTGGAGCCGACTCATTCTCGTCAGCTCCGGTGGGCACATTTGTCGTCCCGATAATAGTGCTTTTTGGAAGTTTGAGATGGCTTCTCAGTAGAAGCATCAGGGTCAATGTTCCGACAGCGAACACGATCCCGTTGACGATTACAGAAAGACCTGCTCTAGTCAGCGACGCTTGCAGTATGAAGTAGAACTGGGCGACAGCGTACACGGACCCGAACGAGAAGACAAGAAACGGGAGAACCTGGCTCAGCCGACGGTCCGCCATCTTGACAGTCTTCCGAGCAAAAGTCTGCATCGCCCCAAAAATCGAGACAATCATCAAGCCCGCGTCAATAATCGCATTAGACGGCTCATTCTGGGACACGAAACCCATCAGCAGCGTCGTAGCGCGATAGAGCAGGTATCCCCACATAATGAGAAATGTTCCACCGGCGAAGATAGCCGCTTGCGGTCTTCCATTCTTGATATTCTTCCAACCCCACATGACGGTCAAGAAATAGGTCGCAACAAGCGCCAAAGTAACGACCATAGTCCAGACCAGGACATCAGTGCTCGCCCCTCGGACATTCGCATAGTTCTGGTTCGCCCAGCTGGAGATCTCCCAGACACCGAACGTCAACGGCGCAATCGGAAGGAATAGAACCGTCATCCCGAGAGTCCGCATCATCTTCTTGACAAAGCCCTTCCCGACAACACCGTTCTCGAACTTCAGCATCGCGTGCGTAACAGGATTCGCGATGAAGTAGGCTTGAGAAAGAATCCACGCGTAGAATATGGCAATGAAGTACGGGAAGATGGGCAGAGCCTCGACAGATCCCGCTTGGTAAATCCAGTAAGAAATTCCCGCAGCAACAGGGCCGAACACTGCTGCGAGAATGAGTACGCGTCGTTTCATACTCGTGAATAGAATACTCGTTCTGAATCTTTCCGAAAGCGCCAGCGGAGCTAGAAGGAGATATGTTGCTGAGGCGCTTGCACCGATAACGAAGACTACCGTCCAGGTGCTTGCGATTGCGAGTGTTCGACCAACATAGGAAGCCCCGAAGAGGAAAGTCAAGACTCCCATGAAGAGCAGAGTATGTCCGCGGATCCCGGGAGCGAGAAGTAGTTGCAGCGAACTGGGTAGATGAAATCGTGAGTGTCTCTCTGTTGGGGAAATTGCCAGCCTTGTCACCTAATTGAATTGATCAGCGTAGAGTTCTGCCTCTGGCTAGAGGTAATGACAAGAGCGATACCATAATTGTGCAGGCGTCGTTACTTGCCATCGACCACCGCAAGTCTAATGAGCTTATAACGAGGCGAATTTACCGGACGGTAATTCGAAGCTGATGTCGATGGAGCACTATCATCCGAAAGATGAGATGAAAAGGTACGTCCGAGCCTTCATCTATCTAGCAACAAAGCTCGGCAAAGAAAAGTCGGTCGCAGAGGATCTGTGGCGAATCCCCGAGATTAAGGAAGTTCATATCGTCCCAGGCAAGTACGACATCCTAGCCGTGGCAGAAGTGGAGCGGAAGTTTCTGGAGCCTGACACGCAGAATATCTACTGGTTCCTACTATCGCGGATAGAAGGCATTTCAGGTATCGAGGATACTTCGACGATTATTCCCGTACTCTCAATGTCTCACTGGTCCCATTAGAAGCGGGACTTGGCAGACAAAGTGGTCAGCCCCCTAGGCTGATCCCAAGTCGTTCACGGGAAGGTTGCTGAAAAAACTCCCTATCTCCGATGCTTCGGTCACTCTCGGGAAAAGCAACACAACCCTCCGGGACGTCTGCCCGAAGACACGTTCGATTCCTTAGCGGAGCCAGATCAGCAGAATCCTGTGCTTCAGGATTGCTTCAAACATCGCGTCTCGCGCGGTCCGTAACTGTGTTGGACGAGGCTGTAGGGCACGCTTCCCACTAACCATATGCATCCATTTAGAATGTTCAAACATCCAACCGGATAAAAGAGTAGTCAACTGGCGCTACTCTATTACCTCTCATTACTCACAGCATTTCTGTGGATACAACAGGATACTCTGTGGATAGCTCGAATCCCGATCATCGGAGCTTGTGTGATCAGCGGCGCTGCTAGTCGAAATATCAGTGGAGATGCATTTCTTTGCATAACAATTCCGACGGAGAATAATGTAGCAACGAAGGAATTAAGCGTAGCCCCGAATCGGGCAGAATATCGGCCTCGTCAAATCTTAGTCATGCCCGCGTCTGAAGGAGAAGCAGCCGCGCTCGGAATCGGTTGGGTAGGTGAGATGTGATTTGTGGATGGGTTCGCTTCGGATGTATTGCTTGAATCCTGCCGAGTCAAAGGAGATCTGCCCTCGTCTAGACTTATCCTCCAACGGCGGTCTTTTCGCCCTACGGTGTAGATTACGAGCAATGGCCGTATTCTACGACGTGGAACACTTAATTGCGAGTCGTAGGAGTTACAGCATAGGGGGACCACAATTTGTCCCATCAATCCAACCATATTGTGTTAGGATCGGTCGTTGTCATTGGGTATCTGTTGGTCTTAATGTTCACTGTTGAAAGAGCAGGAACCTACATTGGTCTTGGAGTGTATGGGTTGTTGGTCGCACTGGGAATAATCCTCGGAACACTCGCCCGGCAAAGAAATAGACTGAGATTGCTGTTTGTGGCTTTGGTTAATACGTCTCGATTTCTCGTAGTATACTCGGCGGTCACCGTTATTCTAAATGTGTTGAATTTGATAACGCTCCCACTAGCCAACTTAGGCTTTAGTTTCTTTTCACTACCGTTTGGATCTTACGCAAGTCTCTACTTTGTTTACGCCTTCGGTTTCAACAACCGTACTCACCGTTACATTTTCGATTGGGTTGACGACCGGCGCGTAACCCTGAAGAGCTAGGCGAGCATCCCAGCAATGCTTTTTTCCGAGTTTGCCCTCTTTTCAACAATGAGTTGAAGCGTCGAACTGGGAGTTGGCGTATCTTGCTAATTCTCCAGACGGCTGTGTTAGTGCCTTTGTTAGTGGGGTCCATCGTAATATGGTTAGGTCTGGCTCGTCCACCTGACTACTGGTGGGCAGATACAGCCGCAGCCTCCTTCGTGTTTATCGAATTAGCCTATATGAGCCTCTACAATCTGCCCTCGAAAGAGAGACCTCAGAGCACGTCCTGACACGCTTTGGGATTGTAGCTGAGAGCCGAATCCCACTCCCGGCGCGAACACCAGCAATAGTATCAATTTGGGAAGCCCCCTAAGCCGATGTTTTCACCCGGCTATCCTTTTTCTCCAAGTCCAGATACCCTATCTTAGCAATCTTTTTCATTGGGAAAATGGATAACGGAACGGATAGTGGGGCCAATTGGAAAGAGCCAAAGCTCTTGGAGTCGCAGTGCTGGGCTTCGCGGTTTTCGGTCTCTATCTAATCTTGGCAAACTGGCTCTATACGCTCAGCTCCGCAAATCTACCCTTGGGAGCCGACGTCAACAATTTCATCATGCCATTACTTGCTGTTGATATCGCAGTTGTGAATCTGTACGCGGTGTATAGACGCCGTCGTCGCCCAGCCCGTAACGCCCAAAGTTTCACAGCAATTCTTTTTCCGAGTCTTCCGCTTTTCAATTGGGCAAGAAAGGCTTGAAGCCTCGAACTGGAAGTTGGCGTGTCCTACAAATCCTCCTTGCGATTAACCTGGTGGTATGGGTAGTGGTATTCGTCCCACACTGGCTTGATCTCGGTTTCTTGGGGTCTCAGTTCTCGGGACGTTCTGTCGATTTATGCGCTTGTCGCGCTCTTTTGCTCGGTATTTGGGTTAGCTTACTTGAGTCTCTACCGTCTGCCCCCCGGAAAAAAAGGGTCCACACAACCGTGAAAGATCCGTGATGAATATCTAATTCCTCGTTGCGGGATCTTCGATTCTCCTCCAAGCGCTTGTGGTGGTCAGTCCTCACTCACAGTATGGAGCATACTTGAGAAGGACTGAGCGGCTCGTAGTCCTCTATGGCAAGATCAGCTTAGCTGTTGGTCTCGTTCTTGTTGCTATAGGATTAGCTCTTCCCCGTTGAAGAGCGATAACTGAGTTCCAATCCTGAAGGAAGGTGTGGAGGACAACTGGAGTTTTTTCGATTAGGGTGGTAGATTGAATCCTTTGGCTTGTCTAAACTTTTTTCTGAAATAGTAATCGAGGCTGTTTAGATTTGAAGAGTATATCGAGACAAACTGGATGTTATTCGCGTGGTCCTGCGCCATTTTCCAGCGCATCGTCCTAACGTAGTTGTCCCTTGTTCCCCTGTCGTGAACATCGACTAGACCCCAGAACTCAACGTAGAGGTTGTACCGAGGAAGATAGAAGTCTGGCCTGCTTATCGTAGACTTGAAAATCCAACCAATCATTCGTATTAGCCTCGGTTTCATACTCGTACGCGATATTGTGCCGGCTAAAGTAGTCCGCTATGACCCTCTCTCCCTTGCTTCTTTCAGGCAGACTGGTCCTTTACCAATTTGGTTGCTTCCTGCTCGACTGTGTCCGAATCAGAAGTCGAGTTGAAAGTAAACTTGACTGTTCCATATGCGAACAATCCAGTATCTAGCTGGAGGGTGAGATTGCTTGTTCGTGAAACTCTTTTGGGATCCATCATAACGAGGTCTTTTCCCGGCTGGTCTAGGACAAGATGGTTCGGCTCAAACTTCACCAAGCACATGCCTTTGACTCCAAGCCGTCCACGATCGTTATCACTCTCAATCGTCGCCCAAATTCCCCCAGCTTCCTCCACCGCCCGGTTATCCGATGAGGACTTGAGAGATCTCCGGAATCTCCTCAGGTCCAGCCAAAAGTCAAGCCACGGGTCAGGTGGAGAGACATAATTCCCAATGAGCAAAAGTGGAAAACCCAGCGCGGCGCTGGCAAGAGAGACTACAATGTCGATCCACAAAAAGCGACTCAATTCCGGGGACGGGTTGGAAAACGACAAGAAGTAGAGAAGACTAGCTAGGGAGAGCCATACCGCTACCAAGCTAACCCCGGTTAACCTGAGAATCCTTGCGACTAGCAGAGACGAGCCGCCCACGTTTTCTCCTCTCCCCGACTGCCTTGATAGTTACTGAGCAAGCCAAAGTGAAAAGGATTTCTCGGGGGCAACTCGAAGTGCCGAAGGCGATAACCGTGTCTTCACCACATAGGACTTTCCGCTGCTGTTCAAACCTCTGGAAACTCTCAGTAATTGTCGCTATACTCTTAGAACGCAGGAGGTTACGAGAGCTTAGAGCTGCGTGGAAGGAGACGCACCTGCCTCCGTGAAGTGGAGTTGCTCTTTCCGTCCAGGATTGTTGGACGCTGTTGTTGCTTCTCTAAGCGCCTTTGAGGTTTCTAATCCTCTCGGCCAGCGTTGGCCGACCGCTCATCAACTCCCCTGAAAAGGGATAACCCGTCCCCCAAAGTGAACCTGCATATTCATCGACAAGCCCAAGACCTTCTATCTTCTCCAACACCCGGTTCAATATTTCTCGTCCAACGAGGGCCGATGCGAGAGTGTCGGCTTCAAGCCTCAGTCTCTTTGAGAGCCATTTGGATAGCAGTCCACCTATGAGGAAAGCAGCGATTAGCCCTACTGAGTCCATAATGGCCAAGAGGGCAGGTATCCCCGACTCCGAGGACCAGATGGTAAAAAGCAACCACCAGCCTATCGCATCGAGAATGAATGGGGTCCAAGCCAAAATGGTCGCTAGGTCACGTCTGCGTCTTAGCCGTGCCTCGTAAATCAGAGACGATACTAAGAGAGGCCGCCACTCCGCTGGGCTAAGTTTTCCCTTCATCTGGGGATTCAGAATGACCCTGTCCCAAGTGAAGACAGACCAACCGACAGGCACATCGCGTTTGACCATTCCAGCCAATTCAGGAACCGGCGTGCCCGTGTCGACCAGCGTAATCGGAAGGTCTTCAGCCCAGGCGACCGAGTTGGGTCTGAAAATGGATATGTGGAGGGTGTCTATGATTTCATTTGCGATTCGGAGAATATGTTGGTCGTCAGCATCAGTGGTCTGCGAGGCCAATTCCTCACCTCGTAAGTTACGAGAAAGACGGATGCCTAAACTAAGCGTTTCGGAGCCAAGGGCTCCAGAACTCTTCGAGCAGAAGGAGGGTCAAGGGAAGTCAAGTCCATCGCTCTGCTCATTTTACGTTGGTTAGTTGAGCAGGGGGATGATATTGTATAGGGTATACGGGAATAGCCATTTCCATTCATATTCACAATGTGTTCACTTCACCTCACTGTTGCTGTCCTTCCTTCCACCTTCGCTTGATTGCTCGCAATTCGTAGCTGCGCGTAATCAACAAGGCGAAGCCGGAGATAACAAGAATCATTACCGCAAAGAAGAGTAGCCAAAAATCCTGTCCGGACAACTGACGAATCACCAGAAATTCGAACAGAATATCAACTAGACTTGCAACGACGAGTATCTTCATCCACCTCTTAGACCAACTCGCATAGTCGGGATGATGTGTCAAGTGATGAGGACTCTTCCACGGGGGAAATCGTGATTCTATCTCAGACCTGCAGATTGGACAGTTGTATCTCAAGGGTGTTCTGAGTACCTTCGGATCTCGCTATCTTCAGCTATCTATATGAGAGCCGGGTTTGTAAAGTACGCGATATGTCAGTCAGTCCCCAGTCGGAGATTCAGACTCGCCTGGAGCCGACGAACATAGAAGGCACTTCTTCTATCTTTACAGTCAGTCGTGAAGACGTTTTCGATTACAAGAGATGTCCGAAGATCGTCGCGATCAAGACGTATCGTAGAACAAGGACCAAGAAACAAAGGCTTGAACGAGGCGAATCGAGAGTTCCGTTACCCAACATAGTAGGCCAGATCGGCGAAGCTGCGGTCCAACTGGCTTTCTCGGGAACCGACGAGCGCGACGAATCGTTCGGAGAAGGTAGTCTCGTTCATCAGAAGACTGAGGGAAAGAGAATTGCCCAGCTCATCTTGTCGCGATTGAATCTCATGGACAAAGGGATGCAAATGGATCTTGAAATCTTGGCGGAGAAAACACTCGAGGGGTTAAAGGAGATCAGAGCGGATATTTACAGAGCTCTCGGACTCCTAACCATTATTGGACGAGGCGAATCACGTTATGGTGCGTTGCCCACGTGTGGATATCCAGATTACGTTGCACTAACCTCAAACGACAAGCCTGTTCTCATCGAAGTAAAGAACGGTGCGAAAGAGAGCCTGAACAAGGATAATTTTCAGGCCGAGTTCTATAACTCGCTAGGGAAAACCGTTGGCGTGGTAGTGCACGACCTGGCTTTCAAAGACGGCATTGTCCGCCCGAGTATTCAGTTCCATCTCGAACAGGACGCGGAGACACTCATCCTCTATCCGAGACTCCACAAATGGCGTAAAATAACTGACACCACCAACCTAGACCCCGACAACATCGAGGAGATCTGGAGTGCCAAGCAACTTGGCATGATCGGTCGATGGCCAGATGTTGACTGTGACTACAATTGTCCCCACACAAGATACAAGATAGTTCTGCCCGAAGACACTCTGGACACTATTGCCAAGCCACTTCCTCTGATATACGCGAAAGGGGGAGCTGACTTGGGAGTGGACTACGATCTTCATTTCTTGCGCCGTTACATCTCAAGGACTACTCCAAGTGCAACGGGGAACCTTTGGAGCCTCGCCGGCCTCTCTGGGAACGAGTCAATGCTCAACTCGATTATTGAGCTAATGGGCACACAGTTAGGAATAGGGAAAGATGAGAGTGTAAAGCTGTTGAGATGGTTCAATGGAATCAGCACAGGCGAATCGGGACTGAGAACCCGTGCCGATTTTGGGAAGATCGAGAAGGAAATGGCCGCATATTTGGAACCGTGGCAGAAGCTTCTGCCCAGGAAGGTGCTCGAAACTATAGGCCCGACGGCTCAATCGATTGGGACCCAGACTTACAATCTCCCTAGACAGAGCAAGCTGTTCATCGACAAGTCCTGGAAGAAGTGGGCGTAGAGGGTCAGATTATTCGTATTCCTAGTGTTCCTCTTCTTCGAATCTTAGAGTCGTCCATGAACCAGTAGTTGCCCAAGCCTTGCAGCTTGGAGGGAGGAACAATGACTTGTCGTTTCTCTTCCAGGACTAGGTCAATCTCGAACGGAATTAGATTAGTAACTCTGGCTATGACTTCGTGTGGAGGCTTGGGTTCTCTGCTCCTTAGCCAGACGTGAAGTCCCCCGCTTGGAGTAAAAGTAACGAGTGTCCGAAGAGTCCGAAGGAGGGGAATGTTCTCCCTTCTCCAGTTCATTGCCTTTTCCCTGGTCCCGAGAATCTCATCAAGATCGTAGTCAACGACGGAAAGGTTGCCGGAGACGGAGCCGCAGACGCACCCCCACATCTTTCGCATATGGATTGCGTCCAGCAGCTCGTCTCTTCGAGGGATGTACGTTGGCCATTTGGTGTAACCGGGTTTTTTCGGGTTGTAAACTCCAGCGTCGTGCGCTCCATTAATCGGAATGATCCGTAGACCCTCGTTCAGGTAGAGGTCCAGCCATTTCTCCGGGGGCCAAGATTTCTTAGGGTCAAATGCTCGGAAGTCTGGGTTGGCGTAGTCAAACTCGTCTCCAAAATCAGGAGGTGGGATGTCGACACTCATCTGTCGACTCTTCCTTTCCAGAACTTCTCAAAGGGAAGCCTGAGTAGTCTTCCAATTCCGACCTTTGGAGACTCTTTCAGTTCGTTCAGCGGGACAGTTGTGACAATCTGCAAATCCTCGTCCCGGTAGTAGACTACGTAGGTCTGGTCGCAGAAGCGCCATTTCCTCTCGGGTCCTACTTTGCACGGGTTTACTTTGATCTCGGAGCCGTCAGGAGAGCTTGGATACATCCGAGTTGACTTGACCTGGATGGTCGGTCCGTTCGGGATTATGATGTCAGGCCCCCCGACAGGATGGGGCTTCGAGAAGTTGATCTTGAAGGCTTCCGGAGTCGAGCCTGGATAGAGCTTGCTCACCGCCACCTCCGCGCAGAGTCCTTGATAGTTGGCTTGCAGAAGCATCTCGGTATTGTTGGAACCATAGGTTACTGTTGCTCCGAGCCGTCGATCCTCGTCCATTATCTTCTTCGCAATCTCCAGACACTTGGCCTTCTCCTCCTCGGACAATACTATTCTGGGAGCCTTCCCGTTGAGGCTCAGCGTTCCTCTCCCCCATCCGTTTTGGTGACGTCGCGTACGGCGCTTTCCAGGGCACTCGGCCCCTCAGCATACCGTCTACGACGCTCAGCATCGGACTCGGTCTTGGGCGACTTCTCCTTTTCTCGTCGTCCAAGCCGAAGGTTCTGGACCAGTTGTGCTAGAATATGATGGACGATGTGCTCGGCCTCGCTTTCTCTCCGGCTTCCCTGACTTCCAGAATTGTGCGCGTTGATGTAGTCCTTCATTGCGTCGAAGAAATCGTCGAGGGAGATTTGCCCCGCAACAAGTTTTCTAAGATAACTTCTCTCAATCTCATCGAGGAAATTTATTGAGCGATGAGCCGCATAGTAGCGTGCGAACCTTGGATCACTAAGACGGGCACTCTTTAGTCGCCCATGCTCGACCCCAAGCTCGCCGATAAAATGTGTAAGCTCAGGCAGCCGCATACGCTTGAAGGCATGGTACTGTGTCCACTCCCCACTATTCTTGAGCCCAGGGACAAGGTCGCTAATGCTTGGAGGACTGTTGCCCGGCATTTGCACATCCGACAGAGAAAGCGATAGTCCCACTATGCAGGGATGGACAGCTTACCCGTGTTGTAACCATAATGCCACCGCTACGGAGAGTCAGAACCGAGCGTTAACCAGCACCGTAAACCGTGCCCCGCTCAAACAACCAGCCCACATCAGTCCCCTACAACAACACCGCCCCAAGCTACCCCTCCCCGCTGCACAACAAAGACCACTTCCAATCACCGAACAGAGGCATGACAGACCCTGTACACACTCAAACAATCCTCGAATCAAAAACCAACGATTGGAGGAACGTTTCTGTCCTCTCTCGAACACAGCGGAAAAGACAACAAAATGCCCTCAAAACCCACCAAAGACGCCCATTTCCAAAGATTTTCACACGCCAGAGGCAGGAAAACCCCTAAAATACAAGCCTCAATCGGGAAAACGAAAACCCCACACATAATAATACAGAATTGCGCGCCCCGCCGCACCCGCAATTCTGCGGAGAGGGGTCTTGTCTTTGGTTACATAGTGGATAATCGCGGGTTCGCTTTTGAGTCTGAGGCTGGGGAGGAGGGTATGAGCGGGAAGATCAAAAGTGACACAGATGTGGAAGATGAGAGTGTCAATTTCGATGGTTCGACATCGCCTGATGTTCTCGGTCGGAGGCTGGCTGAGCGTCTCTTGGAAGACACGGACGCTTTTGTGTTCAGGAAGGGGAAGAGGGTTTCGGGTGGACTATCTCCTTGGAGTCTACTGCCAATAGGTGAGCTTCGTAGCGGCCGAGTAGTAAGTTTTCAAAGTGGGCGCCGGCTGGACACAATTATCCGACCCGCTTCCTCTATCGGTTCGAAGAGGCTATCGAGCGTAGTCAGGAACAGGCTTGTCGATATGGATATTCCTATCATGATGATCAAGATAGCCCTCACCACGCCGTATCTGAAGACATCAGAAAAACCCCTTTCTGTCTTGTTCGTAGCAGACCCAGGTTCGGGCAAGTCTGCAATGATTTCCATGTTCGCCTCTGCAAAGGGGGCAGCGTACTTTGGAGGAGGCGTGACAGCCTGGGGCTTGTACAACGAACTGTCCGACCATCTAAAACGGAAAGGAAGTGTCAGTCACGTGCTCATCGACGATCTAATACCCTCCCTCAGCCGGGGGAAGAAGATACGGGATAACTTCATCGCTTCTCTTCTAAAACTTACCGAGGAGGGCTCGACGGGGAACTACTCGTACGAGTACAAGGATCTTCCCAAGTTCGACCCTCCGCTAAAGGTCGGCATGATCTCCGGCGTCACCCGAGAATATCTCTTCAAGAAGAACAAGTGGGGAACCGGGACAGAGGGGATAAGGAAGGACTTTCTGTCAACCGGTTGGCTAGAGCGGAACATACCCTTCACCTACTCCTACGGCGAGGACACGCTTCGAGAAATCTACGAAAGGATGAAGGCAAACTCCATGATCGACAGCCCAGTCGTCAAGCTGAACCTTCCAGTAAAGAAGTTCGTGGTCGAGGTCCCAGAACCATACGCCACCGAAGTCCAAGACGCTGGAAGGAAGGTAGGCGAATCAATAGAATCAAACGGCCTACGCTATGCAAGAGACTTTCTGGAAATCGCGAGAGCTATCGCCCTGATCCGAGTACTAGACCGGGGACTTGATCGAACAAAAATCTCGGTAACTGAAGAGGACATGAAGCTGTTCCGATCGCTGACCAAATACATCAACCTAGACTTTGTACAGTTAGCCCATCAGGAAACCAAGGAAAGGGGAAATCTCCTTCCCTCCGTCAGAATGGAAACTTGCGTCCATCCGAGGACGAGGCCGATAACGATTGACGAGAGTAGTCCCGAGTGGGATGTTAGTGTACATAGAGGGGGCAGGATCTGCCTCGATTGCGGTGCATCGTTGGAAGCAACAATTGACCAAGCAAAGGAGTCGATGATCCGAAGGCAGATGGACCACTATCACAATACGAGGGAAAGGGCCGGGTCGAACGCAGAGCGGGCCATGATGATAATGGATCAAACGAAGCTCAACTACTGCGCCATGCTTCCGCAGACGGGCACTCCCTACCCCGTCCCGGAGACGTGCCAAGTCGAGGGATGCGAGACAAGATTCTCGCCCGGATACAGTCCTGCTGCTCCAATGACCAAAATCAGGGACACGATTCCCTATCCTCTGATATTCAGAGGGGGAAGCGGTCTTCCTCCCAGAGTATCGCTAGTCTGCCGCCACCATTACGACCTGATGCAAGCGAACAAGTTCACCGGAAACATGAAGGGAGCGTACCCACTCGACGACTACGACAATCAATGGTACAAGGAGCACCCGGAGAACTAGGGGCCAGTGGACCTGGACAATCCGATTTCAGGTCTGTCGGATCAAGTCATCAAATGGCATCGACCAAATACGATGTTTAGCACACGCCAATGAAGCGAAGTGATTATTTCAAAGCCGCTTTCGCGACCATCAGGGCTCGCTGACTTGACCGTACCGTTTTAGATTGGTTTTGACGTATTCGAAGACCAATCGAGAATCTTCCCGCTCTTCACGGGTTCGAATCGAACAGTATCCATGAATCTGACAGTCCGGGTTGGCTCTGAAGTGTGCGACCGCAACGCAACTCCGCGAGCAAAACTTCGCTCCCTCTTTGAACCACGGTTTCAACGGTCGAGTGCAAACACTACAGCGTCGGACTTGACTGCCCAAAGCTATCTATTTCTTCCCGAAACCGAGTCTTAAAGTGCGCGCTTCAAGAGCCCACAGCTTGCCCATTCTAGAGGGTGGTAGCCCATCCTACTCGATGCTCTCTGCACTTGCGAAACACACATACACAAGAAAGCACAGGCCTCGAAAGGAGTTGCAACGCCGTTAGAGGTTCGCTCCGCATGTTAGACATCTAGGCGTTCCTTGCGGGTAACGAGCACCACAGCTCCGACATTGGATCAAAACCTCTCGGGTGATTACTTCCCGCTCTCTTATTACAGGTTGTACTGGCTGAGGCGTGAAGGGGGAAACTTGCGGCTTAGCTTCCAACGCAATCTGCTTTACCCTCTCAGGTTCCTTCACTCGAACAAAAGATAGGTTCCTCCTATCGGAGGAGTGGAAGTACACGTTCCCGATCCCTCTGATCCTATTGATTGAACTCTGCGAGAAATCAACCCCGGAAAGATACTGGAGCGGAAGCTCCCAGTTCTTCTTCGAAACCGCGCCTTGTTCGCGGACAATTCTTCGATTGGTAACATAGTAATGGGCGTTTCGGAGGGACACAAAACTCATGATAGATGCTACGAGTGTTACCAGAAACAACAGGAACGAAAAGAACGCGACTATTGCACCTGCTAATCCGAAAGCTGCAAGTCCGATACCAAGGAAGAAAATCACCGATAGCACCCAGCCGCGATAGGATTGGACTGCCCTGCTTTCCCACAAAATCGCCTCTCCTTGTATCAGACTGATCGGCATGATTTGCCGACCGCGTTCTTACGTCCCTATAACAGTTTAGGGCAATCCGATCAAGAATTTTGCAATCGCTCCGCATCACAGCTCGAAAGATCTGTCGCTGATTCCGTCCCCTCTCGGTTACACTCGTCCCTTTACTGCCCAGTGGACTCCGACTTCAAGGCCGACAATGTCGACTGTTTCAATAAAGCTTCCACGCGTCAACATTATCTCCATAGTGAGCGGCGTCCTCGGCCTTGTGAGCTTGACGCTTCCGTGGTGGGGAGTCAACGGCCTTGGAGTGACTTTACAGTGGGGCCTGTTTACCCAGCCTTCACAAAGCTCCTTTTTCGACAGCGCAGCCTTCGATCATGCTCTTGGACTCTATAGCCTTGTCGTGGTAGCATTTGCCCTCGTCTCCGTCGCGACCGAGATGCTAGGCAGTTTCGATCGGAAAGAGATGTTTCTTGCTGGTGGCCTAGCGGGCTCGGTCCTGACGCTTATCAGTTATCCAATCATCGTCGCTGCAGCACTCGCTTCCGCTGAGGCCGGGACTTCCTGCCAGGCTTCGGGGTCTTGCGTGACAGGTGCTTTTGGTTCCTCCTCCGGAGTGACATGGGGCTTCCAAACGGGCTACTACCTCTTCATCGCATCGGTGGTCCTTCTAGTGGGGGCAATGATGGTGCACAAGCTATTCGTCCAATCCGGGGGGCAACTTGGGATTCCGGGAAGACGCGTTTCCTTCACTTCTTCGGAATTGGCCGGCGCGATCAGAGAGAGCAATCTTGGACCTTCACCCCTCGCGACTAGCTCTGGCGCTGCAGGTCGAAAGTTCTGCATCAATTGCGGTGGACCATTACCCTCAGCAGCGAAATTCTGTCCAAACTGCGCCTACTCAACCCAAACTTCCAACTAGTGAGCTTCCCAACATAAGTCGGAAAAACGCCTCTCGTCAAGACGTGAGTAGTCCACACTACTCGCACCTTGCCGTCGATTAGCGCCTACTCGACGTACCTTCGACTGTCGATTAACGTGTCGTCAGATTCCTGAAACTCTTCGTTTAGCCTTTCTCGATTGTGCCGCACTTCCAGCAGGGAAATCTATCCAAATGAATTGCCAGAACAAGTTCCTTTCCGACGAGAAAAACCCGGTAGTCAGGAGTCTCGCCGCTGTGGATGCCAAACCTAACCAGAGATTCAACAGCTCTCCGAACATCTCTTTCAAGTTTCAGAAGATTCTTGGTTGGCCTCTTCAACATCAGTTCCCCAGGCTAACTTAGTATAACGTAAGCGATTCCTGTTGGGAGCAAGCTCAGTGCTTCTCCTTCTCTTCTGTCTGTGCGAACAACTTGAATGCCCGAGCTGTAATGAAGTGGAGTCGTCCATTATATTTGACTACGGCTCCATCTTTATCGGTTCCCAGTACCTCTACCATTGCTCCTTGTGGAATCACCGATGGGTAGTCCAAAAGATATGTATGGACGAAGAGTACGCTCTTCATGGCTCCCCAATTTGTCAAGGGGGTTTCGAAGATTTACGCAGCTTGTAACTGGCAATTTTGCCATGGAACCGATGAATCAACGCTCATGACTAGGCTGGAAGTAGGGCCAGAATGTCCTTCGCGTTTATCCTAAGCCTAGTCAACCCGTTCTTGGAAAGCGAGCGTGAATGGGCCAAAGCGTTACGGATCGGCTCCAGTTCACGAAGCTTCGTTGAGATGATTTCTTGGTCGTGGAAGACCTGGGCGAACACTTCGCGCCAGTTTTCTTTGCGTCTGATGATTTTGACATAGTCAGGAAAATCCACATAATGAATCGGGTGAAGATTGACACCGGTTGCCGAGGTCCATGGCCGGTCGTCTTTTGCCTTCCTTTGTTCTGCGCTGATTCTAACATCTTCTGGAACCCGCGAGGTCCACCAATCTGGAGAAAGCCGAGAAAGACTGGTTTCGATGAACTTCCTGAGTGCTTCCTCTAAATGTCTTAGCAAGTCGTATGCGACTGGCTGCCGGGATTTCCTCGCTACTAGGGCCTCTGGAATGTCGCGGTTCAGTATGAGCTTCTCCTCTTGAAGGGATTGGACGAACTGTATCGCGCGCAGAATCCTAGTTTCGATATTCGCGAACCCTGCTATTCGTTTCAGTCTGCGTACAAGCATCTGACTGTTTCCCGATGGTCTGAGAGATTGACTATCGACTGAGAACTGGGAAAGGAGGGGAATTGCACCTTCAACTATTTGTTTGAACTCTTGAGTTAAGGCCGACTTTTGGGTCGCCATCTGCTGCGACTGACTTAGCTTTGCCATTTTCTTAGCCATGCTGTAGCCTAGGTCTCCTGCTTTGGCGGACCCGAATACGGCTTCTGCAAGAGCCCCACCCAACTCTCCAATGGCTTCGCGACCCACAGCGGGTCCGATTCCCTGTCTCGCGTGCGTGGCAGTTCGAAGCTTCTCATGTAACGCTTGAAGTTGGAATAGTACGCTTGCAATCTTGGATTGGACCTCTGCGGACACTCAAATTCCTCTATTGCCAGTACTTCGGCCAATCGAAGATTAGAGGGTTGGCCATCGGTATATGTCTCCTGTCGAATTCCTGCTGACAGCGATTAGCCGGAGCTTGCTATAAGTCGTCAGTTGGCTGCTGGCATCGTTACCTTGCAGACGACTCGGATGGTGGGTATGGGCGGGGTATGGCGGCGGTAGTGTATCCACATTGCAATCGACAATCTCTTCCACGGACCATCGAACCATGATTAAGGGTTACAAGGAAAAAACGATCATTCGGGCAAATGCGACTGAAGTGCACGACGACCGAGAATTCTATCAGTAGAAGGAGTCCGGGAGCATTCCGTATTCTTGAAGCGAGCGTCGGACCTCTCTAAAGCGTCGCTGTCGGCAGTACGGGTGACTCTGACAACGCGGGTTCTTTCGGAAATGGACCGCGGCTTGACAATTCCGACAACAGTAATCTCCGTTAATGTGCTCGGGCATTCTCCTAAGACAGCCCATACAGCGCCTACCGCTAAGTTCTGGCGATTCCAAAGCCACTAGTTCTTAGTGAATCTCAGGTTTAAAGTGCGCGCCGAGAGGTTAGACGGGTTCTTCGAACGCCAGAAGGATTAATCTTCTTCGTTAATACGTTCCCAGACCCAACCGACTGCCTTCGCGAGAGAAACCGAAACACGTTTCGAGAAAGCCACGATCCGATGGCATCAATTTGAAGCGCTCAGCTCGTTTGTAAGCTATTTACCCTTCCGGAAAGAACAGCCTGCAATGCCAGTTTCGCCCGCGGAAGTAAAGCAGTGTTTCGTCTTGAGTGAAATGGTGAAAGACTGTGCTGGGCAAGATACACGACAATTCCGCCGATGTATAGAAGAAAAGGAGCAAGCCGTTAGGGCAATGAATGCATCTCAACTGAATCAGAGAATCCCAAACGTGGGGGACAGAGTAAGAGCGACAGAGTATGATCGAAGGGAATGGCGATTTGATACGATTTCCATCGATCATACCCAAGTATTCGGTGATGCTGGAGAGCTTCCGCCAGAGCTAACATGGGGCTCTGTGAAGGATGTTGCTGCTAGAGTTGGACCTAAACTCGGACTCATTCCTCAATGTAGAGCAAAGACCGCGATTCCCGGCATAATCTCGATGGCGGAAATCATAGGTTCCGTGAAGCTCCTGTCAGTCATCGCGCTACCAACTGGGGATCCATATCGAGCTTACTCCGCGAGTATAAAATGGCACCTTGATGACGGGAGCATGAGATCAATCGGTTTGGCCCTATCTGGCAGGATCGCCCTGAACGCCTATGTTGCAAGCAAGCTTCCTTGAGTTCACTCTCATTTTCAATGTTTCGTTGGATGCAAGTCTGAATCTATGAAGATATTAAGAGTCAATGCTGTGGAGTCCTTCTAGGCGGCTGAACGTGTCCGAACTTTCCAAGGTCTACAATCAGTATCAGGGAAGCCTCGTTTCTTCCCAGGCAGAATACGAGGACCGTCTCAAGATACATGCTGAGCATCTGAAAGGACGCTTCCAAGAGCTTCTGCATGAATTCGTTACAAGCTTCTCCCATTATTCCGAGAATCAGATGGACCGCCTGGAGGTGAAGCGGTTAGCTGAGCAATTCTTCGAGACGACCAACATCTCCTTTGTCGCAATCGATGGGAGCTGCCACAAGGAGCAGTCCGCGAATTTCATATCGTTCTTCGGAGGCGCGTACGGTTCCAAGGGAATAATCTCTCTATCCGAGCCAACAGGCAAGATTCGTTATCAGCGCTGGGAACTGAACCGTGACGTATCGATGGTTGCATTCGTGCCCATACCGCCAGATGTCATGCACACCGTCGTCGATGAAAACGATGCGGAGTCTCCTCTTGTGATGACGGACAGCGAGGTCGCAGACGTCTCCTCCCTTCATACAAAGATGATGCAGCTCGCCGAGATTTACCTAGCGTACGAACTTGCCAAGTCCTCATCAGTTGAAGCTCCTAGAATTATCATGCTCGACAATAGCATCGGAGGGATTCTGGGCAACACAAGCTTCAGCCCGAAATACCTGTCGCTAGACCAAGGGAATTTTGACGGACAAACAATCTCGAAAGGCGATATGCAGATCGCCCTCGCGCACCCGTTCAACCCAAAGCTCGGAGTACCATCAACGAAGAATTTCCAGCCTCACTTCCGAGTAATTGCCGAGGCAGTTTGGCAAGAGACGAAGACGGTGACGGCTTCAAGCTGCAATGGATTTCCTGAAAAGAATTTCAAGGCAGGCGCGAAGACTCTGCAAAGCAGTGGAGTTGGCACTTTCGACGATGCAAACGTTGCCTTTACTTTCGCGGAGGACCCTCGCGCGTCATGGCAAAGGACTTTGCGGATATTCGAACAAATTTGCGAGAAGCTTTTCAGAACAAAGGACCCCCTCGGAGTTACGTACAAGATCAGCTCGCTGCCTAAAGAGCGGAATTACTTTCGGCCGCGCGATATTATGTTCCTCGTTGGTGTAGGTCTGCGAGCGCTTATGGAGATTTGTTGGAAGCGCAAGATACTCCTCACTGGAATTGTCAAAGACTCAAGCTCACGCTTCTACTATCGGAACTTTCTCGGGTCCGTATGCGTGAAGAGATCTTTGAATCTGGTCGAGCACCTTTCTCTGCCACTCACTGATAGAAGTATCGCAGAGCTTCTGCCTAACATTTCGACTGATGTCAAAGCTCCGTGGGCGACGCTAGAGTTCGATTCTTGCTTCATGACCTTGCATCCCGAGTTGAAAGAGGGTGTCTGGAAGATTAGGGGCTATGAGCACCCGTCATATGGAGAAACTACGCGTCCCGAGCGTATGACCTTGAGGAGCCTTGTGCAGTTCTTCGTTACGCCAGACCGGAATATGGCATCGCACGCAATTTTCTTGGACCGCCTCGCCTACGCAGGGTGGGACGACAAGGACTCCGCTTCGTTCGAGATTTCCACGGATCATTTTGGCGCGGTAAATCCGCTTCATTTCGATGGATCGACTGGACCCAGTCGCTTGCAGAAGCTGACCATGTACTTGCTCGCAGTCCTCGTGCGGAACCACTATCCAGAGGCCATTGGATATCCAGATCCTCTCCATCAGGCCGACTGGGGAGCAAAGTCGATGAAGAAACGTGTGATCAACCTCTTGGAGTCGAGCGAGTGGGCCTTCAGATCCAGGCCTCTATCGAAGACCTTCCGGGAGATACGGGATAGATTGGGTAGGTGACGTCACAAATGTCGGATTTCAAAGAAGAACCGCGAGGAGTTTTGGTGTCGATGAACACCAATGACAAGTCTGGATTATCATATCTTATCTGGTTTCCTTACACTCGAAAATACATCAACATGGTCCGCGAAGGCGACCTCGTTGCGGTACGAAGTTTTGCAAGCAATAACAGTAAGAGCGTCTTCAGCATCCTTGAACTCGTATCCGTTCTTCCAACACATTATGCTCTGGGCACAACCCCCGCAGATGCTGAGAAAGCTTTTCCAGGATTTTTCTTAGAAGCAGCGAAGAGCGCAAAAGTAGATTGGGAGCAGGAAGAACCGACCGAACAGACCACGAAAATCAAAGCCGAAGCCATTCCCACAAATATTCAGTTAGTCTTTGAGTCGAAGCACCCCAATACATCAGCTGATGACAGCCTTCCTATGATAGGCGAGGAGGCGTTTCTCCTTACGGATGATCTTACAAATCAGATTATCAACAAAGGACTCCTAAGCGGCAGCGGAATCCAAACAATATCGCCGTGCAATCTGGTTCTCAACCCAGCGGTTAGTGTTCTGATAAGTCTCGACGATCTATTGCGGACGCACTTCGGAGTGTTCGGCTTTACTGGATCTGGAAAGTCCAACCTTTTGAGCACGGTCGTGGCAGACATTATCAACCGGAACAATGAGACGAAAATTGTACTTTTCGACCTTATGGCAGAATACACGGCGCTCCTGGTTGACGAACTCGATAGCTTACCGAATGCCTACCTTCTTGCTGTCGGAGAAGAATCCTTACCAGGCGGAGAGCCAACTGCCGCTTTTCTCCGAGGAGACCGAGCATCAGAGAATTCTGCTGTAGAATCCATTGTCCGCACACTTCTCCTTCCACGTGATCTAAACCCGTATCGAAATGAGTTCACAGAGCCTGTTCGTAGGATTTTGAGAGCTGGTAAGATTCGATTATTTGATCTAGGAGTTCAGACAATCGACGCCGGTGAAATGGAAACAGCCGTCATCGACAAGATTGACCACAAGTTGGGAACTGTGGCTACCCTAATGGAGACATGGATTCAAACGAGAGTGGCAGATCGCTCATCATTTACAAGGGAGGACATTGAGCGCCTCATTGAGGAACTTGAGGATTTCGAAACTCAAGGAGTGCCAACGAGTTTTTCCTCTGAAAGATCAATACAGTCTCGTCAGCAGAGTACGTTAGGAACGCCTAGGCAATCTCCTCCAGCCGCACAAGCTGAACGCTTCAAATTAACGGTCCCATCAAGCGTGATGATCGGTTCCATTAAGAGCTACTTCAGAAGACTGCTCGGTTCGCAAACAAGGGACTTTCCTGAAACCGCGAAACTTTCGATTACGAATCTGAGGGGACTACTGGAAACTCCTGGGAGTTCATCCCTGATTGTGGTCCAATCTAACCGCAACGATGAACTTAGAACGACCGCTGCAACGGTCATCGAGAGCATCTACAACAACAGACGGCGCTTTGGAAGGATAGCCCCCCAGATTCTCTTCGCTTTCGATGAAGCTGATGAATTCATACCACAGACGTCAGTCGGTAGCGGGCCAAGCTACGATGCTTCACGTGATGCCATTACTACGCTGGCTAGAAGAGGTCGAAAGTTCGGTTTAGGTATGGGCATTGCAACACAACGTGTAACTTATCTTGACACGTCCATTCTAGCGCAGCCCCACACCTATTTTGTTTCAAAGCTACCGCGCCTGACAGATCGGGAGAGAATGGCAGAAGCATTCGGATTGATGGAAGATATGATGCGAAAGACCCTCAGATTCACGAGAGGTCAATGGTTGCTTGTGAGTTTCGACGCAACGGGATTGGTCAATGTTCCTATTCCGGTTCATCTCGGGAATGCGAACGACCGTGTTTTGGAACATCTCCGCGCACGAAAGAGTTGATTCAATCTGACGCGATGGAAGCCTAAAGCAGTTAGCCTCTTTTCAGGTTTAGGAGGTATGGACCTAGGTTTCCAGAAAGCAGGAATGAAGATTGTTCTTGAGACTGACAACGACGCTCACTGTATAGAAACACTTCGCGCCAACAAATTATCCAAAAAGATCCTGCTAGCAGATCTGATTCATATCGATGGGACTGCGTTGCTCAGGGAAGCGGAGCTGAACAGAGGCGACGTTGATGTTGTATTTGGAGGCCCATCATGCCAACCCTTTTCGAGGTCTAACGAAGGAAGGAGAAGAGGAATCAACGATCCGAGAGGACGTCTCGTTTTCGAGTTTTCTAGGATTGTAGGCCAACTACGACCCAAAGCGTTCGTGATGGAGAACGTCCGTGGATTTGTGTCATCAAATGGCGGCAAAGACCTGCAACTTCTGGAGAGGAGGTTCCGAAGGATGGGTTACCGTGTGAACTCATTTGTTCTGAACGCAGCTGATTATGGGGTTCCCCAAAGCCGTCATAGGCTGTTCATAGCGGGTCTGAACGACGGTGTCACTCCCGCGCCGCCAGAGCCCACACACTCGCCAAGAGATTCTCCTCGGGAAGGTCTTGACCCCCAGGTCACGACAGAAGAAGCCATCGGAAAGATGGACGATGGAATTAACCGAAAGGGTATCAAAACTATTGGCGGAATGTACGGTCATATGATGGACGCGATCCCGCCCGGAATGAACTACCTTTACTACACATCTCGCTACAATAGAAAGAAGGCCGTTTTCAAATGGCGCTCCAAATTTTGGACTTTTCTCTTGAAGATGGATCCAAAGAGACCATCGCACACTATACAGGCTACTCCTGGTCCGTACGTAGGTCCGTTTCACTGGAGAAACAGGAGACTTACTCTAGATGAAGTCAAGAAGCTTCAGAGCATACCCACATCTTGGAAAGTTTCTGGTGTGTCCGCGCCAGAATATACCTCAGCCGCATGGAAACAGATTGGGAACGCTGTCCCCCCACTCCTTGCAACAGCCGTTGCGACCAGTGTCAAAGAATATCTCTAGAGAGTGCGCAACCACTCTCCATTTCGCGTCGCTTGAGTAGACGCTCGACAACCTGCCGCGGATTCCGCTTTACCTGGCACTCCCAAATTACCGCCTGATGCCATCCTATTGATCTGATTCTTTCTGCTATGGCCTTGTCCCTCGCCCTGTTCTTCCTCAATTTTGTGGACCAATATTCTACATTGGTGTGCGGGGAACGATAGTGACGGGAGCAACCGTGCCAAAAGCACCCGTGAACGAAAACGGCCAGCTTCCAATCTTTGATAACAATATCGGGGGTCCCTGGGAGAGTTCCGTATGTGCTGTACCGGATTCCGGCATGCCTGAGATAGGTCCTCAGAGTGCGTTCCGGGCTGGAGTCGGTCTTTCGGATTTTCGCCATCACTTCACTACGTTTCTTCAACGACCAGATGTCGGCCATCAGCATTTCACTTGTAGTGGGGAAGCAAGTTTTGATCGTAGCCAAAGCAAGGGACTTGTCGCCACTTCATTCGAACTTGCTCGACTCCCTCTGTGACCTTATCCACTCTGATCTGAGAGTGTCTCTGTAGACTCGAAGTCGTTCACTGATCTTCCTTAGGAACTCCTCTTGGATCTTCATGAGCTTGTCATGAACGAGCTTTCTCTCTTCGTCACTACGGTGTGTATTCGGAGAAATGGATTCGAGAGTTGACACGAGAACAAGTTCAGCGACATCAGTGTGGGAAACAATAGGAGCGGTTTCAGACTCAAGAGAAGCAAAGGAATGACATTCACACCAGGGCATTGAAATTCGACAAATCATACGACTTTGAAGTAATGAACCTCATGTTCCCAGACGCTTCCTCGCTACTTTCTTGGGAATCCATCTCAGCCAGTGCCCACAGTTGGAGCAGTATTCACCTTTGTGCGGACCTTTACCGCGAATCTCAATTGCTGCTCGCTGACCACAATACTTACACTCCGCTAACATGTTTCTCCAAACATCGCCCTATTGCTGAATAAAAGCAAATGATTTTGAATCTCAAACACCCCCTCGAAACCTATGAGCGAGGATAGAATTAAGAAACTGGAGAACCGAGTTGACTCTCTTGAGAGACGAATCACAAAATTAGAGAATCGTACAGATGGTATTGAGACGCTCAGTGAGCAGTCGAGGAACAGGTTAGACAGATTGGAGAAAATGATTTCGAAGCGGTAGGATATCCTGCCATTCTCTAAAACGACTAATGTTACTGAGCATCGAAATCGGAAGATCTTTGCACTTAGCTCTTAGCTCCTTTGGCTCTGTTGCAGTCTCGACATAACAACTGAGCGTTATCGAATATCGTCTTCCCTCCTTGAGACCACGGTCTGATGTGATCAGCTTCAAATTCATTCCACATTACGCTTCTTTGACAGACGGTGCATCGTGCTACGCCAGCAACTTTTCCCTTCTCGTAAATCGCGATCTTCTCGTATTCCGTGAACAGTCTGTTCGGATCGAGTATTTCTAACCCTTGAGTCTGGGCTAAGAAGTTGGTAAGCAACTCTTTCTTCCGGATTTCGAGATTTTCCTTTGAACCAGTACCCGAACTGTTAGCGATGATGAATTCATTGCTAATGTTATTCAGCACTGGCTTGATCTTTTCCCGTTTTAGGTTCTCTGCCTCACCGTAAAATTTCTTGTAAAAGTCTACGAGCGTTGCTTCTTTCCCCCGCATCGCGTAGCTTTTTCGCAGGATAGCTGACAGTAGGTATAGATTGATGATCCACACCTCACTACTGAGCTGGGGAATCTGCTCTCCTTCGACCCTGAATGCTTGCTGAATATAGTCGAGATTTCCCTTAGCGTTCAGAAACTCTCTGGAGTTAAAATCCAAATCCTTGTGTTCGTCGAAAAACGAGTATAGCCTATCAGGACCTATGTCGGAAAAAGCATTGAAGCGTTCCAAGCCGTACTGAAGCAACAGGAAACGAGCGGCGATCAGGTATGAATGGTATCGTTTCAAGCTCATGTTGACCAGCTTAAAGAAGTCGTGGCTTCCGAGTTGCCGCATGATCAGAACTATGTCTCCTGGAAAAGCGTTCAGACGTTCTGCTGGGTTTAGCGGTTTGCCTCTCTGTAGTCGAGTGAAAAGTTCTCTGACTTTTGAGTCAGTATAGTTCTTCAGAATAACCGTGTCAAGCTTGTAGTCGTCAAATAACTTACGAAACTCGTCGTTTAAGTCACTATACTGTTTTCCGTCAAGTTGCTTCCCACTTATCCCGCCGTCGAGGGTTATTTTATCATCCCTAAACTTTCAGATTGTGTCGATCCTTTGCTGACCATCGACAATCTCCAGCCTATCGTCAGGAAGTTTTCGCAGGTATATCTTGGGGATGTCAAATCCTCTTAGGATGGAATCAATCAAATACTTCTTGTCTGTTCCGCTCCAAATGTCCTCCTCGCGTTGATACTCGCGATTGACGGTGTACCAGTGTCGCTTAGAACAAATGTCCCGGACGGGCGTCACTGTGTGTTCCGTATCAGAGTCTGGGGTGAGCTGTGCCAACTATATTCGACTACCGGGCATTCCGAGACTTCCAGAGTGCATGTCGATGCCTATTGCGCTGGTGAATACAGTTTCGCTCTTCCGATTATCCTGCTGACCTTTACTTTTCCTTCCCTCTCAAGCGTAAAAATGTATTTTCCCGCTGTGTTCCGATGAATTCCAGCAAGGTTGGCTATTTCGCCCACACTTAAATCGCGTTTCGAGTCTCGAAGTACGCGCAAGATCTTGACTACTAACTCCTCAGACAATGGTTCGGAACTGCATGCATGACGAAGACTAATATATGCGTTAGTAGTGTGCCTTAGTGCACAACTCTAAGGTTGTTCGCAATGCTACACGAATCCATATACCTTCAGAGCCTGCCGAATCAACTAAGCACGTTGAGTGTATCCCGCAACTTACACCAGCATGGCGGTACTCAACAGCTTCTTCACGAGCCTGTCAACCGAGCGCAACAGAATATCGAAAGCGACGATTGGGACCTACGTGGTACCGATACTCAATATTCGACCAACGGGATGCACACTTGGCTTGCAGCAATGATTCCGGGAGTCGCGCGCAAGATAATTGAGAAGACACGCCCACAACGAATTCTCGACCCTTTCTGCGGTGGAGGCACTGTATTAGTAGAGTCCGGGCTAAATGGAATACCATCCTCTGGCGTTGACATTAACCCACTTGCCGTTATCCTATCGAAAGCAAAGACCACTCCAATCGGTTCAGACGCACTTCACGAAGAACTCCTGCATGTTCTGAAACGAGCACGTCATGACAATAGGAAGCCAATGGAGTTTCCAAGTCGATCGATGATCGATTTTTGGTACAAGCCATACATGATGAAGCCCCTGTCTGCTTTGAGCCGGGCAGTTCGAAAAATCCATGATGATAATGTGCGAACCTTCTTCCTATGCGTATTCTCAGCCACTGCACGCGATGTCTCGCTTTGTTACAGAAACGAGATCCGCCTTCGACGAATGGAGCCGAAACAAAGAGAGAAGTTCAACCCCGATGTCATGCACCGTTTCCATTCAAGAGCCGTAGACTCGATTCAACGCTTGAAGACGATTCCATCGAACATCATTGCAGAAGTTAAGCAGGCAGACATCAGACGGCTTCCCTACTCCGATGAAGAGTTCACGACTATCATTTGCTCCCCTCCGTACGGCGATGAACGAAATGGGGTTCCATACTTCCAATTTTCAAAGAACATGCTGTATTGGCTTGGGTGGAAGACAGAGGACGTAAGCTCGACCAAAGCAATGACGCTCGGTTGGGTGGGAGAAAGAACGGATATTCCATGTCCGCCGTCTCCAACGCTCAGAGAGTTGCTGATCAAAATCGACGGTAACAAAAGAACACAGCTCGAAGCCGTGGCATTTTACCATGATTACTACAACGCACTGAAGGAGATGGTAAGAGTGACCTCTGAGAAAATCGCGATCGTTATCGGCAAGCGGGTTCTCCTCAACACGATCTTCGATAATGCTCAAATTACAACTGAGCTATTGCAGAGTCATGGCGTAGCACTTCAGCATCATTTCGTCCGTAATCTACCTTCGAAAAGATTGCCCAAGATGCGCGAGTTTGGAGCGGCGATCAATCAGGAAGACATTGTGATCTACGGCGTGAGCCGAAAGAACGTCTAACCGTAGAACCTTTTGTCTCCGTTCAGCCATCTTTTCAGCTCTCCCGCTTTAGGACCAAGCCCAGGTCCTTTGTTATGTTCAACTCTTGCTTTTACTCTGTTGTCGAATCCCCGTACCAGTTCCAAATACGGGGCTCCAAGATTCACGAAAACTTCTGCGTAATTTCCATCGTGTACGATGCCAGCAAGCTTAGTCGTAACCGCCGATTTCTTCGAAGTGTCAACTTCTATTTTCTTGACTGTTCTATAAGATTCGCTTGCTGGAGCGCTGTAAGGCACCTTGTCGGTTGAAAAATACAAATCTCCTTTCCTCGTGAGAATCAGAATGTCCAGGTCGCGGGAGATTTTCGGATTTTCACGGAGAGCTTTCTTAATGACTTCAAAGTGAACGCCAGTATAGCGATCCATTGCCGAAAGGAGGTCTGGAGAGTTAGCTCTACGCCAAGATTCGTTAATCAATAGAAGTCGTCGAGCCATGTGACTAACCATCTGTCTTTTGATCTAAGATGCCCTTCAAGTCCGAAATAAGGATGGGCATTGGCTTGATGTAGCTCTTCAAGCTGCCGCCAAGCCGGGCGGCTTGCACATAGTAAATATCGTCTACGACGGGGCATTCATGCATCGTTCTGAGACGAGACTCGTAGCCGCTGAAGTGGTCGTCTGTGACGAGAAACATTTTGGGCGATCTCATGCGGTTTCGTGCACACCAATCCTTAATCGCATAAGCTTCGTAACCAACTTCATACATCCTATCGTGACGCATACCCCACTTCAAACTTAGAACTGCACGGAGATCTTCAGTGTTCTTTATGATTGCATCAGGCATTGGAATCCAGGAAACCTTCTCGAAGCCTCTGACCTCTTTGATGTGATGACCTCTTCCCGGATAGGCCTTGAACTCATCACCTCGGAAGAAGTTTTTCAAGACATTCTCGATCGCGTATTCGAACCAATCCCCGTTGCAGCGTCCAAGCTGGTTTGGACTAAGGGAGTAGTTCTTTATGCCAAGCCTTCCGCATTCTTCCAGCATTGCGAGGATGTAACGCGAAATGTCGTCTACTGCACCAAGCTTGCCGACAGTTCGAGATGCCGCATTGAAGCAATCTTTTATGACATTCTCAGTGGGCTTGACGGGCATACAATCGAAGCAAATAGTGTAGAGTCTTAAGTCTCTCGACGCGTGCGGTAAAGGGGAATTGGAGCCAAAGAAGGTCTTCGAAAAGACAGTATTGCCCTCAGATGTGAATTGGGGCTACCTGAAAATTCCACTTGAAGCGGTCCCCATGTTCCCTCATCCAGTGGAACGCGATTTTGACCTAAAGATGGGATCTAAGCTAATCAGAAGAGCGCGCCTCGACGTGGGGGGGAGTAGAATTTGGGTTGGTCGTCGTGCATTTGAAGAATTCAGACTTGGTGATTTGATCGAATGTCTGAAAGTGGAAGATGGGTTGTTCGAGGTCAGACGGGTCAAAGATTCGACTTCACGCCGATAATTGCCGATAGGTCATCTATCAAAGTTGGAAAGTTACTGAGTCCCAAGAGTTTTCCACCAAACAAGTCCGGTCTTAGATGGTAGACTTTGTCAATTTCTGGTGCTTCCATTAGCACTTGAGTATTGGGTGACGATGAAGTATTTGTCAAGATCAAGTATTTTACGGATGGTTTGACTGTTTTGATTTTCATTGCAATGTACGGTTCTGCAAATCGTCTATCTGGTCTAAGCCCCCATTTAGCTGACACTACGACCATGAAGTCGTTCTTGGTTTTCAGAATGATATCTGGACATGGAAGCCATCGCACAAAGCCTTTTTCGAATCCAGGAATGTTTCTTGTCTTACCTCCTATATCTTCACTGGTTTGGTAAGAGCTTCTCCCGAAAGCGATCTCTAAACACTTTGCAATTGTCCACTCAAACCAATCGCCAGTAATGCGTCCCATAGTTGGAGCAGGTGTATTTTGAGGTACAGCTTGTCGGCATTTTTCAACCACAGACATTGTGTATTGAGAGCAATCGTTCTTTGAAACTGGACGTGTCTCATTTTGAACGACTGATTCGAAGACCTTGCGATGTGCGCCCTTCTCTAAAGGCATCAGTGAGTCGTAAGCATCGTTTTCGGGATCAGCTCTCTATTAACTTCTACAGATGCGTTGAGCAATTATGTAGGCTTACGAGAAACCGGATATTGTATTCCAGTCTCAACCCTGACGACAGTTTTCGCAGTTCCTTCAAACGATCCCGGAGACTCAGTATGAATGGGAAACACGGTTTCGGGTTTGATTCTTTTGATCATTTGCATGATGTCCATACCACTGGCATGTCCACTGGCGTGTGACTCGCAGTATCTCATGTGAAGAAAATCTGTCCAGCGCCTCAATCTCTTGTGATCCAGAACCATCTCTTCATTGAAGGCTTCACTACTTGAATAGACGTAAAGACTGCCATGACTGGGTTTCATGTCCGCAATCGTGTTCATTTCAAAATAGCCGAGACATGCCACAATCTCGTCCTGCCTCTTCAACAGTTCGTCAGCTCTCATACAGTTAGCGTTGCTGATGAACTGTCGTTCAGCTACGGTGTAATCACTTTCGAGATACTGACCCGTCTTCACTCTGGGAGGCACAACAATAATGTCCGAACTGTCCGGTTTAGGCAATCCCAACTGGGGATCTGACGACAAATATTTCAGAAAGAATGCATCCTTTAAGGACACTGCGAGTTTGCGATCGTTTTCCTTTGCTATCGACTCGAATGTGTGAAATCGATCCACGTCTTTGAAGTTGAAATCAGCCACCACTAACCCCTCCGCGTTCTCAACGGCCGATGCACAACCGTCCCTAACTCCTACCTCGCCAGCATCAGGCTTCATTTCGTTAATCCGAGTGCCTTCGCTGATCAAGGCGACAGGTTCTGATTTTGTCGCGACTTGGATGAAGTCCTCGGTCATGTCCGGACGAGAACCATGCGTACGCAGGTCTGAAGTGTACGCCACCGTACCCTCACTGGTGCGGATCAAGAAAGCGTAGTCGCCTGGAATGCTATGATCCACATGAACAGGTGTGATCTCACAGTTCCCAATCATGAATGACTTTCCGGTCCTAAAAGTTTCGAATTTTCTCTGAATTTCGGGGTTCTTCCGCGTGTCAGGGCGAGCCTTGAAACTCAAGATCTCGGTCTCGAAATCTCGACTTCCGGCTTCCTGCAGGGCTTCGAGAATCATTTTGCACGTCTCACCACAATACACTGGTATCTTCTCGTGCAAGAAGGAGATGTAGGCGGCATGATCAAGATGCGCGTGGGAAAGCAATACACCATCTATGTTCGGGTCTGCCCTTTCTCGTCCGATCGACAGTAACAAGTCCTCTCGATAGACTCCATTGAGGTCTGGAACAAGTCCACACCGCAAGAAGTCACTTAGTCCGCCTGATGTGCGCGGTCGAAGAAAATCATCGAAAAATATTGCCTTGTGTCCATAGCTCATGCCAAAGTCGATCAGAATCTTAGTGTCTTTGTCCTCAAGCAGAATCTTGTTTCCACCGATCTCGTTGACCCCTCCGTAGAAAGTTAGGTTGACCAACTTATGAGCCTGAGGAACGCTTGTGATAGTCGCCTTTTTAGTAGTATTGCAACCTGACTTTAGCCCGATAAGATCACGGTTTGGTTACCTCAAAGTGCGTCGAGTAAGAATCAGTTTGAATGATAATTTGCTGACTACGGTGTTGGGAGCGAAGACAAGTCACTTCAAAAAGTGGAATGTCAAAGGAATTCCTCAATTCGCAATCCTCAATCGACGAAGGTCTAATACGACTCGTGGCAGATTCTTAGAATGAGCACAAGAAAACGCCAACATAGAGACATACTTGAGGACTTGGAGAAAGAAGGAAAGACGCTCGAAGTTGTCCTACTTGCTTGGGGGATAATCGAGATGCATTGCAACAATGCACTTCTCAGAGTCTTCGGGCTTTCGACACAGAATACTAAGTCAAGATGGTTGATTGATCTGGGCGTATCGACCAAGCTCAGACTACTGAATCTTATAGAATTGGTGTCCGATAACGAGTTCAGTGTCATCCAACAATTCAAGAGAAAAAGAGACGGTCTTGCTCATCGAGATGGTCTGTTCTTCCCAAATTATAGTCAAGAAGCGAAACGCACACTGACTGAAATGGCGATAGCCGCTGCTGATGTTGCACATGATTTGAATGACCGCGCACTCAAGTTGCCGACTTCCTATGTACGGTACCATCTTCCCGAAGCGTGAGACTCTTTTTGAACTAATGAAGAAGACAAAGACTCGATCAGTAACGCTTCACGATTCCTTTGACTTGAGCTTTGAATGCCTTAACATTAAACCCGATTAGTCGAAAAGGTGGTCCTTTAGTGAAGTCTACTTGAATGCCGACAGCCATTTGCATCAAGCCTGCCAAATGAGGAGCGAGCCGCATATCGAAGTTCAGTCTTGTCATTGACAACCCCAGATAATCTTCGAGTTTTACAATCATATTTCTCCAGTTAGGAGCACAGAATCCAGAAATGTTCGCAACATGAGCAGTGAATTCCAAGAGCTTCTTCTGAATCTCCGTTCTATCCGGCTCGGGTTTGTAAGGGAACTTTCCCAGAAGCGTCAGAATCTCTTGACCTGTCTTGACCATTTTTGCTCTCTCTTCCATCACAACATGAATGTCGTGCTCTCTTTTCGACAGTTGTTCGCCTGATTCTGACGCTTCCTGCCTCACACGAATCACGAGAGAGGGTGCTCGAAGGGGTTAGTTGGTTTTGGTGGCATAATACTATTCTCGAAACTGAACGCATTCAGTGTCGAGACGATCTCTTTGGCAAGAGTGAACGGCTCCTGCCATGCCTGAGCAATCGCGTCAATCTCCTGTTTCTTGATTTTGTCCAAAGCGTCGAGGATGACTTTTTGTGACGCTGAAAACTTCTGATCAAGTCCTTTCACCTGTTCCGGGGGAATCTTTCGCAAATTCCAACGGTCGAAAGCGTAGTAGAGGTGGACCTCGTATCCCTCAGCTTTGATACTTTCGAGAAGCATGTTGAGTTTGGAGTTGAATATCTCTCCCGCTTTCAAGAGCTTTGACACGAGCCTGAGTTTCACAAGTTTACTTGGATAGAGCTTGATAGGACCATATCTACCGTACTTCGCTACCCATTCTACCTTCTCTTCCAAACCTACACTTTTCTCTGGAAAGAAGTATGCGGCTCCAATTGTTGGTCCGATTGTCCCATCTCGTATCGGCTTGATGTAGTGTTCCCAAACTTCAATCATCTTGGTGTTGAGATGGGAGCGTAATCGGTTCCAGACTACACCGTCCAGAGCTATGAACCCAGCAACCAAAACCAGGAATGCTTGGGTCAGTGAAGGAGCATAGAGGTAGATCAGCCCGAGAAGAACCAGCAATCCTGCTACGGGAATCCCCAGAGCAACCAAGTTGAATTTCGAGCCGATAGACACATTGTATTTTGCCCGTTCGTCTCTTACTTAACTCTCCAAATTCAATCCCACGCAACCATTCCAGTTATGTCGTCTATCTGGGGAAGCTTGACCATGCGAGAATTACCACAACTTAAACAGACGTAGCCTCGACCTTCAAGCACGTGTTTCTCGAACGCGTACTTCCAATAGATGTCGTTCACGTCAGAGATGTTGGGGACGTGCGCTTCTAACACTTTGACGGGCAATGGTCCGATCATTGTTCTGCTACAGACAGGGTTTCCGCACTTCATTTCTTGGTCAATCAGAACGGTGATTAACTTCGATTAGAATCAGAGAGGGCTGAGAACTGAAACTACTGAGGACAACCCGATCATGAATGCTGACAACCCAGCGGACGCAGTAGGTGATAGTCTGAGAAGACCGGAATACGAAGACGCATCAAAAATAGTGGCTGTATCGATGTTCCTTTACTTCATCCTCTTTTGGGCAATTGCGGGTCTCGGAGGCTTTTTCACCGCAATCATGGCAATAATCGGACTGGTTGCCTTCCCGTTAATCGCTTGGTATGTGCCATCATATATTTTCGAAGGTCTTCTGTTTCGATCATTCTTCGTCAAAAGAAGGCACGAAGCATTACTGAAACGATTCCATATAACTACGCCAGGATTAGAATACTTACTTGTCAAACCGAGATTCCCCAAAACGGTAACGAAGAGGTTTCTCCAAACACTATCCGTCTTTCTACTGTTTGCTTCAACTGTTGCATACGTTCTACCCTCTTCAGGTCCACGTAACCCGTTTACAGAAGAGATGCCGTTTCTGAGCGCTGGATTTGTGGCACTGTTAACGGTCATGCCGTTCGTAGTATTGCTGTGGGTTTTCGAGGATTCTGGAGTCAGGAGACACGATACTGACAACGAAACAATTGGAAAGGTGGGAACGCTGTTCGAACAATTCCTATTCGGAAGTGGGACAGTGAGTGCGTTTCTGCGTTTTGTTGTTTCGCTTTCAGGTCCACCCGCAGAGGTGGCAGGTTGGGCGATTGCTGTTTTCGTTATTTTTCCACCCGTCTGCTTGGCACTCACCGTAATTTTTCATAGAGAAGGTCAGCTCAGACTTGTTAAGAGAATTCTCGTGGTGGCGTCGAAGAGTGGATTTCGGGAGCGGACGGTTAAAATTGAATAGGGTCAGAGAGAATTACCCAGCGCATTTTCGGAAAATGGTCCGACGCAGCGCCCGTCGAGAAGTCGCTCACTTGTCTAAATGCTTCTTGATTTCCCTTATCATTATCTTTTTCAGCCGATCCGTCCAACAAGTAACTCGAGCGTACCGATTAAGTCAAGCAATTTCTTGCTCGAAAGGGCATCGGGTTGCTATTGGACGATTGAAACTAAGAGGGTCTATCGTCTCGTTTGGGCATTACTTGCCTTCCCTCGGGTCATGACACAACTGGAGGTTCTACCGGATCGTGTTTAATCCGACTCGTGATTGAGCGATCATTGCGCTAATTCGTGTTTGCACAAAGACCAAAAGCACCAAGATCACAAAGTAATCGATCCAATAAGCCAGAACGTAAGGGTTCGAGTAGAATGGAAGCAGCCCTCCCACGGCTTGAACGAAGCCACCTGTAATGTTGCCAATGGATAGGCTCACAATCCAGCTTATGGAAAGAAGTAGAAGGTAGGCGTAGAGCTTGATGCGATTTCGCGCTCGCAACCAGACTAAGAGGCTTAATCCAAACAGGACAGGAGGAAAACCAACATAGAACCAGGGATAGGCTATCTTGTAGAGATTGCCCAGAAGCCAGTTTCCGGCCACTAACCCGACAATAGCAAGTGTGCTCTTAGCAGCTGTAGACCCCGCGACGTTAAGGAAATTTTGGAGACGACCTGGTTTCAGTGATCCTTCTGCCTGTCCCTGTTTGAAAGACAATGATTCAGGAAGGGGTTTTAGCTCATGCGGAAGCGGTCTGTGACATCTCGGACATGATTGTTCTTTGAAGGCTTTGTGGTCGTCCACGTCGTAAACAGTCGTTTCGAGCTTTGGCTTGACATAATTTCCGCACTCTGGACACTCGTAGGTCCTTCTCGGGTCGAGGTAGATGATCCTCCCTCCCCACGAAGGCGAAAAACCTCTCCAGTCACAGCGAGCGCAGGTCCACAGGCTTAGAATCCACAGCCTGCGAGTGACAAGACCTCCGCAGTGGGGACAACTCGGTTCGTAGTCACTCAACATTTCTCCTCATCTATTCTCCAGACTTGGCTTTGACTGTTTCGGTTTTCATCTCGTATTCTGACACAGGGATAGTTCAGGAGTAGAGGAATTTATCCCGTCAGATTTTCCTCAGTCTAATTGCGACTACTAATGTCCCTATCCAAAAACTCAGAATAGCCACTGCGAAGAAAAGAGAGTAGAGAGCGGCTTGGGTCGGAGGAACTCCGTTCTGTTCGTTGAACGGCAGACTGAAGACATAGACGAGAAATGCAACTATTACCCCGATCAACAGAAAGGCAACTCGGAGAATCCATCTTAGGAGAATCTTCTGGGTCTTGGGAGTAATCAGGTGTTGTTTAGGAGGCCGATAGGGTCGAGGAGGTTTCAGCAGAGGCAATCGAGATTTTCATTTGAAAGGGTCGAGTCGCTTCGATAAAAGTTCGAGCTATCCTTATTTCTGCGATCGACCTAATTGTATTCCTGACTCGACAATGACATCCGAGATTGGCGCACGTTATGAGATTCCCCAAATCAGGGGAACCATAAGCCCTGATTCCCCCGACGACCATCGAGCGCCTCCGAGAGTTCGTCAAACTCAATCTCTGTGACCAATGCTACCCAAAGTATCTGGCTCTAATCGAGCCTCAGGTTAGGCAACTTGCTCTCGACCCATTCTACTATTGGAGAACGGCAGAATCCATCGTTACTCAGATGGTAATGAAACAGATGGGAGTCTACAAAACAAACAAGGTAGTTCTGTCCATTGAGGGAAGCAATCCGAGAGACTCGGGACCTCTCGTTGATGTAAGGAAGTTCAATGAATTGAGTCACTACAAGTTCTGGAAGAAGATCAAGATTCTGCTGGACCAGAAGATTCTGCCCGAGACTTGCTACCAAGTGCTCAAGTTAGCAAGCAATGTCCGAAACAATATTCACGTTGACCCTGCGGTCTTCGCAATGACTGAGAAAGACCTCGAACTCTTCCGCTATGCCCATCAAATCGCCTTCCAGATACAATTCGCCAAGAATCCAGACTGGTTTTCGGATGATGTCAAGGAACAGATGCGATTGCAAGCCGAAAAAACTGCCGGAAGGGTATTGCAAGAGTTCGGGTCGAAGAAGATGGGCTCAAAGCATCCGTTGAACCCGCTCAGTTTCAGAACCGATGAAGAACTGCAAACAGAATGGACGTGGTTAAGTAAGCCAACACCCTGAGACTGAGAGGCAAGGGAGATTCGATGTCTTGAAGGGATGGCTATTGCATGTAGCCGCAGATTCAACGAATATGGGCATCAGCGGACCCATCAATCCCAAAGATGGACATTTCGATTACGTACCTTTAGGCCCTGAAGATGATGATTCATCGGAGAAACTAACCTACAATGCTCTTGGCGTATCTCCGGTTATTCCCGCGGAATTCGACGGCCTCAAGCCACATTTTGACCCAAACCCTCTCCATTTCACTTACGGAGAGCCATTTGAGAGCGACCGGGGCAAGCAGCTTGTTAAGCTACTACCGGGCGATTACTTATTCTTCGTCGCGAGTCTGGCTCCAGTCAGGAAGGAAACCTACGCTGTCAGAACAACGAAAGCAATTGCCGATGATCAAAGAGGCAGAATGGCCAAGTATGTAATAGGCTGGTACGAGATAGCTGCAGTTCTTAAGGTCAGTAAGACCCCAGACACGCATAGGATCACGGCATTAAGGGGGAGTGTCTACGTGCCTCAGAGAATGGAAGCGCAAGTCCGTCAATGCGCGCACTTCAAGCGTTCCAGCGACGTGTTTGTATGTGCTTTAGGGGTAAAAGACGGTCGGGAGACCAGTCTTCTGAAAAGTGCTAAACAACTCACTGAGCCAGGTGCGCCCTTCAAACCGAACAAGTTTGGTCTCATGATATATGGTAACAAAACCTTCCCGCGAGGATGGAAGTGGATTCGGGACGAGTCCCGGCTCAGATTTCTCTTATCCGAGGTCGAGAAGCTTTAGAGGCAGCTAAGTCTTCCCGTGTTTAGACCAGCTTGGTCTTAAGATAACCGATGAACAACAAGGCCTTATTGTGCAATTGGTAGAAGTCGTCAACACTTTTTTCTAAGGTTACTTCCAAGAGCTTTTCATGGAGCAAGGTGTTGCGAAGGTCTCCGATTTCCATGAACGCCTTGATACTTACTTCGAGCTCTTCGTTGTCCTCAACATCTCGCTCCACGGCTTCTTTGAAGCTCTTTCCAAACCGACCTAAGAAAGCGTTAGCGTTTCGCTTATTCCATTGGAAATAAGTATGATACTGTCTTTCCATAGACGCGTCCAAGAACGACTCAAGCTTCGGCTCACCCGATTTTGTCTTGACAAGATTCCGCAGAATGCTCTTGACTTCCGATTCCAGATGGTTTGCGGCAACCAGAACGATTATTCGTCGAAAGAACTCGCCTGCCCAGCTTTGTAGCGATATCTCTCTCTTTGCTTCAAGCAATTTCAGCAACGAGACATAATTGTCGTAAAACTCATCGACAACGTTGCGGGTAGAAGCCATGCGGCTCTACTCAGCTGAATAAAATCTGTCTGGCTCTTTGTTGCCTTAAGTTGACATTCTCTCTGCTTGTTGTCTGAGATTCAAGTGCGTTGAGGAATTGTCTGTCTCGCTTCAGCGTCCCCAACCGTTCGGGGTCAATGTTCTTTACTTCGGTGGATCGTCTAGCGAAAGCCTCTTCACATGCAGAAGTGAAGATTGCTTCGTACATGGATGTGCTGAACCTCCCGAATTTTGAAGTGAATGCTTGATTCGGTAGTTGTTTGCAACGCTCTAAGAAGCTCAGGAATAACGATTCGTAGTACGTTGTGAGGTCATCAGGAAACTTCTGGCTTTTTTGGGAAAAAGTATTGAGGAACCTTATCATGGGAGGCCTGTAGTCTTTCCCATCGGTCAGCATCGCGAAGCCTCGAAGCAATATTTCCACATCACGCATATGCAAATCTGGCTCTGGTCGGGTCAACCTTCTCCAACTCTCATTGAGGTTGACCCTGCTCAACATATCATAGAATTTGGAGTAGTACATGGAAACACGAATTTCCTGAGGCGTTAGGTTGATGCCCCCCGTGTTCAAGCGCACGAATATCTCATACATTGATGTGTCATCCTTCGGTTCGTGCTGGATAATGACGACACATCGAATGGGTCTCAGCTTGAAAGTAGTCTTGTCGTCTTCCTCCAACGTTTCGTAGTTCAAGCCGTCAAGACGATTTCTTGCACCCGTAGGATGCGCACCAAGCTTTAGATCGAAATCCTCGAAATATTCGTTGTTGCCGAGAATGTCAGAGGGTATTCCTCCCTTCTGATCGAAGATTTTTCGTAGTTCAGCCCTTTTCTCCAATCTGGGAAATCGGCCATTTATGAAGTAGTAAATCGTCATCAGTCTTTGTTGTCCGTCTATTACGAGGAAATCGTTGCGTCCCCTCTCGTAGAAGAACAGCTGAGGGACGGGAAGACCCATGATAATAGATTCGATGAGCTTTGAAGCCTTCTTGATGTCCCACACGTAGTTCCTTTGAAAACCCGGTATCTTGACTGTCTCCGACTCGATCAAGTCAAACAGAGTATTCACGTTGAAATCGTTCGGGGTCGAGGTAATCTTGTAGTCAACAGGAAACCCTGCATCTTCCTCTTCACGATCAATCCATTCGGCAGATGCTGTCAGCAGAGTTTGCTTTCCACTCGTATCCGAGTCTCTTTCGACCGACATTTCTTAGGAACAGCCTCCCCCTAATTTGGTCTCTTACTTAACACTCTTTTGAGGTGACGATTTTAATTGTAGAAATACGAAGGAGCCCATCATTCGAAGAGCTTGGCTCGGATTGCCTGCGGTTCGTGCTTATGAGGGTGGGGAAAGTTGTCATAAATCAACCGTTCGAGCGGAAGCTCTGTCAAAGGTCGGATTCCCCATGCCATCTTGAAGTTACTGCTGATGATCATTGCTCCCACTTCGCGATACGCGCTATTGCGGCAACGGCCGACAATTCCGATAAAGGTGAGAGTAGATATAACTGAGACTCAAAGGATTGGTTCTTTGGCGACCCGTCTTCCAGATTACAACCGTTCTGTTAGGACTCGTGCAGATAGTCTCAATCCTTCTCGTGGCAAGAGCGTTGACTGCAAACCGTCGGGCTAGATCAGTCAATCCGATGGGTTCTTATCCTTCTAAAGGATAATATTGTTCTTGGGTCCAAGTATGGTTCAGGAATCTTGGAACCATGAGGTTTTCCTGAAGTCCTGCCCTCTGGCACTAATGAGTGAAGGCGAAGACTCTGGACACTCCATGCTGATGTGTGGGACCACGGGGTCAATTTTAGGTACCACCCCCGGCTTCCAGTTGCCGCTGCGAACCGAGCAGTAGTTTCTTGGCATTCTCTATTCGGTCTCGCTGGCTCATTTGTTTCGTTCCGGGCAGGATATCCATGAGTATGGCGTCTAGAAGGTTGTAGACCTCATCAACTTTCTGTCCCTCGGCGGTGATGACTTCTGGCTCTCGGCCTCGGCTGGTGACCAAGTTGAGGTCTGAGCGGAGACGTTCGAAGATTTCTCGCAGATCGGCCTCACCTTGCTTTGTCCAAACTGCTTTGTTGTACTTCAGATCGTCGATTGTATGACCGACGCAGAATTCCGCTGGCAGAGACTTCCCCTTAGCGTTGTAGGGGCCGATGTGATGATTTGCGAAGAGGGTGATGAAGCAGTCTCGTCCGATCTCATGGGCTTTGATGTTTTCTGGGTGAGCGACTGGGGCGTTGCCTCGGTGGCTTCTGAGTTGTTCTTGGATTCGATGTTCTGTGATTGGCTGTCCTCGGTAGTTGACGAACAGAAGGTCAGAGGGCTGCAGAGGTCTGCCCATCTCTTTCTCTCTTTCATCGAGAAGCGTTGCCAAAGTGTCGATGCAGTCATCGGTCAAGAGAGTGTAGAACTTCACGTGCTTCTTTTTGCGGATGAGGTTGACCCTCACGGGGTTGACTCTGGTCTTCCATCGCACTTCTGGAGTTCGAGATTTCAGGACATCGTAGAGTTGGTACCAGTTCTTGTTGAATTCGCAGATTTCTCCCACCCCGAGGCCATGAAGATTGACCAAGATCAGCGCTCGGTCTCGGGTAGACTTGGCGACGGAGAGAACCGTTGCAACGTCGTCATAGCTGACGGTTGTACTGTCTGACTTATGGAGTTCTGAGTCGATTTCTTC